>Ga0209540_10000105_pt1 | contig 110032 bp, 102 predicted proteins | sample BarGraIncu01121A_FD_184501 | JGI IMG/M metagenome (GOLD analysis project Ga0209540, IMG submission 184501) | Arctic peat soil microbial communities from Barrow, Alaska - Barrow Graham LP Incubations 011-21A (SPAdes) (version 2) | ecosystem: Environmental > Terrestrial > Soil > Wetlands > Peat... | reverse complement strand
TATTCATTTTATTATGGTCAACGCTGGTTTATGATCCAATTGCTCATTGGGTATGGGGTTATGGTGGATGGCTTAGAAATTTAGGAGCCTTAGATTTTGCAGGCGGAAATGTTGTTCATATAAGTTCGGGTGTATCTGGACTTGTGGCAGCTCTTGTAATAGGAAAGAGAAAAAAATTAAAATCAATTACTCCTCATAATCTTCCTATGACACTAATCGGAGCTGCACTTTTGTGGTTTGGATGGTTCGGATTTAATGCAGGAAGTGCATTAGCAGTAAATGGTGTAGCATTAAATGCATTTATTACAACTAATACCTCAGCTGCAGCTGCAGCACTAGCTTGGGCTATATGTGAACAAGTTGTTAGAAAAAAAGTTTCATCACTTGGTATTGCAAGTGGTATAGTTGTAGGACTTGTAGCAATAACACCGGGAGCTGGATTCGTAAGTCCAATGTCTTCATTATTTATAGGTGGATTTGGAGGTTTGATATGCTACTTCTTCGTAACGGTAGTTAAACCAAAATTCGGATATGATGATGCACTAGATGCTTTTGGTTGTCACGGAATTGGAGGAATTTGGGGAGGAATAGCAACTGGTATTTTTGCTTCAAAAGCTATAAATTCCGCAGGAGCAAATGGATTGATACATGGTAATATTAAATTAGTAGGAATTCAACTTATAGCAATTGTAGCAACTATTGCATATTCAGCAATAATGACCTTTGTTATATTAAAAGTAATAAGTAAGTTTACGAGTTTAAGAGTAAGTGATGAAGAAGAAATGGACGGTTTAGATGTTGCTCTTCATGGTGAAGAGGCATATGGTGGCACAGGCATTTAACTTTATAAAATTGCAAATAAAATATATAAAATATAAGGGGGCACAGGTATGGAAGAAAAATTATACAAGGTAGATATTATTACTTCTCCAAGTAGATTTGATGAATTGAAGGAAGCTCTTAACGCAATTGGCATAAGCGGTATGACAGTATCTAATGTTTTAGGATGCGGAATTCAAAAGGGGCATAAAGAATTTTATCGTGGTTTATCTTTAGACATTAACCTTCTACCTAAAATAAAAGTAGAAATAGTGGTTTGTGATGTTCCTATAGAATTGGTTGTGGAAACTGCAAAAAAGGTACTTCACACCGGAAAAATGGGTGATGGAAAAATATTTATTTATGATGTAAAAAATATTGTCAGAGTTAGCAATAGCGCTGAAGGTCGCGATGCTCTTCGTTATATTAAATAATTACATTTAAAATTTAATAGTAATAGACCAACTAAATATGTTTAGTTGGTCTATTTTATTGCCACTGCTAATTTAATTATATAAATAACATAATCTTTACATAACTATTTGATATTTATACAATAATTTTTCGTTATAATTACATTAACAAGAAATAAAATTGTTTAAGACAATTCACTTATTATTATATAAATATGAAATTTAAAGGAGTGGAACATATGACTAGTATTAAAAATATTTACAAGGTTTTTATAAATAATAAAAAATTTAAACGCATTACGAGATTTAGTTGTGTAGGTGGATTAAATACTCTTATTGACTTTGGAATGTTTTCTCTCCTAAATAGTCTATTTGGTGTCAATTATGTTATAAGTCAGATAGTATCCTATTCAAGTGGTACATTAAATAGTTATATTTTTAATAAATTTTGGACTTTTACTGATACCAAAACTAATAAAAAAACAACAAAGGAAGTTGTTCAATTTATTGTTGTTAATTCAGCATCCCTTGGCGTAAGCTTAATCGGCCTAAGTATATTAATGAAATATAGTTCTATTAATCCTTATTTCGCAAAAATTTTTTCAATGGTACTAGCTCAATTAGTTAACTTTTTAGGATATAGATTTTGGGTTTTTGGTACAATAATAAAATCAGTACCTCGTGCTAAAAAGATAGCGTGAATCTCGCCAAGTTTTCTAATCATTAAATGTATGGATTTAATTTTGCTTATTTAATAAACACTATAATATTACAACTGCAAGAAAACCGCCAAAATATATTTTGGCAGTTCCCTTCGCTGGCTTTTGCCAGTTTTTTGTTTCTATTCTTTTTAAATTTACATATCCAAGATTTCTAGGCCTTCTTCGTCAATTTCTAAATTTAAAGTTTCCCAATTTCCTGATAGACCTTTCAAGAATTTTCTCAACTTTTCTTGTGTTTCTTTATCATCCTTTTTAAGCATTACCATAATTGTTGGTCCAGCTCCGCTAAGAAATACCCCTAGTGCTTCACATTCTTTAACAAAACTTGTAATCTCTGAATAATTTTCAATTAAACCCATTCTATATGGCTGATGAAGCTTATCTTTGCAAGCAAGCTTCACCCCTTTATAATCACCATTAACAAGTGCTACAATAAGCATTGAAACTCTACCTACATTATAAACTGCATCTTTTAAAGGTATCATTTCCGGAAGCACTGACCTTGAATCCTCAGTTGATAGCTGTAACTTTGGTATTAGTGCACAAAATTTTATGCCTCCGCTAATTGGAATTTTATTATAATGATCAGTTCCCTCATTCATTATTGAAACAGTCATGCCTCCAAAAAGTGCAGGGGTAACATTATCAGAATGCCCTTCAATTTCGCAAGCAAAATTTAAAACCTCTTGTTTTGTTAAAATACCTTCACAAAGCCTATTCGCAGCTGTAATCCCAGCTAATATACATGTAGCACTACTTCCAAGGCCCCCACTAACTGGTATATCTGTTTTAAAAGTTATCCTAACACCCTTGGGAGCTTTCCCAATCTTTTTAAACGTTTTTAACATTGAACTATAAACCAAGTTATCACTATTTGCAAACTTTTCATCACACCCGAAAATCTCAAGTCCAGTTTCTATCTCTTCGACTATAAATGTATTATAAAGCTTAAAAGCAACGCCAAGAGTATCTAGTCCAGGTCCCATATTTGCAGTTGTAGCAGGTACTTTAATCTTAAACATAGCTATTTACAATACTTTCTTTATCTCTTGTAGTAAAATAATTCATATGGTAGCCTCCTAATACGACAAAATTTATCAATTATAACATTTATCAATTATAACATTTATATTATACTTTTGTGCTTAAAAATTCAAGTATATCTTTACTAACTTAGTATAGTTAATCTAGCTCTCTCAACCATTTCTGTAATAGCGAAACTTGCTACGTCACTCGCAAATTTTCCCGGTCCAAAACCTGCATCGTACCCAATCTCTTTAGCAAGCTCATGAGTTATTCTTGGACCTCCACAAATCAATACGACTTTATCCCTGATTCCTTCTACCTCTAATAATTCTACTAGATTAATAAGATTTTTGATGTGTATATCCTTTTGTGTTACTGTTTGAGATACTAAAAGAACATCTGCTTTAAGTTCTATAGCTTTTCTTACAAATTCTTTGTTTTCAACTTGGCTATCATAGGATATCTCTCAAGGCCATAGTGACCTGCAAATCCCTTTATATTTTATAGCATCTATAACCCTTCAAATTAATGAGCAAATATTACATTTACGCTTGAAATTACTGATATAATCAAATAAAAAGATACATAATTTCTTGTATCTTTTTCATTTGAATTTATATAAGTATTAATATTCGTGAAATTTACCGTTTATGTATAAATGTCTATTAAAAACTAATTAATAATAAATTTTTAAGTTTAAGCTTAAGTTTAGTAAAACTACTATATCAACAAACCGTCAATTCCTGCACTACATTAGAATTCTTACCAAAACTCGAGCAGCTGTTGTCACTAAGCACTTTGACTAAAAAATTATAGATGATATCTGCTGTTTTAAGAATAGAACTTACAGTTGCATATTCATCAGCACCATGAAAATTTTCACCTTCAGTACCAAAAATAATTGCAGGTGCATTTAACCTAGAACCTAAATAGTTAAAATCACCTATGCTTTTAAAATAGGAGATGTTTGCTTCGCAGTCACAAGTATCCTTTATTGATTCTAAGAAAGCAGCAACAAAGTGATTTTGCTTTGATACTATAAACGGCATAAACCCCTTGCTACCCTCTGTTGGTGCGTCTCTAAAAGATATTTTAAAAGTACTTGTAATATTTGCTTTTTTTATTGCATCCTCTATATAATTTTCTATTGTTTTTTCATTTTCACCTATGACAATGTGCCAAAATAATTTTACTTTAGCATAATCTGGAACACTGCAAGCACCACCATCGCTTTCTACAGCAATGACACATGCAACACCTTTTCCTAAAAAATCCGCTTCAACATAATCAATTTTCTCTAATTCACACATAAATTTTGCTGCATCCACTGCCGCATTAATACCTGATGTTGGTAGAGCTGCATGAGCCGCTTTCCCGAAAAATTCAACCTCAAGAGCATACCCCCCTCTTGCACCAAGAGACACATCAGGAAACGGTTTATTATTGAAAGCATCACTAGGTTCCGCAATAATTGAAAAATCTACATCTTTAAGTATTCCTTCTTCAATTAAGGCATTTGTTCCAAGCCCATAAGGGCCTTCTTCATCAGATACAAATGTTGCAATAATCTTACCGTGAAATTTTTTGTGAAGTGCATGAAACTTTCTAATAGCAAGCATAGAAGCACAGCAACCTGATTTCATATCAAGAGCACCAAGGCCGTAAATTTTATCTCCTTCTACCACTCCTTTATAAGGATCCTTAGACCAACCATTACAAAGATTAACGGTATCCATATGACCATTAATGCATATGATCGGCCCATCACTTTCTCCGGAAATTTCACAGATGACATTTTTGCCCTTAAAATTAGTAATCTTCAATTCGTGATATTCATGAATGTATGCTTTCATACCATTTTTTATAAACCACTGGTAGGTAAAATCCATAATAGCATCTTCATAAAAATAAGGACTAGGTATTGAGATTAAATCTTTCATTAATTTAATCGCTTCAGATTTTATAGTTTCTTCAGAAAGTGTTATTTCTTCAGATATTTGTAAGTTATGCTTGAACATTTTCCTCTCATCTTCCTCTCTAAATATAATTGTTAATTGCATAACCATTGTAATCAATTGACTTGATAACATTAAAATAAAAAATGATATTTTATAATTATAAATAAATCATTTGAATTGTGATTTTGACATATTAACATTTCTTTGTACATTTATTGTATTTTTTTTGTTTTTGGAAAGTAACGCAACCTATTAAATAGCTATACGAACTTATAGAAAATTAATAAATGTTAATTTAAATATAATATTTCCAAATTATTGTTTTGAAAATGAATTCTATTTACAACTTTTTAGTCATAATTATATAATTATAATTGATTAATTGCTATTTATATTACTGTTTTATTATCAATATGTCAAGTAATTTTGAATAATTATTCACATGCATATTTATTACTTTCTTTTTCTCCATACTAGTCAACTTTATTCTTTAGATTACTTCCATTTTTCAGAAAAATTATTGTATTTAAACTATTTAGGTCTTATAATTTTTGCAAACAAGAATATCGCAATAAAAGAGGAGGAATGTAAAATAAAATCTTTAATCAGATTGAGAATGAGTGCCCATGATGCACATTATGGTGGAAACTTAGTGGATGGAGCAAGAATACTTGAATTATTTGGTGATGTAGCTACTGAACTTCTAATTTTAAACGATGGGGATGAAGGATTATTTAAAGCTTATGATTCAGTAGACTTCAAAAGAAAGGCTTTATAAAAACACCAATGCACTTCAATTTTGTTATGGGTGTAAATGGAGGAATTGCCGCGACACCCAGAGATTTAGTATTTATGGAAGGAAGCATACCAGCAGGCAGTACTTATACTGTATCAGGTATTGGTAGAAGTGAATTTGAAATGGCAACTATGGCTATCATTATGGGTGGTCATGTAAGAGTTGGGTTTGAAGATAATGTGTATATTGAAAAAGACATACTAGCGAAATCAAATTCAGAATTAGTAGAAAGAGTAGTTAGACTAGCAAAAGAACTCGGTAGAGAAATCGCAACTCCACATCAAGCAAGGGAAATATTAGTTTTACTCCCCCAGATAAATTACAAATAAATATATGTAATATCACCATCTAATTAGGAATAATGTTGTATAGGGTGATATTATGATAATCAATAATAATAATAGTGAAAAATTTGATACTGATAAAGATGATTTAGTTTGGACTAAAATTATTAGTATTTATCAATTTACTAATGATGATAGTAAACGTACATATTTAGTAAAATATTATAAAACTAAATCTGATGAAGAATATTATATATTTAAGTATGTACGAACTAGCAATAATGGTAATATTATAGCTAGTTTTGATGTATTTCATTGGAGTCAAATCATATATCAAATTGACTTTTCAGATAGTTGTTATGTTTATGCTCAACTTGGAAGCAATAAAAATAGTCTTAAATTAGTAACAAGTGGAAAAATAATTAAGAAAGATGTAGAAGAATACATAAGGATATATGAGTTAGAGCATCATCAATGATGCTCTTTTTATTTTGCACAAAAATAGGTACTAATATGGATAATCTAGATATAGTTAATCTATGTAAATGTTTAATTCCCATCCTTTCACTTAAAAAAGCCCCAAATCGTATTTGTATTTTCCTACGATTTGGGGCTTTTTTATGTCTTTTTATAATTTAATAAAGTTCAAATTATTTAAATACCTTAATACGATCTTCTAATGGTAGGAATTGTTTTTCATCAGGTAAAGCCGTTGGTTTTCCAAATGGCATTTGCGCAATTAGTTTCCAATTGCTTGGTATGCTCCATTCTTTTTTTACATCTACTTCAATAAGTTGATTATAGTGTTGTAGTGATGCACCAAAGCCTTCCATTTCCAATGCAGTCCAGATAACATATTGGTGCATTCCACTTGATTGCTGAGACCAAACTGGGAAATTATCCTTATAAAGAGCAAACTTACTCTGAAGGGATTCAATTACACTAGAATCTTCAAAGAATAAAACTGTACCATATCCATTGTGAAATGAATTTATTTTATCCTCCGTAGAACTAAATTGTTCACTAGTAACTATCTTTCTCAAAGTTTCTTTTGTAATATCCCATAATTTATCGTGATGCTTTCCTAATAATAAAACTATCCTTGCGCTCTGAGAATTAAATGGAGATGGTGTATTTTTTACAGCCTGTTCGATAACTCCTTTAATGACCTCATCTGTTGTTACTTTCTCCTTACTAATTTCATAAAATGAACGTCTGTCTGCTACAGCAGTATAAAAATCTTTTTTCATATTATTATTCCTCCAATTATATATTAGATATTTATTTTGTAATTATTTAAAATATAAGTTAATTTGTCACTATTCAATTTATTACTAATTAGTAGCAATAAATTAAAATATATGATGCTCACATTTATACACCTGATAATTTCTTTACTAATTTTATTAAATTTTTCTTTTCCTCTGATGTTAAAATACTAAAGATATCATTTATGTTTTCTAAATGTTTAGGGAATATTTCACTTATCAGATTTCTTCCTTTTTCAGTAATACTTATCAAATTAACTCGTCTATCTTTTGGATCACTACATCTTTCAACGAGATTTTCCTTAACTAAATTATCTATAACTACAGTCATATTACCACCCGTAGTAAGAATTTTTTCCATTATTTCACAAACCCTTAAATCTCCCTTATGATATAATATCTCAAGTACCGCAAACTGAGAAACTGTTAAACCTCCTGCTTTAATAGTTCTATATTCTCTTTTATGAACATTATGAGTACATCTACTTAATGCTATTAACGCTTTTAAATTTAAATCTACTAATTCTCCATAAGATTTTTTTTCTTTATCCATATTTATAATATACTACTAGTTAGTAATATCGTCAAGTTTTTTTGAAACTATTTTTAGATGCTTTAACACGAATATCTACATTACTTTTTTTAAAGGTTACAGTGATAATATAATGGAGCAGTAGAATTAACTTCTGCTCCATTATATTACCTTTTATTTTAATAATTTCCACACTTTTTAAAACAGGAGTTACTGAGGCAAAACGTTCTAGCAAACATAGCTCCTTTTGATAAATACGTGTTTATATAAATTTCCTAGCACTCTTCCAATGTTTTGAAGCTAAATTATACTTTTTAAAATCGGGTATAATTCCATTGGTCTCAACTAAAGCTCTTGCCACTTTTTTATAATCACTTGTTGTTTCACATTTAAAAGAATTTGATTCTTGTACTGATTCCATTAAATCCTGGACCTTGTTCTGGAATTTATTCATTATAGCTCCTCCTTATATTTAACACTAGATAATAACCTTGAATTATTATCTTCCCTCGGTATATTTTCTTGTTAATAAAACGTAGTTTTATTAATGCCAATAGCTTGATTATTTATATAGTTTTAACTATTTATTACCTTAATATACTTTTTTGCTTTATATTAAGTTATAATTTTTAGTTTTACTATATGATTTATCAATTATATAATTTACATTATTTTGCCTTATTAAAATTAGTATCCATAATATATTATTAGTTGAGGTTTCTATGTATCATACTACTTCAAATCCTTAATAGTTATAAATTTATAACCATCTTTATTAAAAGTCCTAATAATTTGGTGTAGTACAGAATTTTCATCATATTTATAAACTAGATATTCCTCATCCTTTTTATCATTTTTCATAAATTGAAATTCAATACTAGGATGATAAAAGAAACTTCCTAAAACATTAGTTTCTAATTTATTTATTTTTCCCAGCATATTATTTAAGTCCTCTTTACCATCCACATAATTAAGTGGAGTAGGAACATATATGGTTTTATTATTGCTACCCTTGTAATTACTATTTGGATCATAACTGGACTGATTTTTTACCAGTGGTACTATCTTTTCTCTATTCCAGAATAAGTTAATTTTCTTATTTTCTATATTCCAATTAGTTTTTAAATCTAACATTGTAACTAAATCAAAAAGAGAAATGTATCTAACATTATCATTTTTAATAATATTTTTTTTTAGATTGAATTTGACATTAGGATTATCATGAACCCAATATTTTTCATCTTTACTATTTATAAAAATATTTTTATTATTAATACTAATATTTATTACATCGTTACTATGTACTATTTTGCCATCAAGACTATCAATAAGCTCAGAAAATGGAATATATAATCTGTTTTTATCATTATATATTGGTAATGTTAATTTTAATGGATTTCCCTCAAATTTAATATTAATACTATCTTTTGGTAATTTTAAATCCGGTATATTGCTAAATTTATGATTACTAATTAATAGGTGTTTTTTTTGATTTTCAGCTTTTTTACTAGTATTAATAATCTCATTCGTTTTACAGTTTGTAGACATAGCAACTAAAATCAAAATTATAACAAGTATAAAATATTTTTTTAATGTAATCATAAAAATTCCCCTTTTAACCAAATTAATTAAATCTATTATTCCAAGAGACTTTTTAATTCTCTTACCTTTAATAAATTTGAAGTTAGTGTGTGCCATATATATTTCTTCTATTCATAGTTTAAACATATAGGTATTTCTTAGTTCTCATCTTTATATAGCATCTTATGATATAGTTATAAGTATAAGTATAAAAAGTTTTTTTACACATACAATATTTATAAAATAAATTTAGTAGGAGAAAAATATATGAAGGTTTTACTTATGACGGTCACCCTAAGAGCCTCCTGGTCACATTCATTAAAAGAAAAGAGAATGGTTGTAAGAAGTTTGGTTCAAAAATTAAAGAATAAGTTTAACATATCAGTAGCAGAAGTAGCCGAGCAGGATATTCATCAAACAATAGTTATAGGTATTGCAGGAATATGTGGAACTTTATCACAACTAGATTCAACCATGGAAAATATTATAACTTTTATAGAATGTAATACTGATGCAGAAATAATTAATATTCAAAAAGAAGATTTTTAATTTAGTAAATTCAATTGTATAACAGTTATAAAGAAATCGCTACGTAAAGCGATTTCTTTATTTTAACAATATTTCTAAAGGAAAGTCTCCTACTTCTTCTATTATTATGGTGAAAATCCTCTGTTTTTTTACAAAGATAAGTCCACAATCAAATAAAATCAGCTAACCCATTAATTTTCATAATAGATTATCTGATTTCACTCTATACTTCTTTAATATTTATTGAATATTTCAAAATCTTTTATTAATTAAAATATTGCTGTCCGCCTGGATTACAGTTACGTCTATTGTTTGATCAATATTTATTTTAAAGGTAATTTCAATATCAAGAGTATCTTTTTTTGCTGATATAAGTCCCTCAATCTTTATTTCACCTATTTTGTTATCATCGATGCATTTTTCATTTTCTCCCTGATAGACCTCAATAGTTAAGTCAACTTCATTATCCTCTGTGTTGCAAAAAATAAGTGTCTTCTCAAAGGGTAATTCTGCATTTTTGGGTATCAGTTCAATAAAATCACCTTTATCATCCTTTACGCCTAATGGATGTACATTTATATAGTTTATCTCAATTCTTTTTTTATTATTTATTCTGTTTGTTAGATATGCTCCATATATTGCAGCTCCCTTTGAAACCGCAAGATCAGGGTCTATATCTCCATAAGTTTTTCCATGACCTAAACTATCATTTAATAATTCGTCTATTATAGTCATTTTGCTGGAACCACCTATTTTTATTATCTTATCTATATCCTTTGAGCTAAATCCTGATGTTTTTAATACTTCATTTAAAATGCCCTTAATTTTTTTCATGTATTTACCTAAGCAATTTCTTAGTTCCCCTACTGTTAGTTCACATTCCAAAAACTCACCAGGCGGGATATCTATCACCTGTATATAAGCTATATCATCAAATGAAAGCTTCTCCTTTGCTGAAACTATTTGTTCCATAAGTTTACTTTTACATATTAACTGTACTTTCTCTGGATAAGAACTTATGTCTATTTTCTCTTTGGCTATTATGTAGTCAAAAATTTTCCTATCAAAGTCAAGTCCTCCTAGTCTATCATCTCCATTTGATGCGATAGTATTAAAAATTAAACTATCCCTATCACACTTTAAATTGAAGAGAGTTACATCAAATGTTCCTCCACCTAAATCAAACACTAAAATATTTTCATCACGACGTACATTGTTATCAAGATAAAGTGCATAAGAAAATGCAGCTGCAATAGGTTCCTGAATTATTCCAATAGTACTTAAGTTTGCCATTTTAGCCGCCTGCAGGGTGTTTGATATCTGATTTGCTCTAAAATAGTAAGGTACAGTTATAACAGTTCCTTCTGCCTTAAACGTATTATTTGGAAACATCGCTTCAACATTATTATAAATACATTTTAAAATTTCTGTGGAAATCTCTATAGGACTAAAAGTTTTCCCACCTAAATGTATGTCTGTATTTTTATCATCCATTAATCTTTTTGCGCCGATACATACGTTCTCAGGGGAAAATACCCCTTTATCCTTTGCAGGTTTTCCTACAATGAATTTGCCTTTATCATAATAAACAACTGACGGAACTGCATATTCGCCTTTAGGGCAGAATACCTCTGATTTTTCACCATCCCACCTAGATATAGAACTAAACGTTGTGCCAAGGTCAATTCCTATCACTGGATGTAAAATACTATCGTAACTCATAATTGTCACCTCAATTTACAAAATAAATTTATTGTGCTGTACCTAAATACCATAGGTTATCTTATTGTTATATTAATTTTAACACCTCAGTTTTTTTTATGTTGCTTTCCTTTTGCTCAATTGTAACTGTAACCATCTGCTCTGTTCCAACCTCAAAGGTTATCATAATCTCAAGCTGATATTTTGCTGCGGGTTTTAAACCCATAACCTTGACTGTTCCTATATGTGAATTTTCTTTTGCAACTTTTGAAGAACCTTGATATACTTTCACATCCACCTCGGTAGCGTTGTCCTCGTCATTATTAAATGTAAGCGTATTTCTAGCTGGCGTTTTTCTATTGGGATGTATTAATACAACCATGTTTCCTTTTGAATCTTCAACTCCAAGGGCATGGGCTGTTGCAGTTACAATTGATATTTTCTTTTTAATGTTCAAATTATCAGTAAGATAAGCTGCGTAAATAGCTGCGCCCTGCGCTATACATAGGCCTGGATCTATGTCCGAATAGGTTTTGCCCTGTCCAATTACATCATCTATTATTTTATCCATTATTGGAATTTTACTTGAGCCTCCTACTTTTAAAACCTTGTTAATTTTATCAGGATTAATTGATGCTGCTGCAAGTGTGTGCTTTAATATACTTCTTATCTCTTCTACATAATTTGTTATTGAATCTTCAAATTCTTCCCTTGTGTATTCACTATCTATATGAACCCCTGGCACTACGTCAGGAACACCGATATAGTTAGTTTCACTTGTACTTAAGGCTTCCTTAACCTTAATAACAGCATCCATTAGTTTTTGCTTGCCTGCTTTTTTTATTTTTTCACTTGCACAGGACTCAAAATCAATACCCTCTTTGTTTATTATATATTCCCTAAACTTTTCATCGAAATCTATACCTCCAAGTCTATCATCTCCACCAATTCCTAATACCTCAAAATTAATGTTTAATGCATCCTCTTTAATTTTAAATACCGTAATGTCAAAAGTTCCTCCACCTAAATCAAAAACCAAAATATTCTCATCCCTAATGCAGCCTTCATTACTGTGATGAAGGCCATATGCAAAGGCAGCGGCAATAGGTTCTTGTATTATTCCTAGCAGATTTAATCCTGCTTTTTTTACAGCTTCCGCAGTGTTTTCACACTGATGCGCCTTAAAATAATATGGTACAGTAACCACCGCTCCGCAGGCTTTATAAACTCCCTGTGGAAACATTCCTTCTATGCTCTGATATATATGTTTCAAAATCATTGCAGATATATCAATTGGGGAGAAAATCTGCGATCCGATCTTAATCTGTGCATTTTTATCATCCATTAATCTTTTAACACCAATGCATACATTATCAGGGTTTAATATTCCACTCATAAAAGCAGTTTTTCCAAATATAAACTTTTTAGTTCTTTCATCATAAAATACTACAGACTGCGTAGTTCGCTCACCCTTTGGAGTATAAATTTCAGCCTCTGTGCCTGTCCATCTTGCAGCAGCACTAAAACTAGTTCCTAGATCTATGCCTATTACTGGAGCATTATTACTATCATACATTGCAAATTGCCTCCAAATCCTCAACTTATTTTTTTTTATATACTATTACTTGAGCCGATCTTATCACATAGTTACTATCCATATCAAACAAAGGTTCGCTATATATGAATCCATCTCTGATTTCTTCAAATATTTTTTCATTTAATTCCACCTTATCAGTTTCTTCAAGATCAAATGCCTCATGAAGATTTATATCAAATCTGTCCCCTAAACACACTTTAATTTTTTGGATATTTATAGAGCAAAAATATTCCATGAAATTTCTTTCAAGACTTCTGTAAATATCCTCAACTGGATTTAATACTTGGCCAACTTCTTTTTTCTGCTTTAAAAACTGAATTCCTGACCGAACTCCATCTAGAATGTTTAAAATATCTGATGTTATGAATTTAAAATAATTTCTTATTAACGAATCCTTTTTAGCCTTTAAAGAGGTAATTATATTATAATTCTGATTTTCCGTCTTTAGTATAACATTAACATCCATTTCTTTAACACTTTCCCACGAGCTTAGAATAGCTATTTCTTCTTCAGACAACTGTTCAAAATCGCTTAAATTGTTTTTCACAACATTATTTATCATTTTTTCTATGAGCTTAATTCCCTTTATTCTGCCTTCTAAAAAGCTTTCTATTTTTTCATCAAGTTTTCCTTCCTGCAGACCCTTTGCAATTTCTAAAAACTTATTGATTTCATCGCATACCTTTTCTGAGCATTTTCTCGTTTCAATTCCTAGTAGCTTAGACTTTAAAATCCATTCCTTATATTCTTCCTTTAATTTATCATATTCTATAATGTCTTTCATAAATGTTTGATATATCCTTTGTTTTTTCACTTTATTTAGTTCTTCCTCTGGGTCAATATCTGCTTTATCTTCAGTTTTATCTTCTGTTTCTCCATCGACCTTTTCCTGATTTTCATCTTCATCCTGCCCTGCAAATGCAGTTTCAATTGTAATCTCTGTATTTTGTATTTCTGAGTTTTCTATTAAAGCGTCCTCAGTCACTATTGATTCTTCCGAATCCTCGGTTTTTGCGCATTCCTTCTTTGATTCATCTACCACAGTTTCATTTGCATCAATAATGCATTCTACTTCTGGGTCGTCACTTACGGCTGGTATTTCTATTACCTCTTCTTTTTCTTTAGGTTTTAAATCCACATCCGAAGTATTTATATCAATGTTTTCATTTTCCATGTAATCTATACCTCCTTTAATAGATGAGATAAGGCACAAAAACTCCCTTATCCCCTTTCTATACTAAGCGTAATTCCGTCGCTACTTCCTGTACTGTTTGAAGTTGCAGTAACATTTACTTCATTTTGATCATTTACTTCAAACTTAACATTTATAGATTCCTTTCCACGAGGTGCTGGTGGTATGTTTTTAAGTTTAAATTCTCCTATACACACAGCCTTTGATTTGCCTTCATCGTCTACCTCATTTGTATAGTCAATATCTTGCGCTGACTGAAATACAACAATGCTTAAATCTGTTTGGTTGTCCATTTGTGTTATATATTGTTTTTCTTCAATTATGGTGTTTTCTGGTTGAATTTCTCTTCCCTTTTCTATAATCTTTGAAAACTTCATTCCTGCAATCATTATGCCAAGATTGTGTGTAACCTGCTGAATAAGCTCAATTTCTCCCTCTGGCTTATCCTCTTCATTTATTATAGTATCACTAGGAACTGCAAGTGTAGCACCAAATATTGCTGCTCCCTCTGAGACTATTGTTCTTGGATTAAAATTACTGTATGGTTCTCTTCCAAATAACTCTTTAATTTTTCTTTTAACTACCGGAACCAACGTTGATCCACCAACTAATATAACTTTGTCAATATCATCAATGGTTAGCTTACTATTAGTTAATGCAAGATTAACCGTTTCTTCAGTTTTATTGATTAAATCAATGATTGCTTCCTCAAATTCCTCTCTTGTTACTTCAACATCAAGATGAAGCTCTTCTCCCTCTCCACTTTGAATAATATTAGGAATAAGTATTGGAACCTGTTCCAGCTCACTTAAATCCATTTTTGCCTTTTCTGCAACTTCCTTTAGCTTTTGTTGCGCAATTTTAATTTTCTTTCTGCTTACGCCCTGATCCTTTTGGGTATCTAAAAGGTCAAGTCCGCAGGCTGCTGCAAACTTCTTATTTATAAGTTGCATCATTCTCTCATCAAAATCATCTCCACCAAGCTTTTCTACACCTTCCTTTGCAAGTATTTGATACTTGTATTCTCCTCCTGCAATTGTATTGGCCTTTAGAATACAAACATCAAAAGTTCCGCCTCCAAGGTCATATACTAAAACGTTTTGATCCTTATTTGCGTTAAACCCGTACATAATTGAGGCAGCAACAGGCTCTTCAAGAAGATATAAAACCTCAAGGCCCGCAATTTCTGCTGCATTTCTCGTAGCTAGTTTTGCATTATCAGTAAAATTTGCTGGTACACATATTACAGCATATTTCAAATCTCCACCTGCTTCAAAATTCTGTTGATTAGAAGCAGCTTCCATAATTTTCGAAAGAATTTCAGCTGAGATTTGCTCTGGCGTATACTCCTCATCATGGATTTTCACAGTGTATCCATCTTCTCCTATATGTCTTTTTATTGATGATACAGTATTGTCTGGATCAATTATTGCCCTAGACTTAGCCTGTTCTCCCACAAGCTTTGTATTTTTATCAATAAATGAAACCACTGATGGCATATAGTCTTTTCCATCTATCATTAGAACCTTGCTTTTCCCCTTTGTATAAACTGATACTATAGAAGTCGACGTACCTAAATCAATTCCAAGTATATATGAACTTTTAGTTGGAACTATTCCCATAATAATACCTCCTCATTTTTTTGTTATTTTGCATATATTATTTTGCATCTATATCAACTTGTTCGTACTTTATTTTATTTTCTAAAATAAGTTGATCTATATCCTTTATATTTAATATTCCATCATTCCCTAGTGCATCATCAATAATGTTATCAGTATAACTGTTGTTTCCAAGCTCCACGCTAGTAAACTTAATAATCATATTTTCATCTATTTCAAATATTGCCCCAACAGACACATAGTCTTTCTGTGGAGTAGATATTTTCAGTGTAAGACTTCCTATTTTTTCATTAGAACTTAATTTTCTACTTTCGCCTCTATAAACATTTGTAGTTACCCCACTTTGATAAGGCATTGCCGTGCAGCATATCATTCCTGTTCTTAATGGAAGGAGGCTACCTCTAGGTGTAATTACATGATAATACTTGACATTTGAATCCATATCTATTAAATCAATTCCATAACTGTGTACTGTCTTTTCCTTTATATAAATATCAGGAAGATTTAGATCATTTCTCTCTTGCTTAGGAGTCCCTAAGTTGGCCGCAAGGATTGCGGCTCCATTTGAAACAACTTCATCCACATTTTGAGCCATGTAAGGATCTCTTATTTCACGTTTTACAATTTCTTTTACAAGAGGACTTTTGGTTGAACCCCCTACTAGTATCACTCTATCAATGTCATCGCTTGTCATTTTAGCCTGATTAAGCACGTTTTTCATTTTATCAATAGTTTTATTTAATAAAGGCCTTATAAGTGATGAAAATTCTTTTATTGTTAGTTCAAATTCTAGGCTGTAGTCCCCAATAAGATTAGGGATTATAATTTCTATATAATCCTTTTCTGAAAGCTCAATCTTCGCTTTTTCAGAAGCTTCCTTTATCTTTTGCCTTGCATTTATGTAAGGTCTTTCTTTTTTGTATTCTACATCTTCTCCTGTGTCTTTAGTTATTTGTTTATATAAAAGTTTTGATATTGCATCGTCAAAATCATCTCCACCAAGCCTTGAATCTCCATCAACCGCCACAACCTCAAAATCATTTCCCATGACTTTCATTATGGATATATCAAAAGTTCCTCCCCCAAGGTCATAAACCATTATTGTCTGTGCCTTACCTTGATTAAGTCCATAGGCAATAGCTGCAGCTGTTGGTTCTGGTATAAGCCTTAAAACTTCTAATCCCGCATTCCTAGCTGCCTGAAGCGTTGCCTCTCTTTGCTCAGATTTAAAGTATGCAGGTACTGTAATTATAGCCTTTGAAATTTTTTCTCCAAGTTTTTCCTCAATTCTAAGCTTTAAAATCCTTAGTATTTCACAGGAAACATCAATGGGCGTCATTTTTTTACCGTTTAATGTATAAACAGCATCTGTACCCATATCCCTCTTCGTTGAGGCTATTGAGTTAGAAGGATCAATTAAAAGCCTTGATTTTGCCTGCATTCCTGATAGAACTTGTCCATCTTTTATTGAAATTACGGATGGAAAAGTATTAGAACCATCTATCTCTATTGTCTGTGCTTTTCCCCTTTTCCAATACGATACTACCGAATTGGTTGTTCCAAGATCAATACCTACTATAATTGACATAAGTCACCACCTCTATTTTATACACTTAGTCCAAAATTTCTGCACAATGCTGCAAGCCCACCTTGGAATCCTGAACCTACTGCATTAAATTTCCATTCACCATTATGTCTATATATCTCACAAACATTCAAAGCAGTTTCTATGCTATAGTCTTCTCCAAGATCATATTTTAAGATTTCTTTACCAGTCTCCTCATCAACAACCCTTACATAGGCGTTTGAAACCTGTCCAAAGTTTTGTTTTCTTGCTACAGCTTCATCTATAGTTACAGTAAATGCCAACCTTTCTATATGCTTTGGAACTACTAATAGGTCAACCTTTATCACCTCATCGTCTCCATCTCCATCTCCATCTCCCGTTCGATTATCACCCATATGCTCTACCGCCCCTGAATCATGTCTTAAATTGTTATAAAATATAAAGTCTTCATCATGCTCAACTTTTCCTGAAGCTCCACACATAAATACGCTTACATCAAGATCCAATTCATGCCCTCCATCATAATTGCTTGTGTCCCATCCAAGACCAACAACAATTTTTTTTAGTGCTAAATCCCCTTTTGTTAAATCAATCTTTTGTCCCTTTTTTAAAACTATTCCCATGGTTAGTCCTCCCTAAATTAAATTATTATATATTTATCTTAATAGATTAATAAATTTATTATTTATATCTGTTTACTATAGATGTTACCGAAGTATCACCTGTCCCTTCTCCAATAGCTGCAAACTTCCATCCACCGCTATTTCTGTATATTTCGCCAGCAATTAATGCAGTCTTACCAGCATAATTATCAGTTATATTATACATTATTAATTCCTTATTATTTATCGGATCAACTACTCTTATAAATGCATTTTTAATCATACCAAAGTCCTGCACTTTGTTAACGCAATCATATATAGTTACAAAAAAAATAATCTTTGAAATATTTGCTGGAACACGGCTTAGGTCAACGCATATTTGTTCATCATCCCCATCGCCATCGCCAGTCAAATTATCACCTGAGTGTACAACACTACCGCACCCACTGCGTAAATTATTATAGAATACAAAACTCTTAGATGAATCCAACTTTTCATTTTCACATAGCATTATAGCTGAAGCATCACAGTCGAAGGATGCTGGCAATTTCCCAAATAAGCCCTTTTTTTTCTGTGTTATTGAATCCCACCCTAATCCAATAATCAATTTTGTCAATCCATCGTTTCCCTTTGATAAATCTATTCTTTGACCTTTTCGTAAGTTAATTCCCATCTTCCTCACCCCTTTTTTGGTTTTAATGGCAAATAAAATTTAACTTTTCCCATTTATCCATAAATTTAGTTAAATTGTTGTTATACATTTACTATTTTAACTCATGTTTCTATATTATACTAAAATGTACTATTATTCTACGTTTTTAGAGTAATATTTAATTTTTAAAGAAATTTGCATCATCCACTACTCTTCCTTGCATTGTATATACAACAATATTAACAACAAAACCGCACGGAATATATTCCATCTACTTTTATCCTTTTTTTTTCTCCATTTTTGTTTATAATGGAGACAGTTTATTAAATATTTAGAGGTGATTAAATGAAGGATAAAATAACTATAACAGATTTAGCAAAACTGAGAAATGTAACTACTGAAACCCTTAGACATTATGATAGAATAGGACTTTTCAAACCCAATTACGTTAATCCTAATACTGGATATAGATATTATTCAATAATGCAATATGAAAAGCTTGGAACAATTAAGGAATTACGTCAACTTGGTATGGGACTTGAGGATATAAAAAAATATTTTGAAAACAGAAGTGTGACTAAATCACTTACAATTTTATTAAATAAACACAATGAATTAAAAGAAAAAATTGAAGATCTGCAACTATTAGAAAAAACAATTTCTGAGAAAATATTCTTTTTAGAAAATATTATTCAAGAATCCCAAATAAAGGAAATTGTTCTTAAACAGCTTCCTGATAGGGAGATTATAACCTTCGGTAAAATAATCAAGGATGATCTGGATTTAAGCTATGCTGTTCTTGAACTTGAGAATGCTTTAGAAGAAATTGCACCAATTATAGCCAGTAACAGAATAGGTTTTATAATATCTAAAGAAGATATTATATCTTCCAATTTTATGCAATCCTCAAGCGCTTTTGTATTTATAAAAGGTAAAATTAAAGTTACACAAACTCATATAAAAAAAATACCCTGTGGGCAATTTGCCTGTATGTATTATAATGGTAAGCCTTTAAATAGAGGCGCTAGTATAAAAAAACTTGTTGAGTTCATTAATAAAAATGGATACATTATAGATGGCGACGCACTGCAGATAGTTCAGATTGATATTACAGTGACTGATATCATTGAAGAAGAATCCATAGAAATACAGGTTCCAATAAAGAATAGCTAAAATTAATTTACTTATAAGTTAAAATACATATTGACATTTGTGTTACACAAAAGTTTATACTTTTAACATGGTAATCAAATAAACTTTTATTACACTAAAGTCTTATGAAAAATAACTTAATGGAGGTAAATACAATGAAAAAAGTATTTGTAAGTAATTCAACAAATGTTTTAAAAAAGGTATTACTTTGTCCACCTACTTACTTTGAATTCGAACCAATAAATGTCATTACTGATCAATGGCTTAAAAATGGTGATAAATCAAACAAAGAAGCTTGCAAGCGAGAACATGCTGAATTGGTTCAAGCTTATAGGGAAAACGGAGTAGAAGTTGTTCTAATGGAGCCAACCCCTGAATTACCTTATGAAGTCTTTGCTAGAGATTTTGGGGCTTGTATATCCGAAGGTTTTATTATGGGAAAATTCAGAGAACCTGTTCGTCAAATGGAAACAGCAGTATATGAAGCTAAAATGAAAGATCTTGGAATACCTTGTGTTGCTAGATGTACAGCTGGTGCTTTTGAAGGTGGAGACTTTTGGTTTTTGGATGATTATACTTTGGCACATGGTGTTATTGCAAGAACTGATTGGGATGGAGTCGAAAATATCAGGAGACAAGTACAGGAATTAGGTTATGAATTAATACCTGTACCTGCTCAGAGGCAAAATTTACATTTGGACATGTGCTTTAATATTGTAGCTGAAAAGGTTGCAGTGGTATGTAAAGAAGCCTTACCTTATAATTTCTTGAAAATGCTAGAAAAAAGGAAATTCACATTAATTGATGTTCCTAAGGAAGGCGTATTTAAACATTATTGTAACATCCAATGTCTTGGAGATGGAAAAGTACTCACCTTTGATAACAACAATGTAGTTAATAGTAATCTTAGATCATTGGGGCTAAAAACTATAACCGTCAATTTGGTTGAAATCCTTAAAGGTGGAGGTGGACCTCACTGTATGACCTTTCCACTAGAGAGAATGTAAAAAATTAGTATGGTAAGGGTCTTTACCCTTACCATACTAATTAATATTCCATTTTATTAATTTCATCTAACATTAATGTATTTAATCTATTTATCTCTTTTCTTTTTTCCATTCTTTCTTTTATTACTTCACCTCTATAATCTAATTCAATTAATTCGACTTCCGCTTCCATTGAATTACATACCTCATATATTTTTTTAAACTGTACTGCTGTTTCCTCAAATTCTTCATCAAAATCAACTAAATCTTTATTCTCATAAATCATCTTAAGTGATTCCAATTGATATTTTATTATTGTAGAGAATTGTATAAGAAGTTCATTTGACCTTACTTTATAAAGATATAATAATAACTCTTTATAGATTCTATAAAGAGTATCCTTATCAAAAATATCTAGATTCACTCTAAAAAAACCTGATTTCATTTTTAACTTCAGGTTAAGTAATTTTCTTAATAAATTGTTATAACTTTCTGTAGTCCATATTCCATAAACTTTATAGCTATTTTCAACTTTCTTAAAAAATTTATTTATTTCTTCATGACTCACAAATAATTTTATCTCTTTATCCATTCTAATTAATCTAAATTGTAAAACCACATTAGAACTATCTCCATAACTTAAAAATAACTTACCTTCCGTTGCACCTTTTATATCCCTTACACACATCCAAATATCTGACATTGAAGAATCAACCCCCAAGAACTAATATTATAATTTAAGTCTTCTATATTTAATAGGGACTTCTTTTCTTAGTTTCATATATTATTTGTCTGTATTGTGCACATTATACTATAAGATTATTATATATGAAGTTGTTTATCACTAACCAACTTCATATATCTCTTTCTCATTAAAAACTGTAAATTTTTTACCATTCTTACTTAAACTACTATCTTCATTAACTATTTCACATACGAAGTCTTTATATGTATTCTTTTCATAACTAAAAGCTTTAATCATGCTATCACTGGGTTTGAATATAATGTTATTACTAAAGCAGATGTTATTCAAAGCATTGGAATATTTGATTTCATCTGATTCATATATCACCTTATTCTTATCAAATACAAAAGTTTTAAACTCACTCTTCTCATTTTCAATTATAAACAACCACCGTTTTGTAACAGAGTCATGATGAATTCCATAGTTTAATATTTTGTCAGTGTTTTTATAGACATAGTTGTAGCCATTAATATTGATTATTTTCATATTATCATAGCTATTGCATATTAAATAATTCTTATCATCATATACCTCAAGCACACTATTAAAAGAGGTTTTCGTTAAAGTTTTATTTGAGTTCCCCTGTGGAGACATAGTAACTTCTACCAAATTATTATTTAGACTATTGTAGTAAAACCTATTGTCCTTTACTATAACATTACTCTTGTTTATTTTGTCAAATGTATACTTCTTACCATTGTTATTAGCTATCACTTCTTTATCTGTTATTTTATATTGAATCATACCATCTTCAGAGAAATAGTATCTATTAGAAAATTCAAATAGCACCTTATCTCCAGTTTGCTTATTTGTAATAAACCCGTCCATATTTAGATAGGTATTATATGATAAAATAGTCTTTATATCATCCCCAAATACCAATAGTATATACGGTATTCCTCCAATGGTTTTTAGCCTTTGTGGAGCTATAACTAATTTAGCATCTGCATTGCACAATGGACACTCATTAAATTTTGAATAATAGAATACGTTATGAGTTTTGCAATATTCTAAGTTCTTTGCGAAATCCTCTAATGAGCCATCAACTAAGACTCTATTATCTGTTGTAAAGTTTTCTTGTAGTTCGCCTAATAGTTTAGGCGATATGAAACTCCATTTTATTATAGTCTTTGGAACTGTAACCCTGTTGTTATCTATTACAGATATCTTTTTAACCATTCTCTCCAATATATTGATATCGGGATCCATAGTGCCTCCAAAAGGGTGAAGTTTAGTTAGTATCTTGAAAATCAATATACTGAAAGCATAACTATCCGTTCCTTTAGAAAAGTTGTCGGCTATTAGTAAAGGGTCTTTAAAAGAATCCATACACACACTACATTTATATTCGTCGATAGTCCAACTGTCTACATCAATAAAATAAATGTTATAGTTTTTATCGAATAGTATGTTACAATCGTTTAAATCACTTATATATATGTTTTGGCTATGTAATTTAATTAAAGTATTCTTAAGTTCAACTAACATTTTAAGTAAGTCCTTAGTGCTTGTATTATTCATTTTTATAAATTTTTTATTAGTTAACCTTTTAAATTCCTCTCCCGCAATTTTAGCCATGGAGTATCCAATAAATTGACTCTTTTCATTGTATAACACTTCCAAGGGTTTGATTACATTCTTAGGCAAATTCTTTCCTATCAATCTTTTTACCTTTTCAAACTTCTCTTTTTTATCAACTGTATCCTTAAATATCTTAAGTATTTGGTTATTATATTCAAAAATTACACCTTCTCCACCTTCAGCTAGTGGGACTTGCTGGAGTACCTTGTCCTTAATAATCACCCATATTACCCCCTAAACATTCCTCTTATTATATTACTATCGTTATATCATCTTTAAATACTTTATGGTTCTTATTAATAAATCTTTTAATTGCTGATTCCTTACCTTTTACAATCAAATTAGTAAGCTCTTCTTCTAGGTCTGTTCCTATTACAAATCTTAATCCGTCAGACGCAACCCCAACATTCTTATATTCTTTTTTTGAGTATTTATATAATGTAAAATTAACTCCATCTTTATATGATGCTAAATACTCTTTAGGTATATAATTGTATATATAATACATTGGGTATTTACCATTATCCATTAGTTCATACTCTACTTTATCATCTACAGTTTGTTTTACAATGTATCCATCACCACAGACTAATACCAAAAATTCATCCTTGGTTTGATAAGTATGTAAGATAGTAAAGCACATATAGTCTCTCATGTCTCTTGGAGCATATCCTATTAAATGTAATATCCTAACAAAACATTCATCGATAAAAAGACCTTGCCTAAATAAATGACAAAATAATTTGGCTCCGACTTCAGAGTGATCACCCTCAGAGCAGCCATCTGCTACGCATTTAATACCATCCTTTTCAAAACCAAAATCTTGGCAGTTTGTACCTGTTTCCACGTGTGAATAACCTACTTTATTTATAAACATCTTATCACCTCTCTAAAATTTTAGCCTATCTACAGTTTAAGCAGATAGGCTATTAATATTACTTTTTTACATGGTGAAGAAGTCATCTCCATCAGCAACCACACTCTTAGAACTCTCAATTACCGATTTAGATAGGCAATTAAATGCTTTTCTTAGCTCTGTGGCTGAAGACCCAACTGGCAGTACATTTGTAAACCCTAGTCTTGTTGCTTCTTTCATTGCATCCCCACTGAAACTTATAAAAGCAGTAGTTATTTCTCTATCGTTTAATTCTTTTATTTTATTTTTAGCATCCGATACTACCTTTTTAGAGCTAGTGTCTTCACCGTCAGTAAATATTGCAAATACCGCTTTAACTCTCATTCCCTGTTGCTTTAGATAATCCATATAAGCAACTAATTTATCTGTACCTTCAACTACAACATCGTAGAGTGAAGTCAGTCCATTGGCGTCATAATCGGTATTAAAATCACTTACTTTCTTATACCCCCCTACTGTTATATCACCATTAAAATCTGCTCTAGCTACTAGCATTTCATCGACTTCTTTGGAACTTCCCAAAGCTGATTTAAACTCTATTAATGAAGATATCATATCATTCTTATATGGGAACATTGAACCCGACTTATCTATACCTACAAATATTAAATTTATACTCTCGTTATCAATGTCATCTATACTTGTGTTCTCTATCTCGATTTCTTCAAGCCCCATTATTTCTACTTCGTTATCAACATCTGCCATTTTTGTAATCTCCTTTTAATATTCCGTGTACAAGGCACTAAGCTCCTTGCCATAGCTAGTTTACGCTTAGACTATATTTAATTTATGCGTTCTATATTTTAAAGTGTTAAGTCAGTTGATTTTATAATGTTAACCATATACTTTTTCTTGAATTCTTTGAAAATGTCCTTGCTCACTTGTTCAAATCCTGTTATTGGGCTCATACAGTCTTCAAGAATGAATATCTTTTTAGTTACTTCTTGTTTACTAGCATAATACTCAAGTATTTGCTTAATACTCTCTAGCACACAATGTGATTCTGCCTCTCCCCCAATAATTACCTTATCAAACTTTTCTATTTTATTCAAGAAGTCTATATTAATATAGTTTTTGGTATCATACTCAGGTTTGATTATTCCGTACATCTCAGATAATGGGTCTTGTCCCTTAACCAATCTTTGAACCATAGTTTTCTTAGCAACTGAATGGAAGTAAACCATATTAGCAAATTGATTTTCTAAAGCTCCACCAGTAGTTCCCTGTAAGCAATGGTATGTCCAAATTACCAATACCTTCTTACCATCATGCTCTAAATGTTCTATGTATTCTCTACTTGCGATTGGATTAATTACTGCTCTCCATTTTCCCGAATCTAAATCTGCTAATGTTATTGCAGTGAATGGAGCTGGATTATTTCCGTTTTCATCTAGCCACCAACAAGGATGGAATATTTGGAAAGGATTGTGAGTGTCTAAAGATACTGCTATTTGAGATATTTTATCCATATTTTTATATATAAATTTTGTTATATTCTCTACATCTTTGTGAGAATTCGGAACCCCTAATGCACCATTCTCCATAAAATCTTGTTGAACATCAATCCCAATAAATAACACTTTTTCATCATTTTGCATTGAAGGTTTTAACTGTTCTTCATTTGCTTTTTTCAATACCTCGTTCATGCTCCTAGTGTTCTCTGCCATACCTATTGCTTTTATATCCACGATTTCTTCAAATTTTGTAATCATAATAATAACCTCTCCTTATTGTTTTATATTACTTTTTATTTCATCTTTTCCTCGCTTTTCTAAAAACATTATATATTTCATATTTTTAATATGCAGATTGCTACCCCATTCTTATTTATGGGATATAGAAAAGATGACTCCTGTTCATAATACAGAAATCATCTTCTTAATCCAGCGTAAACTTATTCATTAATTTATTCTATTGGTAAATTTTTATCATTAGAAGTGATATTGGTAAGTGAATCTTTTTTAAAAACTAAATATCCAATTCCTCCAAAAACAAGAACGGCCATAAGAGAACTAAAACTAACAAATCTATATGATGGTAGTATTATATATTTTAACACTAAAAACAGCTCAGCACCCGCATAGGCAAAAAGACTACTATACATTACTTTTTTATTGTCATTAGCAAAACTAAGAAGTAGTCCAATTATAAATCCATAATAAGCTATTGAACCAAGTAATGAACCTAGACTTACAAACATATTTACAATCAATACTCCTGCGCAACCATAAACTACAAACATATCAAAGTGTAAAATCAATCTAAAAAAAGAATTGGTTGAAAAGTATAATTTTAACTCTTTACTTATATTTTCATATGTATTCATTAATAAAGCCTCCTAATTATTAACTATGTATCAGATTCTTTCACTGCAACTTAACCAGTAAATAGCCCCGACCTCTATTTTATCATCACAAGTAGATCAAACATTTTCTTCGGTTTTTTGATATTCTATATCTGGTTTAGGTACAGATTCTTCTGCAGCACGCTTTTCACCACATTTAGGACAAAATCCAGTATTTAAACCAACCTCTTGTCCACACTTTTCGCAGATGTGCATGTTTTTTAATTTAGTAATTTTAAGTTGTATTTCTTCTATTTCATTTTGAACTTGAATTATTGAATTGCAGTATTCTATAATATCACAATCTACAGTTTCACCCTTATTGAATTTGGCAAAAATATTAGCTCCTATTTCATTTTGAGCAAGCTTTATTTTATCCTCCTCTGCTTGAATAGCTATGTTTAATCTTGTTAGTTCAATCATTTCTCCAGATTTTTTTACCATATTACTTGCATTACTGCTTACAGATTTGGCGAATTTTGATAAATCATCCATTATCGACATGTATATCCCCCTTTTTTTCTATTAAATATATAATATGTTATTCATTCCAATTATATCATAAAAATATAATATATTCTATCAGATTTGATTAAATGACTAAATTAGACCGAATAACACCTATTATTACATATAAATCATATTCTAAATTCCATCACCACATCAACATTCTTCTATTAAAATTTTTTTAATAAATACATTTATCAACTCAGGATCAAACTGACTCCCTGCATTATTTTGTAATTCTTCTAAAACAACTCTTTCAGGTAGTGCACTTCTATAGCTTCTTTCACTAGTCATAGCATCATAGGCATCCACAATAGATATGATTCTTGACACAAATGGTATATTCTCTTCTTTTAAGCCGCTTGGATATCCTTTTCCATCCCACCTTTCATGATGATGCAATACATCTTTTGCCATTTTTGACATATCATTTACCGTACTTAGAATTCTATAGCCTATTTCTGGATGACGCTTAATTTCTTTCCATTCTTCAATAGTAAGTTTACCTGACTTATTGAGTATATTTTCGTCGATTGCTATTTTACCTATATCATGAAGTAATCCAACAGCCTTAAGTTCCTCAATTTTATTTTTAGGTAGTCCAAGGGCTTCACCCATGCTTTTGCATAGTTCTGAAACTCTATTGGAGTGTTCCTCTTCCCTTTTGTTTTTTTCATGAAGAGTACTAATTATACCGCTGATTGTATTCGTCCTTATACGTGGACTTTCAAATAGTTTTCTATTATACATATTATCTTCTGCTTTTTTTAATATGTCTTGAACTTTTTCTTCACCATTATTCTTAGTTTCATAACCAAAGGAAACAGAAATATCGATGGAACCAAATATTTCATTTAATAGAAGATCATTAATACGTTTAATGATTTGCTCTGCTAGCAAATTATCTGTTTTAGGTAATATAATAACAAATTCATCACCTCCGAATCTGGCTACAATTCCATAATCGTGGCATCCCGCCCTCATCACGTCTGCTACTTTTTTAAGAATTTCATCACCAAAAGCATGTCCAAAAGAATCATTAGCAAGTTTTAATCCGTTAACATCACCCATAACAATGGACATAGGAAGGTTTCTTTCTGTATCAAGTCTCTTTAACTCTTCCTCGTAAAATCTGCGATTGTATAACCCCGTAAGTTGGTCATGATAGCTTAAAAACTCAATTTTTTCTTGCTTATGCTTTTTCTCGGAAAAATCTCTAAATACTAATACCACTCCAACGATTTCGCCGTTTTCTTGTATAATAGGTGCGCCACTATTTTCGAGAAATCGCTCAATACCATCTTTCGAAATCAATATGGTGTTGTCAGCTAATTCAAGTAACCTTCCACTTTCAAGTACTTTTTTTACTATATTTTCGCTCTTTTCCCTTGTAAACGCATTAACAATATTAAATACTTCAATAATCGATTTTCCCATTGCTGCTTCTTGCGTCCAACCGGTTAAGAATTCAGCAACTCTATTCAAAAACACGATATTCCCCTTATTATTGGTGGAAATTACTCCATCCCCTACAGATATCAGTGTTGTTTCTAAAAGCTTTTTCTCGTTTGAAAGCGCTATTTCCAGCCTTTTACGCTCGGTGATGTCGTTGAATATAATAACAGATCCTTTATATTTTTCACTTACATCAAGATTTTTTTTGAATTTTATTAAAAAAGTTTTTTTACCAGTTTTGGTTTCAATGGTTTTTTCCTGAAAAACTTCATTTTTATTTAAATCAATAAATCTAATAAGTTCCTCGTTTAACCAAAGCAGATCTTTATCAGTATTAATATTACCATAATATTTCATTCCTAAATCTACTACATCTAAGAAGACCTCTGCCGCTTTATTATTTATATTTTCAATATTATTATCTTTGTCTACAATTATAATCGGGTCATAAATGCTTTCAAAAATAGTGAGGTATTTATTTTTTTCATTTGTAAGTTCTCTGTTAGCTTTCTGAAGATCTTCTAACTTTTGTTTTTCGGATAATCCTGCCCACTCTACAGTAAAGCCCAACTCTATATGGTCAAAATACCTTTTAATATACTGGGAGAAAAATTTTTTTTCTTTAGATGAAAAATTGCTTTCATTAATAAGGTCTATATATACCTGTTGGTAATATTTAATAAGTCCCAAGTACATACCTAATGTGACGCCCCTTGAACGATGTTTTTGTGCTTCAAGAATTCCGAATTCAGCAACTTCATCTTTAGTAAAATCATCGTCCGGACCCATCTCAGGGATAGAGTTGCTTTTTTCAATGACTTTTATAAATGCCGCCGAAATACCTGCTATTGACATTCGCCATGCGTCTCTTAATGTTGAACTATACTTTACATAATTTCGATCTTTTGCATACTTTAAAATTTTATCTATAAGAATTTCTTCGTTATCTAAAATAATCCTTTTTAATTTATCCATTTCCAATTTAACTTCCACCTTTTCCTACTTATTGATTTGAAAACGTATTTTTTTTTGCTCTTAAAACACTAATCCACCTACTTACGACAACCAACTACATTATATCCTATTTTTTTTGATTTCACATAGATTTCAACTTTTTTTTTACTCAACTCCCTCTTCTTTAATTAATATGAAAAATATAATCCCGAATAATAGAAAAGAAAATATTCATAGTTCAGAACTTGTCAATAGTGTACGATAATAAAATAGATTAAAGTTATAATATTATTTTATAGGTGGCGGGTGTGTATACCATTATATATTTACGTTAAGAAAGGAAGGTTTTTTATGGAAATAGGTCATAATAGGAGATTTTTTAGAATTGAATGTGAAACACCAATTTGCACACAAATTTCTATCGTTAAATTTAATGATAAAATGGTCACTACTGGAACTGGAAATATCTGTGTTGAGAATATCAGCTCTGGTGGTCTTAAGTTTCTGTTTAATTTAAGCCTTCCAATAAGTGATATTATGATTATTGAATTTAAGTTGACCATTAAAGAGGTGAATACTGCTTTTTATGGTCATATTGTTAGAAAAGAAGAAATTAATAGGGGTATATATAGATACGGAGTTCAGTTTATTAACAATGCTGATGATAATGAGCAGTTCATAAACAAGCTTAATGAGCTAAATAAAGAGGGATTTTTAAAAAATTCTTCACCTTGTTCATGTAATATAATAGATTGCATTAAAAAATATAGTGGGAAATTCAACAAAAGAATATACAAAAGATACAAGCTAAATAGTAATTTTCTCGCGAAAATGAAAGTGGACAAAATTAGTGATAAATCTAGCATCCCTCGGTGGAACACTATATTAATCGACAATATCTCACAAGCTGGAATTCAATTTATTACTGATATTGAAATACCAATAGATGAGGATACAATTTTAGAATTCAATATAATTATTGCTAATATAGAAATTTTTGCTAAAGGTTATGTGTTGTGGAAATCTAAAACTGAAAAGAATAAGTATACATATGGAGTAAAATTACATGTCGCTGATTCAAAAGAGGAAATGATAGCTCAAATTTTAGATGAAATAGTGGATCCTTCTTTAGAAAAGGGATTACTAACTGGAAAATGCTTTAGACTAAAGTTCAATTATCCAAAGCATGAAAATCATAACTTTGAGTGGTTGGTATAAACCTAAACTTCTATAACATCAATTAATATGATACAATTAAGTTTATAAAATTTAATTGTATCATATTAATTTATATTTCACTATTATCTATATAAAGTTTTGTGATAACCATTATACATTTTTTATAAAACAGAAAGGGTGATTTTAAAATTATGGACAATTTAAAAAAATTTATTAATTATTATAAGCCTTACAAGCTTCTTTTTTTTGCGGATATGTTTTGTGCAATAATAGTTTCTGCGGTAGACTTATCTTTTCCAGTAATTCTTAGCTATCTTTCGAAATATTTTTTTACCAAAGATAAACAATTTATTCTTCATAGCATAGCTTATATTGGCATAGCATTGGTGCTTATGTATGTGATAAAGTATTTTTGTCAATATTTTATAGCTACTTGGGGACATATTATGGGAGCCAGAATGGAAAATAGTATGAGGAGAGATTTATTTAGTCATCTTCAACGCTTACCATTTTCGTATTATGATGAAAATAATACTGGAGAAATGATGTCCAAGATAATATCAGATTTGTTTGATATTTCAGAACTTGCACATCATGGCCCAGAGAATATATTTATCTCAGCTTTGAAAATTTTAGGCTCCTTTATAATACTATTATTCGTAAATGTTAAAATGACAATTATTTTATTAGGGGTTACTCTAATAATGATAGTTTTTTCAACCTATCAAAATATGAAAATGCGGAGGATATTTTTAGATAACAGGAAAAAAATAGCATATATAAACTCTACAGTGCAGGATAGTTTATCAGGAATTAGAGTTGTAAAGTCATTTGCCAATGAAGAAATAGAAAATAAAAAATTTAATAGACGCAACAAAGAATATTTGAATTCTAAAGAAAAAAGCTATACTGCAATGGGTAAATTTATTGCCGGAAATACATTTTTCGAAGGTCTTTTATATGTAATAATAATAGTAGTTGGAGCATTATTTATTACAGATGGTTCTTTAAAAGTCTCAGATCTCTTAGTCTACGCTCTTTATATAAACATATTTATAAACCCTATAGATATATTAATTAATTTTACAGAACAATTTCAAAAGGGATATGCAGGCTTTAAGAGGTTTAGGGAAGTTATAGAAACAGTTCCTATTATTGTAGATAAAGAAGATGCTGTAACTCTTAGCAATGTATTAGGAAATATAGAATATAAAAATGTATTTTTCAGTTATGGCGATGAACATAATATATTAAATGATATAAGTATAAAGATAAAGGCGGGGAGAAACATAGCACTTGTTGGTCCTTCTGGTGGTGGAAAAACTACTCTATGTTCGCTTCTTCCAAGATTTTATGACATAACTTCTGGAAGCATTACAATAGATGGAAAAGATATAAGAGATCTGACGCTTAAATCATTGAGAAATTCTATTGGTGTTGTACAACAAGATGTATATATGTTTGCAGGCAGCGTAAAAGAAAACATTGGATATGGTAAGCCTAACTCCTCTGATGAAGAAATTATGGAGGCAGCTAAAAATGCTAATATTCATGACTATATAATGGGGCTTGATGAAGGTTATGATACCTATATTGGTGAACGTGGAGTTAAACTTTCTGGTGGACAAAAGCAGAGAATTTCTATTGCAAGGGTATTTTTAAAAAATCCGTCCATTCTAATTTTAGATGAGGCCACTTCAGCATTAGATAATGAAAGTGAAAGATACATACAAAACTCTCTTGAGAAACTTTCAAAAGATAGAACTACAATAGTTATAGCCCACAGGTTAAGTACAATAAGAAATTCTGATGAAATAATAGTTATTAATGATGAGGGGATACAAGAAAGGGGCAGTCACGACGATCTTCTTAAAAAGGAAGGAATATATGCATATTATTACAATTTGCAATTTGAAGGATTGGCTTCTAATAGTAAAATCTTTTAGTGCTACGCAACTAAAGCATCAATACATATATTGTATTGATGCTTTAGTATCTTTCTATTGATGCTTTAGCATCTTTCTATTAATGCTTTAGTATATATAGCAATCTTCAATTTTTTATTTGTACAACTTTATTCTGTAACTCAATAACTTCGAATTCATCATGTAATTTAGCATATTTAAATTATAAATCTTCATATTTAGTAAATCAAGGTAGTAAATCTGAGCAGGAACTTTAAGAAAAGTATATCTCACTTAGTAACTATATAAAACTATTATCATAATCCCTTAATTCATACCTTAATTCATACACTAATTTGCTTTTCTCTTCCTCCGCTCTATTAAATATCTTACTTCTAACACTCGCTATGTCGAATGCATTCAGTAAAGCTGTAATCATTTCAGCCTCATTTAAATTATTTTCTTCTGCAAACCCTCTAAATTTTTTTATATCGTCTTCATGAACCTTAAAATTTGTGATCTTAACGTCGCTCATTATTACGCCTCCATAAATTTTTATATAAAGTACATATATAATACAATTAGCATGTAATCCATTACAATTATATACCTTATTCGTAAGTATTGCAATATCAAATTAAAATAAAATATATCATACTCACCTCAAAACTCAATTGCAAAAGTGTTAAAATAGTTTACAAAATATTATAATACAATTATACTATGATAAACATATATGATTGCTTGGTAATACGCAAATTTTTTACTCTATAATTTAAAATTACATTATTAAGTATAGTAGAAGTTTTTAATTATAAAAAATTATTATCACATATATAGTATAATAGGAAACAACATCAAAATAATGAACATTATGGTATGACTTCAATAAATAATTCATATCATTACTTATTGAAGTATAAAAGATACGGGAGGAGACTTTAAAAATTGACAGAAATTATATTAGAAATGGATAATATAATAAAAAAGTATGAGACTCAGGAAGTAATTAAGAATATATCGCTCAAGGTAAATAAAGGTGAGTTTCTAACACTACTAGGTCCAAGTGGCTGTGGGAAAACAACAATGCTCCGAATAATAGCAGGGTTTGAAAATCCAACAGGTGGCAGTGTTCTACTTGAAGGTAAACATGTTGAAAATAAGCAGCCTAATGAGAGAAATGTAAATACAGTATTTCAAAATTATGCATTATTTCCACATATGAATGTGTTTGAGAATATATCCTATGGTTTAAAAATTAGAAAGGTAAATAAGATAGAAATAAAAAAAAGAGTTATGGAAATGCTTAGTTTAGTGCAGCTAGATGGATATGAAAAAAGAAAAATAGATCAATTAAGCGGTGGTCAAAAACAAAGGGTTGCAATAGGCAGGGCATTAATAAATAATCCTAAAATATTACTATTGGACGAGCCTTTAGGTGCACTTGATTTAAAACTTAGAAAGCAAATGCAAATTGAACTTAAAAGACTGCAGAAAAAGTTGCAAATTACTTTCGTATATGTTACCCATGATCAAGAGGAAGCTCTTAATATGTCTGATAGGATAGCAGTTATGAATGAAGGTATTATAGAGCAAATAGGAACACCTGAAGACATATATGAGAGGCCTAAGACAAAATTTGTAGCAGGTTTTATTGGAGAATCTAATCTAATTAAGGCTGAGATAAAAAAAATTGATGAAGAAAAGATATGCTTTGAGTTTGGTGGATATGAAATGAACATGAATTATAAAAATTATGATAACTTAAAAAATAAGGAAAGCTATATTTTAATTAGACCGGAAAACATTAAATATACTAGTGTAAAACCTCAAAATGGATTCAAACCTCCATATGGACTTAAATCTAAAATAAAAGAACATAGTTATATCGGCTCTATTATTAAAACTACAGTAGAACTTGAAAGCGGACAAGAAATTATAGTTTGTGATTATGATAAGAAAAAAGATTTAATAGGTATAGGTAGTGAGGTCTGGGTGTATTTTCAGCCTGAAGACGTAGTTATAGTTAAAGAAGGTTAGGTGAATAAAATGAAAAAGAAAAATTATAATATTTTAAAGGGCCTTACTATAGTGCCGATATCCTTTTGGATACTTTTTTTCGTTGCAATACCTCTTTTATATATTGTGTTTATTAGTTTTATGCAAAGAGGTGATGACGGTAGTATAGTTTATATACCCACGATTTCGAATTATACAAGAATGGCTAACCCATTATATGTTAAGGTGTTTTGGGACTCTATAATAGTAGCTTTTATTACAACGTTATTTACCTTGGTTTTTGGATACCCTTTTGCATACTTTGCGACAAAGATAAAGAAATATAAAATTATAATTATGATGTTAATAATGGCACCATTTTTAACTAATTCATTAATACGTACTTATGGTTGGATTGTAATCCTTAGTACTGAGGGAATGTTAAATCATGTTTTTCTTAGAATTGGGATCATAAAAGAACCATTAAAGATGTTATATTCTTATGGAGCAGTAATGATTGGGATGATATACACAATGTTCCCATTTATGGTACTTCCACTTTATAATTCTATAGATAAAATGGATAGATCTTATATTGAAGCAGCTAAAGACCTCGGGGCAAGTAAATGGAAGACTTTTAGAACCGTTACTATTCCACTAACTATGCCAGGAATAGTTGCTGGTTGTATTTTAGTATTTATACCATCAGTAGGACTATTTTTCATACCAGATCTAATGGGTGGAAGCAATATAATGCTGATTGGTAATCTAATTAAAAATCAATTTTTGGAAGCAAATGATTGGCCTTTTGGGGCCGCGCTATCAATAGTAATGATTTCTATATCTTTAATTTTAATTTTAGTTTACGTAAAAATTGTTGTTAAAAAATTAGACGCGGAGGTGTTCTAATGAATACAAAATTATCTATAGGACTTGAGAGAATATATATATTATTTATATTTATGTTTTTATATGTTCCAATTGCAATTATTATTATGTACTCTTTTAATGCAGGTAATTCAAATGTAGTTTTTAGTGGACTTACTCTTGATTGGTACACTAAGTTATTTAATGATGATAATGTAATTACTGCGCTTGTAAATAGTTTAACCATTGCAACATTGAGCACCGTCATCTCAGCAATAATTGGCACGGTTGGAGCGATTGGACTAAAAAGGTATAAATTTAAAGGAAAATCAGTAATAAGTTTTCTTGTTTATATACCTATTGTAATTCCAGAAATAATTATGGGAATATCATTACTAGTATTTTTCTCAGTACTTCATCTTAATTTTGGTATCCTTACATTAATACTTGCACATACAACCTTTTGTATACCATTTGTACTTATAAATGTTAAATCGAGACTTTCGGGTTTTGACATGTCAATTGAAGAGGCAGCAATGGATTTAGGAGCATCAAAGCTTACTGTGTTTAGAACAATTACACTTCCAATGGTTTTTCCAGCAGTTGTTTCAGGGGCTATGCTTGCGTTTGCACTGTCCCTGGATGATGTAATCATAAATATATTGCTCAGTGGACCTGAGAGTACTACACTACCAATTAAGATATTCGCAATGCTACGGTTTGGACAATCACCTAAAATAAACGCATTGTGTACAATAATGCTATTAACAACTTTTGTTGTTTTAATATTATCACAAGGTATAAAACTAAAAAGAGAAAAATAAAATACATTGTGAATCAAGTTTTACTTTTATTAAAAAAATAGGGGGAATTTTAATGTTAAAAAAGCGATTTAAAGCTGTAAGTATTTTACTCGCAGCTTCAGTTATGGGGCTTACACTTGTAGGTTGTGGAAAATCAAGTACATCAAAAACAAATAATGAAAAAATAGTTAATGTTTTTACTTGGGCAAATTATGTTCCAGATAACGTTATTAAAGATTATGAAAAAAAGACAGGAATTAAGGTGAATTTTAGCAACTTTTCTACAAATGAAGAGATGCTCGCAAAGTTACAAGCATCTAAAGGTGGCCAATATGACGTAATAATTTGTGCAGATTATATGGTCCAGATTATGTCAAAACAGAAAAACCTATTATTAAAGCCTATTGATAAATCAGCAATTCCTAATTATAAAAATTTAGATAAGGCTTATTTAGGTCAATATTATGATAAAACCAATAAATATTCAGTCCCTTATTCACTTGGAAGCCAAATGATAGTTTATAATCCAGATAAAGTTAAAATAGATATCAAAGGAATAAGTGATTTATGGGATCCTTCTTTGAAAGATTCAGAGGTTTTATTAAATGATTCAAGATCTGTTATAGGTATGGCCTTAACAAAGCTTGGTTATAGTATCAATGAGACAAATCCAGCAAAACTTGCAGAGGCAAAAGCGGAACTTGAAAAGCTTCGAGCTAACGTTAAAGTGTTTGATGCAGATATACCAATGACTAGCTTAATTAACGGTGATACTGCAATTGGAGTTATGTGGGGGTCACAGGCATCAGCAGCACTTAAAGCTAATCCTAAGTTTAAAATTGTTTATCCAAAAGAAGGGATGCAGTTTGAAGAAGATAACTTAATAATACCTGTGAATGCACCACACCAAAAAAATGCTGAAAATTTTATAAACTTCGTACTTTCTGGTAAAGCAAGTAGCGATATTACTACTAATATAGAATATATTAATGTTACTACAACAGCTAAAGAATTTATGCCAAAAACAATTCTTAATAACAAAGCTGTCTATATACCTACCGAAGAATTCAATAAAGCTAAACATTTAGAGGATGCTGGAAGTGCATCTAAGTTGTATGATTTGATTTGGTCAGAATTTAAACAACAATAGGCGTAACTATGGTTTTGATACTCTTGATTTAATGCACTTAAACGTGAGGCTTAAAGTTATAAGCTTCATGTTTATTTGTTTAGTTAAGTTAAGCTAAAATAATACATTTCACGGAATGTTTTTAACAAAGGAGGACAAGTATGGTAACAATGTCAATAAAATTCAGGGACATATTTAAAATAATTGCTGAGGATGCCCAAAGTATTTATTACGGCTGTAATCAGGAATGGTATATGACCGAATTACAGCGCCACTCTGGATGTGGCCCAACAGTTGTAACAAACATTGTGCATTATCTTAATTGTGCGCATAGTGGCTCTAAGCAAGGCATCCCCTTACTAACTAAGAGCCAGGCCCTATCAATGATGGAAGAAACCTGGAAATATGTAACTCCGACAATACACGGAATTCCCACAACAAAACTGCTCCATGACTATGTTATAATATATGCTAAAGCAAAAGAACTAAATATTAAACTTAACATTATAAACATTCATGAAAATCAGTTACTTCGCCCTGAATTTCACAATTTGCTATTGTTTTTAGGCAATGCATTGTCCAATGATACACCAATTGCCTTTCTCAATCTAGATAATGGTGCTGAAGATCAACTGGATCCTTGGCACTGGGTAACAATCATATCATTAGAATACGAAGAGAATGGAAATACCGCCATCATAGACATCTTAGACCAAGGAATAATCAAAAAAATAGATTTAGCCAAATGGTTCGACACAACAATGCTTGGCGGTGGATTTGTTAGCTTTGATTTACTGACCTAATATGACAAATCCAATACAATAAAAAAAATCAGAAAGAACTCTCCCTTATAATTCTATATCAGGTACCGCAATAGGTTCTGTAAGAACTGTTTGGTATCGCCGGCAGTGTTGAGTAATCAGCCTGCTGTGGGGAGTGAGCATAAGGGCTTAAAAGCAAATCAAGAAGTCGCTCCATAACGCTATAGTCTCCGTATTTCACTGCGGCTTCTATGGCGGCTTCTACCTGATGGTTACGAGGAATTAGCGCAGGGTTGCAACTTCGCATCAACTGATTCGAGGCTACTTTCGATTCCTGCTGCCTGCCCAGTCTCGCCTGCCACGCCTCATGCCACTGAGCAAATTCTAATGTTCCAAATAGGACCATATCCGACTGATTATCAAAAGTTAATGCGCGAAAGGTATTGGTGTAATCCGCACTATACTTCTGCATCATACTGAGGAGGTTTTCAATTAGGTATTCATCCTGCAACTCGCCCTTAAATATTCCCAGTTTTGCTCTCATTCCCGCGAGCCAATTAAAGTTATACAACTCAGCAAAATCCGAAATTGCATCCTGAGCCAGTTTAACAGCTTGCGCCTGATCAACATGTAGCAGTGGCAATAGGGTTTGCGCAAATCTCTCGAGATTCCATGCAGCAATATTCGGCTGATTGCCATAGGCATAGCGGCCATGAATGTCAATGGAACTAAATACCGTTGCCGGGTCATAGTAATCCATAAAAGCGCAAGGACCATAATCAATGGTCTCTCCACTAATGGCCATGTTGTCGGTGTTCATTACCCCATGAATAAAGCCAACTAGTTGCCATTTGGCAATCAGCACCGCCTGGCGCTTTATCACTTCTTTTAGTAGGAAAAGATATTTGTTCTGAGTAGCGTCAACTTCTGAAAAATGTCTTTGCAATGTATAATCAGCAAGAGCCTGAAACTCCTGAGCGGTACCCCATTTCGAAGCATATTGAAAGGTTCCAACGCGCAGATGACTAGTAGCCACTCGGGTCATAATTGCACCAATCTGTTTGGTTTCACGGGTTACTGACTCACCTGTTGTCACCACCGCTAGACTACGCGTGGTAGCAATGCCAAGCGCATGCATTGCTTCGCTGATAATGTATTCGCGAAGCATCGGTCCAAGGGCCGCTCGCCCATCTCCGCCACGAGAGTATGGCGTTTTACCTGAACCCTTGAGCTGAATATCAACCCGTTCACCTAGCGGAGTGATCAGCTCACCAAGCATCATAGCCCGACCGTCCCCTAACATAGCAAAATGCCCAAATTGATGCCCTGCGTAAGCTTGAGCAATAGGCAAAGAGCCTTTAGGAATCCTGCTGCCAGCAAGCACCGCTATACCATCTTCGCTTTGCAGCTCCTCGAGATTCAGCCCCAGTGATGTTACCAGAGGATAATTGACAATAATCAACTTCGGTGAGCATACAGGGATTGGTTTTAGTCTGGTAAAAAATAATTTCGGCAGACGAGCATAACTATTGTCTAAGTTCCATCCTGTTTCTATTCTTTCTTTTTTCTTTGTCATCGTATCTCCTTCTCTTCTTTAGTCATTTTTTATCCAAGTTTTTTCTTTTTAGACTTTAACTATTACTAAATTTCTTTTAGTAATAGTATTCCAGTTTTATGGATATACGATGCAGAAAAATCTGCCCTGCAAAATTCTCTAGAAGATCTAAACTAAGCTTTTATTGCTATCCTCATCAATACATATGCTAATGATGGAACAACATTCAGCAATTTATAATTGATAATAATGAATGTTAAAACATTAACAATAAAAGCCATAAATACTGTATCAACCTTGACTTTACAACATATATCCTGTAGTATGAGGTTACACTTTCATGTTTACACTATCATAACGTACATAATTATATTTCTAATTTAAAATTATTTATGTTATATTTTTAACAAAAAAATGAGTAAAAGCTTGATCTATTTCAAAATTATGATAAAATATAAGTAAGTGGAAACTAATTAAGTAGTGTATAAGACTGTGATAGCTATAGCTATCACAGTCTTTATCTATTTTATTATTCAGTGGTAATACAAATATAATTGCTATATTCATATTCATATTTATTAAATCGTTATTAAAAAGTAGTGATATCTTATAATAGTGTGGTAAAATTAGAATTAAAATGTTCGCAGAGGAGTGTAAATTGTGGGAATCAAAAAAATTATATCAATGTCTGTTATAAGAAGGCTACCGAAGTACCATAGATATTTGAGAGAACTTTTAATAAATGATGGGGATAGAATATCTTCAAAAAAACTGGGTGAGAAACTTGGTTTTTCAGCAACTCAAGTAAGACAAGACCTAAATTGTTTTGGATATTTTGGAGAACATGGACTAGGTTATAATGTTAAAGAATTATTGAATGAAATTAGTGGAATTTTAGGACTATTGAAAGAATATAAAATGATAATAATAGGTGCAGGAAATTTTGGACAAGCTATTGCTAATCATATTAAATTTCGATTATACTTTAAATTGATTGGTATTTTTGATCATAATCCAAAACTTATAGGATTAGAAATTCTTGATATTGAAGTAAACCACATAAATGAATTAGTAAACTTCCTAAAAGTGACACCAGCAGACATTGGGATAATTTGTGTATCAGAGAATAATGCACAAACAGTTGCTGATATTATGGTTCAAAATGGAATTAAGGGCATATGGAATTTTACACCTGCGGATTTAGAGTTGCCAGAAGAAATAATTTTAGAAAATGTCCATTTAAGTGAAAGCTTATTAACACTTAGTTGTTTAATGAATGGCAAATTGCCTTAGAGTAAGTTCATTTTTATAAATAAGTATTACCATTCACAACCACTCCCGGGGGACCTTAGTAAAGCCCCGGCTGAGCTTGTTAACATCAAATGATTTATGACATTGAATAATTTCATTGCTATTTGTTATAAATAGCGATCATATTTTTGCCTTTCATCTATCATAAGTATTCCCCATACAAGAACTGGTAGGAATGAAAGGAGCAGATATAGAGTACCAAATTTATTTCCTACTATGCCAAGTTCGGCTGATAAAGCAAGTAGAATCATTGTGTAACTAACTTTGTAGCTATGAAAATTGCCGCTTATACTATTCAATAATTTATCTTTTTTCATTGAAATACCTCCATCAAAATTTATTTATTATATTTTGTAATAATACTAAATGATTATAGTTTAAAATTCTTTATTATTATAAATACGTATAGAAATCATTAGAGAAATTAAAAAGAAAATTAAACCTATTATTAAAGCTAAAGAATATTGTGTAAAACTAGAAGTATTGCTTATAAAATAACTTATTTTTTGGAAAAAAATATTATTCGGATTTTTAGTAGCATAGTCAATAGCTGATGATGGTAATAAAATAATTAACATAAGCAGTATAACATTAAAGAATTTCATTCTTAAATTTCCAATTTTAAAATATACAGGAAAAAATATAGAACTAAATATACATACAGATGTTAATACAAAAACAATGTTAAATACTGAAATAGGCCTAGTAAACATTGGTAGTCCAATAGCTTTTCCTATAAATCCAATTAATATAGAATAAACAAAACCTAGAATTGCAAATGGAAAGATTGATATATATTTTGATATAACAATCTCAGATCTTTTAAGTGGTAAACTATTTATTATGATGTCGCTTTTGTTTTTATCATCATAGCTTACAGCGAGCGTGATGAACATGTAGGTAATTGCCATAGGGGACAACATATATAAACCGAATCCATTCGGTCCCAATGAAGAAAAAAAAGCTGATGCAAAAATAGCATAAATAAGAGAATATAACAATGTTTTTTTCTGGATAAGAATATCCTTTACTATTAAATTAAATATCAACATTAAACATTCCCCCTAACTGTATACACCATAATATCTTCAAGCGAAGCTTTTTCTATAATGCAGTTACCTTTAAATATTTTTCTAGCTTTAATAATATCCTTTGTTAGAGCAACAAACCCGAAACTAGTTTCTTTGATACTTACAAATTCACCTCTAGTATTATTGTCTAAAAGGTCTTTACTTCCCTTAACTAGAGCATAATTTTCAATAATTTCGTCTTTAGTTTTGGAGAAAACTAATTTACCTTTGTTAATAAATGTAATATAATCAGCTATCTTTTCAAGGTCAGTAGTTATATGCGTTGAAAATAATATACTTACATTTTCATCCTGAATTATATTATATAAAATATCCAAAAGTTCACTTCTGAATACTGGATCGAGTCCAGAGGTAGGTTCATCCATTATAATTAGCTCTGCATTATGACAAAGAGCTATAGCTAAAGAAAATTTCATTTTCATTCCCTTTGAAAGGTTTTTAATTTTATTTTTTTTAGGTAATTCGAATTCTTTTATATATTTTTCAAATACGGTGTCGTTCCAGTTTTTATAGAAAGGTTGAAGGATATTTTTCATTTCCATGATATTCAATTCTTCATAGAAATAATTCTCGTCATAAACAAAACCAATTCTTTGTTTAATTTCTTTATCATGTTTTGGACTCTCCAGTCCAAAGACATTAATGGCTCCACTATCTTTTTTTATAAGATTCATTATGAGTTTTATAGTGGTACTCTTACCTGAACCATTTGGGCCTATAAATCCCATTACTGAACCTCTTTTAAGATTAAAAGTTAAATTATCTAAAGTAAAATCTTTATATGACTTTTTTAGGTTTTTTAGTTCTAAAATGTTATCCATATTTATTCCTCCTTAATTAATCCTTAAAAACTTAATAACCACAGTTAGTTAATGCCCCCCTTTATTTAATATTAATTTTATTCAGTATAGAGTAATCGCAAAATATTTTGGAGATCTTCAAGGCTGAGATTTAAAAGCTTGCTGTCAGTTATAACTTCTGTTAATTTTTTTTCAATAGTTGCCAATCTTTTTTCTCTTATTAGGTCTTTGTTTTGACCAGAAACATATGAGCCCTTTCCGGGAACAGTTTCTATAAAACCTTCCCTTTCTAGTTCTTCATATGCTCTTTTAGTTGTTATAACACTAATCAGAAGCTCTTTTGCTAAACTTCTTATAGAAGGTAAGGCATCTCCCCTCGAAAGTTCCTCATTCATAATTGCAGTCTTAATTTGAATTACTATTTGCTGATAAATAGGATCTTGTGATGAATTCGAAATTATAATATTCATGTTTTACTCCTTCGTACCTAGTGTATATATACTATATTAACAGTATACACAACAAGGTATTTATTGTCAATGTTATTTTCATGTATTTAATAAATAAGAGAGGCTACCCCTTATTTACATAATCTAAGATAAAAAAAATAACACCATGTATAAAAATGCTTATACATCGTGTTATTTCTCATATTAATACTAACTAAATATATCTCCTTCTTTGCTTTTTGAGCGATTAATTCTTGAAAAATCCACCCTTGAGAAAACATAAGTTGATAATAGTAAGAATACGAGTCCGAAAATGAGTACAATCACCATGCTAATAGGTGGCGTAATTACAAAATTCCCTATTTTAAAAGCAAGCTGCTCTGCCAGCAATTGATTGGTTGTTAAAGATGTCTTTTCCAGTATTATAGTTCTAAAAAAAGCTGTTGTATATGTCATGGGATTGAGATAAGCAATATATTGCAAAGTTTTTGGTAACATTGAAAGCGGGATATATGCACCACAAAGAAATGTAAGAGGCATTGTAATTGCTGTTATTACAACTTGAAATGTTTGTGAATTCTTAACTAGAGTCGCTATATACAATCCTAGCCCCGAAAATACAAGTCCAACAACAATCATAACAGCGATTACCGCAAATGGTGTTATAATAGATGTGAATTTAAGCCCTATAAAATAACCAATGAATAAAATAATAATACCCTGCATGGTTGCTATTGTTGCTGCTGATAATAGCTGACCGGCGGCTATCTGAATTCTTTTAACTGGGCTTACTAACACTTCCTTCATAAATCCCGAAACAATATCTTCAATTGTACTTGTGGCAACGGTAAGGGATGTCTGGAAGACAGTAGTTATCACAATACCGGCCAGCATATAATTTACTGGATTTTCAATGTTTTGATTTTTGAATACCGAACTGAATACAAATAAAAAGAAGAATGGCATGATAATCGTGAAAATAAGCTGAATGCGATTGCGAGCAAAAATTTTAATGTTCCTAAACCATAAAGCTATTATAATATCCATAAATTCATCACTTCCTTATATCTTTTCCGGTAATTTCTAAGAATACATCATTCAATGTGCCCTTATTAATTTCCAAATCTGTTATCGACGCTTTCTGATCACTTATAATGTCCATTAATTTTGGTAAATTATTTACTTCAATTGAATAATAACCGGTTTTTTTCTTGTAGTTAAACCCTGCCCTGTCTAACAGTACCTCCAGCCCTTCCTCGTCAATAGTTGTAATCTTTGCTTTATCCTTTGTATATTGCTGTTTCAAATGATAAGGAGTGTCTATTGCAACAATTTTACCGGCATCCATAATGGCAACTTTGCTACAAATCTCGGCCTCCTCCATGTAATGTGTTGTTAAAAAAATGGTTATATTCTTCTCCTTTTGAAGCTTTACAATATATTCCCACATGTGAGCTCTTGTTTGAGGGTCAAGACCTGTGGTTGGTTCATCTAAAAACAATACTTTTGGGTAATGCAACAGTGCTCTAGCTATTTCCACACGCCGTTTCATCCCGCCGGATAAACTGCTTACCATAGATTTTTTCCAATCTAGTAAATCCACTAAATTTAAAACAAATTGGATACGCTCGCTTGCTTCACTTTTGGGGATAGCATAAAAATGGCAATGCATAATCAAATTTTCAAGAACGGTCATTTTATTATCCAATGTAGGTTCCTGAAAAACAACCCCAATAACACTTCTAACGTCATCCTTTTCTTGCGTTACATCTTTTCCGTCAATGATCAATGTTCCTGAGGTCTTATCGAATATGGTACACAGTGTATTGATGGTTGTGCTTTTACCTGCTCCATTTGGGCCTAAAAATGCAAAAATACTTCCTTCCTCTACCTCAAAGGTCACATTGTCAACTGCTGTAAATTTATCATATTTCTTTACAAAATCTTTAACTTCTATTATGTTTCTCATGGTATCACTCCTAACAACTGTTTTCTATATTTTCGTGGCCACATTGTCATATACTCAAAACGAAGTTTGCTTCGCCTACATGATATTATTACAAAAACAAAAGAGCAGGGATTTCTGCTCTTTATATCCCACAATATATGAAAAATAAAAATTGTAAAAACAATTAATTCTCAAGGTCACCATTCTATCAAAAGCAACCCAAAAGGACCCCTCCTAATTTTAGTTTATTTATGTTTTGTAAATTTTTTTACCATGTTAATGAAAAGCTGTTCATAGGGCGTAAATATGTGATTTTGTTTATAAATTAGAACATCCTTATTAACTAGAGATCCTACAGAGAATTTTCTCAAAATCATATTGTGTTCCTTTAAAAAATCTTCAGGAATTGGAGACACCCACATAAAGGAACCCTTCACCCTTTGTAGTAAGTCAAATTGACTTCCCCTCTCGTATACATAAATTATTTTTGAAGGCAATTGAGTTTTACAGTCTTTTTTTATCTCACTTGGAAAAAGGGATGGTACTTGAAAATCTCCATGAACAATCTCAATGTAATCACAGAGATCATAATAGGTTATATCTTCAACATGGGCAAGTGGATGTTCCTTTGACATAAGTAAGCACAAATCAAACTCCCAAAGAGTTTCAGATGTCAAATTCGATCCCTTTAAAAAGGATAGAAAATAACTTTCATATACTTTTTGATAGCGAATAATTCCTAAGTTAGAATCTGCATTAGTTACATCATTAATCGCCCCCATAGAGTTTGTTTCTTTGAAAAATATATTTATCTCTTTCGCTTCTTTAAGAGAATTAACAAACTCAGAAAATGCAACTGAAACATAAGTTGCTCTAGGAACAGATATATTAAATTTTATTGCATCAGATTCACAGGGTTTATATAAAGACTCCAACTCATTAATTTGAGATAAAATTGCCTTTGAATAAGATAAAAACTCAGCACCTTTTCTAGTTGGTTCAACCCCTTTAACAGTACGCTTGAAAATAGTAATTCCAATCTCCTTTTCTAAATCGCTAATAGCTCTACTTAAATTTGGTTGTCCCATAAATAGATTTTGTGCAGCTTTTGTAATTGAATTAGTTTTTCCAACTTCAACAATGTATTTTAAATGTAATAAATTCATAGCTCTCACCCATTCATCATTAAATATATGTGACATATCAATTATACATTACCCCCAATCAAAGTTCAATGTTACAATAATAATAATGTGAATTTTTTAACATTTTTCACATAAATTCTAGTTAAGATCATGAATAAACATTCTAAAGGAGGTTGTAAAATGGATATTTTAGTATGTATCGGCAGCAGTTGCCACGTTAGAGGATCTTATGAAATAATGAATAATTTAAAATCAATGGTAGATGAACAAGATTTACATGATCAAATTGAGATTAAGGTTGCCTTTTGCCTTGGTTATTGTAAATCAGGAGTTACAATAAAGGTAGATGAACAACTTGTAACAGGAGTAACAAAAGATAATTTACCAGAAGTTTTCAATAAATATGTTTTAAAGAAGGTTGACTAAAATATGACTATTTTAAGAACTAAAAAAGCCAACTGTAAAAATTGTTATAAATGCGTAAGAAATTGCCCTGTAAAATCCATTGAGGTTAAAGATCAACAAGTGCATATCATTCAAAGTGATTGTATACTTTGCGGAAATTGTATTTTAACATGTCCTCAAGACGCTAAAGTAGTAAGAAACGACTTAGATTTCGTTAAAAATTTAGTAAGAGGAGAGCAGGATGTCATTGCTAGTGTTGCTCCATCTTTTATTGCAAGTTATAACGTATCAACTTTTGATGGATTTAAAGATGTGTTGAAAAAATTGGGTTTTTCAGATGCATATGAGACAGCAAAAGGAGCATTTTTAGTAAAGAGTGAGTATGAAAAACTAATATCCGAAAATACTGGTAAAGCAATAATCTCTTCTTGTTGCCCAACTGTGGTTAAATTAATCCAAAAATATCACCCAAATACTCTTGGAAACTTAGCTCCGGTTTTATCCCCTATGCAGATACATGGTAAGTTAATTAAAGAAGCTTATCCTAATGCAAAGGTAGTATTTATCGGACCCTGTATCTCTAAAAAAGATGAGATTGAAAGCTATACAGGCTCGATAGACATGGTTTTAACCTTTGAGGAGATGAATGAATGGCTTGAGGATGAAGCTATCGAAATAATAGATAGCGAGGATACAACTTCCCCTAAATATCTATCTAGATTCTTTCCTATGGCTGGAGGAATAATTAAAACCATGGATACAAACACGAATTATAAGTATATTTCTGTGGATGGCATAGATAACTGCATCGCTGCATTAAATGACCTAGAGGAAGGAACTCTTGAGAATTGCTTTATTGAAATGAGTGCATGTAATGGCAGCTGTATTAATGGGCCTACCAATGGAAAAAACAAATTTAATATTATAAATGCGCAAATGAAGGTGGCGGAGATTGCTCTTGATAGGGAAAACTCTAGTGATTATAATTTAAACACAGACATAAATCTCTATAAGGAATTTGAAAGAGAAAACAATGTTGTTTATCAGCCGCCTAGTAAAAAAGAGATTGCAGCAATACTTAAGAAAATAGGAAAAAACAGTATAAGTGACGAACTTAATTGTGGCTCCTGTGGATATGATACCTGCAGAGAAAAGGCCATTGCTGTATATTTTGGAAAAGCCGAATTAAGCATGTGTCTTCCTTACATGAGGAGTAGAGCAGAATCATTCTCGGATAAAATTATTAATGCAACTCCCAATGCAATTTTAGCTGTAGATATGGATTTAAGAATTAAACAGATTAATATAGCTGCTTGTAATATATTTGGACTTTCTAAAAGTGAGGATATTATTGGTGTACCTGTATCAAGAATCATGGACGAATTTGACTTTGTCAATATAATTACTAAAGAGGAAAATAAAATAAGCAAAAGGGTTTATCTAGCGGAATATGAAAAATATGTAGACGAAATATTAGTATATGATGAAAATAGTCAACTAGTAATTTGCGTAATGCAGGATATAACTAAACAACAAATAAAAAACGAAAGAATTTTAGCCTCAAAAAATAATGCAAAAGACATTGCTGATAGAATATTAGAAAAACAAATGGGTATTGTTCACGAAATCGCCTCACTCCTTGGTGAAACTACTGCTGAAACACAGGTTGCCTTAAATGAACTAAAAAACACTATGTTTGAGGAGGGAGATTATTGAAAATTACATTTATGGAGTGTGGATTTGTAAGTCTCAGTAAATACTCTGAAAAGATTTGTGGAGATTATTACACCATGGTCAAGAAAAAGAATGCCACCACAATTGTACTCTCCGATGGCCTTGGCAGTGGAATTAAGGCAAATATTTTAGCCACATTAACCGCAAAAATTTTAAGTACTATGATGGCTGAAAATATGTCTATTGAAGATAGTGTATATACCGTCGCAAAAACATTGCCTCTTTGTAAGGTTAGAAATCTTGCTTATTCAACCTTTACCATATTTCAACTTGGTCATTTTGATAACAATGCTTATTTAGCACAATTTGATAACCCTAATGCAATTTTAATGAGAGATGGTAAAAATTATCCTTATTTATCAACCTGTAAAATTATTAATGAAAAAGAAATCTATGAAAGTAATATAAAGCTTCAAGTTGGAGATATGCTTATTTTACTTACAGATGGTGTTACTAGTGCAGGTCTTGGACGGGTTGCAATAAATGGGTGGCAACGTGATGAAGTTATTAAATTCATAGAAAGGTGGTATACCCCTAGCATGTCTCCACAGAGAATGGCCTCCGCTTTATCTGATGCCTGTATGGATTTATCTCTTGACAATCCTCAGGATGACTGCACCGTTGCAGTATTTAAAATCCGAAAGCGTCAGGTTGTAAACCTTATCATAGGTCCTCCTGAAAAGATTGAAGAAGATAAAATGATACTAAAACTCTTTTTTTCTAAGATAGGTAAAAAAGTAGTATGTGGTGGAAGCACCTCGAAAATGGTTAGTAAATATTTAAATAAACCTATAAACATTATAAACACCTCTGGAGATGAAGAAATACCTGCAATGGCTAGTATAGAAGGGGTTGATTTAGTTACAGAAGGAGTAATTACTCTTAGTAAGGTAGTGGAATTTGGGCGAAAATATGTAAAAAACACCACAATTTCTCTAGATTTAGAGCATAAAGCTGACGGGGCTTCGCTCCTTGCAAAAATGCTTTTTGAAGAAGCTACTGATATAAACTTTTTTGTTGGTAAAGCAATTAACCCTGGTCATGAAATAGATGGATTGAAAATTAATTCATCATTAAAAAAGAATTTTATAAGAGAACTTGAAAGTCTTTTAATTAAAATGGATAAGAAAGTTAAAATAAGCTTATGCTAGGAGGTAAAATCGTGAGATTATTTGATACCAATGTTCAAAAACTTAAATATGAAGTGCTAAAAGAGGTAGCAACGCTAGCTTTTGAGGATGATTTAGAAAGTGGTATACTAGATATACCTGAAAAGATTGCACCAGGTCCAGAGTCTAATATGAGATGTTGTATTTATAAGGAACGTGCTATTTTAAATGAGCGGGTGAAGATTGCCATGGGTGGGAACAAAAATAACCCTAATGTAATTGAGGTTCTGAACATTGCTTGTGACGAATGTCCTGTTACTCAATTTACTGTTGGCCCTGCTTGTAGAGGCTGTATTGCCCATAGATGTGAAAACGTATGCCCAAGAGGTGCTATTTCCTTTGTTTCCCATAAAGCTATTATAGATAATAAAAAATGTATTAGTTGTGGAAAATGTTTAAATGCTTGCCAATATAGCGCAATCATTAAGAATGTTCGTCCCTGTGAAAATGCCTGCAAGGTACATGCTATTTCTATGGATGAGCATAAAAAAGCTAATATTGATGATAGTAAATGCATTGGCTGTGGTGCTTGTGTATATCAATGTCCTTTTGGTGCTGTAATGGATAAATCTTATATATTAGAGGCTATAAATCTTCTTAAGGATTCAAATAAAGTCTATGCAATCATTGCACCCTCTATTGTAGGACAATTTAAAAATACCAACATAGGACAAGTGGTTTCAGGACTTAAAAAACTAGGATTTTACAATGTTGTAGAAGCGGCACTTGGTGCGGATATGATAGCTCATAAGGAATCAAAAGAACTTGTGGAAAAAAAATTCTTAACTAGTTCTTGTTGCCCTGCCTTTGTAACCTACATTGAAAAAAACTTTCCTGATTTAATAGCTCATATTTCTCATAATCTATCACCTATGGCTGAAATTGCAAAATATATTAAAAGAATTCATCCTCATAGCAAGGCAATATTTATCGGACCTTGTATTGCAAAGAAAGGTGAAGCTAAAAAAGAAAAGGTTAAACAATATATAGATGTGGTTATAACCTTTGAAGAGCTTCAAGCATTATTTGATAGTAGAAATATTAAACTTTCAGAGCTACCAACTGATTTATTAGACAATGCTTCCTACTTTGGAAGAATTTTTGCAAGAAGTGGAGGACTCTCAGAAGCAGTAGCAGAGGCTTTAAAAGAGCAAGGGGTAACGGATTTTAAAGCATCTCCAATTTCTTGTAGTGGTATTCAAGAATGTAGAGTTGCGCTTTTAAAAGCTAGTAAAGGCATTTTAGAGCAAAACTTTATTGAAGGAATGGCTTGTAATGATGGTTGCATAGGAGGACCTGCCTGCTTAACCCATAGCCCTAAGGATAGAAAATTAGTTGATGATTATGGAAAAGAAGCTATGGAAAAGACGATAAAGGATGCAATTGAAATTTTGAACTTTGTATAATGAACTATGCTCATAAGCATATGACTGTTTTGAAGGTATCTTGTGATTAAAGATACCTTTAAAACAGTCCATTATTGATGATGCCTTCATTAGAAGACCCCTAAGAGTTCATATTTTTTCCTAATTTCATTAATCTATCTTTTAGTACCATCTTATTTTTGGGTATTGTTTTATCTTTAAGTATTATCTTTTCTTTCCATCTCTTTGGGATACTGTTATATCCATATGCTATTGCACCTATAGTATCAGGATCACCATATAAATTCACTGCTTCGCAAATTATATCCTCTACGTTTGAATTGTTAATAAAACACCACAATGCACACTGAAGTGAATCCACCATATAATCCGCCTAAAATCCTTTCTAATCTATCCATGCGTCAAAACCTCCATTATATATTATTATGTTTAGTATACAAGTATTCAAATGAATATATTGTCATTATTTGTACTATTTAAATGCTTTTTTTGAAAAATCAAGTATAAAAATAGCTCAATTTTGATATCCTTTCATCTTACTTCTTCAACCTCTTACTAACATACATTCCCTCATCAGCCCGTCTTATTAATTCACTAGCCGATATTTTATCATCACAGTTGTATTCAGAAAACCCACAGCTAAGACCTATTTTATAATTACTACTATCACTTTCCTTCAATTCATCTACCCTCATACATACTCTCAAGCAAATAGTCTTTGCCTCCTCTAATGTGATGTTTGGAAAAACAATTACAAATTCGTCACCACCTATTCTAAATACAGTATCAGCTTTTCTAATATTCGCTTTGAAAATATTTCCAATTTCCATCAATAACTTATCTCCATGACTATGTCCAAAAGTGTCATTGATTTTTTTAAAATCGTCAATATCAGCAAAACATATTATAAAACTTTCTCCATATCTAGCTGCATCATAAATTGTTGTCTCTAAAATATTCAAACCTGCTCTTCTGTTTAATACTCCAGTGACGTTATCCATACACGCTTGATACATCAACTCAATTTCCATACTTTTGAGTTCTTCGATAAGCTTATCTTTTTCCTCTATTATTTCTATAAGCCTTTCTTTTTCTACTTCTTTATAGTTAATATTCTCTCACCTCCACATTAGGTACTTAAAAAATAACAAGTTACAGATTAGAAGAACGTTTTCAAAAATATCCTATGTAAATAAATAATTCTATCTAATAATATTATTGTACATCTAGGCAACCATCAAAAATTTCCCTCACTCCATATTTTAGTAAAAATAAGAAAATTTTCTTTTTTGTTCTCTTGAAAAATAGGTAAAAATAAACCCTACATCAACAGATGCGGGGATTCATCATTTTATTCATAGCTTCATCAACTGATGCAGAGTTTCATCGTTTGATCAAACTTAATCTATATACCATAAACCATATTCATATTTTTTATACTCTCTATAATCTCTTCCCTAAACTCTACTGGTTTTATAACTTCCGCATCCCCACCAAAGCCCATAATCCAAAGCTTTATTCCATATGTACCGTTACAAACAAACTCATAAACAAAATAATCTTCATTTTCTTCAATTAGACTTCCCTCAAGTAAGCTTTTTTCAGTTACTACCTTATAACAACGGTTAATAAATTTAACCGTTATTCTTGTTTCCTCTCCCCCATACATATACCAGGTCCTTTTAAGGTACTCATACACATTAAACTTCCTATCTCTCTTTCCCTCTTCCTCTAAAATATTTACATTTAATATTCTATCTATTCTAAAGTGTATTAAGCAGTCTTTCCTTTCTAAATATCCAATAATATAGTATTTACCAAGTTCACAAGCAAAACTATATGGTATTATTGTATGAATTTTATGATTTCCTACCGCTGAGTTATAACTGAAGCTTACTTTCTTCTCTTCAGCTATAGCTGTCCTTAAATTTTTAACATTCAATTCAATATATTGATGGTCAGTATTAGAATTTTTCTCAAAATGAAGCATGTCCTTTAATTTGATGGCTTCTTTTTTAGGAAGTAGCCCTAATAAACTGTTTTTTATTACAGCCATTTTTGTTTCCATAAATGTTTGAGATTGAATGAGAGATACTAATATTAGATTTACATCATCAGCTGTAACAGGCTGGATATATTTATTTGCCTCAAGTATTCCATCTCCATTTACATCGTCTTCCTCATTTATTTTGTATATTTTTTCAGACTTATCATATATAATATCTGTTTCCCATTCTTCATTTAATTCCTTTACATAATTATGTATGTTATCTGGTGAAATTTCAAATATATCTGCAATTTCTTGTGGTGTCGCTGCTATTCCAGATTTTATAAGTCTAAAAGTTTCTAATAACTTTCTACTTTTACCATAATCACTATAAGGTAACATAATATCAATTCCCTTCCAATATATTCATCTTAACTGATTATATCAGAAAAGCTTTTATATTGCATGTTGCCTGCAGAAAGCTATTACTCACTTTATTTGTTATCTATATAATTGTCAGGTATCACTATTTCAAAATTGGGAATATCTATAAGGCATAAAAAATCATGCCTTATAGATATTTAGTAGATATTTATTATTTAATTATTTACCTGATTTTGATTCAACATCAGTATTCATAACTGATACATTAGTTAAATCAGCGTTTGTAAGACCACCAGTTTTTTTATCAGTAAAGTCTGTAAATTCAATTGAGCTATTATTTAATTGTGTGGCTGTTTTTGATTCAACATCAGTATTCATAATAGCTGCATTTGTTACATCAGCGTTTGTAAGACCACTAGTTATTTTGTCAGTAAAGTCAGTTAAGCTTTCATTGGATTGTTTTGCTGTTTTTGATTCAGCATAATTAGGATCGTTTAAAATACCAGTGCTTTTTTTTGTCTCTTCTAAATTCTTTTTATTCATAATTATCCTCCTTTAAAATATAGAAATTACACTGTATATATTCAGTGCATTAATAGTGTACCCATTATATTAAAAAACATAGTTAATAAAAATTGGTTCATATTACCTTATACTCTTATATGGTACTTCATAGTAAATAATAAAATATTAGAACTAGAATTTCATTGACATTTTTAACATATTTGAAGTATAATATTTCTAAAGATAATTATTATTACAAAAGTATTAATATTGTCGACGTATTACTTTTCATATTTTGTATATATTCATGGATTATTGAAAGTCATAAAATATTACAACTTATAATTATTAGAACTTGACTAAAAATAAAATAAAATTATGTATAAATTAGTACGTTCTGTAATTGGGCATCTGAAACGTATGGAGTTTATTACATGTATATTAAAAAGATTAAAGGAGGGAAAATCAATGATTACACAAAAATTTTTAGAAGTACTAAATCATGAAGGGATTGTTTCAATAGTATCCTGGGGTATAAATGAACCCCATGTTATTAACACTTGGAACTCATATGTAACTGTAACATCAGATGAAAGAATCTTAGTTCCTGCCGCCGGAATGCGTGAAACACAACGAAATGTAGAGGAAAATAATAAAGTAAAGCTCACTTTAGGTAGTAAAGAAGTTTCGGGATATAAAGATTCCCAGGGAATAGGCTTTTTAATTGAAGGAACTGCTAAATTTGTTGAATCTGGTTCAGAATTTGATATGATGGAAGAAAGATTTTCTTTTCTAAGTAGGGTATTAGAGATAACCGTTACATCTATAAAACAAACAATCTAGAGTTATCTGTTTAATAAATCTTTCTTGTAAAAGGTAATATCACAGATGAAAATCTATGATATCTAATAGGTGAATTAATCTGAAGCACAGATTAATTCACCTATTAGATTTCGCGCACATACCCATCGCAAGTAAACCCATATCTACTAATGATATGGGTTTACTTGCGATGTTAAGCATTCAGTTAATGATTAACTTGCTTATCTGTCATATTATCTGTTCTTTGCTTCCTTTTTGTTTTATATCGTTCATACCTTTTTTCACCCTCATCGAATGCAGCTATTTCTTCAGGGGTATTTAAAATAAGTTTCGGTACTAAATTGGTTTTTCCTTTTTTATCTAGAGATACCATAGTAAAAAATGCAGATAATGCTTTTTTCCGATCAGAACACTCTAAATCTTCAACTTCAACAGTTACAGTTATTTCCATAGATGATTTGCCTGCGTAAGCAACCAGTGCAGTACAAATAACTAAATCACCAATAAATATAGGTAAATGGAATTCCAGCTCATCAACTCGAGCTGTAACAACATTTGTATGCGCAAATCTTCTAGCTACAGCATATGCTGCTAAATCCATTAACTTCATGATTTCTCCACCATGGATATTACCTGCAACATTAGCTTGATTAGGTAGCATTACTTCACTAATAATTAATTTTGATTCTGATACAAGTCTTTCCATATTTTTAGCTCCTTCCTTATAATCTTTGAAATAATCCTTCTAAAGTTTAAACTCTCAATGCATATTTAAAGCATATCCTCCCTTGACTCCCCAGTAAGATTTTTGTCCTCAGTTTTTTAAAGTATACCTAAATCGTATACTTTCATTGTATACCTAAGAGATATACATTACAAGCTTAACTTGAATAGACAAACTATTTTGTATTGCATAAGAATCAAACTTATCCATTATTAAGTACCCAAAAACAACACCTTCAAGGGGTGATTATAATAAGCTTATGTTAATATATATGATAATTTAATTCACAAATATTCCGGTTATAATAGTTTTGTTATAAGATTCTTTATTGTATCTTAAAATTTAGCTTATTATCCCTTTTGCTATTAGCCGTACTTTGACTATATTACTAGCACTTTTGTATATAAAAAATTATGATTTTTGTGTTGAATTCTTATGTTAGATATAAGTTTATAGATTCTGTGGGTAATATACCTCGAAGGAAGAAAAATGATGTCTCACTAGAAAAACTAGAGGTCAAACTTTATATAAATAGTAAGGTTTTGTCTCTATTATTATGAATTATATACGTTTTATTATATAAAAACATGTATTAATTCTAATATCATGTTTTTTGAAGGAATAGATATAAAATAATCCCTTATTGCACACTAATATAGATATCCCCCAACAATTAGAGCTTGAGCTAAAACATAAGTTATCATAATACATATATTTCCATTTTTAAATTCACCTTTAAAAGTGTAAAATCCTAACATGCAATCTGAACATAAAAACAATAATGACCCAATAAAAGGAAGAAAGAACGATATACTCATCCCTATAACCCAAATACGTGCTAAACTAGCAAGGCTCATTAATAAAATAGCTGCCATATAAATATAAGTGGGTATTTTCATATTTCCTAAATGCTTTATTAATTTTTTCAATACAGCGCAAGCGAAAGTAGCATATACTATTATAATAAGGTAAAACCACACTGGTACATCTCTTGCAAAAGAAATACCTTGTAAAAAAAGCAAAACATAACAAACGTGACCTATGAGGAAAGCCCCTAGGCCAAGCATAAAATTATTTTTTGTTTTTGGCCACATTAAAAACACATCACCCATGAATCCAAATACTAATGCCATTACAATCAATTTGTTAACTTCTGCTGCACTTAATATATAATAAATTAATAACAGTGGCATTAAAAATGGTTTAGTATAATAGCGTCCCTTATTGTATTCATTTTTAGTAAAAAACATATGCACAACAAATGTTATACAAAATAATCCCCCAATTAATAATTTAGTTACCATAAATCCCTCCATAATAGCAATTATTTATCTAATTTATAAAATTTAATGTATCTTTAATTAATATATATATTTATATTATACTCTATATTCTTAGCGACTTTAATAACTTCAATACATATAATTAATTGGCCGAACACCACTTGAAAAGGTTGTCTTTACCTATAGTTGATTATATTTTAACGACGAAAAAACTACTGAAATAACTGTTTCCGCAGTTCTCCCAATAGCTTTTGTCGATTTTCACCTTAATACATCTTTTTTTTCTCTTCAATAAATTCTGTCAATTCTTTATTAAACTTGTCACGCTCTTCATAGAACGTTCCATGTCCGCTGTATTCAAATGGTACAAGCTTAGCGTTTTTAATTCCTCGTTTCATAGCTTCAGCCAATGAGAATAAACAAACTTTATCATGAATACCATGAATAATTAAGGTTGGCACATTTATTTTTTCTAAATCATCAAATAAATTTTCATCTCTAAAAGTGGTTGCACAAGCTGCGGTTGCCCATCCAGAAGCCGGGAGCCCTAATTGGAAGAACCAATCTTTGAGAGGCTCAGTAGCATACTGAAATAAAAATACGTCTCCAAAATCTCTTAGCATTTTAGGTCGGTCATTATATGTTCCTTGAATAAGCTTAGTTACATCTTCCTTAGGCAATCCATATGGAAAATCTGTACGTTCAGTTAAGCTAGGTGCAGCAGCCCCGAAGAGAGCAAGTTTGGAAACCCCATATCCATTGTGACGTGCCATGTACCTAATGGCAGTTGCTCCTCCCATGGAATGTCCACACAGTGTGAAATCTTGTAATCTAAGAGCTTGAACTACACCTCTTACATCATCTGATAACCTATTATAAGAGTACCCACTCCAAGGCTTATCTGACTCACCAAACCCTCTGGTATCAATTCCGATGCATCTATATCCCATTTTCGGAAGCTCATTGAACTGATATTCATATGCTTTATGGCTTAAAGGCCAACCATGTATAAACAAGATTGTTTTCTTACCGCTTGGATTAACATCCTCAACATAAATTTTCACGTCTGGTTCTACTTTAATATAATATCCCACAGAAATCCTCCTATAATTATCTTCATCATTAGTATAATATGCTTTAGTTGAGATTTTTGATACAATTCTTCCTTGTATTTTTTAATTGAAGCTTTCTAAAAAAAATAATTTTACCATTTGTAAAAATGTTATTATCTTTAATATTATTTGTTTTATAAAATTAAAACGAAATATTATTGACATCCTTTAGTTTTACGCATAGTATAAAAGTATAAGATTAAAACTAATTGAGAATAACAATTTAATATTCTTGTTAGGTGAGGTTACTGTATAGATATATGCTACTGCCCAGAAACGTCGAGAGACGCCAATGGGTCAGCAGGTACTACCGGATTAAGGTTTTACTTAATGTAGCTGACAACATTCATAGAGAATATGAATGCTTATGTTCTATGCTTTACAGTGCTAAAACTCAACGAGTGAAGAAGCTATTATTTCGTTCGTATTGAATCTCTTCACTTGTCGTGAAGAGATTTTTTTAATTTTATATTAAATAAATAGTATTCTTTTGATAAGTATACTGAAAAAGGTGGTGAATTTGAGTGGGAGACAACCCCGATCTGAATAACATTTTTATAAACAATTTAATATTAAAAAAGAGAGGATTATGTTTTACTACTCATTTTAGTTAATGATAATATCCTCTCTATAAAAAGGAGGACACTACTATGTTTATGTTTGCACTACCATTCCAAAATGCAAAAAAACAACACCCTATTATAAAAAGCTTACCTACAGAGGTAAAGATAATTGAATTTAAAGGACTTAAATGGATTGATATCATTAGACCTACTAATAAAGAATATCAGATGCTTAAAGATACCTATGAATTTCATGACCTTCTGTTAGAAGATTGTATGACTGAACATCAAAGGTCAAAAATTGATTCCTATGAAGATTATAGTTTTATTGTACTTCACCTTCCAAGATATAGAAAAGACTGTGATAGGATTGATTCTGTAGAAATAGATATTTTTATAAGTCATGATTATGTAGTTACACTACATGAGGGAGAATTCAAACCTTTAGTGGATTTAGCACAAAATTGTCAATTAAACGATGCATTACGAAAAAAATATATGGAAAAAGGTTCGGCATTATTGCTCTATGAGATAATTAAGACATTATTTGATTATTGTTATCCTATGCTAGATAAGATTGGAGCTAAGGTTAATGAAATAAATAAGCAAGTGTTTCTTACTCGTTCTAAGTCAATGCTTGAAAATATATCAAAAACTAAAATGCAAATAATTAACTATAGAAGTGTAATTAAACCATTAAGACCCGTTGTAATAGCACTAGAAAAAGATATTGTGAAATATATTCCAAAAGATATGGATATATATTTCGATGATATTACTGATAAAATAGAAAAAATATGGGATATGCTTGAAAATTATAAAGAAGTTATTGAGTCTGCTGATAGTACATTTGCGTCACTTACAAACCATACAATGAATGGTTTGATGCGTATCTTTACTATTGTTCAAGTTGCTATATTGCCTATGACTCTTGTTAGTGGCCTTTTTTCTATGAATGTACAAGGAATTCCAATGCATAATTATATATTTGCCTTTTGGGTAGTATTCGGAATGATATTTATTCCAACTATATGTATTGCAGTAGTATTGCTTATAAAAAAAGATAAATGGTTTTAGCAAAATGCTTATAGAACATGCCTGCCTGCCACCCATATTGAAGCCACAACGGAGTCAATTGGAAAAGAGTACAGCAATAAAAAAGAAGCATTTCTGTTCCTTAATAAATTGAAATTAAGAGTACGGACAATATTATTTGAAAATTGAATAATACGGTATATAAAAATTATACAATCTTCATTAAATACCTATCCATCATACTCAACTAACGCCTCTTTTAAATTTATTACCTTGAACAATTGAGTGTAGACAAATGGATAATAAAAAATGAGCCTACTAGTGCAACCCTAGTAGGCTCATTTTTTATTATAGTACCTTACTTAAAAACTCTTTAGTTCTTTCATTTTTAGGATTATTAAAAATGTCTTCTGGTTTTCCTTCTTCAACTAAATATCCATCAGACAGGAACAATACCCTGTTTGCTACTTCTCTTGCAAATCCCATTTCATGGGTTACTACAATCATAGTCATACCTTCACTTGCTAAGTCCTTCATAACCTGAAGAACTTCTCCAACCATCTCAGGATCTAGTGCAGATGTTGGCTCGTCAAACAACATTATTTCTGGTCCCATAGCTAGTGCGCGAGCTATAGCTACTCTTTGCTTTTGTCCACCCGATAATTTGTCTGGATAAACATAAGCCTTTTCTTTTAGTCCTACTTTTTCTAGAAGCTCAAAGCCTTTTTTTATTGCTTCAGCCTTTGGTAATTTTTTTAAGTTAATTGGTGATAAAGTGACATTTTCAATTACTGTAAGGTGAGGAAATAAATTAAAAGATTGAAAAACCATTCCTAATTTTTGCCTTAGAACATTTAAATCTATTTTATTATTAGCAACATCTTGACCATCAACTAAAACCGTACCTCCGTCTATTTCCTCAAGCCTATTAAGACATCTAAGTACAGTACTTTTACCCGATCCTGAAGGTCCTATTAAGCAAACAACTTCGCCTTTTTTTATATTAAAATCTATACCTTTTAAAACCTCTAAGTCTTTAAATACCTTTTTTAGCCCTTTTACTTGAATCATATCTTAAGTCTCCTCTCCACAGATCTAGCTGCATAGGTTAACGCCATAATCATGATAAAGTAAAATATTGCAACGAAACTCCACGTTTCAAAGGAACGATAATTTGATGCAATAATTATTTCACCACTCTGGGTAAGTTCTTTTATTCCAATTACAGATAAAAGAGAAGTATCTTTTAATGAAATAATAAATTGATTAATAATTGCTGGAATCATATTCCTTATAGCCTGTGGTAATATAACCAGTTTCATAGTTTTTCCATAAGGTAATCCTAAACTCCTAGATGCTTCCATTTGTCCTTTATCTACCGCCATAATTCCCGCTCTAAAAATCTCTACCATATAAGCACCAGCATTTAAACTAATACAAAGTACTCCTGCAACAAATGCTGGTATCTTTATATCAAGAGCCGCTGGAAGACCAAAATAAATGAAGAATGCTTGTACAATAAGTGGCGTTCCTCTAAATATATCAACATAAACAATAGCCACAAATTTTAATATTTTATTTCTGCTTATTGCTAGCATTCCAAAACTTAAACCAAGTACAGTAGCAATTACTAAAGATATCGCAGCTACCTCTAACGTTACATATAATCCTGATAAAAGCGCAGGTAGACTTTGTTTAAATAGTGTTAATATGTCCATTTTTTACCTCCTTTGTGGTATTGAATCATCACATACATTGTAATAATATAATAACTCCAAAAGGAGACTTATACTCCCTCTGAAGTTCATAAATTAGAACATGTAATCCTACCCTACAGATATACGTGATTTCACCTCTGAAAATCTTATTAAATATAATGTACTAAGTTTATAAGTCTACTTTATTTTTTAATGTATTTTTGTACTATTTTGTCATACTCGCCATTTGCTTTTAATTTTTTTAGACCATCATTGAAAGCAGTTATTAATTCTGTATTACTACCTTTTTTAACTGCAAAGCCATAATTTTGTGTTGTTAACTTATTACCAATAATTTTCAAATTTGATTTTGGATCAACGGAAATCATATATGCAATAACAGGGTAATCTTCAAAAGTAACATCAGCATTACCATTCTTAACTTCTTGCATCATAGAAGCTGTATCATTAAAGTATTTAACTGTTGCGCCTAATTTATCTTTATTTGTTTCAGCATATGTTGCACCAAGTGTTCCTTTTTTAACAGCAAATATCTTACCTTTGAAATCCGCTTCTGAATTTATTTTATCATTACCCTTTTTGCCAACTGCAGAAAGTCCTGATTCAAAATATCCCTCTGACATATCTAAAACTTTTTTTCGCTCATCAGTGATTCCCATACCTGCAATTGCTGCATCAATCTGATTTGCTTGAAGGGCTGGAATTATTCCTTTAAAATCCATAGGCTTTAATTCATATTTGAAGCCTTCTAGTTTTGCAATAGCCGCTAATAAATCAATATCAATCCCCACGTATTTACCATCTTTTTCATACTCAAAAGGTGCATAAGTCGCATCTGATGAAACAACGTATGTTTTAGTAAATTTACTACTTGAATCCTTAGTTTTAGATGTACTACTCCCACATCCAGCGAGTCCCATTGTAACTATAGCTAAAATTAATATTTTCGACATCATTTTTTTCATGTTTTTCCCCCTCTAATTTCACTCTTATAAATTTGATTCACAACATTCATAATACTAAAGTTCTTTGCAGGATGCAACATCATTTTAGTCACTTATTCAACTTATTTCACTATATTGTCATGTTTTATTTATTTTTCTGCGATTTATTAAAGTGAATTCTTCATTTATGCACTTATATTATCTTTTATTTCAGAACGACTTCGCAGAAATATTATAAACCAACGCAGTTTGAAAACATCCAGTTTTTATTAAACTTTAAACTTATCTAGAAACTCTTTAAGTTTACCTGATGATTTCGTAAGAGTATTAATTGATGAGGATATTTCTTCAATAGAAGCAACTTGCTCCTGCGTTGAAGCTGCAACCTCTTCACTTGCCGCAGCGTTTTGTTCTATCACATTAGATATATTATTTATAGCTTTTTCAAGAGAAAGTGAATTTTTGTCAATAATTATAGTCTTGTTTGAAACTTCTATAATTCCACTGGATACCTTAGAGGTTGAGTCTTTAATTTCCCAAAAAATATTTTCTGTATTTTTTATAGATTCAGTTTGTTCCTCCATGGATGAATTAAAATTCTCCATTTTTGAGACAGTTTCATTTATTCCATTTTGAATTGCTTTAACTAATTCTTCAATTTTACTAGTTGAACTACTAGAGGCCTCAGCCAATTTTCTTATTTCATCAGCCACAACAGCAAATCCTTTACCTGATTCACCTGCTCTTGCAGCCTCTATTGAAGCATTTAAGGCTAACAAATTTGTCTGAGATGAAATACCATTAATAACCTCAACAAATTCCACTATTTTATCTGATTTAGATGAAAGATTTAAAATTGACTCTGAAACATCTTCAGTAGTATTTTTACTCTCTAATATTTTATCATTTTGATCTTTAATACTCGAAATGCCTTGTGTAACTATTTTATCTGTTTCCATAGCTAGTTCTTTCATATAATTAGTAGCTTCAGTAACTTTATTTAAATCTCTCGTTACACTAACTACCATAGCGTTGCATTTATCCGCTAATGCAGACTGCCTTGTTGCACCGCTGGCAACTTCTGAAATTGTTTCGGCTATTTGTTGGGAAGTTTTAGTGGTTTCATCTGAATTTATAAGAATATCATTTGATGAAGAAGACACTAAGTAGCTCATTTCTTTCGTTTCTAAAATTAAAGCTTTCATGCTTTCAATAAACTTGTTAAATCGAATAGTTAAAGATCCTAATTCATTCTTTGAAAAAACAGTTCCCTTTATAGTAAGATCTCCCTCTTCTGCTTTCTGCATAAGAACTTGAAATTGTTTTATAAATTTTTCAATATCTTTATAAGTCCATAATGTCATTATTGCAAGTAATATAATTAGACAAACACTTATAGCTATAATAATAAATAAATACATTTCTAATTGTTTATTCATATTTTCGGATTGCGAATTCATACTTGCTATTTGAGCAGTTGATTTATCCCTTATTGATTTAACCAAAGTATCCATATCATTTGTTGGAGGTTTATCCATTCCCTTAACTAAAGTATCAACAATTTTATAACTATCTTTATTAGTTTTGTCATAGCTTTTGAGCGCATTTGTATAATTGATTTCCAGTTGGTCAAGCTCAGTTGAAACCTTATCAACTAAAGCTTCATCCATACCAAGCGAACCCATTGAAGCCTTTAAAAGTGACAATTTCCCCAGTACATCTTCGTTATATCCTTTAAATTCACCAAGGTAAGTATTGTACTTCTTTTGATCTAACCCTCTTAATAATAAATCTTTCCAAGCTTGTACTTGTTTTTTAAAAGTAACTTGAATACTTCTAGAATCATCAACTAAATCAATATATTTATTGACAGTAGCTACATCATTTTGACCCTGTTTTGAAGTACTATTTAATGAATAGAAAGTAAAGCTTCCCATCCCTACCATGAATACTAACATAAATACTACTAAAAATAATAAATTACCTTTAATGCCACTATTCTTCAACCTCTTCACCCCTTATTATAATTTCATATACAAAATTCTTGTTACTAAAAACATTATTGCTAAATTTCATGGCTAGTAGTTATATTGATAAATTACTAAAATTATCAAAAACTTAACATATTACCTGTGTATTCTATCATTTTCACCATAAAATTTCAATGTTTTTTGACTATTAGCAATCTTTGAAATAATACAATAACAAAAAAATATATAAGTAATTTATAAATGTTTGAGTAATTATGTTAATATTCTGTATAATTAATAGTTAGAGTTACTGATAATTTAATGTACTATGTGAGTATTATTAAAAATTTATTCGAACACACAACATTAGACAATATGAATTTTAAAAATAGGAGGTTGTACTAAATGAATTTAATAGAGGCCTTAAACATTGAGTATATTCATGTATATGAAAAAGAACTTGAAGCTAAAATGAATTTGACACAATTCCATGCTCAACCCTTCGGATATTTGCATGGGGGCGCAACAATTGCATTTGGAGAGACTATTTCAGGATATGGCTCAAAAAATATAATAAATGAAGATCAAATGCCAGTTGGTCAAACGATTACTGCAAGCCATATGAAGGCAAAAAAAATTGAAGGCTATATATTAGCAAAGGGGAAACTAATACATAAAGGTAGGTCATCTCATGTTTGGAGTATTGAAATGTTTGATGAATCTAATGCGTTAATTTCGTATGTTACAGTTACAAATGCCATTATTAATATAAAAAAAGATTAGTACCTTTTAATTCCTCTTTTTTTAGATATCATTAAGGTAATCCAAGTGATCTTACCCTTTATTGCAATCAACAAAAACTGCCCTTGCGAGGCACTTTTTTTCTAAACTATAGCAATTATACTAGTACCAGTGCGGAGTTTTTGAATATATATTTGCATAAAAGCTTTCAATTTATCTAGGGCTTTCCTCTTAATTCTTGGAAACTGTGGTAGCTTTTATCAACTGAAAAAAACTTGCTTTTTGTGTAAAAAGGTCTATAATAAATGATAAATGTTTTTTGGGGAGGTAAATGAAATGGCGTATTATTACAATGAACCATCACATACTTTTAGTGAATACTTATTCGTTCCAGGATATTCTTCAACAAAATGTATACCAGCTAATGTATCTTTAAAAACACCTATTACTAAATTTAAAAGAGGTGAAGAACCAGAACTTTCTATAAATATTCCACTTGTTTCTGCTATAATGCAATCTGTTTCTGACGATAAAATGGCAGTTGCTCTTGCAAAAGAAGGCGGTATTTCTTTTATTTACAGTTCTCAGACTATTGAACAGCAGGCAGAAATGGTGAGAAGAGTAAAAAGACATAAGGCTGGCTTCGTTTGCAGCGATTCTAATATAAGACTAGATCAGACTTTGGCAGATATTCTTGATTTAAAAGAAAAAACAGGGCATGCTACTGTTGCTGTTACTGACGATGGTACCCCTAATGGTAATTTAATGGGGATGATAACAAGCAGAGATTACCGTGTCAGTCGTTTAGATAAAAGTACAAAGGTCAGCGAATTTATGACTCCTATTGAAAAGATTATTTATGGCAAAGAGGGAATAACATTAAAAGAAGCTAATAATATGCTTTGGGACCATAAACTTAATACTTTGCCAATTCTTAATGATAGCCAAAAACTTGTTGGTTTTGTATTCAGAAAAGACTATGATTCTCACAAGGGAAATCCTCTTGAATTATTAGATTCTTCTAAGAGATATGTCGTTGGTGCTGGTATTAATACAAAAGATTATGATGAGCGTGTTCCTGCATTGGTTGAGGCTGGCGCAGATGTTTTATGTATAGACTCTTCTGAAGGTTTCTCAGAATGGCAGAAGATTACTATCGACTTTATTCGTGAAAAATATGGTGACAGCGTAAAAGTTGGCGCAGGTAATATAGTAGATAAAGAAGGTTTCAGATTTCTTGCCAAGGCAGGTGCTGATTTTATTAAAATAGGTGTGGGAGGAGGCTCTATCTGTATAACTCGTGAAACAAAAGGTATTGGACGAGGACAGGCAACAGCTGTTATTGAAGTTGCTAAGGCAAGAGATGAATATTTTGAGGAAACAGGTATTTACATACCTATTTGCTCCGATGGTGGTATAGTTCACGACTATCATATTACACTAGCATTAGCTATGGGATGTGATTTCTGTATGTTAGGAAGATATTTTTCTCGTTTCGATGAAAGTCCTACAAATAAGGTTATTATAAATGGCAGCTATATGAAAGAATACTGGGGTGAAGGTTCTTCAAGAGCAAGAAATTGGCAGAGGTATGATTTAGGTGGTGATTCTAAGCTTTCTTTTGAAGAAGGTGTTGATTCATATGTACCTTATGCAGGAAGGCTTCATGACAATTTAAGCATTACCTTAAGCAAGTGTCGTTCAACTATGTGCAATTGTGGTGCTTTAAGTATTCCAGAATTACAAGAAAAAGCCAAGCTTACATTAGTTTCTTCTGTAAGTATCGTTGAAGGTGGAGCACATGATGTTGTATTAAAGGATGAAACTATAACTCCCGTTAAATAAGAAATATCTAAGATAATGTGGACAAAATAATATAAGAGTGTTTCACATTTTCTATATAGAGTGACTCAAGTCCCACCTTTTTCATTTTTAAGGAATATGTTTAAAATATATTTTAACGACATTTCAGAAGGAGTATAAATCTCCTTCTGAAGTTGTTAATATTGCAGCGACCCAGGAGATGATTTAAGAGGTTCTCTGTTTGCTACTGCTGATATTCTTATAGAGGCATCAGGCTTTTGTTGAAAAAACAATAACTACTTCCTTCTATTTTTTTTGCTTCATACATAGCACGATCGGCTTGATCAATCAAGCTGTCCAAATTCTGCGAACAATTTGGAAATATACTTATTCCGATGCTCAAATTAATCTGTATCTCTTGTTGATTAAAAACAAGCGGTATCTTCAATGCCTCAAATATTCTGCCAATCATCGCTTCAATATCAGCTTCTGTATGAATATCTCTTAAAAGAATAACAAATTCATCTCCACCAACTCTTCCCATGGAATCTGATTCTCTAAGACAGCCGTTATTTTTTTGCGCCAGGTATTTCAAAACCTCGTCCCCTGCCATATGTCCATACTTATCGTTTACAAATTTAAACTTGTCGACATCAATCATTAAAATTGCAAATTTTTGTAAATTTATATTATGATCAATAATTGCTTCTGTTATCTTGTTCAATATGTTTAATCTAGAGGGAGCCCCTGTAAGTGCATCAAAATTAGCAATTTTAAAATTAATCTCGGATCTTTTTTCCGCAATTTCCACACTCTGCTGAAGTAGCACATTTTTAGCTGAAGACGAAATGCCTGTAAATACTATTACATATCCCAAAATAATAAAAACAAACAACAGCACCAGATCATAAACCATCGCTAAATTTCTAAGATTGTTATCTATAACCGTCGTGTTATTAACCAGCAACAAAAATGCAATAATCATATAGACGGACATCAAATTAATTGTATTATCCTGTACAAGCAATAGTATTCTCCTATAATTTCTACGAAAGCAAGGCCTAGCTAAGAACAAAAGTAATATTCCTTGTAGTAAAAATATTATACCGTATTCAAAATAGAGTAGAAACTCATAATCAAAAAACAATTTAGAAACTAATATTGAAATAATAAAAATCATGGCCGAAATCACCCATGTGCTAAACATTACGAATAGCTTTTTAGGAAAAGATTCCTTAAAAACAAAGTGAATATACCCTATATACATAAACATTATAAAATAAAAAACGTATTTAAATATAGTAAGGTCAGTTATTAAATGCTGAAAACCAATAAGAGCACCCACTACGATGGCGGAATTTATTACAAATGTCACTATGCAAAAGGTAACCGATCTTTTCCTTGTAAGCATTGTGTGATTCAATAATGTATTTAAAAGAGCAATAATTATTGCGAATAGTAAACCCATAAACACCTTTCCTTCCGATTTTTTACTTTATAAGTACATACATTTAATTCAATGTTCATTTCTTTAATATCTTATGTGAACTACTCACCACCTAAGAGATGGGAGGTTCTTGGTCAATATAGCTAATGCTACAAGTTTATCCAAGCTATCAAGGTCATTCCAACCTCTCTAACAATATATCTTTTATTACATTGCTAGTTTTAGTAAATTTTCACTCGCGTTTATATCTCTATCCATTATCATTCCACAAACCGGACATATATATGTTCTATAGGATAAATCCTTTGTCTGACTTGCTTGATTACCACAATTAGAACATAACTGACTACTTGCATAACTTACTGGTGCTATTATTATTTTTCTACCATACCATTTAGCTTTATACTCTAACATCCTTCTAAATTCTGACCAACTAGCATCAGCTATTGATTTAGCTAATTTATGATTTTTTATCATGTTACTTACTTTTAAGTCCTCAATAACTATAACTTGGTTTTCGTTAATTAATTGAGTGCTTACTTTGTGTAACATATCTTTTCTTTGATTAGCTATTTTTTCATGTAATTTTGCTACTTTTATTTTGGCATTCTTTCTGTTACTACTACTTTTTTGTTTTCTTGATAAGTTCTTTTGAAGTTTAGCTAAATATATCCTTTGTTCTTCATTTGGATATAGTCTGAATTTGTAAGCCTTTAGCTTTTCATTCCTTGATTTTCAATATACTTTTTGACTATATCTATTGGAGCACCACCAGTTGTTATAAGGCAATAGCTTCTACTCCAAAAATACTCTTTCCATAATTGATTCCTTATTGATGGAAACTCTTTTTTTATAAGCCTACTACTGGCACTTTTATAAGCATTTAGGAATTTTGATATATCTGTATTTGGTGAACCTCTAAATAGTAGATGTACATAGTCTTTATCATGATTCCATTCGCCTAAAGTAATATTATATTTAGGACATATATACTCAAATATTTCCTTTAATCTATTTGATATTTCATAATTTATTACTTTTTTTCTATATTTTACAACCAATACTAACTGATAATTTAGCAAGAATACTGAATGATTATTTGTGTCTAAATTCATTTGTTTACCTCTTTTATAGATTTACTACTGAATTCAGAATACATCATATATAGTTGTTCGTCAAGAAATTATTATTTTAGGTATCGAACCTAAAATAATAAGGGCTATTCATCTTCCACCTAAGAGGATGGGATAATTCCGCCCATTCTGTTAAATGTTGAATAGTTTACTAAAAGTTGATAAATCATCTAAAAATTTTGGAGATTTAGAGGTTCTTAAAGATATTAACCTAGAAGTTGCCGCGGGGGAAGTTATATGCCTTATTGGTCCTTCTGGTTCAGGTAAAAGCACCTTGCTTCGTTGTATTAATCAGTTGGAGTTTCAGTCCGGTGGAACTATCTATTACAAGCAATTGACAGATAATTGACAAATTATTAACAGGATGTTATCATATATAAACATATTAATAAGTTGCTATAAATTTAAGGGGGAGTCTTAATGAAAAAATTATTAACGAAGAAATTACTTGCAATATTGTTAGTTTCGATTTTCACTGCATCCTTAGTTGGATGCAGTAGCACCAATGCCGCAAAGAAGGACACAACGGCTACTACTTATACTGGAACACTTAAAGGTGCCTTGAAGAATTACACGTTCAAGATGGGAACTTCTGGTACATATGCTCCATTTTCTTATTATAATACTGATGGAAAAACCTTAATAGGTTTTGACATGGATTTTCTTAATGAATTGCAGAAAATTTTAGGCTTTAAAATACAAGATGACAAAGTACAGGCTATGGACTATAGTCCGCTTACTACATCCGTTGCTGAAGGCAAACTTGACATCGTTATGGCAGCACTTTGTGCAACAGATGCAAGAAAAAAAGCAATGAATTTTACTGATACTTACTACAATGCAGGCCTGTCAGTAATTGTTAATAAAAAAACTAGTCCAAAGGAAATAACAGGAATTGACAGCATTAAGAGTGGAAAGTATAAAATTGCAGTACAAAAAGGAGATGCTAGTCATCTGTATCTGACTGCTGCTAACATCCCTTCAGGAAGTATTGAAGTACACGATTCTATTACAACAGTCCTCGAATCACTTGAACAAGGTAAGGTAGATTGTATGGTTTATGATGCACCTGGTACTGCCTACTATATTGCACATAAAAAAGATTCAAACCTTTCCCTCGTTGGGGATCAGTTCGCTAAAGATCAAGCACCCTATGCAATTGCACTTTCTTTTGATGCTTGTAAACGTAATCCTAAGTTGTTAAGCATTATGAACACAGCAGTAAAAAAATTGAAGGAAGATGGAACAATAGCTAAATTAGAAAAAAAATGGTGTAAATGATGCATCAGCCATAGGATTTAGGTAAACAGCTTTTTCAAGAAATCCATGCAACTACTTAAGGTACATTACAAAGTATGGATTAATCGGAAAAAGCTTTTGTTTTTATAAATATTAGGATAGATTCAATAGTTAAGAAAGGGGTATATTATGGATTTAAGTTTTCTAAATGTATTGTTCCCTATGCTTCTTAGGGGATTTAAAGTAACGCTGGCGATTTCAATATTCGGCATTTTGATTGGATTTGTGCTAGGATGTGTTTCTGGCTACGCACTTCAGTGTAAAAATACATTTGCAAAGGTTATTGCCAATGTATATATATGGATTGTTCGTTCTACGCCTATAATTGTACAAGCTTTATATGTATACTTTGTTATACCAAAAATTACAGGAATAGATTTGAATAGCAATACTGCTGGAATTATAGTTATATTTTTGAATTCTGGTGCATTTATTGCTGAAATAGTACGCGGGGCTCTAGAAGGGATTGACCCTGGTCAGAAAGAAGCAGGATTGTCACTTGGTCTTACACCCTTCCAGACTCTATTGCACGTAATTGTTCCGCCTGCTTTTCGCTCAATGTTGCCAGCTTTGTTCAATCAGTTTATTATCTCTGTTAAGGACACGGCAATACTTTCTATAATCGTTGTAAATGAAATAACAAAACAAATCCAAAATTATGCAGCATTAAGTTTTAATACAATACAGGCTTATACTGCGGGGGCGGTCTTCTATATGATCATAATTTCAGTTCTGATTATCATTCAGAAGCAAGTCGAAAGGAGGATTAAAGGTTGAATAGTTTACTAAAAGTTGATAAATTATCTAAAAATTTTGGTGATTTAGAGGTTCTTAAAGATATTAACCTAGAAGTTACCGAGGGGGAAGTTATATGCATTATCGGTCCTTCTGGTTCAGGTAAAAGCACCTTGCTTCGTTGTATTAATCAGTTGGAGTTCCAGTCCGGTGGAAATATCTATTACAAGGATAAAAATATTTGTCATAAGAATCATGATTTGCGAGAATATCGTGAAGAAGTTGGTATGGTATTCCAAAACTTTAACTTGTTCCCTATGAAAACTGTTCTAAGCAATATTATGCTTGCACCAGTTTTAACTAAGAAGAAACCAAAAGATGTAGCTAGAAAAAAAGCACTTGAATTGCTTAAAAAGGTAGGACTATCAGAAAAAGCACATGTAATGCCTTCCACACTATCTGGTGGTCAGCAGCAGCGCGTTGCAATAGCTAGGGCCCTTGCAATGGAGCCCAATGTTTTGCTCTTTGATGAACCTACATCTGCATTGGATCCAGAACTTGTTGGGGGTGTTCTAGAGGTACTTCATAACCTTGCAAATGAAGGTATGACTATGATACTCGTAACTCATGAGATGAAATTTGCAAGAGAAGTTTCAGATAGAGTTATTTTTATGGCAGATGGATACATTGTTGAAGAAGGCAAGCCAGAAGAAATTTTTACAAATCCAAAAAATGAACGAACAAAAACTTTTCTTGCAAGAATAGTGGGAGATGATAATATATAAAAAGATATTGTGTAACAATTAATAGACAATTTGGAAATATAGGTAACCCGATTGCAAAGGGAATGCCTGAAATACTTGGAATAGAGTAGCAAATAATAACTCCTAGTTAATGTAACGCCCCTGAGGTTGTTACATTAACTAGGAGTTTATGTTTCCACCCTGTTCTTACCATTCTTCTTTGCCTTATACATTGCTTTATCAGCTTCACTCAACTGCTGCTCTATGCTGCTTATAGTTTTATTATTAGTAGCAACACCCAAACTTATTGTAATATATATTTCTTTGCCTTCATGACTCGATACTGGTCTGATAGATATTTTTTCTCTGATTTTATCAGCTAATTTCACAGTATCCTCGATTTCTATATTTGGTAATATGATAAAGAACTCCTCCCCTCCATATCTGCCAAATATATCGTTTGCCCTTATTCCATTTTTGCATTCAGCTACTACTTCATTAAGTATATTGTCCCCTTGAGCATGTCCGTAGGTATCATTGACAAATTTAAAATCATCAATGTCTATCATTATTACAGACATATGCGTGCCTTCTTTTTTATGCTCTTCAAAGATTACCTCACCAAGCTCAAACATATGCTTTCTGTTGTAAATACCTGTAAGGGGATCTCTAATAGATTGCTTAACTGCCTTTTTCATGGTTACCAGTGTTTTAATTCTGGCCATAAGCTCCTGTTTCTCAAAGGGCTTTGTTACATAGTCATTAATACCACAATCATACGCTAAGCAAATGTTGCTAAGTTGACTATTTGCCGTAAGCATCAGTATAGGTAAATCTATTAGATTATATTTTTCTCTAATCTTTTTGCATACCTCATAGCCAGACATCTTTGGCATCATTGCATCCAGTATTATCAAATCAAAATCTACCTCATTAATCAACTTGAGTCCAGTTTGTCCATTTGTTGCAGTCACTACACTATAGTTTTCAAGTGATAAATAGTTGATAAGTACCTGTATATTCACAGGCTCATCATCAACAACTAAAATTTTTGCTTTGTGATTAACACAATTCGTATTTGCATTAGTTAAAATAGGATCAAAAGACAGCTGTCTGTCTGCGTTTCTTTCACTGGTGGCTGTTTCATAATTATACTCACTCATTGGCAAGGTAAATATAAAGCTCGAGCCTGATCCAAGAACCGATTCACATCTAATGGTCCCCCCGTGAAGCTCGATGAGCTTTTTACATATAGTAAGGCCTAATCCTGTACCACCATAGTGCCCTTCACCTGATACAACTATTTGTTCAAAGGATTTAAATATGTCTTCTTGTTTATCCTTTGGAATACCGATTCCAGTGTCTTTTACTGTTATTTCTATATAATCCAGCAATAATCTTGCGCTTACGGAAATCTCGCCTTCTTTAGTGAACTTTATAGCATTATATAACAGGTTATACATTATTTGTTGTAATCGTGCTTCATCAGCATTAAAGTACGGTAAATCCACTGGAATTTCATTTTTCAGGACAATTTTGTCATTATGCTTTGTCATTATAAAAACTGTCATTGTAAGATCAACCAACTGATAAAAATCCAAAGGCTTGTGCATTAGCTTTATATCAGTGTGTTTTAGCTTTGAATAGTCCAGTATATCATTGATAAGATTGCTTAATCTCTTTCCACTTGCTGAAATAATGGAAAGATTTCTTTTGACCTCCTCCGAGGTTTCACCTACTGCTCCAGCGCTCAGCGATTCAGCTATCCCGATTATTCCATTTAGCGGTGTCCTTAACTCGTGTGAAGTATTTGCTAAGAACTCATCTTTTAGTTTGTCCAAGGATAAAAGCTTCTTCGAAAGATTATCAACAGATATGAATGCATTTGCATATATCTTTGACAATAATAATGCAATGACAAAAACAAAAGTAATAGTACCAGGTGTAGTCATGTCATTTATTACCGAATAACTTTTGTTATATATAAATATTACATCACTTACTGAAGATACTGCCATTATCAACATCGCAAATATCATCATACTATACCCTTCCCGCTTATTTAAAGAAGCTCTTATAATTACATATACGAAATATATAGCACAGATAACAATAGCTGTATTGTCAATTATTATTAACTTCGAATTTAATGAATAGGGCAGTAGCATTGAGATAATTATCATACCACCAAAGAATATCAAAATAGCCCTATAAATCCTATTTAAAAATTCCTGTGGGTACAACTCGTATATAAATCCTGCGAAGAATATCATGCACAGCAATGTTACTGGCAAATTGAAAAAACCGTAAGTACTAAATTTCACTGTTAAAAACTGACCTACCAGCATAGCTTCGTTTATAAATATAGACCTTAATGCAATACCTATACATAGTAGTCCGAAGTTTAATATGTATTTCATCTTTTTCAAAAATACAAACAAAAGTACATGATATAGGCCCATTATCATCAGGCAAGTAAATAGCATCATCTCCCTAAGAAGATCTTTTTTATCTTTGGTAATAATATCTTCATCGCGTCCTAAATATAAAGGCAAGTGAGTGCCTCCATCCTCAAATACCTGGCCAGGTATTTGGATAATAATCTCCATGTTGCTCTCTCCCGGTTCAAAGAAAATATTTCTATTTTCAAGGATTGTTGAGGTCTTATCAGTATCATCAGCTTTACTTGCAATCTGTTTTTTATTGATCATAAGCTTATATGCAGTAAACTGATAGGGTATATGTATTCCAAGGTCCTCATTCGCAATCTTCTTATTTAGTTTAACTTTTAGCCTATATGTACCATAACTAATAGCGTTAATTTTTTTACCATTAATCTTATAATTCCTCCACTTGCCAGGCACCCTTATATAACCTGACATAGCTGCCCCTTTGCTGTTACTGTGAAAATCCTCATAGTCTAAAAGTTTTTCATAGTAAAATTCCCATTCTCCATTAAGCCTAACTGGACCATTTTTCTCAAAGCTCCAATTTGTTAAATCCATTACTCCGTTTTGAGAAACTGGTGCTTTCGCTGAATAATTACCATCTTTATTTATAAATACAATCATTAAACTCACAAATCCTACTAATAAAATAAGGTATATAATATATTTATTGATAACTTTAACTATCTGACGCATATACATATCTCCCTAATAATTCTCCATTTATATATTTTCTATTTAAAGCTTAGTCTTCCTATACTTTTTAAGTCACTAGAATTTTTTATATCTCTGGGCGATACACATGCCGCAATTGGATTATTCGAAAAATCTCCAGTATCATTTCCAGCTTGCTTCGCCTTATTCAATGCCTCTATAAAATTTTTCTTCGCATTCAAAAAATCAATTCCCATATCATCGGTATTTACTGGATTATTTAATACAGCATTGGTTTTTTGCAATACATCTGTCATTTTCAATCCTGAAACCGCAAACTGGTATTTCTTGCTGGCATCAGCTTCATCAAAGCACCTATATACAAGTTCTGAGCAAACCATTGGAGTTTTGCCTTCATCTACAAGTTTGAATATAAAGGCTGCTGCATTATCTAAGACTATCCTTAATATTTTTTTGGTCGTTGAATCCAGCGGTATATCACGGGTTGCTGCTAAAATTGCCAGCATTAGCAAATGACTAAACGCATATTTTGTGCCTGCTACAACATAGCCGTTGCCTACCTTATATATTGGATCATAGGGATAACCCTCGCTGCCTATTTGATGGTTGCCCTTATTAAAACGAAAAACATCTGTAAATGTCTCCTCTTCAAGTGATTTTATAGGACAGCATAGCATTCCGCGTTCTGTAGCTTGTATAACAGAATGCTCTCCATTAATTTCACCAGCATAAAGGGCTGCATGACTATACGGACCTTCATCAAACAGTACTATCAAATCAGATATCCAGCCTTCCCCCTTGCAAAGCAAAATATCACCAGGGCGTAAGTCTAAAAATGTTAAATTATCCATCCTAATCCACTCCTTTTATTACAATTATACTATATAATTATCCGTTCTCATATCATCATTTCATATATATTAGATTTTCTACAATCTAAATTATCTCATATTTTTCTATTTTAAAATAACACTCAATTTAAGGGATACGCCTAATTAAGCACATCCCTTCTCATATTGAGTATATAGTAATAATTATATTTAACTGTACCCATTTCTATTGAGTCGAAAAAATAAGCTAATATAGGTAAAATATTAGCTTATTTTATGTAATACAATATAACGTTTTGTTTTCCTTCTTTACACTACCTTCTTAATATCAATTGATTTTCCTTCTTTACGCCACTTAGCAAATTCAGCTGTTGCTGTGAAAAGTGCATCTGTTGATGAGTTTAGTGCCGTTTCGCAAGAGTCTTGTAGAACACCTACTATAAAACCTACACCAACTACCTTCATTGCAATATCATTTGGAATACCGAATAAGCTACAAGCTAGAGGAATCAATAGTAGCGAACCACCAGCTACTCCCGAAGCACCACAAGCGGCCACTGCCGACAGAAGGCTTAGAATAAAGGCCGTAGGTATATCCACTTTAATGCCAAGCGTAGTAACCGCTGCAAGTGTCAAAACAGAAATGGTAACAGCTGCACCGGCCATATTAATGGTAGCACCTAATGGAATAGATACTGAATAGGTATCCTTATCTAACCCTAGGCTTTCACATAAGCTCATATTTACAGGGATGTTTGCAGCTGAGCTACGTGTAAAGAATGCTGTAATACCACTTTCCCTTAAGCACTTAAATACAAGTGGGTATGGATTTTGACGAATATTAACGTATACAATGATTGGATTGACGACAAGAGCAATAAATACCATACACCCAATTAGAACTGCAAGTAAATGTCCATAACTCAACATAGCCTTAATTCCATTTGTAGCAATAGCATCAAATACGAGACCCATGATGCCGAGTGGTGCAAAGTCTATGATCCATCTAACTATTTGTGTTAATGCATCCGAAAAATTAGAAATCATAGTTTTTGTTGTATCAGGCGCATTTTTTAAAGCAAATCCAAGAAGTAATGCCCAAGATAGTATACCTATGTAATTGGCATTAAAAAGTGCCTTTATTGGGTTATCAACAACATTCAATAGTAATGCTTTGAGAACCTCTACAATACCTCCAGGAGGCGACAATTCCTTTGCTCCCATTGCAAGAGTTAGGGTTACTGGGAAAATAAAACTTACAATAACCGCCACTAGTCCAGCTAAAAATGTTCCTAAAAGATACAGGACAATAATAGCTTTCATATTAGTTTTATGACCAGCCCTATGTTGAGATATGGCTGACATTACTAAGAAAAAGACCAATATAGGTGCAATTGCTTTCAACGCACCTACAAATAATGAACCGAAAATGATGATTGGTTTTGCTTGTTGTGGAACCGTTATAGCCAATATAATACCAACAACTAGGCCAATAATTATTCGTTTTACCAAACTCATTTGACCCCATGTATTCAATAGTTTTTTCATATTTTTTTCCTCCTAAGTTTAAGATAAAAAAGAAATAGTGCACAGTTATTGTAAATATTATTCTAATATAGTGACAAATCCATTTCTTACAAAAGTAATTTTACCACAAATCCTAACTCATGTTAAGCAAGTAATTTCTTCCTTTAATCCAACATCCTTTACATAAAAAATTATACCTACAAGGCCAATCGCAATTAGAATTAAGCCCGTTCGTAATTGCCTCTGCTGCATTCTTCATTAACCTTACTTTCATTTTCAAAAAATGAATTTCATTTAAAGAAATACTTCATAAAACTATTGACGAATTACAAAATACAAAGTAAAATGAAATAAATCCAAAAATAAAATTCATATCATCAATATAAAAGCCTTGATGGGAAGAGTAGTTATTATGAAGTAGTCAAAGCGAATCAGTGGTGGTGAGAGACTGATACGAATCAAATAATGAAGAACATCCCGGAGCTTCCAAACGAAATTTATTAAGAGTAGTATTGGACGGAGCCAAACCGTTACATCTTGGAAAGTATCGAATTCATATTAATTCCGTACTGATTAAAGTGAGCTTTATAAGCTAATTTAGGTGGCAGCGCGAAAGTATAAGTCTTTCGTCCTATTTTTATAGGATGAGGGCTTTTTTTTATATTTAAAATTAAGGAGGTTAAACTCCTAAATGGAGTTTAACGGGTAATTTGTGAGCGGAAGCGAGCGGGTTTAATTACCCCGTGTTTCCGACTAAAAGGAGGAATACTAATATGTGTACAATTATGTGTTATACAGGAACAGACATGAAACATGATAAATTTGCGCAGGCTTTACAAAGAACCGAATCGAGAGGACCAGATATGACAGAGATTCTTACTTTACCCTCTGGTATTTTGGGGTTTCAAAGACTTTCTATTATGGATTTAAGTTTTAGCGGAATGCAGCCATACACAAGGAATACAGATGCATCCATCTGTAACGGTGAAATTTACGGTTTCCGTGAAATTAAGAAAGACCTAATGGAAAAAGGACATAAGTTTATTTCTGATAGTGATTGCGAAATATTACTTCCAATGTACTATGAGTATGGACTAGATATGTTTTCAAAATTAGATGCAGAATATGCAACTATCATCTACGATGGAAAAAAGAACAGTTTCATAGCGGCGAGAGATCCAATTGGAATCCGTCCTCTCTTCTATGGTTATTCCGAATCTGGTAAAATCATATTTGCAAGTGAAGCGAAAAATTTAGTTGGTCTTACGTACAACATTAAATCATTCCCGCCAGGACATTATTATGCTGATGGTAAATTTACATGCTACTGCGATATCGCAGCAACAGATGGTGATTATTGTATGGATGACTTAGAAGTTATCTGCAGCAAAATTCATGATAAATTTGTAACTGCTATAGAAAAACGTATGGATGCTGATGCTCCTGTAGGTTTCTTGTTAAGTGGAGGCCTCGACAGCTCCTTAGTATGTTCAATTGCTCAAAAAATGTATCCTGGAAAACCAATTAAAACCTTTGCCATAGGTATGACAGAAGATGCAATTGACCTTAAATATGCACAAGAAGTTGCAGATTACATTCATAGTGATCACACCACTGTATATATGACAAAAGAAGAAGTGCTAGGATCACTTGAGCAGGTTATTAAACTTCTTGGAACCTACGATATTACCACAATAAGAGCAAGTATGGGAATGTATTTGATTTGCAAGAAAATACACGAGATTTCTGATGTCAGAGTGCTTCTAACCGGTGAGATTTCTGATGAGTTATTTGGATATAAATATACTGATTTTGCTCCAAATGCAGAAGCATTTCAAAAGGAATCACAAAAGAGAGTCCGTGAACTTCATATGTACGATGTACTTCGTGCAGACCGTTGTATCAGCTCAAATTCTATAGAAGCAAGGGTACCATTTGGGGATTTAGATTTTGTAAAGTATGTTATGTCCATCGACCCTGAAAAGAAACTAAACAAATACAACATGGGTAAATACCTTTTGAGACGTTCGTTTGAAGGGGATTATCTGCCAGATAATATTTTATATCGAGAAAAAGCAGCATTTAGCGATGCTGTAGGGCATTCTATGGTGGACTATTTAAAAGAATATGCCAAGGATTGCTATTCTGATGAAGAATTTGAAAAACTATGTAAAAAATATAAAAATAATTCTAAACCATTCACAAAAGAATCATTGTTATACAGAGAATTTTTTGAAAAATATTATCCATTACAAGCAGAAATGATAGTAGACTTTTGGATGCCAAACAAAGAATGGGAAGGCTGTAACGTAAACGATCCTAGTGCCAGACTATTATCAAATTATGGTGCCAGTGGTAAATAATTAAGAGATTAAGTTAGTGAGCATATATAAGAGAAATACTATAATTATCATTTGAGGTTTTATCACGGAAAGAGTAGTGGGATTATAGTCCTACTACTCTTTTTTACTCTCAATTAAATTGCGTTTAAGAGACTTACTTAACCAAATTTTACTTGTTATTACAGTTTACAGTCAGATAAAAGAGACTTATCTGGCGTTACAAGTATTTTTACATGTTTCTTTTTTTCTGGTCCAGTTAAAGCTCCAAAGCCTTCTTCTACTATATCATCAAGAGCTATTTTTTTAGTTACATATCCTTGAGTTTTAATTCTCCCGTCACTCATTTGTGCAATAGTTGCTGGGAATTCGTGTCTATACGCTATTATTCCTACTATTTTCTTTTCAGAGAATACTAAAACATTAGGATTAAAGTTAACTTCACCTTCCCAAATGCTTGTTATAACCATAGTTCCTCCGTATTTTAAACTATCAATACCTATATCAAAGCCAATTTTTGCTCCAGTAGTTTCAAAAGCTGTATTTACGCCTAATCCACCTGTGATTTTTTTAACTTCTTCCGCTATATTAACTTCATTTGGATCAAAAACATGGTCTGCCCCTGCTCTCTTTGCATATTCTTGCCTTATTGATTTTCTTTGTAATACTATCACCAAACTTGCCCCTGCAGCTTTTAGACATTTAATTGTTGCAAGTCCTATTGGCCCTGAACCAAGTACAATCGCAGTATCTCCAGTATTGAAATTAGCCATTCTTATTGAGTGAAGAGCAACTGCTATCGGCTCAATCAATGCTGCGTCTTCATAGGACATGCTGTCAGGTATTTTATGCACATACTCTTCAGTGAATACAGTGTACTGCGAAAATCCACCGCCACTTCCACAAAGTCCATGAAATCCTAATGATGAACAAAGATTATATTTTCCTTCTTTGCAAGCTGGGCATTTACCACAAACCACCATAGGTTCCACTGCCACTCTGTCTCCAACTTTAATGTTAGTTACACCTTCACCAATTTCTACAACATCACCTGAAAATTCATGACCTAAAACAACTGGTGCAACGTTACCACTTAAAGGGTGAGGTTTTTCAACTGGTATAAAAATTGGTCCTCCTAAATACTCATGTAAATCTGATCCACATATTCCACACCATTTTACTTTAATTTTCACATGCCCTTTGATAACCTTGGGTTCTTCTATTTCCTCAACTCTGACATCTTTTTTTCCATACCATAGTGCTGCTTTCATAATAAAAATCCCTCCTAAAATAATAAAATTTAATTTAAACTACTTAACTCATCCTCTGCATGATATGAACTTCTAACAAGGGGACCAGACGCTACATAAATAAACCCCATATCCTTTGCTATCTTCTCGTATTTTTTAAATCTTTCAGGATGCACATATTCTACAACCTCGTAGTGTTCTTTTGAAGGCTGAAGGTATTGTCCTATTGTAATAATATCGCAGTTAACCTTTTTTAAATCCTTTAGCAGTTCTATAACTTGATCCTCCTTTTCACCAAGACCAACCATAAATCCAGACTTAGTAAATATGCTGCCGTCTATTTCTTTAACTCTTTTTAAGAGCTCTAGAGAACGTTCATAAACTGCCATTGGCCTTACGGCAGAGTATAACTCGGCAATTGTTTCAACATTATGATTAAGAACATTAGGTTTAGCGTAAACAACCTTTTTTAATGACTCATAATCTCCTTTAAGATCAGGAATGAGTACCTCTACAGTAACGTTTGGACAGAGTTTTTTAATTTCTAGTATTGTATTTGCAAAATGATCTGCTCCACCATCTGGAAGGTCATCCCTTGTTACCGAGGTTATAACCGTATGCTTTAAATCCATTTCCTGTATAGCTTTCGCAATGTTCTTTGGCTCCAATAAATCTAGCTCTTCTGTCTCACCTTTAGTAACCTTGCAAAATTTACAATTTCTAGTGCAATTTTTACCTAAAATCATAAATGTGGCAGTACCTCTATTAAAACACTCACATATATTGGGGCAATCTGCCTGCTCACAAACAGTATTTAAACGGTATTTTTTTAATATATTACTGATATTGCCTGTATTAGATCCAGCCTTTATTCTTATTTTTAACCACTCTGGTTTTTTTATACATATCATTTTATCACCTCACATTAAATTAATACATCCAAAATGTTTTGAATAGATATATTCATAAAATAATTATGAATATTAAAATTTTTAAGGACCTGATACATTGACTTATACTCATAAGATACTCCTATAAGAGCATTTTCAACAATAGATATATCTTTTTCACTGAAAAAATCACCATGTATTTTTATATTTTGAATCTTATTTTTATTGAAATTCATAGAAGCCTGAACAATACCTCCTACAAATTTTTTTTCTCTTTCCATTGTAAACTGAGGATTTTGTCCATAGTTCCACTCCCAGGTAGAGTACTTTTCTTCTGCTATTTTATTAATTTCCTTCCAATCATCTTCTGTAATTTGATAGATATTTGAATTTTCAGTGGTACTATATACTTCATTAAAAAGATATTCCTTAAATTCTTCATTTGTCATGGAAATCTTAAGGTGCTCACAAATATTAGTTACACGACTTTTAACAGATTTTATTCCCTTGCTTTCAATCTTTATTGGATTAACTCTCAATGAATTAGCTAAATCAGATATATTTGAAGAAAAAAGAAGGGTACCATGATGAAGCACCTTAGTCTTGCTTTTGTACTGGGCATTTCCAGAAAATTTCTTACCTTCAATAGTCAAATCGTTTCTTCCTGATAGTTCGGCCTTAATACCAAGTTTATTAAGAGCCAAGACAATTGGAATTGTGAATTTCTTGAAATTAAAACAATCCTCACTTACATTGCAACTAATAAATGAAAAATTAAAATTACCCTCATCGTTAAATACGGCTCCTCCTCCGGTAATCCTTCTTACTACAGGAATATTATATTGTTTTACATAGTCAATATTTATTTCATTGTATGCATTCTGATAATTACCAATTAAAATACACTTCTCATTTTTCCACAACATAAAACAATCTTCATCAAACTTATTCATTAAGAATTCTTCTATAGCGTGATTTTTATAAGGATCTGTATTTCTATGCTTAACAAATAACATAATTACACTCCTCTCTGAATACTCCTCTACCAATAATTTCATACTAATCATATTCTATAAGAATAACATCTCAGGTTTCTCAATATAGACTTTAAGTTTTGCCAAAAATTCAGCTGCTACTGATCCATCTATTGCTCTATGGTCAGCAGTAAGTGATAAATTCATAATAGGTTTTATAACTATTTCACCATTCTCAACTACTGGAGTTTCTGTAATCGTATTTACTCCGAGGATTGCAACTTCAGGTTGATTTATAATTGGGGAGAAAGATTCTATACCATACATTCCAATATTAGTTATTGTAAATGTTCCACCCTTAAGTTCATCCACACTAATTGTCTTATCCTTTGCTTTTTGAGCTAATTCTTTTATTGACCGTGAAATTTCTTCAAGTCCCTTTTCGTTAGCATATTTAATTACAGGTACCATAAGTCCATCATCTAAAGCTACCGCTATACCCATGTTCACAAAGTTTCTTAAAATTAATTCATTTCCATCAACAGAACAATTAAGTAGTGGATATTGAATCAGTACCTTGGAAACAATTTTTACTAACAAATCTGTATAAGTTACTTTACATACATCTTTAAGTGCATTCCTAATTTTCTTTAAGCTACTTGTATCAACCTTTATATTAAAAGTTACTGTTGGTGAAATAATACAGCTTTCAAGCATTCTAGCTGAAATTACTTTTCTCATACTAGACATTGGAACTCTTTCTTCAGCGTAATTATTTTCCAAAGCCTTACTTGCCACTTGAGATACTTCTGGTTTATTTCTACTATTTTCAATATATTTTTGCACATCTTCAGTCGTTATTCTTCCCTGTGGACCTGTACCTTCAACTAATGTGATATCAATATTCATTTTTAAAGCCATCTTCTTAGCTAATGGTGAGGCCTTTACTCTCCCTGATTTTATATTTTCACTTTTAGTTTCTTCACTCTTTTTTTCAGGTACTTTTATATTACTTTGTTCCTCTGATTCAATACCTTCAGAAGATTCATTTAATAGTGAAGATATATCTTCATCGACACCAGCAATAATTGCAACTGGCTTTAAACATTTAATTATATCCCCTTCCTGTGCAAGTAACTTTCTTACTGTTCCTGCATCACATGCTTCAACATCATTGCTCAGCTTGTCTGTCTCTACCTGAAATAAAAGTTCTCCCACTTCAATTTTATCTCCTTCTTTTTTATTCCAAGTGGTCAACGTACCTTCTGTCATTGTCATTCCAAACTTTGGCATTATTACAACCTTTGCCATAATATAAGCCTCCTTGTATGATTTTTATTTTACAATTATATAATTTATACGATTTAACCAATGGATTATTAAAGCCAATTAATCGGCTTTCCAACTGAGGCCATAAATGCTTCAGCTACCGATTCAGATACTGTAGGATGAGGATGAATTGTTGCAATAACTTCATCTGCAGTAGCTTCCAATGTCATTGCTAAAGCAATTTCACTAATCATATCTGTGGTGTGTTTTCCATAAAGATGAACACCAAGAATTTCGTTAAGTTCTCCATCAATAATAACTTTAAAAATACCCTCTGTGTCCCCTTCAATTAATGACTTTCCGTTAGCAACCATTGGAAACTTACCCACCTTAACATCTTTATATTTTTCTTTAGCGGCTGCTTCTGTGAGTCCTATACATGCAATCTCTGGATCAATATATATACAAGATGGAATTTTGTCATATGAAATTGTTTTGTTTTCCCCACAAATATTCTCGGTAGCAATAATTCCTTCATGAGAAGCTGTATGAGCAAGCATAACCTTTCCGTTAACATCGCCAATTGCATAAATGTTAGGAATATTAGTTCTTAGTGAATTATCGGTTTTTATTGCTTTTTTATTAAATTCAATTCCGATACCTTCTGCATTAAGTCCATCAGTATTTGGGGTTCTTCCAACAGCCATAAGCACAACATCAGCTGTAACAAATTCTTCTTTGCCTTCTAACTCATACACAACATTATTTCCCGATACTTTCTTAACCTTAGCCCCTGTATAAAATGTAGTACCTTCACTTGAAAGTCTCTTTTTAGCCATGTTAGATACCTCTTCATCAACCATAGGAAGAATTTTGTCCATAAGTTCAAGAACATAAACCTTGCTACCAAGTCTTGAAAGGAGATATGCAAACTCAACACCAATAACACCACCACCAATAATGGCCACTGTTTGTGGTACATAATCTAAATTTAATGCCTCTTTGCTAGTGATAATATTTGTTTCACCTTCCTGTGCAATGAAAGGAGGCATAAATGTGTTAGAACCAGTAGCAATAACAAAATATTCTGAAGTAATTTTCTTATCCCCAACAACAATTGTATTTTTATCTACAAAAACTGCTTTCCCTTCAACTATTGTAACTTTGTTTCCCCTAAGAAGTGCTTTTACACCATTAACAAGTTGAGAAACAACAGTATTTTTCCTCTCCTGCAATTTCTGCATAGATACTTTTATATTTCCAACATCCACACCTTCAACTGCAAATTTATTAGCTATTTTAGTTTCATAAAAGACATTAGCTGTTTTAATAAGTGTCTTTGTAGGAATACATCCTTCATTTAGACAAACACCACCAAAATGTGTGCTTTCAACTATACAAACTTTTTTACCTAACTGAGCCGCTTTAATAGCCGATTCATATCCGCCAGGTCCACCCCCAATTACTGTAATATCATAATCCATTTTTAAGAACTCCTCTACATTAAAATTTTAATAATGTTTTCAAGTAATTATTTAATGCACCTAGTCAAAAACAGGCTAGGTGCTAAAGCCTAAAAGCACCATATGCAGCCTAACTTAACATTAAAATAATTTTTTAACTCCATTAACTATATCTTTAAAATTGGGAAGTATATAGCTTTCAAGGCCTGGTGAAAATGCTATTGGAGTATTAAGCGCCCCTATTCTAACTATAGGTGCATCAAGGTAATCAAAAATTTCTTCACCTATCATAGCAGAAATTTCACCACCATATCCTCCTCTTTTATTTTCTTCTGTAACAACTAATACTTTGCTAGTTTTCTTTACAGAGTTGAATATAGTTTCTTTATCCAAAGGGACTAATGTTCTTGGATCTACTACCTCTGCCTCAATTCCTTCTTTTGAAAGCTGCTCGGCAGCCTTTAAGGCTTCATGGACCATTTTACCTGTAGCAATAATAGTAATATCTTTTCCTTCTTTCTTTATATCCGCCACACCCAATGGTATTGGTTTAATCTCATCTGGTACTTCGCCTTTTAAGCCATAGAGCACTTTATGCTCCATAAATATAACAGGATTGTCATCATCTATAGATGTAAGCATTAATCCTGCCGCATCAGCTGGAGTTGATGGATAAACAACCTTAAGTCCAGGCATATGAGTAAGCCAAGCTTCTAAAGATTGTGAATGTTGAGCAGCAGCTGAAATTCCACCACCACCCGGCAATCTAACAACCATTGGAAGCGTTATTTTTCCTCCAGACATATATCTAAGCTTTGCAGCCTGATTACATAACATGTCCATACCTACTGTAACAAAATCTCCCATCATTAATTCTGCAATTGGCCTTAATCCTGTAGCAGCTGCTCCTATAGCACATCCAACAATTGCTCCTTCAGATATTGGAGTATCTCTTACTCTTTTATCACCGAACTCATTAAAAAGTCCTTGTGTTAAACCAAAACATCCTCCAAAAGCTCCTACGTCTTCTCCAAATATTAATACATTTTCATCTTCCGTCATCTTAATTCTAATTGCTTGTCTTATAGCTTCCATATAAGTCATAGTTTTCATATTATCTTACCTCCTCTATTATATCTGTATAGACATCTTCAAGTGCTGACTCTACTTCTGGCCAAGGACTGTTATTTGCAAATTCTAAAGCCTCCTTAATTATGCTATCAATATCAGCTCCTATTTCTTTTATTCCTTCTTCGCTTAAAATTCCATTTTCAATTATATATTTTTCAAACCTTGGTATAGGATCTTTTTTCACCCATGCTGCCTGTTCTTCCTTTGGTTTATATGTTCCAGGATCTCCCTCAAAATGTCCTCTTTGCCTATAAGTCTTGCATTCTACTATTGTTGGTCCCTTACCTTCTCTTGCTCTTTTTATAGCCTCAGCTGCTGCCTCAGAAACTGCAATAACATCATTTCCATCGACTACAACTCCAGGAATATTATAGGCTACTCCTCTATCCGCTATATCTGTAATTGCCATATGTCTCTTCTGGCTCATTGATATTCCATATCCATTATTTTCGCATACATATACAATCGGTAGCTTCCAAACGCTTGCCAAGTTCAATGATTCATGGAATGTACCTTGATTTGTAGATGCATCTCCAAAGAAACATATAGCAACTTGATCAGTTCCTCTGTATTTTACACTTAAGCCTGCTCCTAATACTAAATCGTGACCAGCACCTACTATACCATTCGCTCCTAGGATACCTTTCGATGCATCACATATGTGCATTGATCCACCTCTTCCTTTACAAATACCTGTTGCTTTTCCAAAAAGCTCTGCCATCATAAGTTTTATATCTGCACCCTTTGCAATTATGTGACCATGACCTCTATGAGTACTTGTAATATAATCATCTTCTCTTAGGTTTGAACATACTCCTGTAGCAACAGCCTCTTCTCCTATATATAAATGAATAAAACCTGGAATTCTTCCTTCTGCGGACCCCGCCATAGCAACTTCCTCAAATTTTCTTATTTTTAACATAGTTTTATAAATGTCAATTGATTCATTCCTTGATAAATTCATATTATTACCTCCCACTCTTTTTTAATTTCTACTTTAACGTAGAACATATAAACGATTACATTACATAGATCTTAATTAATATATCTCCTTCCCTTAATAGTATTAAATAGCAATAAACGTGCCAATATTTATTTGAACCAAAACCCTTGAATTTCTAGCAATTAGTTAATCAATTATCTTATTTAATATTCATTTCGGGAAAAAAAGTACCAAAGTGGGAAAATAGAATTCCCACTTTGGTACTTTGCTCACATCATGTATTTTTTCATTTTTCTGTAAAGTGTTGTCTTTCCAATACCTATAAGTTTGCTTGCCTTAACAACATTTCCATCACAATTTTCTAAAGCCTTGAGGATTAAGTTTTTTTCGATTTCTTCTATCTTATAAGTTTTAAATTCATTGTCATCAGATATACCTGTAGTATCTTCTATATCTTCTCTTTCTTCTATATCTCCATTAATATATTCTGGAATAAACGAACAGGAAATTATATCATTTTTTGATAGATAATATGCCCTTTGAATAATATTTTCTACTTCTCTAACATTTCCTGGCCAATTGTATTTATTGATTGAATTAATAAAACCTTTATCAAAAACCTTCTTACTTTCTAAATTTTTATCATTTAACTGCTGTAGAAAAAGTTTCGCATAAACTTTAACATCTTCTAGACGCTCTCTAAGTGGAATCAGTTTTATATTAAATACATTTATTCTATAATACAGATCATCTCTAAAATTTTTCCTTTGAATTTGGTTATACAAATTTCTATTTGTTGCAGTTATAACTCTTACATCTAGTTTTTTTTCGTACTTTCCGCCGATCCTTGTTATTGTATGACTATCTAAAACTCTAAGCAACTTAGATTGAATTTCCAAGGGCAATTCTCCAATTTCATCTAAAAAAACTGTCCCCTTATTTGCCAATTCAAACTTTCCAGGACATCCTTCTTTTGAAGCACCAGTAAATGTGCCCTTTTCATATCCAAAGAGCTCACTTTCTACTAGGTTCTTTGGCAAGGCTGCGCAATTTATTGCTACAAATGGTCCCTTTCGTCTAGTACTAGCATTATGAATAGAGTGTGCGAACAACTCTTTACCAGTCCCGCTTTCTCCAGTAATTAACACAGTACAATCATTAGCTGCAATTCTTTTAGCTTCTTCAATAAGAGATAACATTTTTATATTTTTAGTTATTATGTTATCAAAAGACCATTTTGAGTAAAATCCCGCTATTTTATTAACCACATGTCGTAAACTATCAGCTTTTTTAACAAGAATTACAAAACCTATATACTCTTCCTCATTTTTTACTGGTGTAACACTTACATTACATTCTACTCTGCTATTATTTAAATAAAAGCTAATCTCTCTATAGTTAATTTTATCGCCATTACTAAAATTAATTATATCTTTAATTATATCCTTCAGTAAGACTCTTATATCAATTTTATGAATTTCTTGTCCAGATATCTTTAATATTTCACAAATTTTTAAATTAAAATCTTTAATCATAAAATCATTATCTATAACTAAAATTCCATCCTCAATAGAATTAAAAGCCGCTCCTGCCCACTTTCTATGCTCATTTATTGAAAATTGTTTTTCTATAGCATTTGCAGCTTCAACAACTATTCCGAGGGTATGTGAATGAAAATCATAAAAATGACCTGATAAATCAATAATACCTATGATTTTTCCTTTATCATTATGTATTGGTGCAGCAGAACAGGTCCAGCCATGTTGTGCTCTACAATAATGCTCTGCGCTCAAGGTATGAAATGGTTTATTTAGATAAAGGCATGTTCCAATAGCATTTGTACCCACATTTTCTTCTTTCCAATTACATCCTTCCAAAAAATTTAGCTCTCTATTTTTTTCAATTATTTCTTTATTTCCCATAACCTTAAGTATCACTGCATTCTCATCTGTTAGTACAATTGAGTAATTTGTTTCATTTAAAAGCTTGAATATATCCAGCATTACAGGTATTGCTATTTCAATAAGTTCTTTATGTTCAACTAATATTTTATTAAATTCAACTTTATCTATCTCTTTACCTCTTACGCTTACATCAAGATTATATTTTTTACATCTAAGCCAAGAATCCAGAATGTCTTGCCTTATACCTGTAGGTATCTTGTCTTCTTCTACAAGCCTACTCAGTTTACTTTCAATTTTTGAGATATCAATCATAGTTTAACACCTTCCTAGTTATATTTAACAAAAGAACGAGCCTCTTCGAACAACTTCATTTAATTTATAATGAAGTTGTTGAACATTGCTTATCATATATTAATTATAACAGATATGCATTATGATATATCCGATAAAGATTTAGAAACAATTAAAAATATGGCATATAATATTTTGGCTGTATTTAAACATAGGAGCAACAAACCCCTATGTTTCTAACTATAACCTATATTCTTCTTCTCTTGCTTTCTCAAGTGCCTCTAAAAATACTTCAGGTGTTTGTGCACCAGAAACCACATATTTATTATTAATTACAAAGTAAGGAACACCACTGATTCCGAGTTTTGAAGCAGCTTCTTCATCTTTTCTTACTTCTTCCCCATACTGATCTGATTCCAAAATACTTAATGCTTTATCACTATTAAGACCCACTTCATATGCAAGTCTAGCTAATACCTTATGATCAGATATATTTAAGGAATCTACAAAATACGCCTTTAAAATTCTTTCAGATAACTCATTCGTCTTACCTTCTGTTTTTGCATACTGTACTACTCTATGAGCATCAAATGTATTTGTTGGGATTAAAGCATCAAAATTATAATTCAGGCCTATAGCTTTAGCTTGATCCACAATTTGATTATTTGATGCTTTAGCTTGTTCTACTGGTATGCCATATTTTTTTGCTATAATCTCATGAATATTTGCATCAAATTTCTTTTTAGATGACGGATCGAGCTCAAAGCTTTTAAAAATTAATTCTACTTCATCCTTATATTCAAATTTTTCTAAAGCAATTTCTAATCTCCTTTTACCTATATAACAAAAGGGACACACAAAATCGGACCACACTTCTATTTTCATTACTATTCCTCCTCACTTTTGAATTTTCAAATATAGAATCTTATTTGTATTCTTCATTGCATCATATCACTTTAAAGATTATTAAACAATAGTTACTATTGTTGTTTTTAAAACTCTTAGGATGGGTTATACAGAAACAGATATGACAGAGATTCTTACTTTGATGTTATATTGAAATTAATAAAACTAAGTAGATATCTGACAAACTTAAAATACTGTAGTAAAATGAATACGAAACATAAAACTTAAAGTAATTTATATGCAAAGGAAGTAGACAATGGAAAAAAATATAAAAATGAGATATCCAACCTATCTTAAAGAATTTAGTTGTATAGGTGGAAAGTGTGAAGACAGCTGTTGTATTGGATGGGATATAGATATTGATAAGGTTACCTTCAGACAATATTATAAGGTTAAAGACAAAGAAATGAAGAGAATGTTTCAGAAAAACATTCGTAATAATGATTATTATCTAAGTCCTGATGTGGATTACGGAAAAGTAAAATTAAAAAACGGAAAAAGGTGTGCCTTTTTAGATGAGGAAAATTATTGTATTATTTATTCCAAAATTGGAGAGGAGTATCTTTCAAATGTTTGCACATGTTTTCCTAGAATAATTAATAAAGTAGATGTATGTTATGAAATATCACTTGATGTAGCCTGCCCCGAAGCAGCAAGAATTATTTTACTGAAAGAAGAAGGAATTGGCTTTAAAGAAAGTTACGAGACCTTAGGCAAACATATAATATCAAGTGATATTGAAACTAGCTCTAAAGAATATGACAATTCACCTATTAAGTATTTTAAAGAGATTAGAGAAGTAAGTGTTAAAATAATACAAAACAGAAAATTTGACCTAAGTAAAAGACTTTATATATTAGGTGATTTTATAAAAAAATTAGAAGATGAACTTAAATATAAGTATAGTAATGTAACTAGATTTATTATGGAATATGATATGGATTCGATTAGTCTTCCTTATGAAAGAGATCAATTAAGTTATATTGTTCAGATGGATTTTTTCAAAAAGATGCTAGGTTTTTTAAATGTATCTAAAGAAGTGGATAGTCTTTCTTTTAAGGAACATACTAAGGAAATTATAACTGGTTTCAAGTTTAATGAAGGAGAAGACATTAGTAAGCATTCAGAATTGTACATAAAAGCATTTGAAGATTATACTGAAAGATTTATGAATAATAATAGCTATATTTTTGAAAATTATTTAGTGAATTTTATGTATAACTATATGTTTCCATTTTCTGAATCTGACTTAATATTTGATGGATATATTATGCTTTTAGTAAGATATTCATTTATTAGATTTTATTTAGTTGGTAAATACCTATATAATAAAAAGGATAACAAAGAAAATATAGTTGAATTTATTCAATCTTTCTCGAAGACCATAGAACATCACAGAACTTATTTAGTTGATTCAATAAATTACATGAAAGAAAACAAATTTGATAATTTAGAATTCACTAAAAAGCTTTTATAAAATAGTCTTTTTTATGTAGATCTGTTCCTTATATAAGTACATTAAAAAATCAAAATTATACTTTAAAGATCATCTGAGATTAGATGATCTTTTCTTATGTGTTTTACTATATTGACATTATATAGAGAATAGATGAGAACTCAGATATATGGGGCTGCTCTGATAAGGAGGAACTTATAAATTTTATAAGAAAGTTGAATGGTCAGAAAATTAAATATGAGGCGATTAAATCCATGGGAGAATTCAAGGAAGATGATACTTCTAAGGAAAATATTAATGAGATACTCCAAAGTGATATCAAAATATTAGACTTAATAGAATCTTTAAAAGTGGATGATAACATGAAGTGGAAGATATTAAAACTTATTAATAATAGTGAAAAGTGGGTAAGAGAATTTATGCAGTTTATTGAAGAATATATCTCTCAATATGCTCAGATCATGGAGAAATATGAAAAATCAATACAAGTATTTAGTAATTATATTGAAAAAAATATAATTAACGACGGAATTAAATTTTTAGAGAACATACTTGGAAACTTCAAGGATGTATTTTTAAAACTTGATGATTATGATGAGATATACGTTAATACCATTTTTTTTAATTCAATTAGTTGTGTTTTTCATGAATCAGGCAAAAAATTATATATATTCTTTGGAAGGGATTTTGAAGCAACAGCAAAACGATTAAGTGGAGAAAATGTATTTGAAAAAAATATCAACATATTTAAAAATTTGTGTGATAAAACAAGGTTTAATATACTAATTTATCTTATGGATGGAGAAGTCTATAGTCAGGAAATAGCTAATAAATATGGGATTTCTATGGCCACAGTGTCATATCATATGAATTATTTGGCAAGTGTAAATTTAGTTAATTCTGAAAAAAGAGCGCAAAAGACCTATTATGTTGTTAATAAGGATACTTTAAAAGAGTCTATTGAATTTTTGAAGAAAACATTTAGCTTATAAATAGTTGGGGGGATATTAAAAGGGTGGTAAAGCTTTCGGGACTTGAGGAATTAGTAGATAGACTTTCTGGTGGACTTAATAGTAATGTTGGTGAAAATGGTTGTAATCTATCAGGTGGGGAAAAGCAGAGGGTGGCTATTGCTAGGGCATTGATTAAAAACACTCCAATACTTGTACTTGATGAAGCAACATCATCACTTGATAATGAGACAGCATATAATATAGAAAAATCAATTTTAGGTATTGATGAATTGACATGTATGGTAGTTACACACAAATTTGTTGATGAAATACTCAGAATGTATGATGGGATAATAGTAGTCAACAATGGAAGGATAGAGGAGATAGGTACTTTTGATGAACTAACACAGAAAAAAGAATACTTCTTTAGTCTTTATAATGTTACAAAGTAAAAATTTAAAAAAGGGGTGTAATGAAAATGATAACGTAGTTAACCATTTCTGTTTGCTAATAACAAGATTCAAAAATAAAAAGAACATTCCTAATGCTCTTTTTATTTGATAATTAAGGGGAATAGTTTTATTTTTCTGTTCCTATTTTATTATCTCACCACTACACAAAAGCATCACATACCTTTGTATCACCAGCGAATTCGCAATACTTACACTGCTTACTATACAATTCAATATTAAAATCTAAACTAAAATCATAATTAGTAAGCCTGCGTGTTATCTCCATAATTTTTTCTTCATATATTCTATGATTACTCTTTGAATAATTAATAGTTATGATATCCTCTTTAAACTGAGGTTGCCAAAAACTCATACTTATATCTTCAAGGCATATCTCTCTATCAAATATTTCCAAAGACCTTTCTCCTAATATATACATATAAACAATAGCTTGCATTCTTGTGCTTACTTCCTTATAATCAAGTTTTCTATTTTCTGTCTTCCAGTCCCATATTTCTATTTTATTATTTGGCTTAATAATTATTAAATCATACTTTGCTTGAATCCTAATATTATCTTTTCTCATTTTAATTTCATATTCCGGCAAATATATATTTTCATCTATAATAGTAAATTTTTCTCGAAGTGACTTTGTAAAGTGGAGCAATTCAATATTACTATCATTTATAACCACAGGAATATTTGAAAAATATCTTTGAGCGATGAGATGAAAATCCAGTCCCATTTTCATATTTTCATAATAATCCTCATCATCTATTGAATCTTTTTTCCATCTGATATTATCCAAATATTTTATTTTAAATCTAAAAGGACATTTATCAAAAGTATTTAAAAGATTTTGACTATAATAGACATGATTTAATTTTCTAATGTCTAACATTTATAAAGCACTCCTTTGGCTATTTATGTAATCTTGAAGAACATAAAAATACTTTGATGGTTTATCTTCATTCCATTTTCCTTCGTTAGATCGAGTTGCCATTAAAATCAAATATTCCTTGGCCCTTGTTATCCCTACATATAAAAGCCTTATTTTTTCATTTATTATTTGTATTTTAGCTTCTTTTAATGGATCTTCACAAATATTATTGCCTAGAATTTTAGCAATTTCAGCCCTGCAAAGAACTGTTGGGTTTTTAAATTCATCCTTTAAATAATAATAGTCTTTAAATTTATCGGTTGTCATATATGGATATTGATAAGATGTAATATTTAATATTAATACACAATCCCATTCTAGCCCTTTAGCTTTATGACAAGTTGATACTGTTACTCTATCAGGGGATGGTTCATACCCCTCTAAGTCGTATATTATACCTGAGATATGATCGAGTATACTATTCTTTCCATCTAGCAATTGCTCTGCTACATAACCTAATGAAAATTCACTATTATCAATAGACGCAAATCTAACATATGATGAAACTGCCTCTGCCATTGCTCTGTTTTCAAGCGTAAAGTTTAGAACATCACTAATATATAAAATCAGTCTATCAAAATGTGTCTGAGGATATTCAAATATTGTTTTAATTAAAACCAAGGAACTTATAAATTGTTTATACACCTTAGAATTTAATATTTCTCCTGGAATATCCAGCTCATTTATGGTACCGCAACTTGGGTAGATAAGCTTTTCAACATCATACCCGCAAATAAAATCGAACAATTTTTCACTTTCTTCATTATGTTCCTCGCAAAACACATTCTTAATTAAATCTTTAAATATAACACTATCATGTGGCCTTGAAATAAATCGTAGTATATATCCTAGTGTACTCGTAACTTTAATTTTTTTATCTGATTTATTTGATAACTCATCACATTCGATATTAGAATATCTAAGAATATCTGCTATTTCTCTAACTTGATTATTAAAAGGAACTAATATTGCACATGTTTTCCCAGGAAATTTTTCTTTAAATTTCATAGCCACGCGAACTGCTTTTTTAGTTTCTTCTTGTCTTGAATTACAAACCATAGTGCTTATACCATAGTTATCTTGGCAGGTTTCAACCTTATCATCCAAACTTTTAATTCTTTGATCTACTAATGCATTTCTACACTTTTCTTCTCCATGCTTATTGTTTGTAAACTCAACTAGTTCATTTGCTAAATCAATAATATGATTTGTACTACGCCCCGCCATGAACATTTTGAACGCATTATTTGCCTTACCACAAAACTCCCTAAAATATTCAGGGTCAGACGCTGTAAATGTTCCTGTTATACTTTGATTAACATCTCCCACTCTTACTAAATTACCACTTTTCTCTGAAATTAAACTTAGTATTTTCCCTTGAATTAAATTAGAGTCTTGGCATTCATCTTCAAAGACAAAGGTATATTTTTTTTGCACCTTTTCCCTAACTGTGTCATCCGTTTTTAAAAGTTTATACGCAAGAATCAGTAAATCATTGTAATCTATGTACCCCTCACTTCTTAAAACTTTAGTGTAAGTATCATAAATTTCAGATATATGTACTAAGATACCATTTTTATCTAATGATCCTATATCTTCTTTTAATTTTTCAGGAGAAATGTCATTTATCTTTAATTCACCAATAATTGTATCCACTGTCGCAAAAAAATCATTCCACCACTTATCTTGTTTCCCTGTGTATTTATTTAAGGCTTTATCCGATATCATACTCTTAAATGCAGCCTCTCCTCCCTTCCTTCGCCACATTGATATGCAATTATTTAAATATAAACTTTTATTAACATCATCCAATATTTTAAATTCCTCATTAACACCCATTACATCTGGTCTATCTTTTAAGATTTTTAGTGCTAAACTATGGATAGTCATGACTTCATAATCGTTCGTTGCATTAATACCCTTGTTTTGTAACACCTTAGAGATTCTATGTTTAAAGTTGTTAACTGCACTATTCATAAAAGTTACTATAAGTATTTTACCAGGTTTATGGACCTTATCCTTTATAATTTCACATACTAGATTACATATTATGAAAGTCTTTCCCGCTCCTGGAACTGCTGGTACTGCCATAGTTCCTCCTCGATACTGCATTATAGGCAACTGGTCATCCCTATAAACTATTTTTTTAACTTCATTACTTATATCCTTATCATTTATCTCCTTTATCAATGGTTTCACCTCTCTCACTCAATATTTCTATAAGAATATCTGCAAATTTACTTTCTTGCTGGAATCCACTTAGAGAATATTCACTACCATATATGTATAATTCACCTCTACATTTTCTTAATAAACAATTAACCACAGACATTAGAATTCCATAAATATTATTATTTTCTTCTCTTTCAGTATACATGTCATCACTATTTCGATTACTCTTTAATACATAAAAATTTGATAATTCGTGGGCATTTCTAGGAGACCACATATTGCTGTTAATATCTGTCCAAATCTGAACCTTACTACTTAAGTTAGAGGTCAAATAAGTATAAGGAGATGTTAAAACTATACTATTATCCTCTAATAACATTTCCTGAATCTCATTCATGGAATAAAATCCACTTCCTTCACCTCGAATAAATTCTATAAACCTCTCCTCTGAAGATTTCCCTTTAAATTCTAATTTATCTAAAGTATTTATGAACCCTTCGCAGCTTTCATATAAACCTATATAGTCCTCTATATGTTCTTTAACTTTTGGTAACCTTATAAGAATCTCTGAAAATGCTTTTCTGAAAAATTCGCCAAGGGAACCCTTGTGACCCATTAAATTAACTTTATAATTTTCTATCCACTCTTTTAACTCATTATATTTACCTACTGCCTCGCTGCCTACTCTCTCTTCAATATCGACACTAATATCTTGCAATCCACTTTCAGTTACAAAAGGATATAGCAAAGACCCTCGAATAACATCTAGCCTTAGCATAAAAGAGAAAAAGTTTTTATAATCTTCCTTTGTTAAAAGGATACTTTTATAATCATTACACAATACTGCCAGGACTATTAAAGGGTGTAAATATTCATTATCTATAAACCTATCCTTTTTAGAAGTCTCCATAACTGATATATTTAATTCCTTAGCTTTTTTCAAAAGCTCATAGGAAATAATGAAATCATTAAATGGACATATTATTGCTATATCCCTTGGCATAAGTCCCTGATTTAAGAGCTCTTCAACTTTTAATAATATCTTCTGGACCATTTGAGGTCTTAGTTGTGATGTCATATCTATAAATGCTGGTACATCTTCATTTATTTTGTCATCCATAAAGAGATTGTGAGCCCTGTTATCTATTATTCTAGAAAGGTTAATAAAATCATCATTGCAGCAAAAATGATTATCTAAAGTAATCTTGTGATACTCAATGTTTAATTTACTCTTCAAATAATCAGTATTAGCCCCATAGTAACTACACAAGCCGCCTTTAGGATTATAAAACAAATATGCCCTGTCTACATTACTAATGATCTTAAATATCAATTCTTGCTCTGCAGGCGATGATTCATCTATATCATCTACTATAAGATATTTTATATTATTTATACTAGTATATCTTGAATCATGAAGTAAATAATTATTATATAAATAAAAAGATAGTCCATAATCTACAACACCATTGCGCAATAATTTTGAGATATAATACCTAGTTACTTCGTCTAATTGATTATATGTTTCTTTAATTAAGAAGTCCTTTACCTCTAATGAATTATAAAGCCTAGTTCCTATTTCATCAAAAGGCACTAATGATAGTGCGGCATTATTAATGTTCGCAATTAAATCTGATGCTATTTTTGAAGAGGTTGATGTTATATCATGAAAGTATCCTTTAGCTTTTCTGAAATGCGCTACTAAAGCCTTCATAGCATAATTGGTAGCATCAAAAGATGCAAATTCAGGCTTTAATATATTAATTTTTATTTCCTTGCAATCCTCTACTACATAGGGCCAATAAAGTGATAGTTCTCTTCTAATAAATCCATAGTAGGAGCTCTTTCTAATCTCAGAAGCAGTATTAAAAATCATATCTTTTGTCCATGTTATATTTTGATATTTATTCATAAACAAACATAATATATTTGAGCTTTTAATGTTTTCTTTTTCTATCATATTCCTGTATTTAGTAGTTGCAAGAGTTGTTTTGCCACTTGCTGAATTCCCTTTAACTAAAATACATTTGTGACTAAATTTATCTTCATTCAATTTATCTTGAGCTTCTTTATAGTTCATAATATCAACTCCATGTAATCCATAATTTTTATGATTTTTATTTATCTATCTGTGTTGGTTTCTGAGAATTAACTTTAAAGGTTCAACCCCAACTAGATAATTATTATATATTTTCATCACAAAGGTGTATATATACGTTTGTGATGAAAATTAAGGCACTAATGCCTCAATTTTAGAAAGTAATAATGTCAAAGTATTCATATCTTCTTTACCTAAATATTGTTTAATAAAGTTTTGCGCTTCTAACCAAAGCGGTGTTGCTATTTCTAAAACTTCAAGTCCCTTGTCAGTAAGCTTTAATTGGCGATTTCGAGTACCCTTTATGGAAACATCTATAATAAAGTCTCTCGCTTCAAGCGGTTTAAGATTTCTTACAATGGTAGTTCTATCTAATCTAATCTCTAAAGCCAAACTACTCACACTTACAGGGGCTAGACGATCTATATTTCTAAGTAATGAAAGCTGATTTGCTTTTAGCCCGCTTGCTATAATCTTTTTATCATAAAACTCAGTAATTGCTTGTGAAGCTCTTCGTAAATTAATGCAATTGCATGCTGCAGGTTGTTTATCATAAGTTTCTCTATTCATATTATCACCATATTACCTTCCGTGTATTTGCACTATTATAATATTATAGGAAGAATGATTTTTTGTCAATATAGAATTTTATATAATTTTATTAAGTATAATCAGATGATATTATAGTGCTTGACAGATTAATTTACATATGATAACATAATTTTGATATCATTATAGTGTACATACACTTATAAAGATAATCTTTAAGAAGCTTAACTATCTTATGATTTTAAAATAGAGTCTAAAAAAGGAAGGATGGTTTGCTAATGGATGACAATATCTTATTTACACCTATGAAAATTAATAAGTTGGAAATCAAGAACAGAATAATCATGTCAGCAATGCATCTTGGATATGCGGAAAAAAAAGAGGTTTCGAAGAAAGATATTGAGTTTTATAGAGCAAGAGCTAAAGGTGGCGCAGGTGCAATTGTAGTAGTTGCTTCAGTAAATAATGTAGCAGGTCCTCCAGACATGCATTGCGCATATGATGATAAATACAGTGAAGGCTTTAAATCTTTATCAAATGTGATTCATGAATATGATTCTAAAATATTTATGCAACTGTTTCATGCAGGAAGAAATATTTCATCTTCAAATATTGGAGGTAAGAAGCCATTATCACCCTCAGCAGTACCCTCACCAATATATAGAGAGAAACCCGCTGAAATGACTATTGAAGATATCCATTTAACAATTGAGGATTTTGGAAGGGCAGCGCTAAGGTGTAAAAACGCTAGAATTGATGGTGTTGAAATAAGTTGTAGTGCTGGCTATCTTCTAACTCAATTTTTATCACCATTGACGAACTTAAGAAATGACGAATACGGTGGTTCAAAAGAAAACCGAATGAGATTTCCCAAAGAGGTTATAAAAAGAGTTAGAGACTATGTAGGGATGGATTATCCAATAATCCTACGTATATCAGCTAGTGATATGATTCCAGGAGGTTATGGTATTGATCTTATGCAGGAATTTTGTTCCACTTTAGAACAGGGACTTATCGATGCTATAAGTGTTACTGGAGGATGGCATGAGTCGCCTATTCCTCAAATATCCGCCCATGTTCAAGAAGGTGCCTATGCATTGTTTGCAGAGGAAATAAAAAGAGTTGTAAAAGTACCTGTGATTGCGTGTAATAGGATAAATAACGGTGAGATAGCAGAGAAAATTCTGCAAAAAGGATTGGCGGAATTTGTTGGGGTAGCACGTGGTTTTTTAACTGACGCCGAATTTGCCAATAAAATTAGAGATGGTAAAAAAATTAGAAAATGTGTAGCTTGTAACAAAGGTTGTATTGAAAAAGTGTTAAGAGGAAAAGAAGTTCAATGTGCATTTAATCCTGAAACAGGGAATGAAACCTTATTGATAGAAAAGGCCAATAATAAGAAAAAAGTACTTATAGTAGGAGCTGGACCTTCAGGAATACAAGCAGCTAAAACAGCCACTCTAAGAGGACATGATGTAGTGCTTTGTACTAAAGAAGATATGATTGGTGGACTACTATCCGTAGTTTCAAAAACGCCTTATAAAGAGGGTATAGGAGAATTTGTTGAACTTATTGAAGAAGAATTAAAAGAACTTAATATTGATATTAGATTTAATACCTTAGTAAATGAAGAAGTTATAAAAGCAATAAGCCCAGAACACGTAATTATTGCAGCAGGCGCAACTCCTATAGTACCCGAAATAAAAGGTATTAAAGAGAACTACATTCATTTTGCTGAGAATATACTGAAGGCAGATAAAAGCATTTTAGAAAAAATAAGAAAAGGAAAAACATACATTATAGGGGGAGGTGCTGTTGGATTAGAAACTGCTCACTATCTCTGTGAAAGTATCTTCACAGATAGTTCATCTATCCAATGTATAAACAAATATATGCCATCTGAGCTAAAATATAACATCTATAGTCCACTTGATATAACAGTAGTTGAAATGCAAAGCAAGGTAGGAAAGGATTTAGGTGGAAATAAACGGATATTGCTAAATGAACTAAAACAATATGGAGTAAAAATAGTAACAGATGCGAAGGTTTTATCAGTTGCAAATAATAAAATTTCTATTGTAAGTAAAGGAGAGAAAATCACTGATAATATAGATAATATAATATTAGCTATAGGATATAAATCAAATGGCGGAGAACTTATAAAGCATCTTAAAGAGAGCAACATTGAATATACTGTAATAGGAGATGCTTCAAAGCCAAGGAGCATTATGGAGGCTCTTAGAGAAGGATATTTGGCGATATTGGGCATATAATAATGCATCCATAGTTTTTATTCTGATAAATATACCTTTATTTGTTAAATATTCTACGTTATTTTAATAAAATCCTCCATCAGTAAAATCGTCCACTATATTTGTAATTCTTATTGTAAGCTTGAACATTTCACTAAATCAAATAAAAGTTTCATTTGTATTATGGTTTTCATATACTCCCTTTTTTCAAGTGGCTGATACAAGCCCATAGGAGTTATCTGAAAGATAGCTCCTTACTATGAAGATCCTGTAACTGGTAATGCGAATGGTCCTTTGGGTGCATATCTTAAGCTTTCATCAAGTTATACATAATTTGATTTAACGTATTGCACTGTATATGGTATAAATAACACTACAATTCTTAAAGGTTATGAAGTTCCTAATCTACATATTTTGCTAAAAACGTCAGTACCTACATTACCAAAAGGATTATCTTTTAGATTTAGTAAGTTGATTTCTGTCCTCCATTTGAGGAGGCTCTTCCATCCACATATGCTGAATCATTATTATTCCACCCTTTTTAGCATAAGAAAATGTATTTTTAGCTATTTGAGTAAATATAAGAGGTAAATCGCTTCTCATACTAAATGATGTTCCTAATGAATTACTCCCCGTTGCAAAACTAGATATTAAATTCACAATGAACATCATAAGTTTATCAGAATAGGGGGCCATAATTGAAGTAGAAGCCTTACCTGCCCACGTACTCGGAGGTTGGATATCACTTTTTAGAAAAACACTAGTTAAATTAGTGATAATTTTTTTTGATAATTCCTTTCCTTCTATGAAATATTGTTTTACTTCATTTTCATTTGCTACTTGAGCAAACCCTGTTACTAATTGCATACTAAACACATTATCTTCTATAGACCCATAGACATATCCAATTTCAATTGTATTTAGAGCACGTTTATCATTGAATACTTTAAACCCACTCACATATTTTTTATCCTCAATAAATTCAACTTTGGTTGGCATAGTTACATATGGTGGTTTTGCTAAAACTCCTTTACTTAGCAAATAGTCTGTAGTTAAATCATAAAATTTTTCTGCAACAGCATGGATTAATTTAAATACTTCCTTAATCTCTTTCATATATGAATTAGATAGATATAGTGAACTAAACCCTAAACTCAATTTCATCATTTGACGAAGAAACATTATGTTAAAAGTATCATCAAAGAGAGCCGGCGCATCTCTAAAAATATCCCTATCATCAAATGCAATGGGGATGACTGCATTTTGATTATTAAATATTTTTTTTAATTCAGAGATGATTTTTTCGTCTTCTATTACACTTGAATTTAATATATTTTTTGCTTCTTCATCTATTGTTGAATCTCTTAGATTTCCAAATACCGCTATCATCATTGATTCTATTTGGTAAGACATCCATATTCTTCCTAATTCGGTTGATGTAGGTTGTATTTTTGCTTCTGTACTCATTTTAACCCTTCTTTCTATTAAATTATTTAATATATATAATTTGTTTTAGCTACAAATAATATGTTCCAAAAGATATAACTACTATGTTACTTAGGATAATATTATCTTTTAGATTTAGTAAGTTGATTTCTGTCTTCCATTTGAGGAGGCTCTTCCATCCACATATGCTGAATCATTAGTTCTCCACCATTTTTAGCATAAGAAAATGTATTTTTAGCTATTTGTGCAAATATAAGAGGTAAATCACTTCTCATACTAAATGATGTACCTAATGAATTAGTCCCAGTTGCAAAACTAGATAATAAATTTATAATAAACATCATAAGTTTATCAGAATAGGGGGCCACAATTGAAGTAGTTGCCTTACCTGCCCAGGTACTTGGAGGTTGAATATCACTTTTTAGAAAAACACTAGTTAAATTAGTAATAATTTTTTTTGATAATTCCTTTCCTTCTATGAAATATTGCTTTACTTCATTTTCATTTGCTACTTGAGCAAAACCTGTTACTAATTGCATACCAAATACATTATATTCTATAGCCTCATAGATATACCCAATTTCAATTGTATTTAAAGCACGTTTATCATTGAATATTTTAAAGCCACTCACATATTTTTTATCCTCTATAAATTCAACTTTAGTTGGCATAGTTACATATGGTGGTCTTGCTAAAACTCCCTTACTTAGCAAATAGTCTGTAGTTAAAACATAAAATTTTTCTGCAACAAAATGGATTAATTTAAATACTTCTTCAACCTCTTTCATATAAGAAGTAGATAGATATAGTGAACTAAATCCTAAACTCAATTTCATCATTTGACGAAGAAACATTATGTTGAAAATATCATCAAAGAGAACAGGTGCATTTTTAAAAACATCCCTATCATCAAATGCAATGGGGACGACTGCATTTTGGTTATTAAATATTTTTTTTAGTTCAGATACGATTTTTTCATCTTCTATTAAATTTAAATTTAATAAACTTTTTGCTTCTTCATCTATTGTTGCATCTCTTAAATTACTAAATATCACTACCATTGCTGATTTTATTTGGTAAGCCATCCATATTCTACCTAGCTCGGTTGATGTAAGTTGTATTTTTCCTTCCGTACTCATTTTAAACCTTCTTTCTATTAATTATATAATATATATAATTTACAGTAGGCTCAAAAAATATGCATTAAGAAATGACAATTTTAACACCAATGAATGATCACTCTTTCGCCCAGTTTTCTTGTTTTTATTCTGTTCAACGTCTCGGAACTTTACTAATCTTGTCAAAATCGCCAATTGAGCAATGTCCAAAACAATGCAGACCCTGTTCTGGCGTTAACTGCCAGGGTAATACTCTATTTTTATGATTATAGTCCCCAAATAATCCACCTTTAAGGTATAATCAATAATTAGTCAAAAAAATAGCAAGTACCTCAAACCATTAAGGTACTTGTTATTTGTTATGATTCTAATTTCTGCTGACATATATATCACTTTAGGATCATCTTTATTACTATTAACACCTATAATATCAGGATGCAACTCAATTTCAAGCAGATTTGTTGGATTATATCCTTTATAATCAACTTCAAAAAATTCAAATAAACTTTTTAATAAGGTAGTCTTTTCAGTCCCATTATTACCAATAATAACTACAGTATTTAAAGGAATTCCATTGCTATCACAAAAAAACACAGATTTAAGTAATATATAATTATTTAGTGTTTTTGTAATCCACAATAAAATCTTCTCCGTTTTTCATTAAAATATGACCAGAACTATAATGTTTACCTTCCACTGTTATATAAACTTTCGTTACTCATTCTATATTACAACTAATTATTTTACTAGTTTTTTCAAGTCACAGTTACCCAATAGGTAGCTGAATAACCTTAGATCCACAACACTTTTTATATTTTTTTCCACTTCCACATATACAAATGTCATTTCTTCCTATATTAGGAGTAGAAGTATTGTTATATTTTGGATTTAATTCATTTAAAGTATATCCTTTTAATTTCCAAAGTCTAGTGTTATTTATAAAACTATTTATTTCTACTAATAATTTTTGAAGATCATTTTCACTTGCTTCTCTAAGTGTATCTATGATATTTTCTATTACCTCTTCTTTTTCATTTTCTTGAATATCAGCATACAAATTAATTATAATCATTTCAATCTGTGAATCTTCTAATTTCCAATTATTCTTTAAATACCTTTTGAATCTCATGCTTATTTTATTTTCAATTAAATATTCTTCATTGGCAGCTTCAAGTAGCTCATCCTTTTTTATAATACAGAAATCCCTATCACTTGAAATGTTCTCTCTTGTATTAATAATATGGACAACATCTTCTAGTGGCGCCATTATACTATTAGCTATATTCCCTTGTACTATATACTCCCCATAATAGTCTGCACCACTTACAATTATTCCGTAAATATCAGTTTCATCTAAAGAATAGTCAACATAATTATTAAGCATCTTTGTAAAATCACTCATAAATAATACGCCATAATTATAGGTCATTCCCCAGAATAGCTTTACTAGTTCTGTATTTTTAGCCAATATTTTTCTATACTCATCATTATCTAAGGATTTTATAGCATTTATTGTTTCATTTGGCATAATTAAATATATACCATCTTCTCCCATAGCTGCAAATACAAATCCGTATTCTAAAAAGTATTCTGGATTTGTTGTAAAATTATGATCTTCAAAGGATATATATCCCTGTTTATCAACTATACTTTTTAAAAATTCAAACCTCTCACTATCAATTAAATATAGCGCCTGCGTTATTTTATCTTCATATACATCTGAAAGTCTTTCTACTAATTGCCCTTTACTAAACTTAGATACCTTCGTAGTATTTAGTATAGATGCTATTTTTAATAATTCTGTTTTGGTATTACATTCTAATAATTCTCTTAAATCCTGTGTAAACTTACCTCTTTTTACTTTATTAAACATTTCTTTTGCTTTATTTTCAATTTCTAAATCTATATCATTCATTGCACTAAGTAAAATGGAATCAAAATCCCCTTCATTACCATATGTATCAAACTCACCATCCTCTATAAATGGAACTATATTCTTTTGCCCTTTTGTTTTAGCTTTCTTAAACTTAAAATTATTTCCTGGCAAGTACTGTTTTTCTGTATCTCTGTCTCCTTCATATCCACAAACTCCATCTCTAGGTGAATTGGTATATTCAGGTACATCTACCAAATCAGTATCTTCATCACTGCAATCTTCACAAAAAAACTTATCTTCTTCATAATCAAAATACTCTGCCTTTTTATTACAATTCACACAAAAATTTTGTATTTCTTCATTTCTAGCTAATATTTCTACTTCACTCTGGTTTTCCCCTGTTAAATACTCATCAATAACTTCAAGTTTTAATGTAGTAGTAGAACCGAAATCATAGTCATATCTAAATTTATCACCTACTGAAATTACCTGTCTCAATTTGAAATCCATTGTTTCGTCATTAGAAAAAATTTCGGAATCGACCTCCACTGAAGAATCATAATTTACATCACCTATAATGAAACTACTTAAGTGTCCACAACATTCTACCCAAATATTTCTTAAAAAACTATCCAAATTCTTTAAAGTTGAATCTATATCTATAGCTATATATAAACAATACTCTTTTAATCCATACTGTGGGACTATAGACAAAATATATTGACTTTTAGTTTTTTTAGAACTCTCCATTGCTTCTTTTATCTTTTCTTTTCTATCTTTACAACCTTTAACATGCCTTTTAACGGTTCTTTCTGATAATTCCTCATTGCAATAATAACATTTACCTTTCAATTCTTATCCTCTCCATTTCTTTTTCTTAAATTTAATAGCTATTATGAATTATACACTAACCTTTTAAAATTTATAATAAGTCTAAGTCCTTTTTTATTCCTAGGTATTATCATAATATCATACTTATTCCTCCATACTCTTCAGAATTTCATCTTCTAGAGGAATCTCATATTTTTGTTCAAATATATTAAATTCACTAGGGTTTAAATTGAATAATCTTAGCAAATAGTTTAATTTTTCATAGGTTATTTGTTTCTTATCATACAAATTTAAAGCCATATCTACTAAAAGTTAGCTGTATAAATTGAAGATAATGAACATAACTGTGCCTTACTGAAAATTCAACCCCATATATTGGTAAATATGAATATATACCGTGGGGTTTTCTGCTTTTGTGACCTGAATATTTTTGTATCATAGTATCCTTTTATTTAAACTAAAGATTATAAAAAATCATGTTGATTAAAATAAGAGCCATATAGACCCTTATTTTGCATAGTATTTGCTTAATTTTCTTTACATATATATTCACAAATTAACATATAAAATTTTTCGTTTTATAATTTAAATCTACTACCTATATCAATCATTTCTTTAGTCTTAGCATTTAATTCGTGTGCAGTTGCAGAAACCTCTTCTGCTGAAGCATTTAATTGCTCTGATGCTGCAGCAATTTCTTGGGACGATGCAGACATTTCTTGTGCAACTGCAAAACTCGATTCTATTTTATCAATAATAATGTTTTTATCTTTATTTATAATTAAAATAGAATCATTTACAGACTTAATTTTAGGAATTACGTCGTCCACTGCCCCTAATATTCCACTAAAAGAATTGGTTGCAAAATTAATAACTGTAACTTGATTCTTTATTTCTGATTTCACTAAACTCGTGGATTGAATAATATTCTTGTTTTCAACAGAAATATTATCAATAAGTTTATTTATACTCTGAGATGATTCCTTTGATTGTTCCGCAAGCTTTCTGATTTCATCAGCTACAATAGAAAACCCTTTTCCGGCTTCTCCGGCTCTTGATGCTTCAATAGCTGCATTCAAGGCTAATAAATTTGTTCGACCTGCAATTTCATTTATTAAAGTTGTTATATCGTTAATCTTATTTAAATCAACACCTAAAGCATTAAATCTAGCATTAAAATCTTCAAACGCATCCTCAACCCTCTTAATTGAATTTATTAAGGTCTGCATGGCTTCATTGCTTTCACTAGCCATTGCGTTTATATCACTAGATGACTCATTTACATTACTAATTTTCTGTGCAATTAAATCTATTTCCGTGCCAAAATCGTTTAACAATGATGTAATATTTATCATATCATTAGCTTGTGTACCCGCTCCACTAGCAACTTCTCCAACTGAATTTGCTATATTTTCTGACACAGAGGACATTTCATTAGAAATACTCAACAAATTACCAGAAGATGAATTTACCATTTCAGAACTTCCTTGAATTTTTTGGACAATATCCCTTAAGTTTAAAATCATAGAATTTACATACTCAGCAATTTCTCCAAATTCATCTGTGGATTTTACTAAGCAGTCACCATTTAAATTACCCTTTGATATTGTATTTAAAGATGTTGAAATTCTATTTATATTTTTTTTCAATGAATTTACAAAAATAACAGTAAGTACAATTGCCAATAATAAAACTACAATATTTATCACCGAAATTTTGAACATTAAATTAAAGACTACATTATTTATACCTGCTTTATCAACTCCTACAAACCAAATTCCAATTACTTTACCTGTGGCATCTTTAATTGGAACGTATTTTGTTTGATACAAGTTATTAAGTATAGTAGCTTCACCAACATACTCTTGTCCACCATTCAAAACTGTTGAAACCACCTCAGCAGAGACCTTAGTTCCTATCGCTCTTTTGCCATCTGATTTTATAACATTAGTCGATATTCTTGTATCACCTAAAAATATGGTAGCAAGATTACCGGTATCCTTTTTAACTGTATCAACAAGATCATTGTTATCATTAATAACTTTTTCTCCTTTGTATAGTTTATCCCCGTCTACCTTCCATTCTCCTGGATATTTTTCTAACAACAGTGAATATCCGGTATTGCTAGTATTATTTAATTGAGCGTCAATATCTTTAAATGCTAATGATTTTATTTCTGTATAAACAGTCACTTCGACAAGTATACTCAGTAATATTAAAATTGAAATAAAAATACCTAACATTTTTCCTTTTAAATTAATCTTAAATTTAGTTTTCACTCTTTTGTAACTCCTTTCTAAAATATCCTCATTTTTACTTCTGGTAATATTATATTATGATTTTCACATTATAACAAGCGATCTCATTACTAGGCGGACCATTCTTGGGTTATAATTATATTGATTAAAATTGATAATATCTGCTAAATAATAAATGTGGTAAGAACCCAATAAGCAATTTTAGAATTAGATTGACTTTTGCGTAGCCTGTACTCTCCAGACTCCATTACATAAATTGATAACATAGTGAATAATTTTATAATGCTATTACTTCGATCATCTAAACTATTCTAATTATTACGTATAATATATTAATCGTAATAATTAGAATTTCCTTTAATTAGTGGAAATATAATATCTTCTTTTCATTATTACAAATAAAAATCTTGATAATTTAATTGTTCATTACGTCCATAATAATAAAGATGGCATATTGCCAAACATTTCATGGAGTTATATCTGACCTTAAAAGTTTCCTTTGTATTAGGGTTCTCATATCGTAAGTTTACACATTAATACATTATTTACTAATTTAATATCCACCCATGTATAACACATAAAAAAAGAGCATTTCTGCTCCTTAATAAACCTTTATTTAAACCACATAATATTGCAGACTACATCATATAACCATTTCAACAATTATAGGAACTAATATTATCACAAATGATATAATTCCGACACTTATTAT
>Ga0209540_10000103_pt1 | contig 111537 bp, 108 predicted proteins | sample BarGraIncu01121A_FD_184501 | JGI IMG/M metagenome (GOLD analysis project Ga0209540, IMG submission 184501) | Arctic peat soil microbial communities from Barrow, Alaska - Barrow Graham LP Incubations 011-21A (SPAdes) (version 2) | ecosystem: Environmental > Terrestrial > Soil > Wetlands > Peat... | reverse complement strand
GTTAGCTTCGCTACTGGAGGGGTCGATACCTCCAACAGCTAGTATCCATCGTTTACGGCGTGGACTACCCGGGTATCTAATCCGGTTCGCTCCCCACGCTTTCGTGCCTCAGTGTCAGAAATGGTCCAGTAACCTGCCTACGCCATTGGTGTTCCTTCTAATATCTACGGATTTCACTCCTACACTAGAAATTCCAGTTACCTCTACCATTCTCGAGTGTATGAGTTCGAATAATAGCCTGAATGGTTGAGCCACCAGATTTCACTATTCGCTTTATACACCACCTACGCAACTCTTTACGCCCAGTCACTCCGGATAACGCTTGGGTCCTACGTATGACCGCGGCTGCTGGCACGTAGTTAGCCGACCCTTATTCATTAGTTACTGTCATATTCCTCGCTAATAAAAGCAGTTTACGACCCGAAGGCCTTCATCCTGCACGCGGCGTTGCTCCATCAGGGTTGCCCCCATTGTGGAAGATTCCTCACTGCTGCCTCCCGTAGGAGTCTGGACCGTATCTCAGTTCCAGTCTGGCTGGTCATCCTCTCAGACCAGCTACGGATCGTCGGCTTGGTGAGCCTTTACCTCACCAACAACCTAATCCGACGCGGGCCGCTCCCAAAGCGTATAAATACTTTAATCCGAAGATCATATGCGGTATTAGACACCGTTTCCGGTGCTTATCCCTCACTTTGGGGCACGTTCCCACGCGTTACTCAGCCGTCCGCCACTCGTCAGCATCTAGTAAACTAGACCTGTTACCGTTCGACTTGCATGTGTTAGGCACGCCGCCAGCGTTCATCCTGAGCCAGGATCAAACTCTCCATAAAAGAAATTCCGATTGCTCGGAATTCTACTAAAATATAGACTGACGATGATTATTGCACAACCTAATTGTTAAAAAGCGCTCGCATCTGTTCAACTCCATCACTAGTTTATCGCTTACCCGCGACCAGACTGGAATCAACTATACTCGCTATAAGATACGGTGTCAACGGTTTTTCGCTATTTCATCATCCAAAATGTCATTGTTGCAACGAGAGCGCCGATCGCCGCGCCAACTATCACTTCGGGTATAGTGTGCCCTTTGGCGATTTTCGGACGAGCGATAGACGTCTTTAGATGACTAAGTATAGCGAGGATTGTCACGCCCTGCTCACCAGATGAGTAGCGCACCATTACTGCATCGTACATGACGACCGCAGCCATCAGCAACGCAACGGCAAACACTGGCGAATCGACCCCGAGCTTAAGCCCGAGGATCGTCATGAGCGCCGTCACGGTCGCGGCGTGCGCGCTTGGCATACCACCCGACGGCGCGAATGGCATCAGGACGTGCGCCGAGTCCGGCTGATCAATAATCTTCCTGCCTCTGTTATATCGCACGAAAAGATGTTTTGCCGCTTGAGCAATCGCCCAGGCGACGAGTGGAACAATGATATAGATGAGATTACTCATATCTATATAATACTACGCCTGAGTCTCGGCGTTCTCCTCATTTTCTTCTTCGATAGTATCTTCCACGAGTCCGATAGATGACACGGTGTCGCCGTCCGCCAGTCGCATCACCCGCACTCCCTGAGTCGTACGACCAAGGGATGGGATGTCTTTGAGCGCTACCCGGATAGTCTGCCCGTTTGCGGAAATCATGATAGCCTCAGTCATCGCCTTGTCTACCGTCTGTACGGTAGTAATTGGCCCAGTCTTCGCCGTCACGACGGCGGCCTTGATACCGACTCCACCGCGTTTGTGACTTGGGAAGTTCGCAACTTTCGTGATCTTACCATAGCCCTTCTTGCTAATAACAAGGAGTTTCTGGTCGTCAGCTGTAACGACGTCCATACCGACGACGATGTCGTTTGGTCGTAGTCGCACGCCGCGCACGCCGCGAGCCGTTCGACCCATTGGGCGAACACCGCTCTCGTTGAAGCGTACTGCTTGTCCAGCAGACGTAGACACAATTACATCACTTTCCCCTGTTGTGTTCGCAATCCAGCGCAGTTCGTCACCATCATCGAGCTTGATCGCGATCAGGCCATTTGTCCGTATGTTTGCGTAGTCACTGAGGGGTGTCTTCTTGACGGTTCCTTTTATGGTCGCCATGAAGAGGTAGCCCTCACCATTGGAATCCTTTGGCTGCTTGATAATAGAAGTGATCTTTTCTTCAGGCTGGAGTTGCAACAGATTAACCACTGCCACACCTTTCGCCGATAAACCAGAGGCAGGTACTTCATAAGCTTTCAACCTAAACACGCGGCCTCGGTTGGTAAAGAATACGAGATAATCATGCGTGCTCGCCGGAATAAGAAGATCAATCATATCTTCTTCTTTGGTCGTCATACCACGTTTGCCCTTACCGCCACGGTTCTGTTTTCGGTAGTCAGTTGCAAGTGTTCGCTTAATGTAGTTCTCTGATGTGAGAAGAACAACAATATCTTCTTCAGGAATCAACTCTTCGTCACTAAATTTATTGACTTCGTTGTTGATTATTTTACTACGACGTTCGTCACCATATTTTTCCTTGAGTTCAAGTAACTCTTCTTTGATGATGCGGAGAATCTCTGTCTCATTGGCGAGCACTTTTTCGAGATAGCCAATCTGTTTCATGAGCTCCGTGAGTTCATCTTCGATCGCCTGTCGCTCTAGGCCAGTGAGTCTGCGCAGCTGCATTTCGAGGATCGCACGAGCTTGAATTTGCGAAAGTGTGAACTTCTTTATGAGATTTACTTCCGCTTCATCGCGCGTTTTTGATGCACGAATCGTTGCAATTACCTCATCAATATGATCGAGTGCGATCTTGTACCCTTCGAGGATATGGGCACGCTCTTTTGCTTTGCGCAACTCGTATTCTGTACGGCGTCGTACCACGTGCTGACGGTGTTTGATAAACTCAGCGAGAATATCATGAAGACCGAGTACTCGTGGTTGTATGCCATCGACTAGCGCGAGCATATTATAGTGGAAGTTCGTCTGTAGAGATGTAATCTTGTAGAGCTGGTTGAGTACCTTCTTCGGGTATGCGTCCTTTTTGAGCTCGATTACAACCCGTACGTTGCCGCGAGCTGACTCGTCGCGCAGGTCACTAATTGTATTCAACTTCTTCTCGTGGACAAGGTCGGCGATTTTCTCGATCAGGGTGGCCTTGTTGACACCGTATGGCATCTCAGTCACGACGATTTGATGACGTCCGCGCTTGGTCTCCTCGATCTCCGCTACGGCGCGGATTGTCACGCTACCCCTACCGCTGGCATAGGCTTGACGCATAGGATCGCCACCATATACGGTTGCTCCGGTCGGAAAATCTGGACCCTTGACGTGCTTCATGAGGTCGTCAAGTGTTGCCTCTGGGTTATCAATCAGCTCAACAGTCGCATCCACTACCTCTGAGAGGTTGTGGGTTGGGATGTTAGTCGCCATACCAACGGCAATACCTACCTGGCCATTCAAGAGTAGGTTAGGCAGCTTCGCAGGCAGAACCATTGGCTCTTGGCGCGTTCCGTCATAGGTATCACGAAAATCAACCGTCTCTTTTTCGATATCGTCGAGGAGCGACTCAGCAATTCGAGTCATCTTCGCTTCCGTGTACCTCATCGCTGCGGGAGGATCTCCATCCATTGACCCGAAGTTACCTTGACCCTGGACGAGCGGATAGCGCTCAACCCAGTCTTGTGCGAGACGCACCATCGCATCATAGATCGACGAGTCGCCATGCGGGTGGTACTTACCCATTACCTCACCAATGATCTGAGCGCTCTTCACCGTCCTCGACGACGGACCAATTCCCATCTTTTCCATCACGTAGAGGATACGACGGTGGACGGGCTTCATGCCGTCACGTACGTCAGGCAGTGCGCGATCAATAATGACCGACATCGAGTAACGGAAGAAGTTATCTTCCATGACATCTTCGACAGTACGCTGTTCGAGAACTTTTGAGTGAGTTTGGGTTTCTTCAACAATTTCGCCTTCAAGCGGTGTCTCGTTTGGTTCCTGCGCGTCCATTGGTGTATTCAATTCCTCATCCATATTAAACATCCAAATCTTCCAAGGTATAATCTTTCGCATGTGTCTGAATGAAGTTCTTGCGAACCTCGACTTCTTCTCCCATCAGTTTTGAGAAAATCTGATCGGCGTGTTCACTATCCTCGATCCTCACCTGGACAAGTACGCGGTTCTCGGGATTCATTGTCGTCTCCCAAAGTTGATCTGCGTCCATCTCTCCAAGACCCTTGTAGCGGCTAATCGAGGTTTCCGTGAGACCCGCCTGGCGTGTAGGCGTCTCTGACTCATTAATCTCTACTCCCTTGGCCTTTCGATCAGCTATCAACCCCTGTATGCGGGTCTCAAGCGCCTCTTCGTTATAGAGGTACTCTTGCTTTGTGTTTGAGTATTTGATTCGGAACAACGGTGGTTTCGCGAGATATATATGACCGCCTTCGACAACTTCCTGCATATAGCGGAAGAAAAATGTCATTAGCAGCGTCGCAATGTGGCTACCATCAACATCGGCGTCGGTCATGATGATGATGCGGCCATAGCGAAGACCGGCAATATCAAATGTGTCACCGATTCCTACGCCCAAGCCCTTGATGAGGCTGAGGATTTCACGGTTTGCATACATCTTATCCAGTCGCGCACGTTCGGTGTTGAGCACCTTTCCGCGCAGTGGCAATATTGCTTGCGTCCGACTATCTCGGCCCGTCTTTGCGGAACCGCCGGCTGAATCACCCTCTACGATATATAGTTCGCATTCTTTTGGATCCTTGCTGGAACAGTCGGCGAGTTTACCTGGCAGACTCGCGCCATCGAGCGCACCTTTACGGATCACGTTATCTCGGGCCGCACGTGCGGCTTTGCGAGCGCGAGCGGCGAGTGTTGCTTTACCGATAATTCCCTTCGCTGCAGCCGGATTCTCCTCGAGATAGTAAGCGAAGTACTCATTCATCACCTGCTCAACGTAGCGCCGAACTTCTGGGTTACCAAGCTTATTCTTTGTCTGACCCTCGAACTGTGGATCTGGCAATTTGACGAGAATAACAGCTGTCAGACCTTCTCGGACATCATCTCCCGACAGATTCTCTTCCTTCTCTTTGATAAGACCGTTCTTGCGTGCATAGTCATTAATAACTCGCGTCATTGCAGCCCGAAATCCAATAAGATGTGTACCGCCATCTGGGGTAAGCACGTTATTAGCAAACGGACGAACCGTCTCTACGAAAGAGTCATTGTACTGGACCGCGACTTCAACTATTGAGTCTTCGATCTGCTTTTCGACATAGAAGATATTGTCAGAGACAACATCTTTACCTATATTTAGATTCTTCACATAGCTCTTGATGCCACCCTCAAAGTAAAAGGCTTGTCGCTCAAGGGTACGCTCGTCATAGACGGTTACATGAACGCCCTTGGTTAGGTAGGCTTGATGGCGTAGGTAATTGACCACCCACTTAAAATCAAAATCGATACCTTCCTTGAATATTTCAGGATCTGGGTAGAACGTGATTAGTGTACCGCCCGCACGATCTGTTTTTCCAATCTTTTTGAGTGGCGCCTTCGTCTTGCCACGTTCAAACTCGATCCGATAGAGCTCGCCATTTTTCACCACTTCGGCGATAAGCAGCGTCGAGAGCGCGTTCACAACAGATGAGCCGACTCCGTGAAGCCCTGATGAGACCTTATAGCCACCACCACCGAACTTTCCACCAGCGTGCAGGATAGTCATTACCGTTTCAAGGGTGCTAAATCCGGTTTTTGGGTGTTTATCGACGGGGATACCGCGTCCGTCATCAATTATAGTAATCCCGCCGTCGGCAAGAATACGCACATCTACCCGAGATGCGTAACCCGCGATTGCTTCGTCTATTGAGTTATCGGCAATTTCCTTGATTAGGTGGTGGATACCATCGTAACCGGTGCTGCCGATATACATACCTGGTCGTTTACGTACTGGCTCAAGCCCCTCAAGAACCTGGATTTGTGAGCCATCATAAGAACCATCATCTTTTCGTTTAGCCATTTACCCCTCACTTTACGGTCAATTCTGCTATTTACAATACCCTTATTGTAGCATGAAAATAGTTGTTCGCGCCAGCCTATTGTGTTGAACATATTTCTTATGCTAAAATGTTCAACAGAGGTATAACTAAAATAAAAAACCAAAGGCATTATAATGTTCAAAAAACTTGTTTCGAGTCTGCCATTTAGCCCTGCGCTTGTTGGGCAATTAGGGTTCTACGCTAAACGACTCAAGAAAGAAGAGGCTACTCGCAAGCTAGGACTAGTGTTCACCGTACTCGCGCTCATCGTTCAGTCGTTTGCCATTCTGACCCCTCCCGAGTCCGCAAATGCCTCAAACCCGTCTAATATGATACCTGGTGGCGTCACAAGTACCAACAATATCGTCGCCAACTATGACGCAAACACTAATAATATCAAGGATCTCCTTTCGGATCTTGGTATTACGCGAGCTGAGGTAGCGGCTACGAAGCTTGTCACTGTCAATTCAAAGCGCGATGGCGTACTGTCATGGGGGCTAACCTCTCGTTTCAGCGCCGCTCAGGGTGAGAAAACGTACTCTGCGCCCGTAGCCGGCGGTAGCCGAACGTGGTATTATCGTCCCCTTGTCCTATCGGACACGCTCTCATATACAATCGCGAACGGTTCTTCATATCCAATGTATCAAGGATACTCAAGTAAATTTGGCTGGTTTGCAATTATGAAGTCCTGCGGGAATTTGATTACAAAGACCGCACCAGCGCCATATCCTTGCCCAGCAAATACCCAGGGTGCATATCCTAGCTGCACGCCAATTCCTTGCCCCACGGGGACTACAGGAACATATCCTAATTGCATAACACCACCCGCTCCTCCAAAGCCATGTGCGGTCAATCCTGCGCTGAACGTCAATAGCCCCGATTGTCAGCCGTGCCCAGATAGCCCCTCCTTATGGTTGAAAGATGTGAAATGTAAACCTGAATTTGTACGCACAAAAGTTGCAAAAAATATCACTCAGGGGAATGTAGACGCAACGACCGTAACAGCCCAAGCTTCCGACAAAATCACCTATAGCCTCACAATAGAGAATAAGGGTACAACCTCAGCGGATGAAACCCTCGTCGAGAAAATCGACGACGTTCTCGAATACGCGCGAGTTATTGATAACGGAGGCGGAGCTCTCTCGAAGGATCCAAGCACAAACGTATCGATTCTGACATGGCCAAAATTCACCGTAAAGCCAGGTGAAAAGATCACACGTATGTTTACAATCCAATTGCTCGACACCATTCCAGCCATGGGCCAAGGCATCAGTGACCAGACATCCTACGACTGTAAGATGATCAACACCTACGGAAATTCTGTACAGATTAATGTCCGGTGCCCCGTTGAGAAGCAAGTGATAGAGAATACCGTTGCCGCCCTTCCGCACACGGGACCACGTGAGAACATGATTTTCGCAGCAATCGTACTCGCCGTCGTCGTCTACTTCTACGCAAGGACGCGACAACTCAAGACGGAAGTGCGACTGATCCGCAGAGACTTCAACACGGGAACAATTTAACCTTAGAAGGTGGATAAACTTATGAACAATGAACAACAGCCGAAAGATTACGAACAATCAACGCCTACGCCGGAAGTCACACAGGATCACGAGCGCCTAAGAAAAGACCTCGAACGTGAGGCAAAGCTGAGTCGCGAGAAGGAGCAATCTCCAGATTCAGTGCGGCACGAGATAGAGCAGATCAAGGTTGAGCACGAGAAGCAACCCGAAAAAGAAGTCGCTCATTCGTCTCCAGAGCGACCAGCGAACACGAAGAAGTCGCGTCAAAAGGCATACAAAACAATCATGAAACAAACTCAGGACGAGCTCTCCATGCCCGCGCGCGCGTTTAGTAAGCTAATTCACAATCCTGCTGTCGAAAAAGCGAGTGAGGTGTTTGGTGCGACCGTTGCACGACCAAACGCGGTTCTCGCGGGGGCAGCCTGTTCATTCCTGCTTACCCTCGGTGTTTACCTCATAGCACGGATGAACGGATATCCCCTCTCGGGGACCGAGACAATCGCTGCATTCATTGGTGGGTGGGGACTTGGCCTCATCTTCGACTTCTTTAAAGTCATGATCACTGGCAAGCGCTAGTTATTGGGTGATCCAGCAAGAAGCCCCCTTATTCGGGGGCTTCTTGTTTTGCGCCGGACGCGACACGCCTATGTGACTAGCGAACTTTGAAGGAGACTTCGTCTGCCGCGGAAGTATCAGCACCAGTACCCCTTAACGAGAGGTGGGTAGGGTCTTTATCCTGATCGAGGGCGCTGATCTCAGCTGGTGATGATGTCGCGTTTGTCGCTTCGTTCGTCACGGCAATCGTCGGCGCCTGTTTGCCGACATCCTGCACGGGGCCTGCCGTAAGACTAGCCGCCGAGGGCCACGATGATGCCACATTGGCATTCGGTACAGGTGGGATCGATGTTACCGGCGAGGCTATCGATGGCTTGGGCGCACTATCCTGACCCTGAAGCTGTTTACGTTTCGCGAGCCACTCGTCAAGGAAAGAAGATCCCGACGATGATGCTGGTCCTCGTGGCGTACCGAGCATAGATCCTTGCATAGGAGCAGGTGCGCTACTCTCAGGAGGTCGCAAGCGCTTAAATATGTCCCCCTCAACTTCCGCTCGTGGCTTGCCGTACTTCGCCGCAGAGAGGCGCTTAAGCGCATCGCTGAGCTGCTGATTCGGGTGGCCCATTGGTGGAATCCAGGTCATACTAAACGGCGCGGATGGGACTCCTTGAATCTGTGCGACAACAACCGACTGATAGTTGGGTAATTTTGTCAGATCTTCAGCATCAAACACCGGCGTATATCGCTTTACCATGATCTCAGCATCGGTTATACCGATACGCCCTGTAATAGTGGTACCGACGTTACCAATGATCGCCTCCCTAAGCTCTTCTCTGAGCTGCGTCATAAACTGGTTACCAAGTACGAGGCTAAGGCGGTATTTGCGTGCTTCAGACAATATAGTCTCAAAACTATCGGTGGCAAAGTTCTGAAACTCGTCGACATACAGCGTGAAGTCTTGTCGCTCACCTTCGAGCATACTTGCCCGTGCCATTGCGGCCGCCTGGAACTTCATCACGAAGATAATACCTAGCAATTTCGAGTTTAGATCACCCATCTTTCCTTTTGAGAGGTTCACGAGGAGTATCTTCTTGTTATTCATGATATCGGCGATGTTAAAGCCGCTCTTTGTTTGACCGATAATGTTGCGCATCGCGTCATTACTAATGAACGGTCCAAACTTTGAGACTACCCAGCTGATCACCTCACCCGCCTCGCTTGAGCGCTGTGACGCAGGAAATTCTTTGGTCCAGAAATCTAACACCTGCTGATCGGTCACGTATTTGAGCTTACTCTTCATATACTCTGGATCGATCAGTAGTTTTGGCACATCAATAAAAGTACCGCCCGCTGGGTCGCTCATAAGCAGCAGGGCGCAGTTACGGAAGATATGCTCAAGCCGTGGCCCAACAATACCCGTGTGCCCAGGGTCATAGAGCCCGTACAGCATACTAATTGCTTCCTGGACGAGGAAGTCCTTCTGGTCCGGCTGATCAAATTCAAACATGTTGAGACCGATCGGATTAGTCATATCACTCGGGTTGAAATACACAACATCTTCTACGCGCTCTTTTGGCACCTTACTGAGCAGTGCCTCGACTGAGTCACCGTGCGGATCGACAAATGCGAAACCACGACCGTCCATCATGTCTTGATAGGCGAGATTCTCTTGCAAAACCGATTTACCAACGCCAGTTTGACCGATGATGTGCACGTGACGGCGACGATCCTCATCTCCTAGTCTTATTGGCTTCTTGACGCCACGAAATTCGTTATAGCCTAGCAGGAGGCCATCTTCCATGATCTGAGTCGGGCCATCAACCTGCTTGCTCATCTGGCGTTGCACTTGGCTCGTCGGAATACTGTTCTGGTCAGGCAAGTGGAATAGTGTCGCAAGCTCTACGGTGTTGAGAATATCCCTATTAAGCTCCGGTGGGAAGAATCGAAATATATACGACGTGCTGAGTTCTTCGATATTCTTCGAGGGTGAGAACTTGAATCCATTGAAGCTCGGCGAATCGAAGAGCGCAAACGCTGACACGACATTTTGAAGCAAGGCCTGCGACCGCCCTGCAGTATTTGATGACACGATAACCCTTACGAGAACTTCAAACCCTGGATAGCGCGTCTTCTCTTGAATGGCCTCCATTTTCGCCTGATCAACAGCGTTAAGCTGCTTATCCTCTGGCTTCACCTCATCCTTCTCGGGCGGCTTCCATAATGCTTCCATAATATCTTTTGGAGCCAGAAGGCCAGCGAGGCCGCCCTTCTTACTGCCCTTATCCTTGGCGATCTTGTCAGCTTCAAAGATAGACGACTTTGTCCATCCTTCGCGCGCAGGTCGCAGTAATATCTGAATACCTACGCCGTCTTCACGCGTCGCTGACGAGATAGCATTAAGTAGTGCGCGCGATGCATCACGTTTTGATTCGACATATGTAGAGATCGGATACACAAAGCTCTTTTTTAGAGTAAACTCACCGCCTATTGTGCCACTCATCTTGCCGACTTCACTGAAGACATTATGTTCGCTCACCTCTTCAAGGTGCGCAGATGGATATGCAGCCGCGATGGCTTGGGATACCATGTCGGTAAGAACTGTCGGAACAACCGCATAGTAATAGACGAGACCTTCTCTCGCGACAATCTCAAACGATAGATGACGTTGGCCATAGATCTTGCTCTTGAAACCCTTCGTCGCGGTTGAAGCAATAATATTGTACATAACCTGGGCCTGAGATAGTACTTCTTCGATGAGATCACGCTTATCGCGGCCATTTCCCTCAACATCTTCGCTCGCTGGTGGAAGATGAATGAGGATCGGCACCATTTTGAGACCGCGCTCGTAGTTTTTTGCCTCCCGCAGCGTCTTACGATACACGAAAAAAACGACAGCTCCTGCCGTACCGGCTAGGAGTATACCAACAAAGACCACGGTAAATATGCCGTTCATCTCGAACTACTCCCCCGTGTCACCGATATCACGACCATACCGTTTCTTAATATATTCACGTTGCAACTTACCCACCTCTTGCTCGCGACGGTACGGGTCGTCCTTTGTTTCCTCAATAATATTTTTCGCCTTGTCAACCCATTCTTTTTCGATCAGATCTTCATCGGCTGCGGCAACTGGCGTCGAAGCGTCCCGGGTTACCGCTGACTGCGCGGCGACATCGTCTTGCATAATGATAGGCATAGGCAGTATCGGTATTGTCACGGGCACCGCTGGTGCTCCCTCAACGGGACGTGGTGCCTGTTCGGGTGATGGACTTGGCCGCTCAGGGCCACCCAAAACACCATATTCAGGCATACCTAAGACCTCAGGCTGCCGTGGCGCTTGTTCGGGAGATGTACCGAGTCCTGCCTGTCTTGGTTCCATATCTGTTAAATTATAGCATAACCGTCTACTATTGTGTACGCATTCATCGGCGTTTGGAGATATAGAAAAATGCAATTGCTTCAAACATCAAAATCAACACGACATCCCAGACCGTGCCCCTACCAATCGACCTCATGCCGACGAACAGTACTGGCGCCAGTGCGATCACTGATGCGAAATAGTATGAACGCTGAAACGTAATCGCATCTGACAATTGAACCTTTGCATCGAATAGATTAAAGAAGCGTCCAATCCCGAAAATCAAAAAAGTTAGCACGCCAAGTGCCAACAAATAGAAGAGAATAAATATAGCCAGAATACCTAAAGGATGAATGGTTGCTGGAGATGTGGATTGGATGAGCGTCGAGAGAAGCACGAACGCGACGAGAGTGATGAGCGCTAAAATCTTGCTAAGCATAGTACTTATGATATCACCCTAAAGAGAATACTTGGAGCCTTAGAGCGGATGCGAATTTAGTTTGGCTGCACCCCATGTGTAAAACAACTATTTGGAGGCGCCCGCATAATTCCGCTCTGGTAGGCTTCTGACCGCTCCGCAGGTGCGGGGCATAGTCTAGTTTTGGAAGTTCCACTTCACGCCTGGAGTTATCATTGCTAGTTCGTAACCAACTGAAATAACAAGGATTTGCCAGGCGTGAGGTACTATTCCTCACGCGCTACGCTGAATATAGAGACTCGGCGGAGCTACAGGTAGTGCCATCTACATGACGTTTAAAATGTGCGTGTCTCGCAGTGCGGGACAAAATACGCATGGATGCTGCTACCTGGTCTCCGTCTTGTTCAGACGAGAACTGTTTGCTTGCTGAATTGTTAAAGATTTTTGGCTTTGTTTGTGTTGTGTTAAAGCTTGTCATCACTCTAGCACGGAAGTCTCCCTCGGTCAATACTCTGAGTACATATATTGTTGTAATATTCACTTGTCATATATACAACATGGCTGCCCATATCTTAATTATTGTATTTTATACTTCTACCTAGGTCGTTGTTGTTATTACATGCCCTAATTCCCCTGGCTACTCTTTGTTACAATTGCGCGCCTTGTTGTCGTCAGACAAAAGCACCTATGCGTGGAAGATCCGCCAAAGGCTTGCGCTGCAGTTTCGTGGCGCCCTTGAGCTCCCAGCTGGTAGTCGTATGGGCGGTCTAGCCTGCGAACTCAGCCGGGTTTTAGGCTCTCTTTTACTATGTCGGTCCATGTGCGCGTTAACTATATGGCGCTCTCCGCACGCACGCCCGTCCATGTTCGCAACCAAAACCAGTTCAGCAATGAACGGGCAATTTCCATGAAACTAGCGGCTCACGTGGCGACATTGCTGCGCACCTAAATTATTCTACGATGAATTTGTTGGCTGGCCCAATCGTTTAATAATGACGTATGCACAAACCATTTCCATGCAGACAAACGACCATCTGCGCCCGAAAGAAATATAATGAAGTACTGCATCCACAAGTCGGCCAGCTCACGCGTCCTATCACTTCGTACTCATTGATACCCCAGAGTCAGCTTTTGAGTAGCCTCGCACTATCCAACAGCTGAATAACAATCCTACCCTAGGATTTTAGCATGAGCAGCGCGCAACTGGCCCCGATTCAAGGCCTCAGCTGTAGTATTTTTTACGAGACATTTATCAAAAAAGTTATTGACACAAGCATTATCGGGGGATATTATAGGGGTAGCTTCTGAGTAAATAAATTGTGCAGGAGCCAAAAATAAACAAAATTGAAAAAACTCCACAATAAAACAACCGCTCCTCGCAGGCGGTTGTTTTTTAGAGTCCTGAGTACAAAAAAACGGCCCACGTGGGGCCTTTTTTCTATAATCTGTGGTGGAGCTGCCGGGTACTGCCCCCGGGTCCGTCAGGTAACCTATCGTCCGTCTACAAGCATAGTCTCATTCAGTTATTTAGCCACCCGATGGAACATGGATCGAGACAAAGAACCCATCTAAGTGGATGCCGAAAAGTTTGAGCACACGTGGTCGGAAATAGCCACGGGCGCCGAGCCTGCTAAATATAATGCACTTGCGCCTTAGCGGGCGTCCAGGCAAGTACAGCCGCCATATATTAGGCAGCGACAGCGACTGGGGCGAAGTTATTAGCTACGCGATCCCAGAGGCTCGCAACTTTGTTGGTTGCAATTATTGATCTGATTACGTCAGAATTCGGCTTGCAAAACGATCTGTTAAATTCCCGGCGTCGAACGCTATATCAGCCCCGTCACCCATCTGAAAATTATACCACTAATTGCAAGAGATGGCCAGGTGTGGTTAACTTTAAAGCATATGGGGAATGTCGCACGCGTAACTTCAGCTGCTCCGGTTGGCTTCGAGGGGCATATTGTTGAGGTTGAGAGCGACATGACCAGGGGTCTTCCCGGCCTTTCTATCGTCGGTCTCGGCAATAAAGCCATCGATGAGGCGAAAGAACGAGTCAAGAGTGCGATCAGCAATAGCCTCTTGGAGTGGCCAGCCAAGCGCATGACGGTAAATCTCGCCCCTGCTGAGCTGCCAAAAGACGGGACACGCTACGACCTCCCTATTGCCCTTGCGATTCTCGTAGCTAGCGGCCAATTACGACAGAATGAGATTGAAAACGCCCTGTTTGCCGGTGAGCTCGCGCTCGATGGACGCCTCCGACCGGTCTCTGGCGTCGTCTCGATGGCGGAGACGGCCCGGCAGCATGGTATTGAGGTAGTTTATGTCCCCACCGAAAATGTTGCTCAGGCACGCCTCGTAGAAGGCCTGGACGTCTATGGCGTGAGCGACCTAAAGTCGCTTTACCTCCATCTCAAGCATGAGGTGCCGCTCGTTCCCGACCAGCAGGATCACCAAGTACGCAACAAGCCGCAGAACCCGCCCCACGTCCTGGATGACATCCATGGCCAAGAGCAGGCAAAACGCGCACTGCTGATTGCTGCTGCAGGCCACCACAATATTCTCTTGTCGGGGCCACCAGGCGCTGGAAAAACAATGCTCGCCAAGACTCTTGCTTCTCTTTTGCCGGACCTCTCAAATGAAGAGCGCCTCGCGGTTACAAAGATCCATAGTCTCTCTGGTTTGGTGATCGACGATGCTGTTTCGATCCGCCCATTCCGAGCCCCCCACCACACCGCTAGCCAGATTGCGATGATCGGTGGTGGCACAAAAGCCCATCCTGGCGAAGTAAGCCTCGCTCACCTCGGAGTCCTCTTCCTCGATGAGATACCGGAGTATCCCAGGAGTGTCCTAGAGGCGCTTCGTCAACCGCTTGAAGACCGATACGTGACCATCACGAGAGCCAATGGGCGAGCGCAGTACCCTGCTGATTTCATGCTTGTCGCCACCATGAATCCCTGCCCTTGTGGCTATTACGGCGATCCAACCCACGAATGCACCTGTACGACCATGCAATTGCTCAACTATCAGAAGCATTTGTCCGGCCCACTGCTCGATCGTATCGATATGACCGTTGCCGTATCCCGGGTACCCAATGACAAGCTCCTTCATATCAATTCGTCGTCGTCTACACAACATAGAAATGCCCAAGATCACATCGCAAACGCCAAGGAACGGCAGCATTCAAGATATGGTAGTAGTACGAAAAACAACAGTTCTCTTACTAATAATGAGCTCAAGCGGTATATAAAACTAAACGACGAGGTCGAACATATCCTGAACCTTGCTGCCGAAAAGATGAAGCTGTCGGCGCGTAGCTATTTCAAGGTCGTCAAAGTTGCCCGCACCATCGCCGATCTAGAGGGGGCCGATGAAATACAGACAAAGCATATAGCCGAAGCGCTGCAATACCGTCACACCTCTTGATTTCAGAGGTAAAGTCTGATAGAATTGCTTGAAGCAAACGCTAATGCAAAGCACTCAGGTTAAGGAGAGTATATAGTCAACACATCAACCCGCATCAATGAAGCGATCCGCGCAAGCGAGCTTCGAGTTATCGGTACAAATGGTGAGCAACTTGGCATCCTGTCGCGTACGGAGGCACTCAAGGTAGCAGAAGAGGCTGGAGTCGATTTGGTAGAGATTTCACCAAACGCCAGTCCACCTGTCGCTAAAGTCGTCGACTGGGGCAAGTACCAGTACCAAAAGATGAAAGAGCAACAAAAGAATCGTCGCTCAAACAAAGCGAGCGAACTGAAACAGATGCGGTTTGGTATGAAGATTGGCGCGAACGATCTCGAAATCAAGCTCCGAAAGATCCGTGAATTCCTGGCCGACGGTCACAAAGTGAAGATCTTAATCTTCTACCGCGGGAGGGAAATGGCTCACAGGGAACTGGGATATGAGTTGATCGATCGCGTAGCTACCCTACTCGAGGACATAGCGGTTGTAGAACAAAAGCCTCAGATGGCTGGACGCAATCTGAGTATAGTAGTAAGGAGTAAATAATGCCAAAAATGAAGACCCACAAGGGTACTGCCAAGCGCATCAAGCTCACCAGCACTGGCAAACTGACCCGTCGTCGTGCATTCGGTAACCACATGCTCTCAAAAAAGAGCAAAAGCCGAAAGCGCAATATCAACACCACCGCTACCATCACTGGTAGCATGAGGCGCAATGTAAAGCGCGCATTAGGAGTATAGAATTATGCGAATTAAACGAAGCGTCCCTGCACGCGCTAAGCACAAAAAGATTCTAAAAGCTGCCAAAGGTATGCAGCATTTCCGCACTCGTAGCTTCCGTCTCGCGAAGCAGGGTGTGATCAAGGCACTCACGTATGCCTACCGCGATCGCCGAACAAAGAAGCGTAATTTGCGAAGTCTTTGGATTACCCGCATCAACGCAGCTGCCCGCGAAAATGGCACAACTTACGGTAAATTGATCGCTGACCTCAAAACGGCCGGCATCGAGCTCGACCGCAAGGTGCTCGCCGAAGTCGCCGTAAGCGACCCAAGCGCATTTGCGGCAATCGTGAAAAAAGTTACCAAATAGGAAGCACCTTCTTCCAAAGAAAATACCCGAGTAGAAGTACTCGGGTATTTTGTGTAGCAGTCTACCTGTAAGCCGGGTTCTGTCGGTGGATGATCATCTATCTAGCCTACTCGTTGCCGAGTAAATCAAGCGGATAAACGATTCTCACAAGCGGATAGCTTATAGTGTAAGAATCTCCTTGCAGCCGACAGGGTTTACCTCCTCCGCATGTTACCATGCGTCGCTGCGGGCTCTTACCCCGCTCCTTTCACCCTTACCGTCAGTCGCCCCGTAAGGGGTTTGAGACGGCGGTATCGTTTCTGTGGCACTTTCCCTAGGGTCGCCCCCGGCCGCCGTTAACGGCTGTCGTATCCTATGCTGCCCGGACTTTCCTCTCACGTTTTTTACGCGCGAGCGATCATCTAATAGACTGCTCATACTATTATATCAAATATCAGTTTCTCGTTGGTCGGGATGACAAGATTTGAACTTGCGGCCTCACGGCCCCCAGCCGTGCGCGCTACCAGACTGCGCCACATCCCGAAATCACAAAGTCCCAGGAGGGTTCATAAGACGCACGACATTCCCCGCATAGATGCAAGGTGGATTCTCTCACGCTCATCCCACGGGACAAGACAAATATTGAGACTCCAATCGTATGATGTTAGGAAAATCATACACGCCCGAGAACCTCTGGGACATCTCCTATTATAGCTGGTTATCTAGAGATTTATACCAAAAATGGTGCCGAATACTGCAATGATCGCCTGAGTTGCGGCCTGCATGAAGCGCGTAATTAAGGGGCTGGCAAGCATGACTACCGCAAATACCACGATCGTCCCGAGCTCTTCTATCTTTTCCATGCCATGGCGCACAAAGTTCGGCGCGAGTGCATAAAGAACTCGAGAACCATCAAGTGGTGGAATCGGTATGATATTGAAAACGAAAAATCCTAAATTCACCATGACCGTTGTGGCTAGAATCGTCGCAAATCCACTGTGAATCCCTGGAGCTGTAATCGCGAACACCGCAAAGGCAATAAACGCGATGGCGAGATTCGTGAGCGGTCCCACTACCGCCACGAGGGCTGCTCCCCACTCACCAAATCGCAACCTATTCGGGTTGAAGGGCACTGGTTTCGCGCCACCAAAGACGGGCGCACCGCTAATCGCCAAGATAAGTGGGAGGAGAATCGACATGAATGGATCGAGGTGTTTTATCGGATTGAACGTGAGTCTGCCGAGTGCTTTTGCCGTATCGTCGCCGAGCCAATAGGCCACAAACCCATGCATTGCTTCGTGAAGGGTCATCGAAAATAGGATCACTACCAACACCGTGATCACATAGGTGATATCCATAAGTACTATTATAGCGCACATCCACCTCTTGACGAAATCCGGCAGATAGAGTAAAATTGAACGGATTGTAACACGATAAAAGTAAGGAAGATAAGTAATGACAGCACGATGCGAACTCACCGGCAAGGGCAAACAATTTGGCCACAACGTCAGCTTTTCTTTGCGTCGCACTAAGCGAGTCTTCAAGCCTAATCTTCAGAAGAAAACTTTCACTGTTGATGGCCAAAAGATAACGATGGTCCTCTCAACTCAGGCAATTCGTACGCTCAGAAAAAAAGGCATTCTCCAACCAATCAAATAAAAAAATCCCCCGGACCGGGGGATTTTTTTATTAGGTTCGCTTGATGGGCATTACCACCAACAGTGGCGGTAGGGATGCCGAAGACTTCAGCTTAAACGTGCCAGCTTCTTCGACGGTAGCGCCAAATTCTTTCGTAAATGTCTCAAGAGTGTCCTGGGGAACTTCATAGCTAAGCGCAGGGTCGGCATAGTGGATAGGAATTACCACCTTTGGCTCAACCTGATGAGCAACCGCAGTTGCACTCGTTGCATCAAGCGTATAGCCCCCACCGCCGACCGGCATGATCAATATATCAATCACCCCAAGTAGCTCAAGTTGTTCATCGGTTAGTGGGCCCTTAATGTTACCGACGAGCCCGACTGCGATATCGTCAGCTTCAATTCGGTAGATCGTCGACAGTTTCTCGTCCGACGGCATATCGATGTGACGTGTGGCCGCGATACCTTTGATAGTAAAGTCACCTACTTCATACTCTCCGGGTGATCGGATGATGACTCGCGCTTCAGAGTTTTCGACGATAAATCGCTCCTCAGTGGCTAATTCTATCTCGTCCTTTGTCTTTAGGTCCTTAAGCCCAACCACTGACAGGCGCGGATCTATATCCAGAGTCGTCTTCTTCGTGGACAGAACTAAACTATTTCCACCTTTATATGCGATCTCAAACATTTTTTCCTCCTACTGTTCTTTCAGAATGTTATCGGTATCCAGTAGCACGACGTGCTTATTGGTCAAAATTGATTGTATGAAACGGTCATGGACGCTCAAGCGATAATAAAACTCGTCATACCGGATTGTAGTAAAGCGAACTTCTTTCCCAGCAAGCTTTTCCGCTTCCTTTACGGCTTCGCCGACACGCTTTGGCGACAGATCACCGACTAGCATGAGATCAATCGGACTCGCTGAGTTCTTCACAAGGACTCCGGCCGCAATCGTCACCCTGAGGCCTGAGAGTTTGCGAACGATTGACTGCCACTCCACTTCTTCATCGTCTTTTGAGGCAATCGATGTAGCTGGTGTTTTTGCTGCCTTAGGGTCACCAAAAATTGTTCGGAACGGCAGATAGTATTCATATAATTGATTCATCTCGTAATACAACTTGTTGTCTGAACTTGCGCTTGTAATGACCCCGACCTCTAGCAGATTGGCAAGTTCTCGTCTTACAGAGTTGATCTGTTCGTCAACGAGCCGAGTAATTTCGCGGACATAAAATGCTTTTCCTGGATTGTTCAGGAATAGATGAAGTAATTTTATACGTGTTTTTGAACCAAATAGTGCGTCAATCATGTGTGGTAGTTTTGTTATTTCCTGTCTCATGGTACCACGAATTGTTCGGATGTGCGAGTACCTGAGTAAGTGTCGTATGCGCCTCATCAAGTTCCAACCAACGGATGAAAGTTCTTCGCTTGAACCACGTCAGTTGACGCTTCGCTAGGTGCCAATCAGCTATTTTGAAATGTTCAATCGCGGACTCTAGCGAAATACGACCATCGATATACTCACGCGCATACCGATAAACGTTCGCGCTCATCGCCTCGCTATCCCATCCATATTTACCCCCCACCGCACGCGTCTCATCAATAACACCGTGCCGAAGAAACATATCGTTCGCACGCTGATCTATTCTTTGGCGAAGCACTTTACTATCCGTTGTGATTCCTACTACGATAGCGTCATCCCTAGGGGTATCACTCCCCTTAGGTGGTTGCCCGTTACGCACAATTGCATTGATTACATAGCGCTTATTCTGCGCATTTTCAGGTAGTGCTATGTTGTTCTTTGCACAATAATTATGTAGCTCGGCTATTGTCATTCCTTCAAACGACGCCCGAGCCTTCTCGTCCCGTTTGCAAAATGAGAAGTCGAGCAGCACGCTATCGACATAGAGACCCGTGCCGCCAACAAGGAAAGGTATCTTGCCACGCGCTCTGATTTCATCTATTTTACTTTCCGCGTAAACCTTAAAGTCCGCGGCCGTAAAGGTATCCCCCGGATCCACAAGATCGATCCCCCAATGCGGAACACCGTCCTGCTCGTCTATAGTGGGCTTTGCGGTGCCAGTGTCCATATAACGATACACCGCTCTCGAATCGGCGGATATAATTTCTCCGCCAAATTGTTTTGCCAACTTGATCGAAAGACCGGTTTTACCGCTCGCGGTCGGGCCCACAATAACAACCAGGGGAAGTTTTACAGAGGTCGCCATCTTCGCTCCTCGAAGTCGGTTATTTTAAAATCCTCACAAGTGATACCTTCACGCTCAAGAAGCCCCACTTGGGCCCCTCTTCCTCCCCAATAGCCACTCGCCAGTCCGCCGAAACGGTTTACTAGTCGATGCCATGGAAGTGAAGGGTCACCATAGTGAGCAATCCCGCCAACCACTCGCGAGGCTGCGGGCTGACCAGCAAGTGCCGCAAGATCACCATAAGTAGTGACCTTTCCTTGTGGCACGAGCGCCATTAGTGTTTCAATTCGTGTGCGAAAGTTGCTGTCCATCTATTGCAGATTCGCGACATAGTGAGCGAACTCATCAAGCGCCACTTTCTCTTCCCCAGATTGAGTGCGTACGCTTACCTGTCGCGCCTCTACATCTCTTGGTCCAACAATAAGCTGCAGTGGTACCTTGAGCGCAGTCGCCTCACGGATCTTCTTTCCGAGGCTCTCATTGCGATCATCCCGCGTATAACGAAGCTCGTTGTAGCGCACTGGCTGCATGAGTACGGTTGCATCAAGGATGGCTTCTATCTCTTTTACGTACTCGTTGACCGTCTCATTAATCGTAAGGATGCGGACCTGTTCAGGAGCCACCCAAAATGGAAACCATCCGCCGGTATGTTCGATAAAGACGCTGAGGAAACGCTCGATTGAACCGAGTAGCGCACAGTGAATCATCACTGGTCGGCGCGATGAACCATCGCTGTCAGCGTATTCAAGCCCAAATCGCTCTGGCTGAACGAAATCGAGCTGGACAGTTGCGACTTGATGCTCGCGACCAATCGCGTCGGTGGCCATGAAATCAATCTTTGGACCATAAAATGCCGCTTCGCCATCCTGCTCAAAATAATCAAGCTCGTTTGCGATCACGGCGCTTTTTAGCTGCTCCTGCGCACTCTTCCACAGTTCGATATCGCCTAAATAGCTATCACCGTCATCTCGGTAACTGAGGCGAACCCGCAGGTTCATGCCAACTGTCTGATACAGCTCTCTGGCCGCTGCCAGTAATTGATGTATCTCGAGTTCGATCTGATCCGGACGAGCGAATACGTGGCTGTCGTCCTGGGTCAGCGACCGAACCCGGTTAAGACCGCCGAGTTCGCCAGTTTTTTCGTCACGGTAATCAGTAGTGGTCTCAAGATAACGAATCGGCATGTCACGATAACTGCGTGGCTGCGAAGCAAAAATCTGTGTGTGATGCGGACAGTTCATAGGCTTAAGTACCATCTTGTCACTTGTTTCCTGGCTCGTCACGAGAAATAGCTCGTCACCAAACTTAGCCCAGTGCCCAGATGTCTCGTAGAGCTCCTTTTTTGTAATGTGTGGGGTCCATACCTTTTTGAACCCATACCGCTCGCGAAGCTGATTTGAGTATTGAGTGACTAAATCGCGGAGTACCGTACCACGTGGCGTAAACAGTGGTAGGCCGACACCCACGAGTCGCGAAGTAGTATAAAGATCAAGTTCTTTGCCGAGCTTTCGGTGATCGCGTTGTTTCGCTTCTTCGAGCATCTTCAGATGAGCATCGAGCTCTTCCTGGGTCGCAAACGCGATACCATAGAGTCGTTGCATCTGTGGATTAGTCTCTTTGCCGCGCCAATAGGCACCGGCAACTCGCATAAGTTTGAATGCCCCAACCATACTAGTGCGCTCGGCGTGTGGACCTCGACATAGATCCGTGAAATCCCCGTCGGTATAAAATGACACTGTCTCTACCTTGCTCTCATCATCTGTTGATAAGCCCAGTTCATTCGTATCGAGGTCTTTTGCGACGGTCGTTCCCGCGCGCTTGAGATCATTTAATAGCTCAAGCTTGTACGGCTGTGCCGCCTCGGATGCCCAACTGATACCATCGTCAATCGCTTTTTCACTACGCTCAAATAGGTAGTCTGCGGCAATTACCTTACGCATTTCGGCTTCAATCTTCGGAAAATACTCCTCAGAGATCTTCATCTCACTGAGATCGATATCATAGTAAAAGCCATTCTCTACAACCGGACCGACACCGAATTTTGCCTCTGGCCAGAGGTGTTGGACTGCCTGCGCAGTGATGTGCGCCAAGCTATGGCGCATTGCGTAAAGTTGATCTTCGTTCATGGTCGCATTCTCTCCTTTTTTTGTGTAGTAACTAAAAAACATGCGGTAAGTAAGTTCATTTTTACAAAAAACTTATATATCGCATGTCTCGGACCCGAGTATCGGGCGGTTCCACCGGACTTCCTGACGATTCAGGCACTCATAAAGCAACGTTCTCGCACGACGCTCCTTCCCGCGGGACTCCTGAGATGGTTAATCTCTTTCATCGTCCACATCAATAGTACGCTTCCAGGCCAAATATTGCAAACCCTCCCCTGTTCTGGTAGTATTCTTAGGGTAACCTGTGGGCGATTAGCTTCGGCTACATGTGTACGGGTGATTAGCTCATTTGGCTAGAGCGCCTCATTGACGTTGAGGAGGTGGTAGGTTCGAATCCTACATCGCCCACCATAAATAGATCCTCCCTAAATCGGGAGGTTTTATTTTTGCACAGACTTTGGAAAGTTTTCCACGCGCATTCTTCAGACAATCGACCCTTTGGTATTCGTCTGGTGATATATCCCCTACATACCCCATGTATTGACAAAATATCCTGCTTGTGCTAATATCTATTCATGAGTAACCACCGCAATCAGTCAGCTCTAGCAGAAATCGATCTCAAATTTGAGTTTGATAAGTCCTGGAATCAAGCAAAAAAAGACAGTAAACGCTACTCTCTGTAGTCGGCGTACCCCCTATTTACAGCAACCCGAAGGCCGATTGATGACATTAGTTGGAGTCGGTATCCATTCAAGCGCGATCTATCGCGCTTTTTTGTGTTGCTTGGCCAGCTCTCGAGCTTTGGCTTGTGATGCGAGCGTCGCCTTCTCGGTGACATCAAACTTGTCGAGATATTTACCGAGTGCCAGATGCGTCTGGGCGTTGTATGCAGCGACTGAGTTGAACCCAATAGCCGTGAACGGCATCAGGAGCCACTGGAGAACCATTCCGAGTGTACGCGTGCGTTTATAGCGCTCGGGGCGCGTAGGGAGCATCCTGAGCATGAGAAGGATCGTCACGAAGAGCCCTAGCATCGCGACTCGCTGAATTATACTGACAACTCCTGGGAGCTGGTGAGCAAGGATGCTTCTGGAAGCCTCGGCATTGAGAAGCAGCGGCACCCAACCGCCAAACGTCACTAGGACGGCAACACAGGCGAGCGTCACGTGGCCATCAACGAGACGAGTAAAGCGCGCGAGACCTTCGAAAAACGGAACAGTTCGCTTCCTGGTAAACAACCGTACGGCAACGTATGGGATATCGGAAACACCATAGCCCCAACGGCGTAATTGCTTAAACTGCGTCACGAATGTTTTTCGAAGCGTATCCGCCATCACCGCATCCTGATAGATCGGCACATGGATCGGGACCACACCGTAATCACCGTCGAAGTGGAAATAACTCCGCCAGTACTGATGCCCGTCCTCAACAATGCTCCGTGTAGTCCAAAAATTCATCTCGACAAGCGCATCAAGTGGTTGCGAATGAGCCGCAAAATTGCGTAGCGTATGAGGTCGCATGCTCGAAATAATCGTCCAAAATGAGTTACCCGTCGCAATTACCCGCATTGCTGCCGGCGCATCCCAGATATTACCGAAGTAGAGCGCGATCGGCTGATATGACAGATGTTTGCGATTGGTATGCGTAATATACTCGTAGGCGACGTAGTCGAAGTAGCTCGGGTATGGTTTATTGTCACAGTCTAGCGTCGTCACGATGACATCGGAATAGTGAATTTTTTTCCTGTCGCACCATTTCTGTAGTTCGTAACCAGCGAAGGTAATGTTGCCACCCTTACCGATGACCTCGCCTGGCATATTGTCAGGGTGCATGACGACCTGAAAATCAAAGAATACGTCTTGGTATTCATGCTGAAGCCGCTTCGCCGTCTTCTCGATACCCTTTCCGCCGCGCTCTTCGTAGGCAATCATCAAGATAATGCGTTTCTTATCACAGCTGGATGCGATCACTGATTCGACGGTAGGTTGAATCACCTCGTAGGACTCGTTGTAGGTCGCAATAATAATCCCCTGATAGAGGCCTGAAGGCTTCGGGTACATCTCCGGTTCTGCCACGATTCTGCGGAGATTCTCTAGATGCTCTCCGTAGCCAAATCCGGAAGAGTGGTTTCCGCGTAGCTTTCCGTAGCTTTCAGTCGGATTCTCAAGCGCGATAAGTCTCTCATTCCAGTCCACGCGCTGTGCTCCAACCAGTCGTCGATGTCCAAGTATTGTGTGATACGCAATGAGCGCTGCTTTGACGAGGAGCGTAATGATCACCGCCATCAAGTAGAGCGTAGCCACCACTGGGTTAATAATTGAGAGAATGATCAAGAGTAGGATCGCACCGTAACTAAGGGTTGCAGGGAAAATTTCGAAAAAACGATAGAGCGGCGTCCGTTTACCGAGGGGAAGCTCAAGATCTTTCATTATCTAAACGCCAGTCTCAGGATTGAGAATGAATAGATCCCCGCAATAAGCAAGATGAGTATCGCAAGCCATCCGAGGATAAGCGCCGTCTGGCGTCGCTGGAGGTTATGAAGCTTAATCATGAGAATGCCATGCACGAATGTGACGAGAACCCCAAAAAGGACAAATAACAGCGTATATTGCCAGAGATTTTTATAAAAATGCGCCTGGCCGAACCCCGTGTAGTGAGTATATACCTGGACATCTCTCGGCTGGATCGTGAACCCGACGACTAAACAATACACCAGGCACGCGACAAGCATAGTAACGAGCAAGGCGACGAATGAACGATCGCCGATTATACGTGAGAGTGATTGTTTGATAGAATCTTTTGTCATATAGCGTGGAGCCACCTGCCGGAATCGAACCGGCGACCTGCTCGTTACGAGTGAGCTGCTCTACCAGCTGAGCTAAGGTGGCATTTTCCTTCTGGTATTATACCATATCGAATCTCAGTCGCCCCTGTTGATTTATGGGGTGATACTTGCTAAAATACTGAGGTCTCTAGTATATGCGCCTGTAGTGAAGTTGGCCTATCACGCCTCCCTGTCACGGAGGAGATCGCCGGTTCGAATCCGGTCGGGCGCGCCAAGTAAAGTACTCACCTATTGGTGAGTTTTTTACTTGGCAAGAATAGCTCAGCACTCGCGATTTGAAGACTGAAGCCGCTCGGCAACAAAGTCCCAGTCAACCACGTTCCACCAGGTCTTCACGTAGTCGGCGCGAACGTTTTGATGGTCTAGATAGTAGGCGTGTTCCCAGACATCGAGACCTAAAATAGGTTCAGGCTTCCCGAGAAGCATCGGCGTATCTTGATTTGGCGTGGTAGTAAGTTCCATGTTAGGCAGCAGCCATACCCAACCACTTCCGAAGACACCAAGTGCCTTCTCGCTAAACTGATCGACAAGACCCTGGAATGAGCCGTAGGCCTGCTCAATTGCCGTGGCAAGCTCCCCTTTTGGCTCGCCTCCACCATTTGGGCTCATGCATTGCCAGAATAGTGAATGATTGTAGTGACCACCACCGTTATTACGTATTGCGGTCGGAAGACCGTCACGAGATAAAAGTTCCGCGAGAGGAACGTCACGTAATTCCGGATTGTCGCTTAGGGCTGCATTTAACTTATCGACATATGCCTGGTGGTGTCGGTCATGATGAACCCGCATTGTTTCCGCGCTAATATATGGACCGAGCGCGCCATAATCGTAGGCGAGATCTGGTAATTGATACATAGTTTCCTCCTTAATCTGTTGCAGAGCCCGCACCAACCGGTGTTAGGCTTCTGGAATCTTGATAAATTCGTGAATCTGACCACTCTTTTTCAGCTCGGCAATCTGCGCCGAGAAGACCGTGAGTGGAATGTGAATATACTGGAAGTTAACCTGAGTGTCAGTCTTTTCGATCACTTTTACGAAGAAATACCCGTCTCCTGTAGCGCTCTGCAAAGCGCCTGATGCAACATCCTTTTGGAGCTTCGCGATATCTGATACGTTAAGACCGTTAAATGTACTACTCGTGCTCACGAGCGTCGATGTACCAGCGGTGGCTCTTGTTTCGCTCTTATCTGTTTCAGCTGCAGCGATCTCATCAAACGACTTGCCGGCTTTCACCTGCTCGCCGATTTTATCGGCCTTAGCCTTGGCTTGATCATCGACAGCGAAAGCGACCTTTGCACGAAGCAGGCTACGGCTGAAAGCCTGTCGATACTCGTCCTTGTCCCAACCGTATATCATCATCGATGATGCGTCATACGTCTCCTGGGAGATACGTCCATTCGCCGTGTTGAGCTGTTGCTCGATAACCGCATCGACATCCTTGTCTGTCACGGTAACACCCTTTTCGCGGGCGATTTTGGCGGCATACGCCTCGGCAATCGCTTTATTAAGAGACTCACGTCGATAGTGGTCTAGCTGTGCTTTCCCATCGGCGCTATCCATCTTGATCTCGTCGTACTTTGAAAGGTAATGCTCGAGGCCGCGATACTGCATGAGATAATCGCTGTAGCGAACCGGCTCGTTGGCGATCGTAGCCACGGGCGCGGGAATAATCTGCGTGATCCGGTACATGAATACTGATGAGTTCTGGGCGATGTAGAGTTGCTGAAGGCCGATGAGAACAAGCAAAATGAATGAGATCAAGACGATGATCACCGCATTGAACACGAGTTTGTGGCGCGCGTACTGGACGGGATACTTGAAACGACGACCACCAGCGATAATTTGCTCGCGATGTTCTGCGACGGTTTCATTAGTAATACGAGAGGGTGCTTCGAGCACCTTCTTCTTCAATAATCGTGGAATCTTATGAATCGATATCTTTTTCATCAGTTTGAGCACCATATGTGACGGCATGGTGGACCGCATCTTGAAGCTTGTTGTAGATCTCGGCTGGATGTTCGACCTTGTGGATGACGAGATCGCCGACAAATGTCTGGATCACGATCGTTCCGAACTTAAACACTTCACCTGTAAATCCTGGTATATTATAGCTTATGTTTTGGATTTTCGACAGCCGTAGCTCCACAACATCTTTTCCAAACAGCCCACGCTGAGTCACCTGACGGAGGCGCTCATCGGTCACGATATACAGCGTAAAGTACCACATGATGAAGTGGTAGCAAAAGATGAGGACCCCGAGAAGGAGGCCACCTACCGGTAACCAGAAGAGTTCGAGCTTATCCTGCCAAATTAGCGGCGGGATCGATGAGATTGCAAATGGGATGAGAAGACCGTAAAAGCCTTTGCGCATCGCGATGATGTGGCGACGAAACACAAAAAGAAGCTCTTCGCCGGGGCGTTGTCCTTCAAATACTAGTTCTTGTTGACCATTTTCTTCTGTCATATTGTTTTCTGGTACCCCGGAAAGGAATCGAACCTGCATCTTCTCCTTAGGACGGAGCTGCTCTATCCGTTGAGCTACCGGGGCGTACCTAGCTCTATGATAGCAGACGACCTCTCCTAAATCCTACTGCATGTGTTTCTGATGAATGGTGTCGTACGTGACGATCTCGTCATCACTGAACCAAAGATCGACCTCAAATGCGGCCTCCTCTGCATTACCCGAGGCATGGACAAGGTTTTTAATCGGACGATTCGCCGAATTTGCGAGATATGATGAGTCAAACGAATAATCTCCCCGAATAGTGCCTGGTTGCGCCTTTTGCGGCAGTGTCGATCCGACGATCTTGCGAACAACCTCAATGGCATGGGGACCTTCAAGCACAAACGCGAACACCGGGCCAGACCGCATGAACTCCGTTAGCCATCCCCTCACGGCTTCACCGATGCGCGCCGCATCAACACTGCCAAATTGCTCGATTGGATCGAGACCCATCTCACGGTAACTCTCAAGCGTTCGGCCGCCTAGACCTTCGACAAAGTCTTTTCGGTCGGCTGGATAATGTTTATCAAGGAGCTCCTGAGGAGGAATAAACAATTTCGAAGCCACAATCTTGAGGCCTACTCGCTCGAAACGAGTGATAATATCACCGACAATCCCCCTCTGTACCGCATCTGGTTTGAGTACGACGAGTGTTCTTTCCATTCTTTTCTCCTTTTTATGCAATGCTTTGATTACTTATAATAGTACGACACGGGTCGCCAGTACCGCAACAACTACGGCAACGAGACCTACCCGGTACCATCCAAAAACCTTCAAATCGTGGTCTTTGAGGTACGAAAGGAGGAACCGAATGGCGATTAGTCCCACGATGAAGGCGGCAATGTTGCTGATGAGCACTGCGGGCATGTGCGCGAAGAAATATATCCGATCGCTCGATGAGACCATCAGCTTCAGTGTGACTGCCAACATGATCGGAATCGAGGCGAGAAAGCTATAGTCCGCCGCTTGTGCTGGGCGAAGACCAAGGAGCCGACCAGTGATAATCGTCGAGCCAGAACGAGATACGCCAGGAATCAGGGCACACATCTGTGCGATACCGATCGTAAATGCTCGTTGCCATGAGAGGTGCGCCCCATCTTGAACCGCTGAGGCTCTCGGCAGCTTCTCGAGCACGATCATGAGAGTACCGACAATTGTGAGCGTCGTCAGCACCACAAAGATATTCGTAAAAAACGAACTATGGTCGATGAAATCCGACAACACCAACCCCACGAGTCCCGCCGGAATTGAGGTTAGTAAGATATTGCGTAGGAGCGCAAGGTTATGCCCGACGATCACGTCCCGCGAAATTTCAACCAGGCGATGGCGGTAATAAACGAGAAGCGCAAGTAAGGTTCCAATATTCACAAATGCCAAGAACGTGTGGTCCGCCATTCCAAAGAAATGTTCGGCGATGACGAGATGCCCCGAGCTACTGACGGGAATAAACTCGGTCAGTCCCTGGATGGCACCGAGCACCAACGATACTACGTCATTCATAGTCCTATTGTACCTTTTTGAAGGCGGTTACGCTATGCTAGAGATATGACCCAGCACTATATGTCCGAGTTAATCCTCGATTTTGTCGAAAGTCTCGAAGTTGAGGGCGGTCGTAGCGCGAAGACGGCCGAGAACTATCGCCATTACCTCGAGCGATTCATCGAATATGCGAGTGACATTACTGTTGAGGAAATTACATCGGAGATATTGCGCAAATATCGACTGTGGCTCAACCGTTATACAAACGACAACGGTGACGATTTAGCCACAATTACTCAGGCGTATCACCTTATCGCCCTCCGCGGGTTCCTCGGCTACCTGTCAAAACGCGACATCACGAGTCTACCTCCAGACAAAGTTGAGCTGCCGAAATTTGCTCGCAAACAAGTCACGTTCCTCCACTATGACGAAGTGGAACGGATGCTTGACGCTGTTCCAGCCGAAGACACGGAGCAGAATACGCGTGATCGCGCCATCCTCGAGCTGTTATTCTCCTCAGGTTTACGTGTTTCCGAGCTAGTTGGTCTCAACCGCGGACACGTCAACACCGAACGACGGGAATTTATGGTTCGCGGCAAAGGCCAAAAAGACCGCCCAATCTTTATCAGCAAGCGAGCCGCCAACATGATTAAGGCCTATCTCGCCTACCGTCTCGATAATCTTCCTCCCCTTTTTTTGAGCTACAGTCGCAATAATGTGGTATCGACGAGCGGCGACTATCGACGACTTACCCCACGCAGTATTCAACGAATTATCGAAAAGTACGCCAAACTCGCTGGCATCACGAAACATGTATCACCCCACACGATGCGCCATAGTTTTGCGACTGATCTCCTCATGAATGGCGCCGACATCCGCAGCGTTCAGGCTATGCTTGGGCATAGTAACATTGCAACTACGCAAGTGTACACCCACGTAACCGACGCTCATCTCAAAGAAGTGTACGAGAAATTCAATTCAGACCAGGCGGCTTAGGGAGCGGTACTGCAAAGTTCACCTGCACCTGCATCGGTATCCGTGACGTAGAAATTCTTACACAGGCTACCGGATACATCAAAGACATTTTCTGGATACGCAAGGTCTGTCGCTGCGCCAACTCGACTTGAGATACGACGAAAGATATTACCGGCTCGTCCAGTCGAATCGACGATCGGCTGCACACCATCAAATTGGATAACCACCCCGGAACGAATAAGACTAATTTTGTAAGAAGTGTCTCGATATAGGCTCGTAAGCCTAATAAAGGCGACGTTCGAGTCTTTGGGTACTGTGTCCGACCCGAGCGACAGAGCGGCCCGACAGGCATACGCGCCATTCGTAAAGAGACTATTGGAGCAAGCAACTGGTGTGGTACTCGTAGGTACATTATCATTCCCCGTAGCTCGAGGCGTGCGAATCGTGACCGTTGAGACCGGCGCGCTGTCATTGACGATGGACGGCCGCAAGAATGTCGTTGTCGCGTCATTGCCGTCGAGTTTATCAAGCGACACGGGAGCACTAGTCGGTACAATACTCTGCACTCGAAGCAGTGAGGCGGCACTCGGGTTCCAGCCGCTTTTCGTTGGCAGCGATGTGTTATCGTTAGCCATAGGAGCTAGCAGTGTCGTGACACGGCCGCCCGCATAATTCGTGCCAGTTGATCCATTATCCTGATGCATCCACTCTATCTGGATGGTATCGAACGGACCGACGGCTTTAAGTGGAATAACCGCCGACTTACCTTCAGTGAGATTACCGATGTAATCGACTGTTTTTTGTTCAATAGTCACACAGGTATATGCCTGATTAAGGCTACCGTCGTTACTCGTACCGCTCTTGATCACCGTTTCAGTCTGTCCCTGCGATGGCACAACCCCAGAGGCTTGAATGGTATCGCATCGTTTTGCGCCAATCACGTTGCAGGCGTTTGTTAACGTACCCCGCTGACACGCATACAGGACGCGCTTCGCATCTTCGACACCCGAAACCGCTGAGTCATACGCACTTTGAGATAAGTCTTGATTTGTGGCCTGCACCTGCTCCTGAATCATGATACGCATAAACCCGACCGTCAACACGGTCAGGAGGAGCGATGCGAAAAGAACGACGAAGAGTGCTACCGCTCCCGATGTACGCTGATAGTTCGTCATCCTACCCTCACGATCATTTCAAAGTTATTAATTGAGCAGAAGTTGTAATTCTGATTAGCGTCAGATGGGGGAATACACGAAAGATCTCCTGTATTGATCGTCCCATTGAGCGTTCCGGCATCATTCGTGCCGATAGTGTAGCGAATATCGTAGAGGGCTTCATTTGGTACTGCGACTTCGGTCAGAGGCGGAACTCGATCGAGCGTCAGAGAATGGAGTGCGAGATCACCATTGTCACTTGGGAGCATTTCATTTGCCGTCTGCGACGAGACGCTGATCGGATAGTTGGTGCCCGCTTTCGTACAATAGTTTCCGCCCGCATCAATCACACGGGCAAGCACGATCTTTTTCGCCTTATTATCGCTGTAGGTGACCCCTGTCGTGCTACCCTGCTGGAGCGCATCTGCCGTATTCCAAAGGTATGACACTCCCCCGAGACAAAGTCGCCCCAACCCATAGGCCCCGGGGGCATCGGGCTGAATAATTGGAGATTTGACCACACCAACGCTAGCCGCATCGCGACGGATACTGTCACCGAGGTCCCGTCCGGCTTGATTGACCGATTTGATCGTAAGGCCTTTGCTGTACATGTGCATCACCTCAATCGTCGAGACGGCGATGGCGATCATTAAGATGGCAATAAAGGTCATGGCGAGCATCAGTTCGATGAGCGTGAAGCCTTTTGAATTAGTTCGCATCAAATAACCTCACGACTGTTCCTATTGTGAGCGGAGTATTGACGCCAACACTATCCCAGCAGGCGCGAACATTCAGGTCATATGCGTGATTAGTGGGACTCCAACCATCTGATTGAACGATACTCATGTAAAGCCCGTAAGCTACCGGACTAGTCGATGTGCGACTAAACACGTCAACCATACTATACGTTGTTGCTTTCTTGTACTCTGTACTCGATTTAATCTCAACAACTTCCGGCGCCTTACCGTCACTTGTCGCTGCAACGAAGAAGTCATGCGCGTTCAGAAGGTTCGTCGCGTCGGGGCACTGCGTCTCGGTACCAAATGTACCAATCTTATCAACAACCAAATTCTTGATCTGGGTCCATAGTGTCGGGCTTGTCTGTTGGATATGATGGACCATGGCGACTTGACCGTCAATCTGTTGACGAACCAATGTCACTTCGAGCGATCGCTGAGCAGTCGCGACGCCTTTATTCATAATGCTAAACGCGCTTACGACCACAAGGCTAAAAATAACAAAAGCGAACATTACCTCAATGATCGTATCACCCCGATTCGAGCGCGCTAACATGTGCCCTCGGTTGCCATTTTTACGCCACTACTATTGCTCGCATCCTTGACCACAAGACTGCCTCGTCGTGGAATCGCCGCCAGTCCACTCTGGTCGACACAGAACAATGCATCTTGACGGTATTGGTCTTTCAAAAACTCAACTGGATTAGATAGACCGTCCGCAACAAAGGTGCGGATCGTCCCGCTCGATGGCGAACGAACGATGAGTAATTTCATTGACTCAAGCGGCGTGTTGAATTTCGGCGTCACAAGCTTCGTCCCCCATTCAAGCGTGTATGACTCTGGCGCCTCTGCTCCGCTACTCAAGAAGAGTGATGAGTTGGTGAGTGCGGCCAGATCATTATTTGATTGTGAGCCATCTTTCGCGGCATAAACCGTTTGACTCTCAAGGGTTGTTCCGCCATTCGTCACACTGATAAAGCGACCGATTATCATGCACGCGCTCGTTCCTCGCGCTTCATTACCATTATCGGTAATCGCGCCAGCCGCACAGCCCAGTTGGTTATTGCGATCATTTTGGACATTGATAGCCTTGTCGTATTGACCCTGTAGGTAGGCGTCGAGTGAAGTGGTCGAATCCTTGTAGCGGTTCACGTTTATTGAGACGCCGGCTCCAGCGATCACGCCCACTATCATAAGTCCACTGATAGCTAGGAACAGCATTGATTCGATAATCGTAAATCCGGCACGGGAAGCCCCACTCATATGATGTCAGTATAGCATAAGCGTGAGCTTAGATGAATCGGCCGGGCAGCAACAACCAGCTTATGAGCTGGCTTCCCCACCACCAGGCGATGAGCGTCCCAACGATCAAGAGCGGACCAAATGCAATCTTTGATTCACGCGTCAGATTTCGTCGTAGCAATCCAGGGAGGACAATCACGCAGCCGATGAGGTTCGCAAAGAACAGGGCGATAAACGCCAGCCGCCAATCCGCGAGCAACAGGCCGAGGCTGATTCCTAGCTTCACATCACCAAACCCAATCCAGGCACCCTTTGAGACGACGTAGAGAGCCCCGTAGAGACCAGCAAGCAAACTAATTGAACCGATCGTAGAAACGAACGACACATCACCGACGATCACGATACGCGCAATGATAAAGATGATTGCGATCGCGATGAGTGGGACATTGATCACATCAGGCAATAACTGCCATCGGACATCATACGCGGCTAGTAGTATCATCATACTCAGGGCGATAAGCCAGATGAAGAAAAGTACAATCTGTCCTGCAGACGCGAGGGGCCATGGCCAGAGCAAGTAGGATGCGATGAAGAAAAGCATGGTCGTAACTTCGATGAGTGGCTCAAATACACCGATCTTGTGGTGGCAATACCGGCACTTACCTGCTATTGAGACCCAACTCACAATGGGGATGAGGTCGTACCAACGTAGGCGCTGCCCGCACGACAGGCATCTCGAGTAGTCGTCACGCTGACGGGTTGTGCTGAGCGATTTAAGCCGAGAGAGCTCTTTGGCATCGACTGGTTCCTTTTGCTTCTTGTCGGCCACGAGCTGTTTCGCACGAATCCTCCAGATCTGCGCGCCAATAAAACTACCGATGCAAAGACCCAAGAGGATCATCGTCACAATCCATATACTATTCATAAGCTTCATCATACCTTAGATAGTGCACAAATAAAAACACACCCTTCAAGGTCGGATGTGTTTTTACGAAATTAATCTTAGATAGACTGGCAAATAGACGAAGTAGCTAAGGCCGTTGCATTAAGACCATTTTCCATTACTATGATCACCGCCGCATTGCGGGCAGACCCGGTGATAGCCGTTGAGCCCGTCGGATCACACGTCGCACCGGTGAGAACTTGAACAATGTTCGTGTCCGCCTGACCAATGCCGGGTGACACGAACTTTGTCACGTGGAGTACGTAATTGCTGTCAATCAACGTATCCGCTAAGGGATCGCTGGTGAAGGCCTTATTGTGCTCTCCCGACACTTTAGTCGCTGTTGTGCCGTCAACATAACCCGCTAGAGCAAAGCCCGAACCCGGCTGGGCACTGCGCTTGTTTGATTGATATGTCGTCACGGCCGATGTCACCTTGCCGAGGACTTCTTTTCGTGCTTGGTCACGCTGATTGCGCTGCAATGCAGGCAATGCGATAAAGACCATCAAGAAGATCAATGCTGCAATCGCAAGCACGAGGACTACCTCGATGATCGTAAAACCTCTTTGTTTCAATTGTTGTCTGCTCATAACCCCTATTTCTCCACCTTTCTTATGAACAATGTGCTAATGATTATATTACCTGATAGTTTAATGATTGTCTACTGAATTCCGCCGACAAGACTGTAGATCGGAAATAGTATCGCTCCTACCATACCTCCAGCAACAACCGCGAGGACAACCATGAGAATCGGCTCAATAGCGACCGAAATAGCTTTAATTTCTTCATCGAGTTCGTCTTCATACACCTGCGCCGTCCTACCCATCATCTCATCAATCTTACCGGATTGTTCACCAATCCTGATCATTTGCGGTACCATAGGCAAAATATAATCTTCTGGCTGAAGGGCGACGGACAGCGCTTTACCACCCTTTACCTTGTCAGCTGCACGGTTAATACTCTCCTGAACAACTATATTGTTCATTCCTTCACCACTAATCCGAAGCATGTCGAGCATCGCAACACCGGTCGCTAGTAACGTCTGCCCTGTTCGTGAGAACCGCGCCATATAGAGCTTTCGGAACATGCCCCTAAAGAGCGGCACGTTTAGTTTGAACATATCGAAGAACCGTATGCCGGAATCTGTCTTCATATATTGGCGGATGAAGTAAGCCGCGATGACTAGCCCGATAAGTACAAGCCACCAGAACTGAGTAATGAAATTCGAAACAGCGATCATAATCTGGGTCAGCAACGGCAACGTCTTCTTCATGTCATGGTAGAGCTTCGAGACCTGCGGAACGACCGTGACGAGCATGAATACCATGACACCCATAATCACGACGAGCACGATAATTGGATACGTCATCGCACCCTTGATCTTACTGAGCATCGCTGCGTCTTTTTCCTGCTGCGCCGCGACGCGCTTCAATGCTTCGTCGAGTGTACCTGAGGCTTCGCCGGCGCTCACGAGCGCGAGGAACATCTTGTCGAATACTTCAGGATGTTTGCTAAACGCGTCAGAAAGCTGCTTACCGCCCTCAACGTCAGCGATGATCTCTTGGACAACCTGCTGCATGCGGCGATTTGGTGTTTGTTCGAGCACCGTGCTCATACTTTGCGAAAGTGGTAGCCCCGCACCAATTAAAGTAGCAAGCTGTCTCGTGAATACAATCTTATCCTTGGCCGTAATGCGGTCTTTGAGTCCACTAAGAAAGCTTCCTCCTTCGATCTGCTCTTTGATTTCGAGCGGGACGAAACCCTGTTCGACGAGGGCTTTTGCGGCGGCTGATTCATTATCTGCCTGGACGACAGACTCGACGACCTTTTCGGATGATTTATCTCGTGCCTTATAGGTGAACTTCTTCACTCGAGCTATCCTCTCATCAATCTTTCAAATTCAGTGAGGTCGACGGCGTATTCGCGCGCACTATCGTAGGTAATCGTACCGTTCTGAACGAGTCCAACAAGTGTGCGGTCCATCGTCTGCATTCCCTGGTCCGCACTTGTCTGGATGATCGCGTCGAGCTGGTGAGCTTTCCCCTCTCGAATCACATTGCGAACCGCGGGGTTAGCGACTAAGACTTCAGATGCAACGACACGACCGCCACCAATGGCTGGGATAAGACGCTGCGAACAGATCGCCATCAAGATATTCGCGAGCTGAGAACGAATCTGCGGCTGTTGGTGCGGAGGAAATACGTCGATCATACGGTCAATACTCTGCGAAGCCGAGTTTGTGTGGAGTGTTGCGAAGACTAGGTGACCCGTTTCGGCGATGGTAATCGCTGCAGAGATCGTTTCGAGGTCACGAATCTCACCGATCAACACCACGTCAGGGTCTTCGCGCAGGCTCGAACGGAGCGCCGCTGAGAATGAGTAGGTGTCGTAGTGTACTTCGCGTTGCACAATAACCGATTTCTTCGACTTATGGGTAAACTCGATTGGGTCTTCGATAGTGATAATGTGATGGGCTTTTTCGGAATTGATCTTGTCGACAAGTGCGGCAAGCGTGGTTGATTTACCCGAGCCAGTCGGTCCGGTCACCAGCACGAGCCCGCGTGGGTAGTCGGCAAATGTCATGACAACCGGAGGCATACCAAGCTCTGTGATGGATTTAATTTCATTTGGGATAAGGCGTAGGGCTGCGGCGAGGTTGCCGCGTTCATGAAATGCGTTCACACGGAAGCGTCCGAGCGTACCGAACGCGAAAGAAAAGTCGAATTCTTTGTCCTTCATCAAGATCTGTTGCTGATCCTGGTCGAGGATGGCGAATACCAGTGCCTCAACCTGTTGCTCATCGATCGGACTGAATCCAGGAACTGGTGTCAGCGCGCCATCGATGCGTAACATCGGCGGCAACCCAACCTGAATATGCAGGTCGCTCGCGCGCCGCTTTACGACCTCTTCTAGTAGTACTTCGATTCTTAGTTCTTGTGGTTGCATACCCTCCCCTTCCTATGCCGTATCTGACGTTACTCTGTTAACTTCTTCAAGTGTCGTGATGCCCTGCAGCGCTTTAAGATAGCCGTCCTGCCGCATCGTAATCATACCCTGCTCGACAGCCTTCGCTTGTATCTGAGCGCTCGTTGCGCGATTGACGATCAGTGCCTGGATTTCCAGCGTGACGTCCATCACTTCGTAGAGCCCTGCTCGTCCTGCGTAGCCTCGTGGCGTTGCGGGCGTATCTTGGCCCTTCACTAAAGTATAAGCGCTTTGGCCTGCAAGGGGCAAGTCTTTATAACCCAAATCCTCCGATACGCGTGCGACATCTTCCTTTGTCTTCGGAAGCAAGTGCCCGACATTCTGGAGAATACTCTGGGTTTCAATAGGGGTGGACCAGTAGGCGTCACGTCGTGGCGATACGCGGCGAACCAGGCGCTGCCCGATAATGGTATTTACCGTGCTCGCGATAAGGAATGGCTCAACGTCGAGATCGAGCAGACGTGGCAGCACGCCCGCAGCCGAATTGGTGTGTAGCGTACTAAATACGAGGTGACCCGTCAGTGCCGCTTGGACACCGAGGTTGGCCGTTTCACTGTCGCGCATCTCCCCTACCATCACGATATCTGGGTCCTGTCGGAGAATCGATCGCAGGCCACTCGCAAACGTTAGTCCGACTTCTGAATTCACCTGAATTTGGTTGACGCCGTCCATCTTGTACTCGACCGGATCCTCAAGTGTCACGATATTGACCGTGTCGTCTTTGATTTCTTTGATCAGTGCGTAGAGACTCGTGGATTTACCCGATCCAGTCGGACCCGAGGTAAGAACCATGCCGTTCGGTCGTTTGATACCTTTGCGAATCGCCCGAAGCGCGCGCCCCGCATAACCCATATCCTCAAGGTCAAATGAGTTTCCGGTCTTATCGAGCAAACGAATCACGACTTGTTCACCCCATACAACAGGGCTAATCGCGATACGGAGGTCAACTTCCTTGGCCGCTACCTTTACGGCAAACTGTCCATCCTGCGGCGTTCGATGTTCATCGATTTTGAGATTGGATAAAATCTTTATTCGGCTCACTAGTGCCGGTTCAATACTCTTTGGGAGTTGCATAACTTCCCTTAACACACCGTCAACCCGACAGCGGATCTTGAGGGCTTTTTCGAGTGGCTCGATGTGAATATCGCTTGCGCGGCTCTTTACGGCATACTCCAAAATCGTGCTAAGAGCACGACTGATCGGCGAATCTTGCACAATTGTCTTGATATCACTCGCTGCTTCCTGAGCGGCCTCAGCCTGGGACGCTTCGGCGGCGGCATCGACGCTCGAAAGGTCGGTTTTGTACTGATCAAGTATGTGCCGAACACCCGACTCAGACGCCATAAACACCTTAAGCGGGCGCTGGATACGATTCGCTAGATAATCAACTGCCTGGACGTTATTCGCGTCGATCATGGCCACGGCCAGACGATTTTGGACCTCGGCGAGTGGTACTGCCATAAATCGCTCAGCAATATCGCTCGGCAAAAGTGAGAGGATATTCTGCTCAACCATACTATTCGTGAGATTCACATATGGCACGCCCGAGACTTGCGCAATACCATGCGTCAACAGTTCGTCATCGATTGTTCCATCTCCGGCCAGGACAGTAAGGAGTGACTGGTTTGCCTGAGTAGCTTTTTGCTGAGCAGCCTCGATAGTCGCCTTCGCAACAAGCCCCTCATCCTGCAGTAGCTGGAGTAGTTTACCCTGGATCTCATCCGTCATTAATGCCATCGCGTCATACCCTCCTAGCGCGCTGGCGTCGTTCCACCGATTACTGTCTCGACTGTCGGATTAATTTTCGTTGAGTTAAAGATCGTCTCGTCCGGCTGCTGGACTGTGGACGACACTTCCTCGACCGTCTTCACTTTCTCACCTTTGATTGATACTTGAAGCATCGGAATCGAGTTCGCAATAAAGAATGCGCCCATAACTGATAGCGTGGCGATAAGAATAATCATTGCAATATCACCTTTTTTCATGGTTTGACCACCTTTTCTGTGAGTGTAAGATCTCGCTCTGGTAAGTAATACGCGTGGCCCTGAAGTGTCATCGTGACACTCGCGTCGGACTTCTCAATCTTGAGAGAATCGATATCAATTGTACGGATAGAACTCTCGAGCTTTTTCTGTACATCGCGAATGGCATTGATGTCAGATGACGAAACGACTGCGGTAAATCCAATTGACTGCACCGCACCGTGCGACGCAGTGGTAGAGGTACTGTCGCCAACTTGCGTTACTGAGAGCGACTCAACCTTCGCGTTCACAACGCTGCCGAGGAGCCTATTCTGAAGTGATGCACCGAGTGCAAGCGTATTTGCGTCTGCTGGAAGGGCATCGAGCACTACCTGGAGCGCACGCTCATTTGGTTGCGTCTTTGTGGCGTTGAGCGCTGGGTTTGTCTCAAGTACTCGTACGTTGTCGATGAGTCCCGTCGCAGCTTTATTATTGTTCTGAAGTATCGTGACAGTTTTATTCTTCTCGGTAATAACCTTTTCGCGGAATATGATCTGTTGTGTAAGAAACCAACCAATCACGAGGGCGAACCCAACTACCACTGACGCAGCCGCAACCCATATAAACATTGCTTTGCTCGAACTTGCAATCTGCTGGCGTTTTCTCATTGCCATGTCTTGTGCCACCACCATTAGTTTGTTCCTCCAGTCTGTACATCACTGGCCGGGCTTGTGAATAAGCTATCTGGGACACGTGTCTTTGAGTCGGTAACGTCGATTGTTCCGGTTGGCGTCACGACGCTAACATTTATCACTTTATTTGAGAACAGCTCGTCAGGATAGGTAAATGTAATCTTGAATCGTAGCACCTTATTTCCTGTTGAGTCTTCGCCATAACTCGTCTCACCAAGCGTTACATCACTCGTAAGTGGAGTTGTCGAGGTGGTGCTATCTTGTGTGTAGGAGATCGTCGCGTTGAGAATAGTTTTCTTGAATGCATCGGTGGCGGTATAGCTATTTGCGGCAGTACCGTCAATCGAAATCGTCTTTGCCGTCGGGTCAAGCACGACATTTGTCATCTTCACGCTATTTGGCGCCTGCGGGTTGATTGCCGAAAGTGCGTCAAATAGTCGAGAGCTCATCGTCTTGCTCTGATCAAGACTCGGGATGTTTGCGAGCTGATTTTGAATCGTTACTACATCCTTCAGGTCGGCGTTCGCTTGCATCTTCTTGTACTCGCTTGTGATCGAACTGTCGGCAACGACATTTCGTACCGCCTCCGCACCGAGAAGTCCACCGAGTACAACAACAAGTGCAATAGCTGCGAGCATCCCCAAGATCGACATCGAAATAACCTTCGCGCGTAATCGTTGAGCGTGAATAAACTCTTGTTTCACATCAGGGATGAGGTTGATCTCAATCATACCCGGTTGCTCCGTTTCGCGAGACCGATCGCCGTCGAAAATTCAGAGGCTACGGCCGCTAATTGCTGCTGATCAGTCTGCGACAGGCGCACGCCTTGCCACGGATTGGCAACTGCCGCCCGAACTCCCACCTTTGCGGTCAAGTAATCGTTAAGTCGAGGAATAATCGCGCCAAATCCAGACAAAATCATGGCGTTGATCGGTACATTTGGATAACGTGTCTGGAAGAACTTCACGGATTTCGTGACTTCTGCGGCAAACCCATCGAGCACATTCTCAACCGCATGGAGCACTTGCCCCTCGAGACGGTCTGGCGCGAGACCAAATTTCAAGATAAACTGCCGTGCCTGGTCTTCTTGGACATTCAAGTTCTGTGCAGCTGCTTTGACGAGAGAGCTGAGACCGGTAGGAATCGTGCGGATGAGACGTGGCGCATCACCGTAAGTAATCGCGAGATCAGTCGAAAGTTCACCGATATCGATCATGAGCATCGCGACATTCGCCGAATTTGGCGGCACAAGCGCACGCACCATAGCAATCGGATCTGGTTCGGCGGCGATCACATTGAGACCGAGTGCCTCTACCATCTCCAGGCGCTCTTCACTGTAGGCCTTAGCAACGCTTGAGATGAGGACTTCTTGTTGGTTCTGAATATGGATTGATGGACCGAGCAACGCCCAGTCAACCTTCGCGTCATCAACTGCCATCGGTATATACTGATCAATCTGATACTTCATCGTGGCCCGAAGTTCGGATTCTGAAACCGTCGGAACATCGATCACCGTCGTGAATGTCTTTGATGACGGTAGTCCGAGTACGACATTTTTCGTCCGGATACCACTTTGCCCCACGGCAGTCATGATTGTCTCACTCAGCTTGCGGCGTGATTCTGGTGAATCGCTCATCGTCAAAGCACTCTCAATCGGCACATACGCATGCGCTACTAGTGACCACGACCCCTGGCCTGCTGGATTTAATTGAACCACACGAATAGCGTTCGTGCCTATATCGAGTGCAAAAAAATCGCCCAACCCTTTTTGCAATTTCATCTTACTCCTAATTATACATAAGTGTTATCGGTTTAATCAAGAGGTAGTGCCTAGAAACGTGGCGGTAACTCTGTAGTAAATATCGTATCGATAGCACCAGTGTTCGCCGTTTGCATGGTCCACAGGTAGGCATCAGCGCGCAAATCGATAGTTTCGGCTGGTGTGCTATTCCCATCCACGCCGAAGGTACGTCTTAGTTGCACTTCCCGACCCATCACCGGACCGTTGATTCGTAGAGGCGTCTTGTTGCACGGGTTCGCCTTTGCATTCAAGCCGCTGTAGTAGTACGGTGTGGCGATCACATCACACGTTGATATTATGCCCTCACTTCCATTTTGCGCGATCGCGACCAGCCAGGCATCGACTCTGTCGACATTGTTGTTGATGACAATATTCTTTGCCTGGATCACGATCTGCGAAAGGTCGGCAAGCGAGCCGTATGAGTCTGTCCCAAGAATAATGTTTCTGTCTATCACTACTGTGCCCGTCGGATAGAGTAGCATCAGTGATCTACCCGGAGAGGTCTTTGGGAGCGTCCCTCCAACACGAACTGTGCCTTTCGGGTTCGTGAGCGTCACCTTACCCTTAAATGCATCGACCGAAATAGAGGCTGCCGAAGTAGATCCCCCGTCCGGAAGACCGAGACTATTTTCATACGACGCGACTGTAGCCGGCGGCGCCCAGTTCCCATTTGGCGTACTCGTGTTTGCGAAACTGAGATTTGATAAGGCGCTTGTAGGAGCCTGCCCAACAAAGCCCATCTTCCCCGATAGGGCGCCGCCTGAAGCAGAGTTTATTATTCCTCCGGTTCCTCCGGTCGGTGCAAATATGCCATATTCTGCCCAACTGCCCATTGTGTTTCCGTTGATGTTCTTCGAACTCGTGAGCGCGTTTGCTTGATTACTTTTTGCTCCCGCAATATTATCTCCCACTCGGACATCACCGCCCCAAAACTGTACGTAGGGGGTTTTTGCTATCACCACGCAGCCCAGAGCGCTATCACGGTTACGGGGCGGGGGCGTATCCTCCTGGTCACGTGAATCGACTACGAGCACTCGACACACTCGATCCCCCGGATTATACCCCGAGATAGTCAGTGAGTCCTGTCCGGTATCAGAAACTGCACTCGTTATATTCGCGTCGAATACTTTTTTACTGTCACTGTCATTGGCGGCGAGCTCTTTACATCGTATGCCACCGCCCTTACTGGTGTAGTAATCACAGCCTGTCGAATCGTCTTTATACGAAGAGAATTCCGCAGGCATACTGGTGCCAGTGGGGATCACTACCTCGCGAACCGCCCAATTCGTCGCTCGCGAACTACTGCCACGTTTCTGAACGTTATCGACACTATAATTAACACTGACCGTCTGCCCGATTGAAGCTGTGTCTGCTGACATGCTCGCAGCCGGCGATAGAGCGTATTCTGATGTATCTGCCGTGATCGTGTAGCCCCATATGATGAGCCCCGTCATGCCATAAGTCGATTGCACATAAACTGAGAGGATATTGTCTCCATGATGGAAGCCACCGTTAATAAGGTCGGCATTACTACAGCCTAACCCGCCTTTCGTAGAACTTGCTTTGACAGAAAATGAAGAGGACGGGTTGTTAAAATTCGGCTCCAGCCAGTTATTGCCGGCGTCCGGAGCATTGTTAGGGTCCAGAGCATTATTGCTATTGGCTGCCATCTCACAGTTATTCATAAACACTTTTACCTGGTTGTCGGTTGCGCCCTGCATGGTCATCTTGATTGAGCTCAGGTCGACATTATCCTTAACATTCACATTCTTTAACTGAAATACGTAGATGTTCCCATTAGAAGAATTTGACGAGTTAGTCTGTCGCGTAGGGTCTGGGCAGCTACTATCGGAATAGTTATGTGCTAGAAAATTGAATGATATCCAGTTCGCGTTAGGTTTCACGATAGGCCATACTCCAATGGTAGAAGAACCCTTCGGCCCACCATTACCTATCAGATTTCCCCATGTTGAGTAGTTGCCATATTTATCTTTCTGACCCAAGTAATACCCCGTATACGTACCTGTCGAATAGACAGTCCTCGTCTGAAAGTTTGATCCCCCTCCTGTGGGGATATACCTAAAGGCATAGTCTGGGCCATATCCTGCCTGGCATGTTTTTTGCCCGTCATCTCTATACACCCGATCGATGATCCAGTGCGGATCAATAACATCGGGATTACCGAGCTTGTTGTTCTTCCCGTCTACCCCAGTAAGCCAGAGGCCAGTTATCGGAGAGCCAGTTGGCAAAGAGTCTGCGCTTGCCGTATGCTGATTTGTTGATATCCAGATACCGACGCCAACGATAACCAGCAACCCGAAGAGAGTGGTTGTCCGCCAAAGTAACCCACGCCTCTTTGCAATAATCATAGTATGATAATACCGCATCCATAAGCATTATCGCAATCACTCACCCTCCATATACAGATAAAACTGTTATAATGTAATTAACAATGAGTCTATCAATCGGCATCGTCGGCCTACCAAACGTCGGTAAATCGACGCTTTTTAACGCACTGACAAATAATGACATCCTGGCGGCAAATTATCCATTCGCCACTATCGATCCGAATACTGGCATCGTTCCCGTTCCTGACGGGAGACTCGGCGTACTTGCCAAGATGTACGCGAGCGAAAAGATCATCCCTGCTACTGTGACGTTCGTTGATATTGCCGGCCTCGTCGCTGGCGCAAGCAAAGGCGAAGGTCTCGGCAATAAATTCCTCGCCAATATCCGCCAGTGCGACGCCATCGTCCATATCGTCCGCGCGTTTGAAAATGACGACATTCTCCATGTCGAACATAACGTCGATCCGCAGCGCGATATCGAAATCATCACCACTGAACTCATCCTCGCCGACCTTCAGACGATCGACACTCGACTAACTCGCCTCCAAAAAGAAGCGAAAGCCGATCCCAAACAAAAAAGCGCCCTTGAGGCGCTTGAATTACTAAAAAAAGACTTGGACAGTGGAATTCCTGCCAACGAAAGTTCACATCTCGATCCCGCATTATCGCATGATCTGCACTTACTCACCGAAAAACCAGTGATTTTCGTCTTCAATGTCAATGAATCGACCCTCAATGATGATGATGAAAAAACGAATCTCCGCGCACTCACTGGCTCGCACGCCGCCCTCTTCGTTTGCGCCAAACTCGAAGATGAACTAAAAGGCCTCGCGCCATCTGATGCCCTCGAACTTCTAGAGAGCTATGATGTCCACGAACCCGGTCTAACGCAGCTCATCCACGCCGCATACGACACTCTAGGATTGCAGAGTTATTTGACCGCTGGACAACAAGAAGTCCGCGCCTGGACGATCCACAAAGGTTGGACGGCGCCGCAAGCCGCTGGGGTCATCCATACCGACTTCGAACGCGGCTTTATCGCCGCCCAAGTCGTTGATTATGATGATCTCGTCGCCTTTGGATCCGAAACCGCCGCCCGTGCCGCCGGCAAGATGGCTACGGTTGGCCGTGACTATGTCATGCAACCAAACGATATCGTCGAATTCCGCTTCAATGTAAGCAAATAATTGCCCTTAAAAATGGAAGAGACCCGTCCTGCGTGCATTGGTATGCTCGCAGGACGGGTCCTTTTTGGACTCAAGCCGTCATCGTGAGATGAGGCGAATCATGCTTGAGTCTGATCTCCAGTCGTCAGGCAGGCATCCCCTTGCGGAGACGACGCGCGACGAACACCATGCCTCCACCGAGGAGGAGGAAGAGGACACCAGTGATGCCGGCAGGAAGAACCTGCTGCAACGATGGGCCACCGAGGTTCGGGATCACCGGAGTGCTTCCCGTGTTGTCGGTGACACATGTGTCGGTGTTCGACTTCGGGACGATCCCGAAGTCGTGAGACGTGGCGCCACCCGGCAGGGTCGTGTGAGCCGGAACGACGGTGACCACGAGGTGGTTCTTGTCGTTGACCGCCCACGCGAACGTGTCCGTGTTGGCGGGCACGATCCAGTTGGCAACGCCACACTTGTCGCTGACCGCCGGCTGAGCCGGGAGGTCGACGACGGTGATGCACACCTCAGTGTTGGTCTCCGGCGCGATGCCGAAGTCGTGGCTGGTGGTCTTGTCCGCGAACGTGGTGTTAGCCGGGACGATGGTCACGATGAGGTGGCCCTTGTCGTCAACCTTCCACGAGAGCGTGTCGGTCTTGGCCGGCACGTTCCACTTCGCGTTCCCGACTCCGCAGAGATCGGTGACGCTCGGTGCCGCGGGGACATCGATGATGGTGCACTTGGGTGCGTAGGCGTACCAGCCTCCGTTGTACCCGGGAGAGATGGTTCCACCCACCGGGTAGAGGACGTACCCGTCCTCGTACTGACCGTTGCCATTGATGTCCGACAAGACACCGTCAGAGATGATCTGGTTGATCAGCTCAGGCGGTCCGTAGTAGTCATCGACCTGTGCCTTCTCGCCACACCGAAGCGTTGCGAGCCCATCGATGAGCCACTGGGGAAGGATGCCCGTCGTGGGCATCCGCCACCAGATGGTGCGATGGATGAATGCCGAGCACCCGTTCGCATCAACAGAGGCACCCACGGCGGTTCCGGGGCACTTGTCAACGCTGTCCGCGACACCATCGTGATCAGCGTCAGCGACCGAGACCGCGCACAACTGCGCAATCTCAGCCGAGGTCATCGGCCGCGTCTGGATCTCGGTCGTGGTCGTGGTGCTAGGCACCCACTCCCAGTTGACGAGATCGGACACGTAGACCGTGGTCGTGACGGTGCGCGTCTGCGTCACCGTCTCACTACCGACCACGCACGAGTGCGTGGTGGTGTCGGTCCAGGTGCTCGCTGTGATCGCGCCAGCGGGCTGATCACCACATGTCTGCTCGATCGCGCCTACGAAACGGGCGCTCCAGTCGCCCGCTCCCAGGGCGTAGCCCGGAAGGGCTGCGCCAACGATAGAGCCAGAGGCGAACCTCGGGAGGTGCAACTTCCCTCCAGACCAGGTTGCCCCGGAAAGGAGGTAAGCACCCGCCCACGAAACGCCTTCGATCTGAGCGGGTGTGACCTCAAGAACGGGCACATCACAAGTGCCCGTCATCTTGGCGCTAGCCAACGACGAGGGCAGAGGGACGGTGACCAGAAGCGGTGAGACCACGACGACCGCGGCCTTGACCTTCACCGTCTGCGGTGTCGCTGACGATGCGACTGGAGTGGCAGACGAGGGCACGACAACCGGGACGGTCGTCGTGCTTGCGGGCTTAGGGGCAGCGGGAGTCGAGGCAACCGAAGCCGCCTTCACTCCCACCGTCTCGGGGACTATCACTGACGCACTGGGCGTCGAGACGGAAGCGGGCGGGTTTTCGGTCGTTGATGTGACCAGAGTCTCGTCGGCGCGGGCCGACGAGAGGGGGGCAAGTGTGAGCGCGGCGACAAGCGACACGCCAACAAGTGCGCCCCATACCTTATGGGACAACGTTGTTCCTTCCGTACGAGGTCACTCACGAGCAACCTCGGGTCGGATCTAGACCGTCGGATGACGGTTCTAGCAAAACTTGGATAAGAAAACAGACTCAAATTATTAACTGAATCCGAGCGCTCGTGACTCAGGTAGTTCCCTGTGTCCGGTTTCTGATCCAAACTACAGCAGTCAGGCTTCCACGCCGTCTTGCCAGTCCGTTAGATTTTTACATGAAATGTAAATAAATGCAATAGTTTGTGATACAAATAACGCTAGCGACTGCCCAGCAGTAAATAAAATCTCTCTCTGTTACCATTCGCTCCGGCTACCTCACTGTCGGCTTTGTCGACGATCACGAAATATCGCTTCGCCCAGGTCTCGAAGTCCTTCAGGATCTGGCGACGAATCGTATCATTCTTGACCACTCCACTGTTCCCTAACTGGCGCCGATCGGCTTCAAACTGCGGCTTCACCATCGCGACAACCTGCGTTTTTGGCGTCACAATCGTCGCAATATGCGGTAAAATCTCCCGTAGACTAATGAAAGACACGTCGATCACGACGATATCGACTGGTTCGGATGGTTTGAAGTTACGAATATCGGTCTTTTCGTGTAACTCTATCCGTTCGTTACCCCTTAGGCTCGGATGTAGTTGCTCGGTTCCCACATCCACCGCGTAAACCTTGCGCGCATCATGCTGGAGCGCGTAGTCAGTAAATCCGCCCGTGCTCGAGCCGACGTCGAGGACTGTTGCATCTTTAAAATCGATATTTAGTGTACGCGCCACACTTGCCAGCTTAAGCCCCGCGCGGCTCACGTAGCGCTCTGGTGCATCAAGCACCACTTCGGCATCTTCAGCGATAAACTCACCGGCTTTCGCGACTACTTTCCCATTCACCTTCACGCGCCCGAGCCGAATCCAACTCTCCGCCTCAGATCGAGTCCGAGCCAGACCGCGCGCCGCCATTAATTTATCAAGTCGCTGTTTCATGTAGTTATTATAACAGAGGTGAGATGAATGACCAGGCTGTCGAATATTTCTTCTTATATCAGACTCCGCCTTCCCGGCGGAGGCGAGACAAGAGCGTGAGCTAAATCAGCTAGCGTCGAGCCGGTCTGAGATAAGGAGAATATTCGACAGACGGGGCTGGTTTTATTAGGGGTACATGATCCGTTCGATATCTTTTGTCATCGCCGCAATCGCCGCATACGACTGCCCCTGGGTCATGATCGTCATCACATACGTCCCTTTCGGGTGGTGCACAATCGCCGTGTCACTGACGTAATTCAACACGAATCCGACCTTATCCCACACCTGACCCTTGCTCCCAGTCGGAATGCCATAGCGATACGGATGGTGTGAAAGTGAATAGAGCAACCTGTCTCGATGTACGCTACTCATCAATGTCCCCTGTTCGAGCCCGATCATATAGGTCGTGAGGTCGAGCGCCGAGGTGTGCACCGCTTCGGGATTCGTGAAGGTTGTCGCCGTGCTAAATCCACGGCTATACAGATATGAATTGACATTACTGCGCCCAAATTGCCTCAACCACTCCTCGGCACACGGGTTCGTACTCGGAATCGTCATCCGATCGAAGCACGTCGTGGTGTCCGTATCGAGAATCGGCGTGCTCCAGTCGCGCTTGCCTTCGTCCATTTCTTTGAAAAGATAGAGCGCGACATATAACTTATACGTGCTACCGCTCACCACACTATCGGTCGCATCGGCATCGGCCGACCACTGTGCGCCGTCGAGCTGCCGAATCGATATCCAGGCACCGTGTTCCGCCTTATCGGCGATGTAAGCCCGCAGACCAGCCTCAGTTGCGGTATACGTATTGTTATAAATGATCGTCGGCGCGACCGGGACAATCTCGGCGATAAAGGGCGACACACCCTGACGATGAAATAAATACCCCACAATGAGATCAACCAGCGGTTGATTATTGACCTTCGAACCATTTGCACCGATATCACGACCGACTTCTTGACCATCCTGGATCTTCACATTCGTCTGTCCAGCCGGTGTTCCTACTTTCGTCGAAAGCCCATCAATATAGGCATTGAGCTTGTCAACGTTGAGCGCGAGGGTCGTGGCGCCAGTTTTCGCATCGTCACCGAGCTGCAACCACGCGGCTTTGTCAGCACGCGACGGTGTAAACGACGTGCCATTCGCCTGGATCGTCAGGGATAATTTGAGCGCCGTCTCGGCGGCTACTCTCACGTCCGCGAGATCCTTCGCTGTCTTCGTGGGACTCACTGGAGTTGACGGAACAGCGAGCGCGATAGTACCTCCATAGTGAGCTGCGGCGGCCTGGAGTGCCTTCACGATCTGATCTTTCGACGTCCGCCCACCTGGCGCATCGTTAGTGGCCACGAGTTCACCATCTTTGATCTCAAGTTTCGCATTCACAGCATCAAATGTGAGCTCCTTACTACGATCAGCCGCAAACTGATCTAACGCTTTCGACGCAAACTCGAGATGCCACGAATTTACCTCTGGACGCTGCCACAAAATCGAACCTGGAATAAACCGTTGCCAAAACGGATAGTTGAGAAGGGTCGTTACCATCTCAGCTGTGTTCGGATCAGCGCCCGTGGTCGCGAGAGAAACCTCACTCGTCTTTTTGCTTCCTCCGACAAGTGAAATCTTCGCGTCTTGAAACGCTTTGCCGATACTCTCAGATAATTTGAGCTCCGTCGTCCATCCAACAGGGTTATCCCCGAGCCGCGCGAAAGGCATTGCTCGATTTTGCGGATATGCCATCTGCAGACCGATCGTTGTTGCAACACTCAAAAACACCACCCAGATAAGCACTCGGTGGTGTTTTTTATTTGGCATAAGTGAGTAATAATGCCGACTAAAAGTCTGCCGTATTCCCTGTTTTTTGTCTTGTTTTATGTTCGGCTGCGACGCATTCGCCATAAACCGATTATATCACTTGTGCTATTTCTTGCGTTCGCGGTATTCACCAGTGCTGGTATCGATACTCACGATATCACCGACCTTAATGAACGATGGCACTTTCATGGTTTTGCCCGTTTCGAGCGTTGCATCTTTGAGAACGTTGCTCGTCGTGTCACCCTTGACGACATCTTCGGCGTAAGTAACTTCGAGATAGACGTTTTTCGGCAATTCGACATTGATTACGCGCTCACCGAAGAACTGAAGATTCAATAGATCCCCTTCTTTGAGGTAACTGCCGGCGTCTTCGACGATATCTGATGCGAGTTCGAACTGCTCGAAACTCACCGGATCCATGAAGAAAAACGCCGTACCGTCACTATAGAGATACTGCACTTCACGGCTATTTACTTCCGCGCGCTCGATCTTGTCTTGGCCCTTAAATGTCTTCGGAATCACCGCCCCGTTGATCAAATTCTTGAGCTTTACGTTGACAATCGAACCGCCCCGCCCCATGACTTTTTGGTTATAGTCAACGACACGATACGGCTGGCCATCGACTTGGCAGACGACGCCTTTTTTCAAATCAGTTGGCTGATACATATCTAGCCCTGCGCAACAAATGGCAAGAATGCGAGGTGGCGTGCGCGCTTGATCGCAGTTGCGAGCTGGCGCTGTTGCTTGGCGCTAAGGCCAGTCTTTGAGATCGCCTCGATTTGACCATACATATTGATGTAACGAGCGAGTGTCTTTGCGTCTTTGTAGTCAAAGAACACTGGCGCATCTTTCTTAAATCGTTTCATATTTACTCCTTAAATTGTACGAATGTCTGATTAAAATGGAATCTCAGACAAATCAATTGGCTTGTCGTCGATATCCTCAATTACTACATCTTTGGATTTGCTTGGTGTTCGTGGTGCTGCAGAGCTGCTGCCGGCCGAAGAATCATCTCCGCCGCTTCGATTGCCACCGATAAAGTTGAAATCTTCAACATTTACTTCGACGGTTGAGCGCTTCTGTCCAGAATCTTTATCATCCCAGCTGCGCTGGTCGAGACGACCACTGACGAGCAGTGGATCACCTTTTTTGACATACTGAGCGATGATCTCGCCCGCTTTGCCCCACGCCACGCAGTTGATAAAGCTCGTCTGCTCTTGCGTTTGACCGCTCTGGTCTTTCCAGCTACGGCTTACGGCAATACTAAAGTTTGCGACTGACTGTCCACTTGGTGTTGTCCGCATCTCGACGTCTCGCGTGAGATTTCCCATGAGGACGACTTTGTTAAATCCTTTTGCCATATATCCCCCATTCCACCTATTAGATTATTCTTCTGATTGGTCGTCGTGATCACCGCGTTCTTTTGCGTCTGCGAGAAGCGCGCGGCCTTTTAGGTCGGTCCTTACAAGCAGATAGCGCACGACGCCATCGGTGATATTGAGTGTCGTCGAAATCTTCAGCGGCGCGTCAGCTGGCAATTTGAGGTCAAAATACTGATAGACCGCAAAATCTTGGTTTTTGATACGGTAGGCAAGCCTTTTCTTGCCCCATGCTTCTTCTGAGACGATCTCACCACCGTTGCCGGTGACAAGCTTACGCACAACACTAAGTGGTGCGTCCAGGTCCGTCTCGAGGTCTGGATGAATAAGAACGGTGAGTTCATACTCGTTCATAAAGGGAACCTCCTTTGGAATCCTTATGGATGGTTGCGTCGTTAAACGCGCAACCCTAGGTTGATAACATGGCTATTATAGCGTATTTTTGAATCTTTGACTAGAGGTGCTGCTAGATTTCGTCATCGGGAATGCTCGATGTCGCATCAAGGTCCGCAATGCTCGAGATCAGCACATCGCGAGGACGTGCCCCGTCAGCTGGTCCGATGATTCCCTGCTCTTCCATCTCTTCTATGATACGCGCCGCCCTGGCATAGCCAACACGGAGTTTGCGCTGCAAGAGGCTCGTACTGGCTTTGCGCGCCTCGACGACCACTCGTATGGCGTCATTGTACATATCGTCGCCACCTTCATGGTCGAAGTCCATGATCACTCCACCTCTGCCATTGAGCTGAACGGGCTGGCTAATAATCTCATCGTTATATTGCGGTGCCGACTGCTCGCGAAGGAAATCGGTCACCTTCACCACTTCCTCGTCCATGACCCAGGCACCCTGCACGCGCTTTGGTTTCGGCATAGTCGCCGTCTTGATCAGCATGTCTCCTTGGCCAAGAAGTTTCTCAGCGCCAATCTGGTCAAGAATCGTACGCGAATCCACTTGTGACGCCACGGTAAAGGCGATACGCGCTGGAATGTTCGCCTTGATAAGCCCGGTGATCACATCAACGCTCGGTCGCTGGGTGGCAAGCACGAGGTGAATACCTACGGCGCGCGCCTTTTGAGCGATACGCACCACAAGCGCCTCGACGTCGCGCGCCGCCATCATCATGAGATCGGCGAGCTCGTCGATCACTATCACGATATATGGCATCGTGCCCTCGTCTACTTGCTGCATATTGCCGTCTTGATCTTCGACCGCTACGTGCTGGCCGCGCTGGGTGATTTTCTGGTTGTAGCTCTTGATGTCACGAACTTTTTCCTCGGCCAATAGACTATAGCGACGCTCCATCTCGTTGGTTGCCCATTTGAGCGCCGAGATCGTCTTTTCTGGTTCGACAATCACCGGTGTGAGGAGGTGTGGGATATCGGCATATGGCGCCATTTCGACTCGCTTTGGATCGACGAGGATCAGTTTCATTTCGCTCGGCGCGTTACGGTACAGCAGGCTCGTAAGTAGCGTATTGATCATGACTGATTTACCTGAGCCAGTCTGACCAGCGATGAGGAGGTGTGGCATCTTGTTGAGCTCGCCCACCATCGGATTACCAGAAATATCTTTACCAATGGCAAATGTCAGCGGCTCCTCGCCGTGCTGCCACTCGGGACTCTCGAGAATCCCACGAATACGCACATCGGCAGCTTTTTTGTTTGGCACCTCGATACCAACGGCCTTTTGACCGGGAATCGGTGCCTCAATGCGCAGACTCGAAGCCGCCAGGTTAAGGGCGATATTCGTCTCGAGCGCCGTGATGCGACTTAGTTTGATACCTGCCGGTGGTTTCAGTGTAAACTGTGTCACCTTCGGGCCAATATTCGCCCCTTCCATCTCGACGTCGATATTAAATTCGCGCAAGGTATCTTGAATAATATGGGCATTGCCCTGAATGTCGCCCGCGTCGGCTGGTGATTGTTTCTTTTCCAGCAGTTCAACTCCTGGCGTCTTCCAGTTTGGATCACGAACAGACAACATGGCGGCCTTTTCCTCGGCTTCTTTGTCCTGCGACACACTGTTTTTGAGACTCGAGAGACGCGCCTGCTTCTTGCGATCCTCAGCCGAGAGTGTCGGCACACCGGCATTAAGTTTGAAATCGTGCATCGGCGCAGATTTCTCGTCGACAGACGCAGCTCGTCGCATCACTTCGACATTTGCTTGCTGCTCAGTTCTGTCAGCGCGAATCAGGCTCCAAAGTTTTTGGATGACTGAGATCGGAGAGATCTTCACGATAAATAGCGTCGTCAGCAAAATCAATAATATATAGATGAAAGTCGCGACTGGCTGGTTCACGAGCGAAAGCACCAGACTATTGAGACTATCGCCGACAACCCCACCAGTCGAAGGCGCACCCTCGGCGCGGACCAGCCCGAAGAGACCAGCGAACCACAAGATGACCAAGATCGAACCAAATTTCACAAGTCCGGAAACTTTGTTATTTTCCACCCGAAATGTCTCAATACCGAGGTAGATACAGAGGATCGGCAAGACGTAGAGCGCCATACCGATCGTGCGGTTAGCAATATCCTGAACGGTCGTAAAGAACGGGCCACCAGCGCCGAACCATGACACCACCAAGAGCACACCAAAGGCGATCGAGATAACAGCAAAAATCTGCGCCCAAAATCCGGTCGGTAAACTGTGCTGTGGCGCCGGGGCTGCGCTCTTCTTTCTACCCTTCTTTTTTCTTGCCATAACTGTTTTTAATTATACTCTGTTGTTATCTGATATGTATAGCTAAATTGTAGCATAAATTACTACAAAATGCAAGACCCTTACGCTTATTTCGCATGGACTGGAATAACGCGAAGTACGCTGACGAGTCTGGCGATGATTACGCGGATATAGTGTGGGTAGCGATAGTGCTCGATCAAGGCAATCATCGTCATGTAGTAGACGGCCCAGAGAAGACCAGCCGCGACCCAAAGGATATCGCCCGACTGAACCATATACGGAACGGCAAAAAGCTGCATCACGAACCACATGTCATAGGTCTGTAAGCTAATGCCTTCGACGTTTTTCGTATGCAGGATCTGTATGACCTGAGGAATACACGCGATAATCGAGGTGATCGAGGCTATTCCGTAGATAAGGGCAAAGATATGATTCATAGGTGTTTTGTTTGTGTTGATAGGTTACATATACACATTAGCATAAACGTGTTGAAAAGTCAATACTCACTGCCCTGCTGTGCGTTTCTAGGCAAAGAAAGAGCCCCGCGTGGGCGGGGCTGATTCTAATTTAGTAACTGGTGTCGCGGCGGTTGAAGTGTGGTTCAACAACTTCCGTGTCTGGGTACTGACGTGGCGGATATTTGATATCCGTCGGCGCTGGTGACGTACCAGCCAATTGCGGGCTCGGCGCTTGCGACTGCTGTGGCGCTGGTGCCGGCTGAGCGGGGCGTGTCATCGTCCCTATCTCGTTGACGACAGGAATCACGATCGGCGTGCGACGCGTCTGATCATAGAGAATGTGGGTAACTTCGTCTTTGATCTCTTTTTTGACGACATCAAGGTCGTATTTGCCAGTGAAACTACGAGCAGCTTTTTGCTTGATGTAGGCACGGATCATTCCCATGAGCTCTTCACTATCGCGAAGATAGATGAAGCCTCGAGAGATGATGTCCGGGCTGGTGAGGAGGCGGCCAGTGCCGCGCTGAACCGTCAACATCACGATAAACATGCCTTCTTGGCTCATGTGGATGCGGTCTTTGAGGACCACTTCGCTCACAACCGCTCCGGCGTCATCGTACATCGTGCCACCCTTGTGGACGATGCGACCGACTTTCTTGGCGCCTTCGGGCGTGAATTCGACGATATCACCTGGGTCGCAGACAAAGATATTGTCACGAGGAATGCCGCATTCTTTTTCGGCAAGTTCGGCGTTATGGACCAACATGTGGAACTCACCGTGATTTGGCAAATAGTAGGTCGGATGGACGGCCTTGATGACACGGATGTGATCATCGTAGTAGCCGTGTCCAGAGAGGTGGAGCGGGCCGACACCAGTGAGATGCGTCTTGCCGTTTTGAATGACGTCTGAACCTTCGCGCATCAGACCATCTATGGTGCGCACAACGTATTTCTCATTGCCCGGAATCGGGTTTGAGCTAAAGACGATGACGTCCGAATTTTTGATCTTGATGAATTTGTGCGAACCAGTCGCCATGCGGTTGAGGACGGCAGAAAATTCGCCCTGCGAGCCAGTACAGACGATCGTAACTTTGCCATCAGACATCTTGACGATATCTTCCATCTTAACGACGGTGTCTTTGGGGATCTTGATCGTGTCGGTACGAAGCGCTACTTCGAGATTCTGGATCATGCTGTAGCCCGCAAACGCGACCTTGCGATCATGTGCTTTGGCTTCATCGAGGATATTTTGCATACGGTGAAGCTGTGATGAGAAACAGCTAATCACGAGGCGACCATTTGGGTATTTCTCCATCACCTGCCCCATACTATGCTGAATGTCAGCCTCACCGTGATCGTGCGTGCCTTCTGATTCACAGTTGGTGCTCTCGTTGAGGAACAGAAGGAAGCCTTCTTTTTGCTGAATTTCCGTGATGCGGTTGAAGTCGAACTTCCTACCGTCAGTAGGATTCTCTTCGATACGCCAGTCGCCACTGAATATCAGGTTTCCGACGGGTGTGCGAATGACGATGGCGGCCGCATCTGGAATCGAGTGGTTGACGCGGATAAATTCGGCGCTGAAGCTATCACAAAGCTGCACTTGGTCGTGCATCTCTGGGCTCATCTCGCGGTAGTCGGGCTCAATTGCGTGGTCGCTCTCCTCGTAGGTACGTTGCAACATTCCAATGGTGAACTTCGTGGCATAAACTGGCGCCGGAATCTGCGGAAAGAGATGGCGGAATGCACCAATATGGTCGAGGTGACCATGCGTGAAGAGGTGCGCGCGAATCTTATGCTTGTTTTCGAGAAGATATGTAATGTCCGGCGTGATGTAATTTATGCCTGGATAATCGGTACCTGGGAACAAAAAGCCCATGTCGACGATGATTATATCGTTATCGTACTCGATCGCCGTCATGTTCTTGCCGATGCCCATCTCGCCGGTACCGCCAATTGGGATGACCTTGAGTGTCGGGCGTGGAGCACGCGATCGCTTCGGTTGCTCGGCTGCACTAAATTGGTGACCGCCGTAGCCGTTATAGACACTTTTATTAACCGGAATGTTGATCACATGCTGGCTCGCCTGTGCATTCACGTTGTCACTAATACGGCGCTGCGCGCGGAAAACCTCACCTTTTCGGGTGGTCGTGGCGTTTAATACCGTATTGGTTGATTTCTGTTTGGCCTGATTTGGCCGTTTCGAGGCATCATCGCCTCTTGGGTTAGTGAGTCTACGTTGACCCATAATTTATTATTTTTCCTTCCTTTTCATTGCTGAAAAAATTTTGTGTTGAATACCTAAATTCAGAGTTGAGAGGTTATCGGTCAGTTACAGTATTCCCTCTCTGAAGCTGGTCACAGTATAGCAAATTTCACTACATTATGCAAGTGGGCGAGCACGATACGGTGGATTAGTCCTCTGGTTTATACTGTTTTGCGTAGTCTGCAGCTTTTTGAAAATCATCAATTAATGTCTGACGCATGCCACCGTTATAGAGCGCGGCTGCCGGATGGTAAAGCGGGATTACGAGGAATTCTTTGTCGTGATACGTAACCCGGCGCGGGTTTCCGTGATCGGTTGAGATATGAAGGTCAGGAATGAAATAACCACCGCTATGACGACCGAGCGTAATCACGATTTTCGGTTTGATAATTTCGAGTTGTCGAAGAAGATAGGGCCAAAAAGCTTTTTTCTCATCAGGTTCTGGATCTCGGTTATTCGGCGGACGGTATTTGACGATATTGGTGATGTATACATCCTCGCGCTGCATGCCGGCTGCGACGAGCATCTCGTTAAGAAACTTCCCCGCAGCGCCGACAAATGGCATCCCTACTTCATCTTCTTTTTTCCCAGGCGCCTCACCGATAAATACGATATCGGCATCGAGATTGCCGTCGCCCATCACGAGTTGCGTCGCTTGGGCTGCGAGTTCGGGGCATACGCCACCAGAGATAATTTCGTCTTTTAGCTCGTTCATCTGCTGTTGTTTTGTTGTCATGCAAATACGCTCCTATAAAGTACTATACCAGGAGCGTATTTATGCTGAAAGAATCTATAAGTTACTTCAGTTTATTGTTGATCGCGTCACGAAGCGTGCTCGCGGTCTGTTCAACGTTTGTCTGAAGATTGGTCGCTGACTTTTCGAACGCTGTTTGAGCACTCGTATAACTCACACTCTTACCCTTTGCGGCAGCCTCGAGATAATCAGCCATAACAGTCGCATAGGCTTTTAATTCAGGAGAGCCCTCACTTTTCACACCGCGGAGACTAGTCACACATGATGCGATAGTATCTGCTGTGGTAACTGCTTTGCATGCATCGGATGCACCGAGGAATTCTGCAACTGCGTGAAGCATTGTGACCTCTTTTTGAATATTGACCTCAAATGCGTCGTAGGCCTTCTTGACGTCAGCGTCCTTTTGGACCGCCCTCAAACTTCCCAGTTCCTGAGCTTTTTTGTTGAACTGATCAATTTTTGCATTCATCTCTGCTACCGATACTGACGATGAGGAGGACGTACTCAGATTCCCCGAAAGCTCTGTTTCAGTGGTATTGAGCTGGTTCATGGTGTCGGCGGCTTTTTGATAATCCGCTTTTGAGACATAGAAATTCGTAAACCAGATATATCCAGCTACGCCAGCCACTACGAGGAGGACGACAAACCCAGCGACGAGACCGATGATCAAGCCCATGTGACTCTTTTTCACAACTGGTGTGGGGGCTGGTGTGGTCGAAAATACAGGTGGAACTGCCTCGATTTGAGGAGCGGCGGCAAAGGGCGGCACAACCGGTGTCGGTTCCGTGGATACGGGAATCGCGGCTGGCTCACTCACCTCTGGAGCTGCAAACGGGTTGATTGGTGCTGATTCGGCCTGCGGAATAGATTCCACGGGTGGCCCAAACGCCTCAACGGGCGTGATGACTGGTTCTGTGACCTCTGTCGGTTGGATAGCGTCAACAGTCGGCTGCACTTCCGGCTGCGGAGCTTCTGGGGTTTGTTCTTGTTCTTGATCCATGCTGTCTCCTAGTAAGCTTAAGCACTGTTGTTACTTTCATACTAGCACACTGGAAGACGCTTGTGGCTGTCTATCGTTTTCGGGTTTTTCGTCGTTTCGCTCGATCCGAGAGCCACCCGATCGCGAATGGCACCACCCAGAGGAATGCCCACCGGAGTTTTGGATTCTTTAGTACCGAACGGATGGCTTTGAACATGGAGACTTAGTCCTGTTTGACGCCCTTCATGGTGAGGCTCAGGCGACCGCGCTCGTCGATGCCATCGAGAAGCACATTTACTTCTTGTCCTTCTTTGAGAACATCAGTGACGCGCTCAACACGCTGGTCGGAGATTTGCGAGATATGAAGCATACCGTCAGTACCTGGCATGATATTCACGAACGCACCGAAGTCTTTGATTGTCACGACTCTACCTCTGTAAAGCTTGCCGACTTCTGGCTCTTCGGTCAGTCCCTTGATCCACTCGATCGCTCGAGCGATACTGGCACCATCTGGACTTGAAACAGTAACAAGACCGTCGTCCTTGATGTCGATCTCGGTACCGGTCTCAGAAGTGATCCTGTTAATCATCTCACCACCCTTACCGATGATTGCGCCGATCTTTTCAGGATTGATCTTGATCTTCTCGATACGTGGCGCGTATGGGCTCAAGTGATCGCGAGGAGCTGGCATTGTGGTAAGCATGTGCTCAAGGATGAACTTACGTCCAGCCTTGCTTTGCTCAATTGCTTTTCGGAGAATCTCTACTGGCAAACCGTGAACCTTCATGTCCATTTGCATGGCAGTGACACCTTTTTCGGTACCAGTGACCTTGAAGTCCATGTCACCGGCGAAGTCTTCCGCGTCAGCGATGTCAGAAAGGACATATGGTGTGCCTTCATCCATCATGAGACCCATCGCAATACCACTGACTGGGCGCGTAATTGGCACACCGGCATCCATCAATGCGAGACAGCTAGAGCAAGTCGCAGCCATCGAAGTTGAACCGTTTTGGCTCATGATCTCAGTGACGCTACGGATTGCATACGGGAAATCTTCGATGCTTGGCAGAACTGCCATAAGCGCGCGCTCGGCGAGATAACCATGCCCGATCTCACGACGGCCTGGGCTACCGAGACGACCGACTTCACCGACGGTGAATGGTGCGGCGTTGTAATGGTGCATGTAACGACGTTCGTAATCGGTGCGCTCCATCGTGTCCACCATCTGAGCATAACTAAGTGGTGCGAGTGTGATGATGTTGAGCGCCTGGGTCACGCCACGGGTAAAGATGCTTGATCCATGAGTGCGTGGCAAGACGGCAACTTCGCTGCTGAGTTGTCGAACTTCTTCGAGTTTGCGACCATCTGGGCGAGTTCCGTCTTTGACTATACCGTTTCGCACGTCTTTATGGACGGCCAACGTGAAGGCTTCGTCATATTCGTCGCGGAGTGGCTTGTAGTCCGCTTCACCGCCGTGCTTGGCGGCCATTTCGATGTGGTAGGCTTGGCGAATTTCGTTGATCATCTCATTTCGCTCTGGGTATGGCCTCTGAATCTTTTCGCCGATCTTACCTTCTACCCATGCAAATGCCTCAGCTTGGATATCTGCGTTTGGAAGTACGAGCGTAAACTGCTGTTCTTTTGGCGCAACTTTTTTCTTCAGCTCTTGCTGAAGTTTGATCGCTGGCTGGAAGGCGTCAAATGCCCAAGCCATTGCGTCGAGGATAATTTCCTCGGGGACTTCTTCGGCACCAGCCTCAACCATCGTGATACCAGAACCGATACCAGCAACGACGAGGTCGAGATCGCTGGCTTCGGCTTCTTCAGGAGTCACGAATGCTTTGAACTCACCATTTACTCGGCCGACGCGAAGTCCGGCGACTGGACCATCAAATGGTACACCTGCGAGGTGAAGCGCCGCGCTGGCTGCGATCATCGCGATCATGTCAGGACGGAAGTTTGGATCCATCGAAAGCACTGATGCGACGACCTGTACCTCTTGGCGATAACCTTTTGGAAAGAGTGGGCGGATCGGACGGTCGATGATGCGACCAATGAGGATTGCGTCGTCGCTTGGGCGACCTTCGCGCTTGATGAATCGGCTGCCACTGATCTTACCAGCTGCATAAAATTTTTCTTCATAGTCGATACTCAGTGGGAAATAGTCGAGTACGACTGGACGAGTTCCGACGGTCACGCTGCCAAGCACGACGGTATCGCCGTAGCTTACGAGGACGCTACCGGTTGCACGGAATCCCACACGATTTACTTCGAGTGTCAGGGTCTTTCCACATAGCTCTGTAGATACGCTAAAGATATCCTTGCCATTAGGGTTGATAGTTTTGCTCATAAAAAGCCTCCTTTAAATTAGTCCTCACTCGCCTGTTCTCTAGCGAATAAGTAACGGGTAGAAAGATTCTTTATAAGAAAAACGATTCTATCCACCACTTACTCGGTCCACGGGTGATGCCTCTACTATACCACAGAAGCCGCCCACACTTCATGCATCTACCCTGTGAGCGCTTCGTCTGTTAGTCTAGATGCATGGAAGCACAATATGACCTCATCGCGTCGGCCGCAGAAGTCGATGCTCATATCCAGAAAATCGCTCGTGATATCCTCACAAATCATGCATCGACTCCCCTATTCGTCGCACTACTGCGCGGAGCGGCGCCATTTGCGAGCAAACTGATGTTCGCCATCGCCGCAGAGGTGCCAGATTATCATCCCGATCTCGACTATATGATGATCAGTACTTACGGAGATGATCACAATGCAAAACAGCCTATCATCGTCACCGACCTCGCACCAACAACAGATGTGAAAGGTCGAGCGATCGTGATACTCGATGATGTGATCGACCAAGGTGTTACAAGTGATTTTGTACGCGACCTTCTACTAAAACGTGGCGCGTTAAGCGTAGAGCTTGCGACACTCGCAACCAAAGCCGTTCCAGGACGAATATCGCAGGCTGATTACACCGGATTTGACGCAGGCGAACGTTGGCTCGTCGGCATGGGGCTCGATGACGCCACCGACGGCCACGAACACTACCGTTGGATGGATAGTATCTGGGAAATTCGACGCTAAAGCTAGCTGCCTAATTACAAAGTGCTGCCTTGCGCGGTAATATCCATCTGCATGGCATACTGTGTCATAGGTAAGATTAAATTATCCGCTACTTCATGGTCTGATTGAACAAATGCCTCGTCTTCGAGCAGGCTTAATCGTGCGACTCCATTTCGAACAATTGAGGCCGGGTCAAACGTCAGTGCGAGTGGCGGAGCTTGAAACTGACACTCACCAATCCCCGAGCGATCACCTGTAGCATGGAATGCCAGGAGCGGAGATAAGGAATACCATTCAAAATTTTGCATATCACTTGTCGCGGAAAGAAACATGGTCTGCGGGCCAATCGGCGTATCGGGCTGCAGGAAAGCCTCACGGCATAAACCGCAGGGATGGAGTGTAGCTGAATCAAGCCCTGATTGTTGGTCGGCTTGCACGTCGCCAATGATACACACGAATGGTATCGAAACAACCTCACCCGGCAAGCACCCCTCTGTTGCCTTGGTCATAAGCGTGTGTTCCGCATGCACATTAATCGTGTCGTCGTGCGTGGGCTTGGCGTTTGCTCCATGAGCAATTTCAAAGCGCCAACTCGATAATTGCTGGTCGAAGTACATGACAAATGCCGCTCCACCGACGTTGAATTCACGCCAAGAATCGGCGAGCTCTCTAGCCTGCTCGGCTGCCAGGAGTAGGCGTCCTATATTCTTCACTGCCTCAAGTCGTGCAATTGCTTCAGCATGCTGAAAAAGCTCGATATTCTGATGGCTTGTGAATTCCCCCGACCGATCATGACGAGCCAAACGAACCGCCTGTCGAACGAGGTGATTGCCGAGGTTATCTAGATATGACTTAGGCATAATAAATTTGAAAGTATTTTACAACTATATTATTTATTTGTCAATCTCAGTTACTGTGTCTGAATGATATACAAAAACTAAAGACCCCCCTATCGGGGGAGTCTTCGTGCGACTGACTTGCGCAATTACTTGCGAAGTCCGAGTTTGTCGAGCACCGCTTTGTAGGTGTCGAAATCGTTTGCTTCAAGGTATTTGAGAAGTTTTTTGCGCTTCCCTACCATCTGAATTAGCCCGCGGCGCGCCATATTGTCGTGCTTGTTGAGCTTGAGGTGTTCAGTCACCTCTTTGATACGAGCCGTCAAAATCGATACCTGCGCTGGTGCGCTCCCGACATCGTTTTTGTCGACCTGAGTCAAAGCAATTGCCTTAGCTTTGTTATCTTTTGTAATCATAGCTTGTGATTATAACAGAGATGACAGATTGATGCAAGATAAGACTGTGCTCGTTTTTTCTTCAAGCGGACGGGTCGCATCGATGTGCAGCGCGCCGTAGCGACGCTCCAGTTGGTCGATCGCTGGCTGGGTGTCGCATGTGTGGGTCGCGAGCCGCTCGGCGGCATTTTCCTGCACACCGAAAAGTTCGCGCGAGCGATCATGCATCCGCTCGATCGCAAATTGATCAGTGCCGTCGAGGATCACGAGTTTCACGAGGTTAATCTCACCCCGCTCCACTATTTGCATAAAGCCAGGAACCAATCGCTGATATCTGGGGTGACCATCGATCACCACGATGGACGCGCTACTGCGGTCAAGCGCCTCCTGGACAATTCCATGCACTAGCTCAGGATCATCAAGTGTCCCGTGATGAGCGAGTAGGTCTCTGTAGGCACGAAGTTGCTCCGAAAAGGCGGACGTAATCTCTCCGTCGCTAATGGCGCGAAGCTGATCGCCGAGGCTCATGCGCTCGGCCATAATACCCTGCTCGCAAAGTGCACTGACGACACTTTTTGCGAGCGTGGATTTTCCGAGCCCAGGTTTGCTCTGGATTAATATTACATTACGCGTCATTTAGTCTTCTATTCCGAAATCTTTAAGTGTCTTTGCGTCAGAAATGTCATAGTCTGCGATCTTGGTGCGCCTCAGCTCCGTACAATACGCGCCCGTACTGAGCGTTTCCCCAATATCAACCGCGAGACTGCGAATATACGTGCCGCTCGACACGTGTGCGCGAACCGACAGTTTCGGATACTCATACTTCGTAAGTTCGAGCGAATACACCGTGACGGTGCGCTCGGGCATCTCGATTTCCTTGCCTTCACGTGCGAGATCATACGCACGGCGCCCCGCGATTTTGATCGCGCTAAAGATGGGCGGACGCTGTCGAATTTCACCCGTAAATTGATGTAATACCTCCTGAATCTGCGCTAAAGTAGGCCTATGAGGCTCTTGCTGTTGAGAAACATCTGCAGCCTGAGACTCAAGCGGTACGTGCCCGATTTGAGCCCCAGCGCGAAGCCGTTTCTCAGTAGCAGGAACCGGTTCAGGCCGGTGATAGTCGACGATTTCGCCCTCTGGATCACCCGTCGTACTCACCTGTCCGAGCACGAACGTCGCTTCATATACTTTGTCGTGCTTCGTATAGATGCCTGCGTTTCGACACTCTGTACCGGTGACGAGTATCATGAGTCCGGTCGCAAATGGATCGAGCGTACCCGTGTGACCTACCTTCACCCGCTTGCCAACCTGTCGGGTCAGCACACGTCGAATTCGCGCCACGACGCCAAAGCTCGTCATATTCGCGGGCTTATCGATGAGAATTATTCCATCTAGTTCGGACATGCTTTTATTGTAACAGAGGAGTGGCCCTATGATTGGCCAGGAATCTGAAACTGTGCCGGATCAGATTTTGTGCTGTCGCTCGATGGCGCTGGTGGCAAAATTGAACCAAGTGGCTGACCACCCACCGGATTTGACGGAGGTGGAGTCTGCGCAAGATCACTCGGAAGTGGAGGAAGCGTCGTAAAATCAGGCATCGGTGGCAATGGTGGAAGTGGTGGCAACCCATCCAGGGGATCATGGCCTCTATTCTGCGCGTCAATTTGTGCGAGTGTTGGTCCTGAGTCAGCCGACGGTTGCATGACAGGAATGCCCGATCCCGAGTTGACTGGCGACGGATCAAGTCCGGAATCAACTGCCGGTAGATCTTGTGGTGCAGGATTCGGACCAAATACGTCCGGAATAGGAGGCTCATCGCTCTGCGTAGGATCAGAGGCAGCCGAAAGTGGCGCCTGAAATGATGGCTGATCGGTAAGGTAATGCCCACTATCATGACTAAGGATGGTTCGATTTCGATCATCGAGAGACTCGCGCAGTTTTTCGTCAGCAGCTTCCTCTGTGGTCGCATTAAGCGTTCCGCCGAGCGATGGCTCGGGCGCTTTCCATTGATTCATACTCACGGCGCCGCGAAGTGGCGTTTCTTCAAAGCCCATCCCGGGAGGGCTCACGGTCGGAAGTTGCGTTGTGTCGGCGAGGTGTTGTGCGAGTTCGGCTTGAGCTTTCTGCTCAAGGTCTTGGCCGCCGTTTGCAGCGCTCGCAGCCTGACGCGTGAGCTCTTCAGCTGCTTCTGTAGCCTCGGCCTGGTTCTCTTCTGCGGTCTGAGCGGCAACGGCGTCAAGATTCCCCTCTTTTTCATGGGAGATCGCGAGCGCACCCGACGCATCTGGTACATTTTCTTCGGTCGTTACTGGTGCATTGTCACGCACCGACATTTCAGTCGCATCGGCAGGTGCAGGTTGTGGCGGAATCGCCGCGCCCTTTTCGAGTTGGGTCGCGATCAATTGCTGGTTGGCTCCCGCGCCCATCAATGTGGCAGCGGTTGTCATGACGCGTGAGCTAGTCTTCGAATTTGAGAATCGCTCAGTCGCAGCGACAATTCCGGTGAGATAAGCGGTGGCAATCTGCTCGTCAAGTAAATCAGCATCGCTCTTCAGCGCGTCGGTAAGACTCGCGAGCATTTCACTATAACTCGAGGCATTTTTATCATTCCAATTGATGGAGCCAAGGCTCGAATCTTCCTCGATACTGATCGCGACGACGGTCGCTTCATCGAGAATCGCTCCATGCGCCTCAAGCGCACGGTCAAGGTTTTCTTTGCTTCTGACACCGATTGCAAGCACAAAGTCGACGTTGTAGTCACCCTGTGAAAATTCGAGATCGTGGTCGGTAATAGTCGTACGGTACGGCGTGATAAAGATCTTGACCATGTCGTCGACTACTTTGTAGCGGAGATGGTCGGCTTTTTCCTTGTCGAGTGCGATGATAAAATCTCGAAGGCTGTCGACGTTCTGTTCGAATGTCTTTTCTGGCTCCAAGAACTCGATAGCTGGCGGAATTGCCCCACTGAAGATCGCAGTCGCGTGCTTGCCTTTTTTGTTGAGACTGAGCGTGATACCGAGTGCCGATGACAACTCGTCGACGGACGGGTTGGAATTAAGCGCGACGAGTACCGTGCTCGCGTCGTTCAATTTATCGACAATCTGCTGTTTGACCTTTGTATCGTTCACCGTGATGGCCTTTTTTATTTTTTGTCAGAGAATATAGCGTCACTATACCATAAGCACCTTAGGGGCGTCAATATATTCCCCTCTCTTTACAGCCCCTGTCTTTTTCTGTATAATGTTTCTTTGATTGCAATAACAAAAGTAAGAGGTTCGAATAACACAATGCCAATCATCAAATCAGCCGTCAAACGCATGAAACAGACTGCCGTACGCCGCGAGCGAAACGTCGGTACTAAGCGCGATATCAAATCAGCCGTCAAGGCGTTCATGGCCAAACCAAGCGCAAGCGCGCTTTCAAAAGCTCAGAGCGAATATGACACCGCGGCCAAAAAAGGCCTGCTCAAAAAGACAACTGTTGCCCGCCGCAAAGCCGGACTCTCGAAAGTTGCAAAAGCCGCTGGCGTGAAGCTCGCCGCTGCTACTCCTAAAAAAGCTGCAACCGTTGCAAAGAAAGCTGTCGCCGCTAAGCCAGCCGCACCAAAAGCCACTCCTGCTGCAAAGAAAGCACCAGTGAAAAAAGCTGTTGCCAAGAAGCCTGTAGCCAAAAAAGCTGCGAAGTAATTACCCTTTGCCTATCAAAAACCCGCTAAACCCTAGCGGGTTTTTTGTTTAGCGCGAAGCAACGGCCATAAGCCAGTTAGTGAGCCCATCCCAGGGATCGGTCGCGGTGGTTTTGAGATTATTATCGAGCGTCGCAAGTTGGTGAGTGAGCTTCGTCACATCGGCTAGTTTGATCTGACGACTGTCCGTCCAAAGATTTTGTACCACAAATGGGTGCGCGCCGATCGCTGAGGCAACTTCACTCGCCGGTTTGTTCGTGAGAGCAATTGAGACTAGTTGCGACCATTGGCTCATCACAAATCCGAGCGTCATATACGGGTCGCTCGAGGCGCGAAGATTAGCGATCAGTGGCATGAGACGCTGCGCGTCACCCGAAATCGCAGTATGGAGAATAGAGAATACCGTATCCTGTGTCGTCTCGGGAAGCACCGCCTCGAGCATGTCGTCTGTCACTAATTCGGTGCCAGCAAGCGCATCAATTGCGCTCGCGAGCATCTGCTGGCTGATTATGAATGAGCCGGGTCGTTGCGATGGGAGTGTCGCTCGCGTTACCATCTTCGCTACCTGCTCGTTTTGCAATGTAACACTCATCGACGCTGCGTACTCATGAAGCCACTTCTCCGCCCTAGCTCGCTCGCGATCCGTCCATTCATTTGCCTCATAAACAGTCGTAATTTTTTGCAATGTTTTGTAGGCTTTCGTGCGCTTGTCGGGCTTCGACTCGATCAAAATAAGGTCGCTCGCGATACCTCTCTCGGCCCACTCGCCGAGCGCGTCCCAGACGGGTTTATTCTCGCTCGCGCCTTTTATAATGACGAGCCGCTCCGTACTAAATAGCGTCGTCCCAAGTAGCAAATCCGGTAAGTTTTCCGGGCCAATCTCACTCCCGTCTATCCGCTCAACTTCGCCACCAAAAGCCGCGATCAGCTCCCGAAGCTGTCGCTCAATCTCAAATGAATTCTCTCCCAGAAGTAGGTGTATCACTGAGTTTATTGTAACACCTGACACACCGGGCAGATATGCGTGCCGCGACCGGCGACGCGGATCTTTTCGATGACCGTTCCACAGCGTGGACATGGTTGACCATCGAGGCGAAAAACTTTTGCAAATTTGAGGTAACTCCCCTTATTTCCTTCGGCATCGACGTAGTTTCTATCAGTACTTCCGCCCTTTTCAATCGATAGTGTGAGAACATTTTTTATTTCCATGAGGAGTAATGCCAAGCGTTCATCGTCGACATCACGAACACGAGTCACCGGATGAATCTTTGCCGCCCAGAGTGACTCGTCGGCGTAGATATTGCCTACCCCCGCCAGGACAGACTGATCGAGGATTGCCGCCTTCACGCTCGTATTGTTGCGGCGGCGCATGCGAGGGATAAATTCTGTATGCGTGAATGAATCGTCGAGTGGTTCAGGCCCCACACGTTTCATAAAATTAGTGTTCATCACCTCGCTTGTCGGTACGAGCGTCATGTAGCCAAACTTTCGAAGATCGTTGAAATACAACCGCGCCCCATCCGTAAAATCGAGATGTTCGCGCGTCGTATTATCGGGCAATGCGCTGACGAGTGAATCATTCGGGTGTCCCCCACCCCAATGCTCCTGACCGTGAACGACCACGAGCTGCCCCGTCATCTTGAGATGAACCATGAGCGTGTAGTCGCTCGAGAGTTCGATGAGCAACATCTTTGCCCGTCGCTTCACATCGACAATCGTCGCGCCTATCAAAAACTGTTCAACATCCACTAGAGAATTGGGAAAACTTCTCGGACTATTGTAGTTAAGAACCGCCGAAATAGTTTTTCCGACAATCAAACGCCCGAGTCCCCGCCGAATAGTTTCGACTTCCGGCAGTTCAGGCATGTGTTATTCCTTTGCTTTAATCGCTTGACTAACTTTGCTATCGTCGCGAAGGTTTTGCCAAAATGTTACCTGAGAAGACTTAACTGCGATGCTGTCATCGGGACCATACACTTGGCTTGATACTTTTACTAATGTGGCCTGGGTACTGCTCGTCGTCTTCGTGTCGGCACTACTGTCAACACTCTGCGCGATATATGGAGATTTAATGATGAGGAAGTCGCCACCCGTGTTCTGAAGTTTGCCGAAATACATCTGGCCACTGTTCAGATAGACCGCTTGGTATTTACTGGTATCGATTTGTTGAGCGGGTTGAGACCGCATCACGAGAACTGTCACAAGGGCGATGCCGAGGACAAGCGCGAGTGCGCCCACTACAACACCGAGTTTAAATAGTCGTGATTTAATCTTCGTAGTTTTAGGTTGTGAGTGTTCAGTCATGCTATCCATTATAACCTGTATCTTTAGTGACCCGTAATATTAGAGCCTGTCTTTGCCCACAATAATGAGGATATTGGAGGTTCCAGCAGATTCACTGAGCGGCACGACGCCACGCTTCCCCTTCACGATGGTTGTGAGTCCCTCGACGAGGTTATCTTTTTGATCTGTATTGTCGATAATTATCGTGTTCGGTAGATTGCGATTACTTGCATTGCTGGTGACGACTTTTGCATTCGGGTACTTGCTCTCAATATCTTTTTTGACAGTCTCGGCGATATTGGGATCTGGGGTCCCGTTGAGAACCGAGATCGTCGTGCCCTCTGCTTCGGCAAGACCGAGGTCAATACTAACGGGAGACACGGCGACGATTTTATTGATACTCGGTCGATAGATAATGGCCTCTCCTTTGGTCGCATAGACCAAAATTTCATCGCCTTTTTTTGCATTGTCTTTGAGAAATTGATTTGATAGCTGCGACGTATCCTCAACGACAGCTAGGGTAGGCTCTTCGTCGGTTGGGAGTAGCATAAGCTGACCAACTGCAGCTTTAGCCCCCGCGAGCTGTTTGAGCGCCTGGCTAGTCGTGGCATTACTTATCTGTCGTCCGACGATAAGGGCTGCAACTAATATGGCGAGAATGATGATCAAAAACTTATAGTTTTTTCGTATATATCGAATCAACTTCTTCATTACGATTCCCGTGTTCTTAGTAGAGTCGCGCGCTACACCGCCAGGGTTCATTTCGTTAATTATCACTTTCAATGTAAATCTTGTTGATAGCAATTGCTGTCGTGGTCGCAGTAAGGTTTGCCGTACCATTTGACATCTGTACTTGAGGGCCCAAGAAAGCCGTGTTGAGCGGAAGGTTTGTTGAGGTGCTTGAATCGACCAGCACTGAACCGGTCAACAGATCGACAAGACGGTAATAAATCACTGTATCATTTGGCGCAGCATACATTGAAAAGTCATACGCATTACCAGATGTCATCGCTGGTACGGTAAAGGTAGCTGCTCGGCTTGTTGTCGTATTATCTCTTGTCATAAACGTCATTGTAGTAATACCGTCCGTTGTGATGTGAGACAAGCCAGCGACGTTCCCTGTTACAGTATCGGCAGCAGCAGCTCCGGTTGTCATACTAGTCAGCCCAACAAACAGCCGAACGCTAGTTGCGGGTACGAGATCCGTCTCGAATCGAGTCTGCATAAAGAATCCGCCTTGGCCAGCAGCATTGCCTCTCCAGAACGATGGTATCTGAGCGGCCGTCGATGCCGTCAACCCCAAAATTTGGTTTGTTGCGGCAGTGTTCGCAAATCGTGTACGACGCAACTGGTTAGCCATGCCGGCCGTCGGCTGCACGCTCGAGAAGGTGCCGGTACCGGCCGGCCAGACCGTTCCGAATCCCACACCAGTAGCTGTCAAAGACGGCGTCCAGAGTTGAATGGTATTAAATGCAAGACTCGGCTGAAGTGCGGTATCCACGCCTGATGGAGCCTTCCACTTGAGCATCATACGTCCGGCGACTTTTTTCGCGTAGACCCGGAGATTTCCGGCAACTGGTGCCGCAGGGTCAGCTGGAACGCCAGCGCTTGTATAGCCAGCCAAATTCAATCCACCCGACTGCACATCGAGTCCCGTATCCCATCCCGTACCGATATACATCCCCGTCTCTGAGCCGGCACCGATTGACGTCGGGCCCTCAAGCTTAATACCGTTTATCTGCACACCACTTGCAGCACCGGTTGGGTTTGCGACTACGCGCATGCCATTCCACGTACCGCCGCTCGTCGTCCCTGGAGTGAGATCTACTCGCACGCCAGAAGCCTCAACCGCCGCAGGGCCGCCGACATAAGTAACCTGTATGCCACTAGCTCCTGCCGTCACATTAGGCTGCCCTATGTTTGATACGTTGAACATATCTACCGTGGGTGCCGCTCCAGCAACAATCGAGACAGCTTTGGCTGCGGTCGTCGTAATAGTCGCAGGGCTACCAGACGCGTTGTATGCCGTCTGCAATGTTGACGCAGCCGTGACACAGTCTGCCCACGCACCACCCTGATAGCAGCGGAACTTACCTCCTGAGTTGTAGTACATCGCCCCGTTTGTACCAGTTGGATCACTCGCATTGGAATCGAGCACGAGCACCGTACCATTCGTGTCGCTAGTACCGATAACAACTTGCCCCGTACCTGAGCTATCAACCTTGAATATATTGCTTGTCCCGTTATTGACGATAAACGCGCTCGCGCTCGCCGTCGTGATCGAGTTCGTGTTCGTAAACGCATTGGCTGTCGAAAGCTGGCTAAATGCCGTTGAATCAATACCATCGAGTGTGTCACTGTTAAACGCATAGGCACTCGTAGCAATCTGGCTACGAGTGGTTAGTGTTTCCGCTCCCACTGTTATCTCAAAGTACAGATTGGGGTAAGTTGAAAATGCCGTAGTGAGTGACCCAGTCTGCGTACTTCCTACACCGAGCTTGAGGCTAAACAAGCCGTTTGTAACCGTCACAGCTTGACTGTTCGCAGCGAGGCGCGTCTCCGACCACCTAACCGTGCCGACCGTTGGAGAGTCCCACAGCTTAAGTTGCATGTCATAAGACCCGTTAAGCGGATTCCCTGATGTGTCCGTCAGGCGACCCTGAAAATTCATGATATTCGGCGCTGTCACGACAGCGTGAACAGGCGTTGTGAAAAATACAATAGAAAACAGACCTACTATCAAAGCCGATAGGCTATACCCTAGTCCACGACGAAACAGCTCGGAATTCACCCGATAGTACCTCTGTTTTTTATAAAATGTTAGTCTCTGCCCGTGCGACGTATCTGTTAATCCACCGCTCAAGCTACCATAAATTGTACCCATTTTTTGGGAAAAAAGCAAGAGCAGTATGGGGGTGCGAGTCAGCTAACGATTGTTGTGAAATATCTTACGTAAACGGCGTCGGAATGCGTAGACAAGAGCCATTAAAATGACTGCTGCGATGACAACGAGATGCCACAGTGAGGCGACAAAAATCCACACGCCACGCGTGCTATTCCCATACTGCGCCTGGACATAATAGAACCCGAATCGACTAGTCGATAACGCAAACTGATTGTCGCGTTCGATCCCCGGAAAGACCAGTGAGCTGGTCTCTGTCTGCTTCTGATCAAACGGAGCGACTTTCACGTCAACGTCCGGGAAAAATCCCCCACTTTTCGTGGGATCGCTCGTATTTTTGACCGTGTAGTCGCCCGTGATCTTCCCGTTTAGCTGCAAAAATGGCACCGAAAGGCCGGTGATCTCCGCCTGGCGAACTCCTGGCTGGCCGTTAGTGATGTGGAATAGCGTTCCGACGCGGACTGCGGGCGTGACGCCGGCGACTTCACCCGTCTCTGTCGTGAAGAAAATGGCGGCCGACACATCACCTTCGGGCAACTTCGCTCCGCTGAGCGCATAATACATACGAAATACCTCACGCGGTCCGAGGGTGATTTCATTCATGTCGAGCGCTATCCCGGCGCTTACTTTGTCGTCATTATAAAATTGCAAATTACCCGTATTGTCTATCTGTCGGAAGGTTTGAACCGAAGTCTTGATTTTGACCGTCTCGGCTCCAGAATTAGCGATATCTAAGAAGCCTTTTTGAGTCTCGGCTTTCTTTAACGTCGTTTTGATATCAAGCGGCTGGAGCTGCAATGAAAGCGCGTCGACATGAGTTGCCATACCAAATACAATCGCAGCAACGGCGGCGAACCCAAATAACCACCACTTCACGGCGTAATCGTTCCCGTCACCGTCACCGTGTTGGTGTAGTTACCTGTCGGTTGTGCTGAGCTCACATCTGAGCGAAATTGCATCTTGATGGTGTCGAGCACACTCGCGCCGCCGCCCGTTCGGCTGTAGAGCGTCGTGCTTGACCCAGGCAGGGCTGCATACTTTGTGCCACTCGCCCACTTGACGTCGAGACTCGGTGCAGTCGTGAGCGTAAACCCAAAACCTTTTGTCGTGCCTTCGGTCCATGCGCCTGGTACTGCAATATTCGCCGAGACTGCCGGGATCGTATAACTTCCATTTTTTAAATCATTATTTTGGTTGATCGCGAGGCTATACTTACCCGTATCGGCCTGCACCATGATATCTGCCGTGGTCGTATTCGAAATACCAGGCGTGATTGAACCAAGCGAAAAACCACTCGGCGTACCCGCATTACTCGCAGTGTATTCGGCATTGATTTCATCGGGCCTGAGATCCCGCGTGAGGATCTTTAATTCATCAAGAGAACCCGTGAGCTTATTGGCATTGGCGAAATCAGCCGCGATCTTGAGCGTACCACCAGCTGCGGGGTTTGATGCGGGAATAGTATTCGTGCTCGCTACCATCGAACCATCGATATAGAGTTTGAGAGTCGAAGTTGAGCGATTGACCGTCATCGCCGCGTGATGCCAGGCATTGTTGACGTAGGTAAGCGGTGAGAGAACCGCCGTATTGACAGCCGAACCACATGTCGAGGGAGTCGAGGAGACCTGGGCACGAATTTGACCGGTCGACGTCATGGCCAACTGCCAGCCCATACAACCTCCTTCGCGCGAGGCAAAGAACTGATCAGACGCACCAGCTGAGGCAACTTTGAACCAAAGCTCGACCGTACCCGCCGTGTTCGTCACTGGGTTGTAGGCGGACGGATCAGACGGTGTATCGTCGATATACTGCGTTGTACCGTTGAATTGAAGTGCATTACCTACCTTGCCGGCAATGCTCGTCGCGCCCGCCGTCGAGTGAACGGTTGTGATGGCACTATTTGCCGCATTGAACACTGGCGATTTGTCACTCACGCCAGCGTCAAGCGGAAGATATGCGATGAGACCAGTCGGCTGCACGGCGACCGAAAGACTATTGCTGAGCTGGGCGATATACCCGGCATCAAGCCTGTAGCTTCCCCCCGAACCTTGCCCGACGATTGATTCGCCCATCGTGCTTATCAATCGATACGTTAATGACGACGTCGAATCTCCACCACTCGAAACACCTAGCTCGCCATTGATCTTATACGTCGTACTACTGTAGCTATCAGCCGCGACATAGGGCGCACACACGAGAAGTGCGAGTAACGTTGCGATAAGTGTGGATATCCCCCGGACCATATTGTCTTTATTATACCAAAATCGTATTTGGTCAGGGAGTGTCATCGTAACTCGAGTCGCGCCTCTATCTGCTGAATCGTAGCGTCTGTGTTCGTAAACCACACGCCAGGCATACCGGCAGCATCCGCCCCTTCGATATTCGCCTCAGTGTCGTCTACCATCACACATTCACCGGTTGTGAGTCCGAGCTTTTCGGCGATGAATAAAAACGCGCCTGGATGTGGTTTCACGAGCCGCATCTGGCTCGAGATGAGATAGGCGTCAAACATTCCATTGAGCTCCTGCGCACTGAAAAGCGCGCCTGGCATGTCCCTTCCAGCATTTGTCAGCAGCGCTGTTTTGAAACCGCGAATGCGAAGTTCTTTGACATACTCAAACATACGTTGATTACGGACGTGTTTTTGCGCAAAGATCGATTTTACCTCTTCGGTAGTTCGTCCGATGAGGCTGGCAACGCCCACCGCATAATCATCCGCCGCGATGTAGCCGTAGTCATTCTCCTTGTTGAGATTTATGAGTTCTTGTTGATTTTCGGCTGGACACATGTCGAGCAATACCGAAAAGCTGCCCCCATAGAGGACTCCGAAACAGTCGAACACAACCCCTTTGATCATGCTTTTAGTATACAGGAAAAAGCTAGAAAAGCGTCGTGGCGCTCTGAACCGGCGCGAGATATTGGACGTTAAAATCTGGTACTTGATTGACGAATAATGCGCGAATCTTCGCAACGTCCGCGGCCATCGTACCCTTTGACTGCGCACATGTCGATGTCCACAAGCTATGAGTTGCAGTGCCGCTATTCACGGTTTCGAATAGGTAGACACGACCATTTGTCGCGCATACACCACGGATATCATCATTGCCTTGAGCGTCGCGTACGCCACTCACGGCTGCCTTATCGAGGGCATATGCAAATTCCTCATAGGCGCGAGTGTTGTTCGTATATTGTTTGGTGTCGACTACTTCCGCAAGATAACCCTTGTAGGTAGTGTAAGTACGTGACGAAGGTGTGATAAAGATCTGATACGATTTGAAATTTTCGTTTGCAACGATCGGTCCGCGCTCCGTAAACCGCACCGCTCGGCCGTCGGCCGTATTGAGCACGTCACTACGAATCTGGTCCGACGCACTCGCCTGCTGAGTCTGCGAAGTCGACGACGTGTTGTTGGCGAACAGCATGCGTCCGAGTGATACGAGCGCAGCGATAATAAGCGCGATGACAACGATCGCGATAAGCAAAGGAACTATCCGTGGTCTTGCTCCCTTATACATAGGCATTATATTACCACACCTAGGGGTAAAAGTCAACTAAATTGTGTGTCAGGCGACATAGATGCCGTAACGACCGTCAGAGAGGCCGTGCTCGCGGATCAAGTAGTTGAGCATCTCGCGCATTGGGTCAGAATTGAGCAAGCGAAAATCCCCAAATTCGCCAAATTTGTCAGGCAGCAGACTGAGGACGATCACCTCTACCTCTCGATCGCCGTGACCATTATGCTCGATCGCATAACATTTTTGGTCAGCTTCAATTAGCCCAGCCTCGCTCAGGCGACCCTGTTCCTCGAGCTCCTCAAGCCTGCGCCGGAACGATGATGGAGTCTTTACGTCGATATTGACGTAACGCTGGCTCTCGGGATCGCGGACTTGTAGATCGATTCCCATGGCATCGGCAGTACGGTTCGGCAGTACCGCATCAAATCCCCTATCGCGAGCCGCCTGGTATACGGCAATTTCACGAGTCAGCCCGCGTACGATCGCCGTCCATTGCTCATCGGAAAACAGCACGCTATGCGCCTGCAAACAAATTCGGTCGAGACCCTGTTTGGCCTGCACGGCAAACTGCGAGCGGTCGTACTCATTCATCGCGAGTATGGTTGATACGAACGTGTCATTAAAATCAATAAGTTCAAAAACCCGTGCCTCTTTATCGTGATAGCCACGAGGATGCTGATCCATCTGCTGCTGCGCGCCCGCTGCCTGCGGTCCCTGAATATAGAGGGCGGCGAGCCAATCTTCGGCTCGGCTACTCGACTCGGCTCGACCACGCAGTTCCTTCACGAGAGACTTGAGCTGTCCAGGTCTTAGGCGCCGATGAGGCACGCGTCGGGCGACATAGTCGGCAACATCATGAAAGATATCGTCCATAACCGTCGGATGACTCGGAATTCCCTTGAGTTTATCGACGATCCGTCGAGGTCGAAATCGTCGCCAATGCCGATACCAGTTTGCGCTGTTTGTTTGAGTCATTTCTGGCTCAATTATAGCATGAGCGGTTATCTATTGAGGTGATTCTGGTAGTCTTTGATGCCCGTGAGCCAGCCACCTTCGAAATAGTCATCAGGACTAAATGTGCGCAAATCCACCCACTCATATTTATCATGGTGCTCGCCCAGCTTTATCTCACCACCTAAATATTGCGCCTCATATCCTACCGCAAAAATACGGACCATAGATTGCGTCGAATGTTCGAGACGCTCGACTCTGAAAAATACCTTAGGATCCCCAAGCTCGTATTGTACGTCTCCAATTTACTCACGTATCTTGCGCTTCATTATGCTCTCGAGTGGCGCATCGAACTCATGTTTTTGAATTCGTCCTCCAGGAATATCCCATTCGCCGAAAATATCATGAGTGATGAGCAATTTATCGCCATCTCGCAGTAGCACTTTCATTGCCACGAAATATAAGTCACGCGGCTCCGTCATGATAGTTCACCATACGTATCATCCCGAAATAGATTTCGCACCCCACCGCGTGGATTTAGCATATCGCCCTTCCAGCGCGGCATGATATGAAAGTGAAAATGCGGTACACTTTGGCCCGCTTCAGGACCATCATTCACGCCGTAGTTAAAGGCACTGGGCTTTGTAGCTCTTTGTTGCAGATTTGCCAACGCGTGTTCGATAAACGTTGCACCTTGCTGATCAGTTGTTTTTTCCATGTCGGTGTAAAGTTGAAGTAAATCTGTAACGTTAATAATTTTGATAACTTCCCTGACAAATGGTAGCAAGCTGTCGCTTTCGGCAGCTGTAAGCTCCTCAAGATACTGCGCGTGGCGTTTTGGAATCAGTAGAGCATGACCCGGCGTTGCCGGCCGACCATCCCAGCGCGCACGCCATAGTTCGGTCTCTGCGAAGCCAACCATGCCAGACTGGTACTCATCGCAGAAAAAGCAGACCTCGCTCATTACACCTCTCCCCAATTATCTCCCACGTGCACATCAACCTGAAGACGGACGCCGAGATCGGGGGCGATGTTCTCCATTGTATCTTGGAGGATTTCGGCAACTTTTTCAGCATTCTCTTTCGTACACTCGACGAGAATTGAGTCGTGCACTTGCAGAAGTTGTTCACCGAGTGGCTCATGGACGCGCAGCTTTTCCTCAACCTCCACCATCGCCTTCTTCATGAGATCAGCTTCAGTTCCCTGAATCGGCATATTTGCCGCGGCACGTTCGGCCGCCTGACGCACGATGAAGTTGCTGCTATGCACGTCGGGCGTCGGACGACGACGTCCATACATCGTCTCGACGAAACCGTCGTCGTGAGCTTTTTTGATAATGCTCTTTGTGTAATCGACAAGCTTCACACGGACTTTGTTGTATTCGTCGATAAACGATTTTGCTTCTGTAAAACTCATACCAGCTGCCGCCATCAGCCCATGTATACTCATGCCATAGAGGACGCCAAAGTTTACCACTTTCGCGGCACTACGCTGCGCCTTTGTGACCGCGTCGAGCGTAACCTTATAAACCTCAGCCGCCGTCTTCGTATGGATGTCAGTCCCCGCGTTGAAGTCATTGATCATCTTCTCATCACCTGCGAGCACCGCAGCGAGGCGAAGTTCAAATTGGCTATAATCGGCGTTAACAAATACATTCCCCTTTTCCGGAACAAATGCATCGCGAATTTTCCGACCGAGTTCGGTGCGTACGGGAATGTTCTGGAGATTCGGATCTGTGCTACTCAATCGACCAGTCGCCGCCACATCCTGATTGTAGGTCGTGTGAATTCGCCCATGATCATCGACCAGTTTCGGCAGCGCCGCGACGTAAGTATTTTGTAGTTTCGCGAGTTCACGATATCGCTCGATTAGTTCGATGATTGGATGGCTTCCGCGCAGCTTATCAAGCTCACTTTGGCCGGTACTGTAGTTAGTCTTACCGCGTTTGATTCCAGCCGTCGGCAACTGCAACTTCGTGAACAATACTTCGGCCAGTTGGCTCGGGCTCGCGATATTAAATTCATAGCCAACCATCGTATGCATTTGCGATTCCACCCCTGTAAGTTCCTGAGTAATTTCTGTGTTCATTTGATCTAACTGTCCGACGTCAAGGCGAATACCGCGATACTCCATACGGGCTAGTACCGGTATGAGTGGAAAGTCGATTGTCCGTGCGACACTGGCTAGACTTGGCAGTTCGTCCAATGCTTTTGCCTGCTCTTCATACAAGGTCCACAGGGCGCTAATCGCGAACTCTGGACCCGTGATTTCAGTACCGATCAGGTCACTCAGTTCGCGTGATTTTCGAAGAGGATTGAGCAGGAACGATCCCTGCGAAATGTCATGGTGAATCTCCGGGAGATGCGTCTCCCCTGCGGCGAGCAACTGCTTCAAAAATACCTTTGTATCATGCGCAATAATCGGCACATGGGCGACTAGAGCCGCCGTTTCTTTGAGTGTTAGTTTCGCGGCCTTGCCACGTTCATGCGACACCCATATCGTGTCCCCGTCCGGATAAACTACGAGTTCTCGGGCCATCATCAGCACGGCACTCGCTTCGCTCTGGGTCAGTTCTTGCACTGGATCGAGCGACGTATCATGCGCCGCTTTGTCATCGCCAACCTGCATAGCCATAGGAAGTTTATTTAACAAACTTCGAAACTCGAGTCGCATCAAAATATCGCGAAGTTTCGAGGTATCAAGATCGTTTATGTCCATCGCCGGAAGATCAAGAGTCATCGGCACATCAAACATCAGTTCCCCGACGCGCTTACTAAGCTCCGCCGACTCCTTTCCCGCCTCCAATTTACGCCGTACCGAATCTTTTACTTGCCATAAGTTCTCATACACGCCTTCGAGCGTTTGATACTGCTGCAGGAGTTGCGTTGCTGTCTTCTCGCCGATACCCGGGACACCGGGAATATTATCAGACGAGTCGCCCTTGAGGGCTTTGAGATCGAGGAATTGATCGACTCGGATACCATATTTCTCTTCGAAAATTTCTGTATCAAATCGCTCGATATTCGTCAGTCCTTTTTTCATCGCGTAGACATGCGTCAGCGGATCTATCGCCTGAAGCGCATCAAGATCGCTCGTGATGAGACACGTCTCGATGCCACGATCGCTCGCCTGACGTGCGAGCGTCGCCATGATATCATCGGCCTCATAGTCATCAAGCTCATAGAACGGCCAGCTGAGCGCTTCGAGCAGCTCCTGGAGGATCGGGATCTGCGCATAAAAATCAGCCGGCGCCGGTTTGCGACCAGCTTTGTATTCGGGATACATTTCGAGACGTTTGCGGATATTTGTCTTTGGCTTATCCCAGGCGACACAGACATAATCTGGCTTCAGTTTGCGGATCAACTCGAGACTGAGAGCCGCAAATCCATATACGCCGCCCGTCGGCGTCCCATCGGCGGTGGAGAGATTTGGCATCGCATAATAACCACGATAAAACACACTCTTTCCATCGATGATCGCTAACCTCTTTGTCATATCACTAGTATACCCCAGCGGGTACTAAATCTAGCGTGTGCTACACTATGCTTATGGTTTCTCAATCTGATATCAGGCTGGTGGGTGTAGTCGGCATGCCTGGCGCAGGCAAGACTGAAGCAGTCGAATATATTACCGCCAAAGGCTGGCCGAAAGTTTATTTCGGAGGCTTTATGTACGATGAGATGAGAAAACGCGGTATCGAAATTACACCTGAAAGTCAGCAATTATTCCGTGAAGATTTCCGCGCCCGTGAAGGCAACGACATCTTCGCTCGACGTGCTATCGAAGAGATTAGCCGTCTGAGTGCCGCCGGCCAGCACCAAGTCGTGCTCGATGGGCTCTATTCGTGGAGTGAATACCGCACGCTCAAACACGCCTACCACTCGATGCTCGAAGTGATCGCAATCGTCGCCCCGCGCCATCTCCGCCATCATCGCCTCGCTAACCGCCCGGAGCGACCATTTACTGAGGAAGAGTCGACGATGCGCGACTATACCGAGATCGAAAATATCGAAAAAGGTGGCCCCATCGCCATCGCCGACCACTACATCATCAACGATGGCGAACTCGATGAACTGCACAAAAAAATCGACGATGTCCTCGCCGGCGCCTTCGCAGAGTAGATAAATTAAAAAGAATCCGAGTTTACTTCGGATTCTTTTTTGTAGCCCCCAGGAAGAGCAACCGGTCTGGACGAATTTACTTCGTCCGACCGCGTGATGAGAAACCCGTTTGTGGGTGTCTCATTTACTGTAAGTATTCGTACAATTTCTTCGCGTCTTTATGCTTGCGAAGTTTTGCGAGGGCTTTTGCCTCGATCTGACGGATACGCTCACGAGTAACAGCAAACTCTTGGCCTACCTCTTCAAGTGTGTGGCTCTTGCCATTATCGAGTCCGAATCGCATACGAATGATCTTTTGTTCGCGATCAGAAAGTGTCGAGAGAACCGCTCGAACCTGCTCTTTGAGGAGCTGGTCAGCGGCAGATTCTTCCGGCGTTTTGCCGTCTGTGTCTTCGATAAAGTCACCGAGCACGCTGTCTTCATCGTCGCCATCTCGGCCGACGCCCGCGTCGAGCGAGCTGATGTCTTGCTTGATCTTCATGACATATTCGACTTTTTCCGGCTCCATCTCGAGTTCTTTGGCGAGCTCATCGATCGATGGTTCACGATTTAGTTCCTGCGTCATTCGGCGCTGAGTACGAAGCAACTTATTGATAGTCTCGACCATGTGTACGGGAATACGAATCGTGCGTGCCTGATCGGCGATCGCACGTGTAATCGCCTGGCGAATCCACCACGTCGCGTACGTCGAGAACTTAAATCCCTTATCTGGGTCAAACTTTTCAACTGCTCGAAGAAGTCCGGTGTGGCCTTCCTGGATCAAATCGAGAAAATCAAGTCCGCGACCACTGTAGCGTTTCGCAATACTGACGACGAGACGCATATTTGCCTCAGCCATCTTGTCTTTAGCCTTCTTGTCACCCGCGACAACACGCTGCGCAAGCTCGAGCTCTTCAGACGCAGAAAGCAGCGGAATTTTGCCGATTTCGCGGAGGTGTAAACGCACTGAATCATCTGAGATATCATCAAAATACTGCCCACTATTGAGGATTTCCTCTGGAGTATCCAGTTCTTCTTCCTCGAGTTCATCAAGTCTCGGTTCTTCGAATTCGGGCACCACTAATTCTTCAACGATCGCTCCATCGAGTTCATCATCAACTAGTGTTTTATCATCTGGGTCATCTGCCACGCGCAATCTCCTTTATGAGTTTGTTGAGCTCTTGGCGCAACTCGTCTGCCCTCTCGTCATCATGGGCAGCCTCGGTATCGCGAAGCTCGTTGGTTAACTGGTCTCTTTTGTGTTTCTTATATTCATTTTCAATCTGCCGTATAAGGCGGGCTGTTTCGTAAAAACGATCCTGGTCATTCCAGTCAGCGTACCGCGCTTCGGCTCTCAACAATACTATTTTTACATACTCATCGTATTCTTGCAACTCGTCAGGGGTATCGGACAATGTCGTACCGGGATTGCGTGCGAAGTAACGTCCGAGTGCCTGTCGCGCTGGTCCCTCGAGAATATCAAGATTCATCTGACCGAAGAGTTCCTGACTCGGCGCATCGACGGCGGCGACCGCAAGCGCGTTGTCCTGCGTCACGAAGTCTTTCTCTGTTGCCGGACTACCAGGTGACGATTGCACCGTCCGTAGCGAGGTTGGTTCAGAACTATTCTGTTTCATCTTTTCGAGAATCGCCTCAAGTGTCGAACCAGTCATCTTGGCGATAATCCGCTCGTAATGTTCCCGTTCCACTGGGTCGTGCAGCAGAGCCACGAGGCCAAGTCCCGCGCTGGTAAAGGTGCGCTTTCCCGCCGCCGACTTCATATCGACACGGCCGCTATACTGATCGAGGATCCAATCTACCGCCGGCCGAGCCTCATCAATGGCGCGCTGCCAAGCCGACGCATCTTTTTGAATCAATTCGTCCGGATCCTTCGCGCCGTCCGGCAGGCTAATAATTGTGAGTTCTATCCCGAGTTGCGAAGCAATCGCGATCGCCCGCTCAGTCGCGGCAAGTCCCGCACTGTCGCCGTCGTAGGCCAGCCTTACATCGGCACTGAGGCGCTTCAGTGCCTTGAGATGATGCTCGGTCATCGCCGTCCCGGCCGTTGCGACCGTCTGCATCACTCCCGCTTGGTGACTACTCACGACATCGAGATTTCCCTCGACCACGACGACGTACCCACGGCTACGAATCGCTTCCTTTGCCTGCGCGAGCGCAAACACATGTCGACCCTTGTCGTACAGCATGGTCTGCGGCGTGTTCAGATATTTTGGTGCATTTTCGACGTCACCGATGATCCGCCCCGTGAAACCAATCGGCTGCCCCGACCCGTCCATCAGCGGAATCATCATCCGGCCGCGAAACAGATCGCTGCCATAGCGATTACAAAGACCCGCTTCTGTGAGTTCCTGTTTCGTAAATCCGCGCTTTTCCAAAAAATTCGTGAGCGCTGAACCGCTATCTGGCGCGTAACCGATCCGAAATAATTGCGCTACTTCCCTGCTCAAGTGTCGCTGTTTGACGACATAATCGAGCGCGCCACGATTGCGAACCAAGCTATGCTGGTAATAGGACACCGCGAGTTCGGTCGCCTCGATGAGCCGTCGTTTTCGACGCGCCAGATCTTGCGAAGATTTGTTTTCGTATAGCGACAGATCGACGCCGGCCTTTCGCGCCAAATGTTCGAGCGCCTGCCGAAAATCCATTCCCTCCGCTTCCATGACGAACGTGAATAGATCGCCACCTTTATTTGAACTAAAGTCATGCCAAATGTTTTTATCAGGACTCACAAAGAAACTTGGCGTTTTTTCGCCACTAAATGGGCTAAGACCTTTGAAGTTCCGGCCAGCACGCTTAAGCTGCATGTACTCACCGATGACATCTTCAATATTGAGCCGAGCTCGCACCTCTTCTTTTGCGTCGCCTTGCATAAAGTCTAGTATAGCACTATTTACCTCTGTTATTGTTTATGCTTAAATAGATCTGATGAATCCCGAGCAACCAAACCAGCCAAACCAACAATACCAGCCAAACCCAGCCACCGCGCCGGCCATACCTCCCGTGCAGCCGTTATCGCAATTCCCAGCTCCGACGCCCGCGCCAAACCAATTTCCCGTCGACTACCTCAACCAGATCGCCGCACCTACCACACAAAAGAAAATCAGCCCGATCGTTCTTTTTGGCGGAATCGGCGCGTTCATCTTGTTAGCTATCGGCGCCCTGTTGCTCATCGTGGGCCTATCGAGTCCACCAAATTTCACTGCTCAGGCTCGCACCATCCAAGCACGTCTCGCTACACTGGAAACTATCACTGACCAGCAGCAAAAACGCCTCCAGCAAAATCAGCTCTCGAGCATGAACGCGACCCTCAAGACGTCGCTTCTTTCCATGGACTCGGATCTCTCGACCATCCTCACTACCCGCGGCCTCAAAACTACCGATGCCGCACTGACCGCTGCTAAAACGAACGAGAAAACGTATCTCACGACACTCACCAGTACGCTCAATGACGCCTACCTCACCGGCACACTTGATCGCAGTTACGCCACTCAAATGGCCTACGAACTCACCATTTTGGAAAGTAAGCTCCAATCGCTCAAATCGAGCGCCAATAGCACATCAGTTACAGATTTCTATGGCCGCAACATCCCGACACTCAACACCGCGATTGATGCCTTCTCAAATTTCACTAGTTCAAAATAATTTGTTTTCAGTCACCAAATTGTAACTAAGTCGTACGAGATCTTTGATCTCATCGTCCGTGAGTTGACCCGAACAGATCACCGTCAACCAATGCTTTTTGTTGAGATGGTAGCCCGGCAAGACTGATTCGTAGCGCTCCTGCAGCGTTTTATTGAGGAAAGGATCGGTTTTGAGACTGACGCGAAGCGGCTTCGAATTTTCACTCACGAGCGCAAACATCTTCTCATTCGGACCCGGTAGACCCTTGTGGCCGATCTTGTACACGGCCGTACCTTCGCCAAACGGATAATCAAGCCATGCGCCTGGCATGCTTAGTAAATAATCGTTTAATTCGTCGTGTGTAATCATTCTCCGCTATAACTCCCAGTTAATCCTTGTATGGTCGTTGTCCAATTGAGCCGCTGCTTAATCGCGGCGAGCTGTTCGCTTGTGGCTGGCTTGACGATTTTTCCACTGTCGTTGCTACCGCGAACCGCGAAATGAAACGTGATAGGTAGCTTTGCAAGTTTTTGCGACATTGCCGTCTTTAGGCATTGGTCGTCATATGAGCCACAATTTTCGGTAAGTGCAATCCATTTATCGAGATCTGGCGCCGCATGTGCCGAAATACTGAGCGTCATCTCGAGCATAGCACTCCGCGTTACTTCTGACGTATCCTGCTGATCAAAGATGAAATTGCCAAGTGAATACATGATCAGATGGCCCTTATAGCTCTCCGTATTCTGAACCCAGTGCGGATGGTCGCCGATCACCACGTCGGCACCGTTGTCGATAAGTCCGCGATAGAAATCCGTCTTGATCTGGTCCGGCGCCGTTTTATACTCCTGGCCCGAATGTGGCATTGCGATCACACTAAACGTATCAGTATAGCGCTTCATCACTGCGAGACTCTCGGCACTCGGGTTTTTGAACACCCCGTGGTAGCCACACCACACTGTCGGTAGTTTCACTGTCTTGACCGAACCATCATCATACGTCACACGCGTCGGTAAACTTAATACATTACAAAGGTTGTCATAATCTTCCGGATCAAATGAGCCGAAACTCTGTATGCCGTTATCGCTCAGGTGCTGAATCGTTTCCTTCCAACCCGCCACGCCGCCTTGGTTGTCGGTGTGATTATTCGCAAGCGTAAAGGCCGTAAAATACTGTTTGGCATACGGCAAATACTCAGGTGAACAATCGAACGTCAGCGTGCTATCCTCGACAGCCGAACTCACCTTCGGGTTGTTTGTGATCGGGCACTCCATGTCCGCCACCCACGCATCATAGTTCGTGCGCCCAAATTCACTCAGGCGCTGAAACGGATACGCGAACTTTTGATCGCTTTTTTGCGACCAATCATTGATATAACGCCCCCAAAACACATCACCCATCACCAACACTTTGCTTTCCGCCGACGTCGGCTTCGGCGCAGTATGTATCGTCTGTGCCACGGGGACTGTACTCGTATCATCTCGTCGAACCGTCCGTGTCACCACAAACCCGATCGCGCCCGCGGCCACGATGACCACTCCCACGAGTATGAGAATGAGCCGCGTGTGGCTCCGATGCAGTTGCTTCACGTACGGACCTTCTTGAGGTAGTACTCCAGCTCTTCGATGCTACCGCGAATGTCATCAAGTGCGCGATGGACTTCGGGTTTTGCGTATTTCTTGCGGTATTTGCCCTCAAATACGACTTTCCAGGCACTCACATCGAGCATCCGGTAGTGAAGCAGCTTATCAAATACCATCCACTGTTTTTCGATAAATCGTCGATCCATGTGAATAGAATTCCCCGCCAGTAGCACTGGCTTCTCGATATCGAAATGCTTTCGAACAAATGCGACGAGCGCCATCTCGGCGTCAACGCTGCTCAGTTTGCTCTCTCGCACCCGCTCTGTGAGGCCACTTGCACCATGTTGCGTCACGCACCATTCATTCATCCCCTCGAGGATTACGTTTGACTGATGAATTACCTCGTGAAACGTTGCGATTTCTTTGAAATCCCAATCTGTGACGATCGCCGCGACTTCAAGTATCCGATCCTCAACCGGATCCAGGCCCGTCATTTCGAGGTCTACCCACAGGATCTTTCCTGCTGGTTTATCGGCTATGTGTTTTTCTAACGCGTTCATAGCCCTCATTATACCAGGGTTTACTCTATTTGTTGCATTCTTCGCGATTCATGATAGAATATATAAATCCGACACCCCGCCGGATATCTCGACAGAAGGGTGACACCGTGCACAGAGCACTGTTTCACGACGATCCGAAGATCCAGTCCGCACTCCGTCAGGGGCGCGGTGTCATGGTGGATCTCGGGCACGTAAACAAGGTAAGATCGGTAGAGAAGCTCGCTGAGTGGATCATGCCGAAGCTGAAGTGGCCAGATGAACTTGGAGGTGACAAGGAGGAGCAGATGGATACCCTCATCACCGCACTCGACATCTTGCTGAGCAACAGCATCATCGGGCTGTGCATGAAGACCCACCGCGCACGCATCACGCGCATGGGCAGGAACGCGGATCTGTCTGCGCCACCTCGGACACAGCCCCGTCTGCCACGCGATCACAAATCGCAGCCCTACCGCAGGCCTCGTGACCCCATGCCACGTCGCGCGGTCGTCTACGCCGGACGTTGAGATCGGACGCACCGGGGAGAATGATCTCCCTGGTGCGTCCCACCAACCATATTTTGACTCCATACTAAGAGGTCGCCCATCTAGGCGACCTCTTTGATTTAACGAACGGAAGAGATCTATTATTTGCTCTTGTCGAGTTTATCAAGCTTGAACGCATGGATGATCAGGTAGATGACAAACGCAGTTGCAATGAGGGTGATCGCTGAGCTGATAAATGCGCCCCACTTAAAGTCGGCCGTTCGTCCCCAGAATGCAACGTGCCAGGTCGCCGTCTCGAGACCAGCCGTTGAGCCAACGATAAATTGAACGATTGGCGTGACGAAACCTTCCACGAGCGTCTTTACTGTCGCACCAGCCGCAGTACCGATCGCAAGACCGACCGCGAGGCCGATAACCCCTTGCTCGCGGATGAAATTCATAAATCCATTACTGCCCCGAGCAATGTTTTTCAGCTTTGCAATACGTGCAATTTTCGCATCTTCGTCAGAGCGGACTGCTGCTGCCTTCTTCGTACTTATTACCATAAGAATATTCCCCTAATTACCTCTGTTGATACTTTAGATTATAATTGAGTCACCACAAAAGACAAGGCGCGCCTTGCTCACATTTTTTCAGGTGCCACTATGCCGAGAAGCCCGAGGCCACGCGCCAATGTGTCGCGGTAATGGACGACGAGCGAGAGACGCTCTGTTTCACGCTCATCACCGATGATCCGACACTTCTCATAGAACCGATTGAATTCCTGCGCGAGCTCATAGAGATACGTACAAATAAGATGCGGCATCAATTCTTTTGTTGCTTTTTCTACAACTTCTGCGTATTCCCCTAGTTTGCTGACGAGTTGTCGCTCGTCACTGTCGAGTGCCAAACCTGCACCGAGCGCCTCAGGACTTGAAGTCTCAGATTTGCTCAAAATCGAACACGCCCGCGCGTGCGCATACTGCAAATATGGCCCGCTGTTCCCCTGAATGCTCACCGATTCCTCGATATCAAACGCGATATCACCGCCCACGCGGTACTTCAAAAATTCATATTTAATCGCGCCGAGCGCCACCATGTCGACGTCTGCCTCTTCGGTACCTAGACTACGTACTTTTTCGCGTACCACCTCGAGGACGTCGATAGCTCGCGACACGTTACCGAGTCGTGAGCTCATCTTCTGGCCATCACCGAATCGCACCGTTCCGTTCGTGATGTGTGACATAGAGCTAGCGATTCCCGGTTCAAGCTTGTCGGCCGCGGCGAACACCACGCGCATATACGCGGTCTGGTCGTTGCCCGTTACGAGCACGCGTCGGTCAAAGCCATAGTCGGCCTTTTCCATGAAAATCACACCGAGATCTTTCGTCTCGTAGGTTGGCAGACCCTTACTCGTCACGAAAACCCTCGTATGCAGGTGTTGTTCGGGATCGCCCTCGAACACAACGGCTCCTTCAGATTCAGTGAAATAGCCCTTCTCGAGCCCCTCGTGAACCAGTTCAAGTCCCCTTCCGAGCGTCGAGCTTTCTGGATAATAGCGCATGAGATCTACATGAATCAATCGATAAAACGCTTCGAAATAATCATAACTCCATTGCCTGGTCTCCCAGTAAAGTTGCGCTAGGGCGCTGTCGTGGTCGTTGTTAGCGTGAATCTGGTAGATTGCTTGGTTATAGCCTTCTATCGCCTGTTTCGCGTCTTCCGACTCCTCGTGGGCTTTCGCTCCGCGCACGTAGCATTGACTTACCCAATAGGCGCGTTTCATGGCGTCGGCCGACACTTCGGCTAATTTCTCAGGAAATTCCCCGCCAAGCGTCGTGACCATACCATATAAGCATTTCGCGACGTGTAAGCCAACGTCGCCACCGAAACTTGTGCGATGCGTCTGAGCTCCAGTCGCTTCAACCAACCGGGCGATCACATCGCCGAGAATTGTCTGGTATAAGTGCCCTGTGTGAAGTTCTTTGAACGCATTTGGGCAGCTATATTCAACGACGTATGATACTCCATCGAGCGAGTTCGCCGGTCCGTGCAGAGCCGCCGAGATAAGCGCGTCATCGCTGAGGCGTAGGTTAATGAACCCGGGACCAGCTACGGCTACTTCTGAATAATCTCCACTTTCACGAAGATGATTAGCGATCTCCTCGGCGATCTCACGCGGAGCTCGTCCGAGCTGTCCAGCGAGCTGCAGCGCGACATTCGTCGCCCAATCACCAAACTGCGGTTCGGGTCTCGAAACCTGCGGTACGATCTCGATACCAAATAATTCCCTGACTACGTCACCGATACGCTGTTCCATTCCTTCTAGTATATCAGAGGTTACTCTGCAAATTCATCTTCGACGACGAGCGGTGCTGAGACGGGGCTAATACCCTGTACATTCTCGAGTACATACTCAAGAGCCGAGACAGAATCACTGTCGAGTTCGGTTTGTTCTATTTGTTTTTCTTCGGACATATTTGTGTCTAATTATCCTTATCTGTTATATTATCACACTTATGCTAAAAAGTCAATATCTGTTACTATAGACCTTGTTATGCCAAAGACAATCGAGCCCACTCATGACATCGCCCCTGCTGGCATCTACGTACCGCATCCTACTACTGGACAAGCCATCATTATCAATCCCGTCGTGAAGGAGGTAGATGTGCCGTCCTATATTGATAAAAAGGCCCTTGCCTATACTGAACAACTAGACAATATCCGGCACGAACAGCGATGGCACCGAGCAAAACTGGTTGTCCAGTTTGCCGGCTTTGAAGCCCTCGCGCTCGGGATCGGCATCATACTCACCTGCCTCTACGGACTAAGCATCATGCCAGCTGCATGGTATTTTGCGGTTGTACTATTTGTCGGCGTATTGCTGATCTATGAATCACTGATGATATTCCGCTACCGCTATCACGCCTACCTGGTAATCCGCGCTTCGTTTCTGATCGCGGCAGGCAGTGGGTTCTTTAGCCTCTTGCCAAGCGGAATTAATTCGAGTCTCACAGGCATTATCATAGGTGTTGTTATCATGATATGCACAGCTCCAGCATTCTTCGCTCTGCAAAGTGAGGACGTGAAAGCGCTATTTTGAAGCGTTGATCAATCCGATGAATAGCGGATGCGCGCGCATGGGGCGCGAGCGAAATTCAGGGTGAGCTTGAGTGCCGACGAAATAGTCGCAATCGGGTGCTTCGATGTATTCAACCAGCCGTTTGTCGGGTGATGTGCCTGTTACGACAATTCCACCTTTTTCTATCTGTTTGAGGTATTTTTGATTCACTTCGTAGCGGTGGCGGTGGCGCTCGACAACATGAGTTTCACCGTAGACACCAGCGACTCTGCTGCCCCTTTTGAGTGTCGCAGGGTAATTACCGAGGCGTAGCGTGCCTCCAGTTGATTCCTTCCCTTCTTGGCCTGGCATGATATACACCACGTCGTGTGGAGTGTTGGGATCAAATTCAGTGCTGTTCGCATCGGCGAGTCCAGCTTTGCGAGCAGCGGCGATGACCGCTACCTGAAGGCCGAGGCAGATACCGAGGTATGGTTTGTTATGTTCGAGCGCGTAGCGCGCGGCGGCGATTTTGCCCTCAATTCCACGAGAACCAAATCCGCCTGGCACGAGTAGGCCATCGACATCGGCGAAATCTTTATCGGTCGCTTTTTCTGCGTCGATCCAGCGAATATCCACGTCTGAGCGATTTGCCCACGCGGCACTTTTGAGCGCCTCGATGACACTGAGATAGGTGTCGGTATTGTCCATGTATTTCGCCACGAGGCCGATCTTTACCGTGCGCGCGTAGCCTTCGGTATCGCGATCGACGAGTTGGCGCCAGGCACGGAGATCTGGCTTCTTTTTGATGCCCGAAAAGGCCGTCAATTTCTTGTCGAGATCTCGCGCAACCGTGAGCGGCACTTCATAGACAGTCTTGCAGTTAGGCATCATCATGATACTGTCGCGGGTCACGCCACCAAAGCGACTGACTTTATCGGCAATAGCCTCTGGCGCCGCCACTGGCCCATCGACGCGTACACCAACAACGTCAGGAACGATACCGTAGCCACGCAGATCATTAAGCGCATTCTGAGCGGGTTTACTCTTAAATTCATGGCTTGTACCGAGGAATGGCACGTAGACCACGTGCACATACAGGCATCGGTCGCGGCCGACTTTGACACCGAATTCGCGGATCGCTTCGAGGAACGACAACCCTTCGTAGTCGCCAACGGTTCCGCCGATCTCGACGATATGGAAATCACTTCCCTGGCCCGCGACGGCGATCGACTGCATGATCGCATTGGTGAGGTGCGGAACGAGCTGCAGTGTTTGACCACCGAACTTTCCCGCGCGTTCGTCGTCGATGAGTTGCTTCATGAGTCGTCCCTGAAGAGTGGCGTTCTTTTGCGTCAGCTCGATATCGAGGAACCGCTCATAATGCCCAAGATCGAGGTCGGTCTCGGCGCCATCTTTGGTGACGAAGCATTCGCCGTGCTCTTTTGGATTCAAAAGACCCGCATCTACATTGAGATACGGGTCACATTTTTGGACACTTACTTTTGCCCCTTTGGCTTGCAAAACGGCGCCGATACTCGCCGCCGTTATACCTTTGCCAACACCTGATAATACCCCGCCCGTCACAAATATATACTTTGTATTTGCTCCCATGTTTGTCTTCACCTCCATGGATCTTTAGTATAGCACATGTGGTGTCTGGTACGCTATGGGTAGTGTGTTGTAATTATTATTTGACACTAATTAGGCCGCGTTTTGCTCAGAAGAAAGTATGGATGCGCTATAGCCTGACTTTCCTAGCAGACCTAATACTTCCCTAATATCCTCGGGATTCCGGGGTTGGCGTAGTCGGTCTGCATCCTGAATATTTGCAAGCCTGTTGCCGAGAATAATTCGATCACGCGGATCTCCAATACCGTCAAGACCATGTGTCTGTTCGAGTTGAGGTGACAGCACTGTCGGAGAAGGCAAAACACGCTCAACCTCATCCTCGGGCAGCAATTCGCGAAGAATCTCTCTCATCTTAGTATTTCCCATCAAGCTCGGCCGCATCGATAGCCGCGAGCTTCTCCTCGAGTGTCATATCATTTGAAATAATTGCTCCCATAACCCCTCCTCTATGCACACAGAGAAAGAACACCGCACCCCACGGGCGGTCTTCTGTTATTCCTCTGTAATATTAATGTTTGTTTGAACCCTACACCCCCAATATTCGCGTAGTGTCTACATCAAACTATAAGCACTAGGCGAATAGTTTTCAATACGAAAGTGCGTGTACTTTTTACTACACGGCCGTTATTGGCAGCCTTCGCACATCGTGAGATCGGCGGGGTCCAGGGGTGCGAATACGTCGCCATTTTGTGCCGCTTGCTGCTGAGCCTGTGCGTTCATATCCGCCATCGCCTGGTCGATGGCCGCGAGCTTCTCTTCTAATGTCATCTCGTCGGAAATAATTTGTGATGCGTTCATGTCTATGCCCTCCTACTGTGCGCTGTTTACTTCATAACTGGTGTTGGTGCTCTCAAAGAAATTGACGAGCTCGAGTGTGTCATTCGCCGCCGCCAACCACTTGGCGGGATTACCAACGTTGTATTCCGGCTCGAATCCGAGTTCCTGGAGGCGTCGGTCGGTCATGAACTGGACATATTGATTCACGTACTCGGCATTGAGACCCAGGATGCCGTGAGGTAGCATGTCGTTGTTGTAGGCCACTTCAAGTCGTACCGCTTCGAGGATGAGATTGCGAATTTCCTCGGCAAATTCTGCAGTTTGCAGGTCGGGATTTTCATCGAGAATCGTTAGAAGAAGGTTAATCCCAAATGTGAGATGGAGATTCTCGTCGCGCGTGATCCAGTCGAGGAGCGAGCCGACATTACGTAGGAGATTTCGCTGACGAAAGCTCATACCAACCATGAAACCGCTATAAAACCAGATACCTTCGAGCACGATATTGTAGGCAACGAGACTGCGCACGAAATCTTTTTTGCCCTCTGTCGTATTGATATCGATGTTGCCGTTGAGGATTCGACCCAAGTATTCATTTTGGAAGGCGGCTTTATCCGCGAGAGACTTCTTGCCAAATCCCGCCGAGTAAATCTCGTCGCGGTCGAACGGAAACGTCTCGATGATGTATTCGAACGTCATGAAATGATTGGCTTCTTCCCACATCTGCTTGCTGAGATAGATGTGCGCCTCAGCGGCATTCACGTAGGGGTAAATACCAAACGCGAGCGACTTGTTGATGAGCAATTCGTTCGGATTGAGATAGCTGATGACGGTTTTGAGCGCGTGCTTTTCTTCGTCAGTCAGTTTCTCGAAATCCGTCAGGTCCTGCACGAGTTGCACTTCGTTCGGAAACCACGTGTTCGCCACCGCCTGATCATAGAGATCTTTCGCCCATTGGTAACGAATTGGTTTGAGTTGCAATCCATCGCGTAGGCCCGAGCCGAGGATGCCGCCCTGATGTTCATTAGTGTTATCTGCCATTATTTCCCCCTTTATACTCGTTATTTTGCGCGGGCGAACCCGAATCCTACTTTTCGTGAATCTTGCTGTCGAATCTTCTCTGACTTATCGGCAGCGACGGTCGTCTGTTCTGATTGATGGCGTGGTTTGACGTGCAGATAGTAGGTCGTCTTGAGACCGCGTTTCCAGGCTTCGAGATAGATCTTTTCGTATTCGTCGATGTCGCGCGTTTCGAGATACATATTGCGAGAAATCGCCTGGTCGACCCATTTTTGCGCCCGCGCTGCCACTTCGATAAATGCAAATGGGCTCAACTGGAAACTCGTCTTGTAGATCGCTTTGATATCATCGGGAATCGATGCGATGTTCTGGATATCGCCTTGGTTGATGAGCAATTCGTCTTTGACTTCGTCCCAAATGCCGAGTCGTTTGAGATCGCGGACGAGATTGGCGTTTACTTCGAGGAATTTGCCGTTCAGGGTTGAGCGACTAAAGATCTGGCTAAACTGCGGATCGATTCCTGGCGTTGTGCCAGCGATGTGGCCGATATTGGCTGTCGGCGCGATCGCCATAAGAGTGGAATTGCGCATGCCTTTGGTGGTTTTTTTGCGAAGCTTTTCCCAATCGAGATGTTTCTTGCGCGTGACATCGACAGAGACGTTGCGGTCAATTTCCAGCAGGTCGATGGTGTCGATGGGTAGCATTCCTTTGCTCCAGCCACTGCCTTCAAATGCCGGGTAACTTCCAATTTTCTGGGCGAGTTCAGCCGATTCATCGATCGCGTGATAGCTAATAAATTCGATCAGCTGATCCATGAGATCATAAGCTTCCTCGGATTCATAGCTATGCCCGAGTCGCTCGAGGATATCAGCGAATCCCATGACGCCAAGACCAAGCGCGCGCGTCTGATCGATCGAGTGCATCGCTTCGGGAACCGGGAGTTTCGTGATGTCGACCAGATTGTCGAGCTGGCGAATCGCGCTGCGAGTGCTAGCTTCAAGTCGTGTCCAATCCCATGATTTGTCGCTTTTGAGATGCGCCGAAAGATTGATACTCACGAGATTACATACCGCGATATTATCCTTGTCCTGGGGCAACGTGATTTCCGTGCAAAGATTTGATAAATGAATCGTGCCGGTGTTGTTATTGAGGGCCCGGGTATTAATCGTATCTTTCCACGTCAGCCACGGGTGGCTCGTCGCTTGAAGTTGGATCAAGATCTGACGGTACTGCTCGCGCGCAGGAAATTTCTTGAAGACGCGAAGTTTTCCATCTTCAGCCATCTCCGCGTACTCACGGTAGCGCTTTGAAAACGCCTCACCATAGAGTTCCGTGAGATCCATCACTTCCGCCGGATCGAACAGATACCATTCTTCCTCGTTCTCTACGCGTTTCATGAATTCGTCGCTAATAAACACCGCCGTGTTTGCGAATCGGGTCCTGAGGTACGGATCACCTGAGTTTTGCTTGAGATCGAGAAATTGCGGGAAATTGATGTGCCAGTTCTCCATATAGAGCGCGGCGGCACCAGCCTTTTTGCCCTTACGACTGACCGCAAATAGCGCCGTATCGACCATTTTCATGAATGGAATTGGGCCTGTACTCTCAGTGTTTGTTGTCTTTACCGGGCTGCCGGCGGCGCGCAGTTTCGTAAATCCGATGCCGATGCCGCCCGTGCCTTTGGCGATCCACATCGTGTCACGGATGCCCTTGGCGATCGATTCCATATCGTCGTCGACGTTAATGAGGAAACAGTTCGAAAGCTGCGGATAGGCGCCACCGGCATTGACTCGTGTCGAGCCGCCCGGCACATAGCTGAGGTTGCTCATGTGTTCATAAAAATCGAGTGCGCATTCGGTTGGGTCTGGGGCATTGAGACTAAGTCCCATCGCGATACGCATGTGCGTAAACTGCGGCACTTCGATCGGCTCGCCACTTCCCTTACGAAGCGCGTAGCGGTTTTTGTTCGTGATGACGCCGAGGTATTTCGACAGGTCATCTTTCGAGGGGTCGAGAACCCGAGCTAATTTCTTGAGATCAAACACTTTCGAGTCTGCCATTAGCGGATCAAGCAAGCCGCTCGCAACTGCTTCATTGAGGTAAATTGAGAACTTGGTCTCGTGCAGCTTCTTTAGCTCCTGCGCCGTATCATAATCACCTAACACTCCTTTGTAGATCGTCTTGAGCAACAGTCGCGCCGCGATCTTGTCATAGTCCGGATCATCCTTCACATTCTGAAGTGTCATCTGAATCACCGCCTCGTCGAGTTGTTGGCTCGTGATGCCATCAAATAGCGTCAATTGCAACTGGCTCGCTACTTCGACAACCTTACTGATCTGGTCGGGCAAACCTTCGCTTGCCTTCACGAGGGCGAGATTAATTTTGTTGGCATCAAATGGCTCTTTGGAGCCGTCGCGTTTCACTACTTGAATGTTCATTCCTCTATCCTTTGATCTGTTAATAGGCATAGAAAACAGATCGTCCACACTCGCACGGTGGGCGATTTTTTTGTTTTACACGTCCTTGTCTATTTGATGGCAACGCTACACATATAGCGTCTTGTAGCTATAGTATGACACTAGAAACGCTAGCACAAGCATTTTACTTATGTATTTTTTACAATCTTCACGCCACATCTGTGGTATTGTGATCTTTTTCACACGCTATAGGTAGCGTGCGCTATTTATAATGCGAGTAGGCCGAGACGAATGCCTACGTCCCTATACTTTGCTAGCGCTTTCGTAGATAAGGCCATCTATAATTTCTAGGGTCGGACAGCGTTCACCGCTCTCCTGCTTGAGGCGATAGAGCTCTTTCAGCTCATCGAGTTGCGAGACTGTTGTGCGCTTCTTCGACGACCGATGAACGATAACCACTACATATACCGCTTTATCCGCCGCCTCAGATCTTTCGTACCGCACAAGCTGTTTTTTATATCCTTCAAGTAGGTTCTTATTGTTCGACTTCTTTATTTCTACGATAACCTTATCGTCGTAAGCTGTTCCAAGTGAAAAATCTACCGCACCAGGGGCAGTCTTCGATTCGCGCGACAACATGATGTTATTGTGAGCACATACCTGGTCTGCAATACCATGAAACAGCACCTGTGCTGCTTCTTCATGTATAGGCTTGGTATCGTCGACCTTTTGAAGCTTGTCGCCCACTCGTTGATATAGCATTTTATTCGCGCCTAGCTCCTCAATGTGACGTCTAAACTGAGGAATGATCGACTGGATAACCTGAGAGTAGACCTCATTGGTAGACGTAAACTGTCGTGTTTCAGCAGGAATCGTGCCACTAATTTCATCAAGATATGCATTTAGGCGCATGGCGCCAAGAGGGTCGGTGAGTTTGTTGTATGGGCTCGGGGCCACTTCACGATATACGTTTAGAAGCGTTCTCAGGTCGGAGGCAGATGACAAGAGTATCTCTGGGCTCTTCTTAACCTTCGCCGCGTAATCTTTAACATTGCCACCAACTAGATTATTAAAATCTCTTCGCACCCGTTCGTTTTGGGCTGCGGCGTCAGCGACCTCTGACCATTCCGTGGCTAGCGGTAGTTCGTTTAGTATGTCCATTGGTACGAAAATGATCTGACTATTTTTATAGGGATGTCTCGGAAGCCTATACTTACTCTCGCTAATAGTAAATACGTGTACATCTACTCCCATGTTGAGCGCGATACGTTGCGTATATTCGCAAAGTTGCTGGTAAATGATGTGCGCCATTAGGTCGCTGATGCTATCAGCGCCAAAATTTTTAACAAAAAGACCCAACATCTCCATCACTTCAGTGTCATTGATACCAATCCGTAGCATTTCCTCAAGCGACCACACGGATTGGTTCGCTACAGACAATGCAATTGCAGTTCCGGTATCTCGTTTGTCACCATACCCAATCGCAAGACCCTTGGGCTCCTTTACGGCAATCATTGCGATCATCAAGTCATAGACACGCTTGGAAACCTTGGCCTGCGCGTGTAATTGCATAAAGCGTGCAAAATACGCCCTAATTCGCTCAGCCGCATCCTTAAATTCTGGTATATCTGAAATCTTCAACAGTTTGGGGTCGATGAAAAGTTTTGTATCAATCCCAAGGTTAGTATTCAACACTCCATACTCATCCAGTTTTTCTGCCGTTACGCCCAGATGTTCGCTAAGTGTTATTGTCTTTCGTTTCATATACTCCCTTGTGTTGATAATAATTATACGCGAGCGGGATCGAATAACCAAATTTATCCAATAATGCTTATGCTTTGTCAAACATATTGCTTACCCCCCGATACTTTTGTCGCCTACGTAAGAAGCCCCTGAATTCAGGGGCTTCTTACGTATAGATATTTCTATGGCGAAGAGAACAGGACTCGAACCTGCGGTAGCGTGAGCATCAGCTAAACAACTGTGAAATGATGTAGATCAGAATAATAGATAGCCACACAAGCAAGATGATCCCGATTACCTGTCGGAGCGGCCCCTTCTTTTTGTCGACTTGTACCGTATTCTTTCTGCGTGCAGTTAGGTAGAACGGTAGAATTAAGAGCATCACAAGCGTGATGACTACTATTGCAACGATACCATAGAGCGCAAAAAGCCCCGAGGCAAGAGATTCCAGTCCTGAACCAGTTGCTTGGGATTTAAAAAACAGACTCATGACAACGATAGCCACGATAATGATCGCGATGACCGCTCCTAAGATCACTAATACCATTCCCATAACGTTTTTCTTGCTAAATGGGAGGTCAGTCTGTGTTGTATTCATTCTTCTACCTTAGCGCACACAATATCGCAACACAAGATATTCTTATGCTTAGGTTCGCATAATTTCTATGGCGGAGAGAACAGGATTCGAACCTGCGGTACCATTGCTGGCACACACGCTTTCCAAGCGTGCTCCTTCAACCACTCGGACACCTCTCCATAAAGGGATATTATACATTGTCGATCGCGCTATCTATAGCGCATTAGCACGCTAGGTCCAAGCGCGGTCACCTTTGGCGACCCCGCGATTTCACGATTGCGATCATAGCTCGCATCGGAAAGTCGCCTTGCGAACTGCCGCTGGCAGTTCTCACCTTCAACCACTCGGCCACCTCTCCGTACCCTTGATATTATACCGCACGCGAGAGGTTGTTTTTTTGACTTCATGAAATACGCCATTCCGCTTGCATGATAAGAGAACGCAAATCTATACTGATATATAAGATGAAAGAAGGCAAAAAACCCCAGCTGGTTATTGAGCTCCGGGCGCTGACGAAGCGCTACGGTATTGGGGATGCCGCCCACAACGCACTCGATGCGGTCAATCTCAAGATCGAGAAGGGTGAATTTATCGCCATCATGGGCCCGAGCGGTTGCGGCAAAACGACACTGCTCAATATCCTGGGCCTCCTCGATCGTCCCGAAGACGGCGACTACCTGCTCGACGGCGAGCCGGTCGACAGTATTTCCGGACGAAAACAAGCCCAAATTCGCGCCGAACAAATTGGCATCGTGTTTCAGAGCTTCAACCTCATCAATCGCATGACCGTGCTCGAAAATGTCGCCCTCCCCCTCACCTACAAAGGTCTGGGTCGACTGAAGCGCCTCGAAGCCGCGAGTACAATTCTCAAGAATTTCCACCTCCAAGAACGCGAATACTATAGGCCGTGGCAACTATCCGGTGGACAGATGCAACGCGTCGCCATCGCCCGCGCGCTCGTCAATAAACCGAGTATCATCCTCGCCGACGAGCCAACCGGAAACCTCGATAGTCGCTCGAGCCACGTCATTATGGAAGAGCTCTCCGACCTTCACCGTCAAGGAAATACCATCATCATGGTGACCCACAACCCCGATCTCACCAGCTATGCGAGCCGCGTCATCCATATGCTCGACGGCAAGATCGCCAGCGACACGAAAATCAAGGTGAAGTTTAGCGATGGCGACGATGCGGTCAAGATTCCACTCAATTTCCATACAAAAGCCGCTGTCGCAAGCGCTGAAGATGCGATCGCAATCGAGGAGAAACCCGTGCCCGTGAAGCGTAAAAAAGCAAAGGCCTCCCCAGCCACCAAACGTACTTCGACGTCAAAGAAATCTAAAACTCCCGGAAAAACACCAAAGCGCCGCGTGAAAGGAACCCCATCATGAGATTAATGTTCTTCGATCACCTAGCGAGCGCATACCGTTCACTGCGCTCAAGCCGAGGCCGTAGCCTTCTCACAATGCTGGGTGTTCTCATAGGTGTTGCGAGCATTACAACGATACTCTCCCTAGCTGGTGGTATCACTAGTGTAGTCGATGACCAGGTCACGGCACTCGGCAATAACCTCGCGATTGTGCGTCCAGGCATCCAGTCGAGCAACCTCACGAGCATTTCAAGTCCCGTGAGCCAGACGACATTTAGCACCAGCACCCTGACGGAGGCGGACATAGAGACCATAAAGACCGTTCCGGGCGTTGAGTCAGTCGCGCCGATTATGACGCAAAATGCCACGCTGACGACGAGCAATAATAGCCGAGATAATACCGTTGTGATCGCAACAACGCCCGAACTCGCGACTATCTGTGGCTTAAAGGCCCGCGATGGACAATTCATAGACAGCCAGACAGACGCGAATACTGCCGTCGTCGGTCAGCAACTCGCCGTCGATCTGTATGGAACCGAAAAACCGATCGGACGGACATTCTCTGTCCGCGGTACGACGTTTACGATCATCGGTATCCTCGCCCGCCTATCCGACCCTGTGAATTACAATAATATCGATTTTGACACTGCCGCCATCATCCATCTCGAAGCTGGCAAAGCGCTCAATCGTGGAATCGCGCAAATCCAACAGATCAATCTCCGCGCGGTAGACGCCGCTAATCTCGCCGACATCACGACAAAGATCGAAGCTGGACTAAAAGCAAATCACAAGGGTGAAACTGACTTTACCGTCAGCTACGGTCAGGCCGTCGCCGCTCCGACCAGCGATCTATTCAAAGCTGTCGTGATCATCATGATCTCCATCGCCGCCATCTCTCTCGTTGTCGGCGGTGTCGGTATTATGAATATCCTACTCGTCAGTGTTGCTGAACGCACCCGCGAAATCGGCATCCGCAAAGCCGTCGGCGCGACCAATGGTAGCATCGCCGTCCAGTTCCTCATGGAATCACTGTTGCTCAGCCTCACCGGCGGGTTCCTCGGTTATCTCACTGGCTATGTCGTTGCATTTGGTATCAGTACGATGCTCTATTTCGCCCCAAGCGTGAACTGGCAAACTGCCGTCGCCGCACTCGTCATGTCACTGACGGTCGGTCTGCTATTCGGCATCTATCCTGCCTACCGCGCGGCACGAAAACATCCGATTGAATCATTAAGGCAGTATCACTAAGATGGCTGAATTTATCATTCCTCCTCACGAAGGAACAGCCGATACAACCATTTTTCTCGCCGGCCCAGTTCAGGGAACGCACGATTGGCAAAGAGAAGCCGCCAGCCAACTCATGGATGCGCTACCCCAACCAAATATTGATATTGCGTCCCCCCGTGGGCTTCAAGAACTCTACGCCAAACCCTCATCGTGGCTCGGGGCTGAACAACAAACACCGTGGGAGTGGCGTCATCTCGAACGTGCTCGTGTCCGAGGCTGTCTTGCGATGTGGTTCGCTGCACAGGAATTTGATACTCCTGGACGAGTCTTTGGGCAAACGAGCCGAATTGAATTAGGATTGATTGTTGGGTGGATGCATGAGCACGAGACTGTCAATTTCGTTTTCGGTATCGACCCTCACTACATAGGTGGTAACGAAACCTACATGCGACAGTTGGCTCAACATAATCAAATTCCCGTGCAAAACAGCGTCGACGGCTGGTGCGAAGCGATCGCCAAAAAGCTAGACTAGTTCGCGCTTGAACTTCTCGATGAGGTCAACCTGCGTCGGATCAACGTTGTTGAGAATAGCGACATAAATGCTCACGAAATCGGCGAGGATGCATGCCCAGAGTGTTTGCTGGATGAGTGTATCGCCAGCGAGCTCGACGACATGGGCCGCCGGGCGCATGCCCGAAAGAAGACGATCAGAAAGCTCGAAGCGCTTCAGGATCTGCGGGTGCTCAAGTCGTGAACGAAGGTCGAAGATGACGAATGGTTTTTCGATTGGGTGAGAAGTCCAGCCGAGGAACTCATTGTGATTGAACTCTGAGTAGAAGTTCCAAAACGCGACGTTTTTGGCATTTTCATTCCAGCTGATTTTCCATTTGTAGGCAACTGGGGCGGTCAGAGCACCACCGTAAAACACCGGCGTTTTGCCAACGGCGATGAGGGCGAGTTGCTTGGCGTAATTTTGATCGACACTCACCTCTTTGCCCCATCTCGCTGACTCTTCTTGGAGCCACGATTCGTGAGCGGCGACATCCTCATAAAGAGCTCGATCTGCGAGCCCAAACTCGACAAGGATGCGCAAGATACAGCGAAGGTTATAAAACACCGCCATGCGAGGCTGGGTGTCGTGCGGCATATTGGCATACATGATTTCGTGGGCAACCGCGATGTCGTGAAGTTTGCCACCAGTGGCCGTGACAGCGACCTGAGCACCGGCTTCGATCGCTTGATTGAGACACGACACCGTCTCTTCGGTATTGCCAGAGTGACTGGAAGCGATCACAAGCGTCGACGCGTTCACGTAGCTAGGCAGGTCGTAACCTTTGACGATTTCAAGTGGAATGGTAAGTGTATCTTTGAGCAAGACCTTCGCGATATCGGCCGCAAGTGCCGAACCGCCCATGCCGGCGATCACGACCGAGGTAAGCGGTCGCTTATCGTTTGAGGCGTATTCGAGCACTACATCATAGTTCGCCTGTGTGTATAGATGTGCCGCCACCTCGAGCGCACCCTGGCGGTCGCGCTGAGCCAGCACGTTTTGATCGTCTAACATTCCCACTCCTTGTTACTGCTTGCCGATAGTTCTAGTCCTATGATACAGTATTTAGTAAGTAAGCATAAGGTTATTCTAAAAACAGGGGTGGGTATGGATCTAAAACCGCAATCACAGCAACCAATTAGCGACGACCAGGAACTGGCAAAAGTTCTCGCTGGTGTCACAGAGGAAGCCGACCAATCGGCAGAAGCAGGAAGCGGCACCACGCCAGCTGACAATGCGACTTTGCCGCCATTGCCACAGCCTTCGTTCATGCCTTCACCTACCGTGCAACCCGTCGCACCTGTATTTGCCGCTCCCGCACCAGCCGTAAGCGACGATCTCGAGAGTCTCAAAAAAGAAGCTCTAGGCGAACTCCGACCCCTCGTCGGCAAACTCAATGTTTCACCTGAAGAAAAGTTCGACACCTACCTCCTCCTTATCCGCTCAACAGATGACAAAACTCTCATCGCCCCTGCTCATGAAGCCGCTAAATTGATCGAAGATGAAGCCAAGCGCGCCGATGCGCTTCTGAACATCATCAAAGAGATCGACTTCCTCTCAACTCCACAAGCCTAGACTCCGTAGGCTCGAGACATAGTGGAGCAAAACACCGAGGTCAGCGTAATTTCACAGATTAATGGAAATATGGTATTATAAGATAATGAACGTGCTTACAGGAACCGACACTATACAAATCCGCACAACGATTAGTGTTCCTATCTCTACAGTAAAGACAATCCAGACATCTGGCAGTTAGGGCTTAGTCACCAAAACATACACCATGCTCTTTTGCTAGCTTCGTGTAGTTTTGCGAAGCGAGTCCGAGAGAATACGTACTGCGCACGACGCTCACAACTTCGGTAGCGCCAAATTCGCCCTGGAGCTCTTCTGGAACGGGCTCCTTTGCAAACTTAATGGGCACAGACCTGTAGGCGTGCACCATGGCAATTACTTCGCCGCTTTCAATGTCAAAGATTGGACCACCGCTATTACCAGGGTTAAACGCTACCGTAAACTCATAATAGAACACGCCGTTATTGGCATAACGCGTGTTCACTATGCCCCTATCACCACGAATGAAAACTTGGCCAATATCAAGCGAGCCCTCTGGCGTAAAACCAATTGCTTGCATCGGATAGCCCAGGACTCCAATATCCGCACCAATGTCACGTGGATTATTTGCTAACACTAAATAATCATCAGGGTGGTGAACCATTCTTCCTTTAGCATCGAAATAGAAATCACGAGGTAGGTAAATCACTGAAACATCCTGAGCCGGATAGTCGAATACTGTTTCGCCCATTTTCAGGGTTATGGGTGCGGATTGATGCATGTGCCCATTTTCATCTCGCATGAGGAACATATACAGATCTCCGTCTTGATGTGGCTCATGTCCAGCTTCTTGGTTATTCATCACATGAGAACACGTCATCATGCGGCCATTACCCACAAGGAATCCTGTGCCGAGAGTCGTTACGCGTGTTTCATTTTCGTCAACTTGTCTGAATCTTGCGATCAAAAAAATACTTCGCTTTGCAACCGCCGCCAGCTCGGCATAGTTGACGAAAACAGTCTTGCGACTAAATTCGGGCAAACCATCAGTAGAAACGTGCGATTCCGCGCGTCGCATCTTCTCTTTAGACCTCTCTGTGTGAAGTGCTTTTTGTTTACCCATAGTAGCAATTATTATTTCATGCTACCGTCAGCTTGTCTAGATTATGGCCCCGTCTCTTACGGGGCATCGCTGTAAGATCTGCGAGTTTCATAGGTTAGCACATTCCCCCAAGCCAGCAGATACGCTAATAGCCACTGCGTCGCGATAGGTGAACCGGCACTCATCAAGTCCGAGCGCTAATCCGTGTTCCCGTCTGATTTGCTATACTAAAATCAAATGACCCGAGACGAAATGAATGACTGGGACGAAAAACTCGTCAGCAATCCCGATGGTGGGAATATTTTTCAGATGGCAGAAGTGGCTGAGGTAAAACGTATGGGCGGATGGGTGCCTCGTTACCTGGAACTCGACGGCCTCGCGATTACTGTTCACGAAAAACCGGTGTTTGGCCTCGGAAAACTCTGGTATTTGCCAAAAGGTCCTGGCGTGTCGTCAGTTGAGCAGCTCCGCGCCATTTTGCCCGCAATTAAAAAAGCGGCGAAAAAAGTCGGGGCGTTCGTAGTGAAAATCGAGCCAGAATTCAAAAAAACAGAGGTAAAAGCCTCTGATCTTACTGTGCTGAACCTCATTCCCGTTCGCGCAATTCAACCCAATGATTCAACTGTCGTCCTCGACATCTCAGGTTCCCTCGATGAAATCATGGCCGGCCTGAATCAAAAAGGTCGCCACGCCATCCACCGCGCCGAGCGTGATGGAGTCACCGTCGAGGCCGTCCCACTCTCTGCCGAAAATGCCCAGACTATGTATGCGCTTCTTCGCGCTACCGCCGATGGCAAATTCAATACTCGTAGTTTCGATTATTACCACGCATTCTGGCAAAACCTCGTCGAAACAGGCCGTGGCCAGCTATTTTTCGCACACTTCGAGGGCAAGATCATCGCTGGTGCGTTTAGCGCCTATTTCGGACAAAAGGGCACCTACAAGGATGGCGCGAGCGTTCGCGAACGAACCGCCTATGGCGCTAGCCATCTCTTGCAATGGGAAATTATCAAATGGATGAAAGATCACGGCGTGACGAGTTACGACCTCTGTGGCACACCGCCGAGCGACCAAATCCTCGACGAATCTCATCCCCACTATGGCCTCGGACGTTTCAAAACCAGCTTCAACAAAGAGGTCACTGACTATGTCGGCGCCTATGACCTGCCTGTCCGCCCATTCGCCTACCGTATCTGGTCCATCATAGGTGAACGCATCACGCTCCGCCTCTCGCGCACGATCAAGCACGAGTATTGGTACTAGCTGTTCAGTAATTCTTTGACGACCGACGCGTCGTTCCACGGAATCCGCTCGCCATTGACGATGCGGTACATCTCATGGCCCATGCCAGTAATCAAAATCATATCGCCCTTGACTGCAATGTCGAGGGCTTTTTTGATGGCGTCACGGCGATCAGGCACCTCAAGCGTCTTGGCTTCACCGCCCGCTTGTTCGATTCCTTCGTAAATCTGTGCGCGAATCTCAGTAGGATCTTCGTTGTAGCTCTCTTCGTCAGTCAGGAAAATCCGATCGGCAAGGTGCGTGGCGATTTCGCCCATCATTGGTCGTTTCGCCTTGTCGCGATCGCCACAAGAGCCAAATACCAAGATAACGCGGTTCTTTGTGATCTCACGCGCCGCGGTCAATAGTTTCTCATAGCCATCAGGGGTATGCGCGTAGTCGACAACCACATCATAGCCAAGTCCTTCAACCACTCGTTCAAACCGCCCAGGGATTGATTCCAAATTCGCGACACCCTCGATAATGTCGTCGAGCTTCACGCCGAGTAGATACGCCGCCGATACCGCAGCTGCCATATTGTACGCATTGTATTTGCCCGGTAAGGCTGTCGCGAGCTCGAGCGTCGTCTGGTGGTCGATCACCATCTTTACCTCTGATCCCTTGCGGAATAATTTGACGTGATCGATCCGAGCCTCAGCTTCATCAGATTCGCCATAGGTGATCTTCTGGCCACTAGCGGGAAAGGTATCGAAATATTCGAACCACGCGTCATCCCGATTGAGGACGATGTATTTCGGCTCATCTTTGAATAGCTTCGCCTTCGCCGCCGCATAACCCTCCATGGTCTTGTGGTAATCGAGGTGATCTTGCGTAAGGTTCGTCATGATCGCCATCTCAATCGGTGTTGTCGAGAGCTTGTATTGATCGAGCGCATGGCTGGTCGCCTCGATGAGCACGAAATCGGCCGTCTCACGCTTGGCGTCACGGAAAAACCGCATCATTTCAGAGGTCAATGCCACCGTGCGGTTGAGGTCGTTGATCCGTCGCACGCCACCAACTTCGATCGCTGCCGTGCTAAACATCGCGGTTTTATAACCCGCTTGTTTCAGTATTTCATTGAGATAATTTATGACCGTCGTCTTGCCGTTCGTCCCTGTTACCGCGATGACCCGCAGGTGCTTCGCCGGATTGCCGTAGCGCGCACTCAGAAGCTTGACGCGATTCTTGCGATAGCCGTATTCAAGCAGCTTCACCGTGCCAGATGGCAATAGCTTCCTCATCCCCTGTACTAGTCTGTCCTTCATATCTCCATTTTACGCTATAATGAATGGGATGAAAATTTTGGGAATCGAAAGCAGTTGTGATGAGACTGCGGCCTCTGTCGTCGAAGACGGTCGTCGCCTTCTTAGTAATGTCATCGTTTCGCAGATCGATATCCACACCCACTACGGTGGCGTCGTCCCCGAAATCGCCGCCCGCAGTCATATCGAGGTGATCAACCCGGTGATCAGTGAAGCGCTCATGCAGGCTAATTGCACCTGGGATGATATCGATGCCATCGCTGTTACCTACGCGCCTGGCCTTATCGGCTCACTCTTGGTCGGCACGCTCGCCGCCCGTACGCTCGCCGTCGTCCACAACAAGCCCCTCTATCCTATCCATCATGTCGAAGCGCATGTGTACGCGAATTTCGTTGTCGAGCAGGGCGCCAGCACTAGCCTGACCCTTCCCTCGAAACAACCCGCCTTCCCTATGCTTGCCCTCATCGTATCTGGTGGCCACACCCAACTCGTCCTCTTTCACGATCACGGAGATTACGAACTGCTCGGCCAAACTCAAGATGACGCTGTAGGTGAAGCCTTCGATAAAGTCGCCAAGATTATCGGTCTTCCCTACCCTGGTGGCGTGTCAATCGACGAAGCCGCCGAGCGTGGTGATCGCCGAAAATACCGATTTCCGAAAGCAAAAATGCAACGTCCATACGATTTTTCATTCTCAGGCCTCAAAACAGCCGTCCTGAGGGCTGTTCAGGCCGAAGTAGGCAAAGACTTTACTTTCCCCTCACACGAGCTCCCAGCGCTTCTCGACGCGTCACAGCGCGATGATTTTGCTGCCAGCTTCCAACAAATCGCCGTCGAGACCCTCGTCGACAAGGCCGCCCTGGCCTATAACGCCTACCAACCAAAGTCCGTAGTGATTGCCGGTGGTGTCGCCGCCTGTGGTGAACTCCGCAAACAGTTGAGCCAGCGGCTCCCTCTCCAGATTGAGTACGCGCCGATGAAGCTCTGTACTGACAATGCGGCGATGATTGCAACGCTCGGCTACTTCAAAGCGCAAAAGGTAGCCCCGACTGACCCCTATGACCTCGACGTGTTGCCGAGTCTTTCGATGACCGCAACAGCGTGGGCAAAGGATAGTAGGGTATGAATGCCCGTATCTTGACGTCGCTCGATGACCCAGCCCTACCAGGCATGCTCAATAATGGCATGATCGGGATTATTCCGACTGATACGATTTACGGCCTCGTGGGTGCCGCATCCAATCAGGATGCAATCCACCGTATGTACCACATCAAGGAACGTAAGCGCCAACCAGGAACGACGATTGCCGCAAATCCTGGGCAACTCATCAAACTTGGCTTCCCTGAGGCCACTATTACAGAGGTCGCTCATTATTGGCCCGCTGCGCTGAGTGTCGAAATGTCAGCCATAAATATTCCAGAATACCTCAGTACCGGTCAGCCCGTTATGGCCGCTCGCGTTCCCGACTTCGATGATCTCCGTAGCCTACTCGGAAAAACCGGCCCTCTCATGACGACGAGTGCCAATAAACCAGATGCACCAACCGCAACAAATATCCAGGCGGCAATTGATTATTTCGGTGATGAAGTCGATTTCTATGTCGACGCAGGCGATCGCGGCGACCGACCACCCTCAACAATCATCGGATTTGAAACTGACGGACAGATCATAATCTACCGCCAAGGAGCCGTAGTAGTTCAATAAACGTTGTTATTTGCGCAACGTTTTTAGTCTTCGGACTATTTTTTTTGCTCCCGGAAGAACGGTCGACCAGAGGGAATAGAGAGGCGAAAGCGGATAATCGTAGGTTCCAGCGAGAATTGTTTCGTGATCAGAGAAACCTTCTTTAAAGGCACTGACGCCGTCGTTGAGGAGGCCATTCATGTCGTAGCGAGCAATCCCCCACTCTTTACATTTGCGGATCGCGTGCCATTTGAGCGCGTAGTTGGCGCGTAGCTCTTGGCCGCGTTGGTTCATTCCACCGTATAGTTCAAATGCCATTTCAGCACTGACCGCTGACCAGACGAAGCTCACGAGCTCGCCCTCGAAATAGGCGCCAAAGATGAGCGAAGATTCACCGAGCTGTTCGGCACAATCATAGTAATATTGATCATCATGAATCGCGAAATGAGCGCGGTCGGCCGTGTCGTGATAGATCGCGAGCGCGTCGGCGATCTCTTCGCGGGTACGCAGTCGGCGGATCACTACCCCATCACGCTCAGATTTGCGGACATATTGCCGGGTTTTTTTGGTCATTGCCAACAGGAGTTCTTCTTCAGATTTACTGAGGTCGAGAATCAATGTTCTCGGGATGAGGATCGTGTTGTCCGATCGGCGCCACCCACTTCCCCACTCCACCGTCTCTTGGTTCGGCTCTGCGGCGAGGGCCACCCCTCGCTTTTGTTTGCGGACATAGTCTGTCAGCTCATTCATCCCCTCTTGAGAGTCGGTGAGTGGGCCAAATGGCCCCCGGGGTAGATAATACAGAGAACGAAATGGCCACGGTAAGTGGCGAAATAGTATCTGGGCGCCACCTTCGATAGCGCCATCTGGAGACTCATAGAGTACGCGCTGAACCTGCCAGTTGTGGGCCGTCTTTAGCTCTCCCCAACCCCACAGTTGAAGCGGGTGTCCGCCGAGGTCATTTACGCTGTCGTCCCACTCTTGTTTATCGTCGCAAGGTCGAATTGTCATGGGTTCATTATACCTCACTATGGTATAATAAGAGTCGAACACAAACACGAGGAAGACAGTTGGGATAAAGGGCAAAACCGTGTGGAATTTACACAATTTATACGCGTTTTGCATTGTTATTAGTTGTCTTCATTTCGTGTGAAAATCAATTTGGAATTATACGATGAATTTAGCAAAAGCCTACACCCCGAACGAGTACGAGCCCAATATCTATGCGATGTGGGAGTCGTCAGGGGTATTTGAGCCAAAAGGCGAGGGAACTCCCTATAGTGTCGTCATGCCGCCGCCAAATGCGAATGGTAACCTCCACATCGGTCACGCCCTTATGGCTGACCTCGAGGATATCCTCGTCCGTTTCCACCGCATGAAGGGCTACGACGCCGTTTATCTCCCAGGGGCTGACCACGCTGGGTTTGAGACATGGGTCGTCTATGAGAAGGAGCTCGAGAAGCAAGGAAAGACCCGTTTCGACTTTACCCGTGAGCAACTCTACGCCCAAGTATGGGACTTCGTCGATCGTAACAGGGGTAATATGGAGCTTCAGCTGCGAGCACTCGGGGCAGGGGCTAGCTGGAAGAACCTCACATTTACGCTTGATGAAAAGGTAATTAAAACGACCTACGCGACATTCAAAAAACTCTGGGACGACAAGCTTGTTTACAGAGGTGAACGGATCGTTAACTATTGTACATTCCACCAGACGAGCTTCTCGGACATCGAAGTCGTCCACAAAGAAGTTAAGGGAACTCTCTGGAGAATCGCGTATCCTACGCTTGATAGTGTCGGAGAAATTATCGTCGCCACGACCCGTCCAGAAACAATGCTCGGAGATGTGGCAATTGCCGTCCATCCCGATGATGAGCGCTATAAGCACCTGATCGGGACACGCGCACTCGTGCCTCTCGTCAACCGTGAGATTCCGATCATTGCCGACGCGTACGTCGAGCGCTCGTTCGGTACCGGCGCAGTGAAGATTACTCCCGCCCATGACCCCAATGACTTCGAGATGGGGAAGCGCCATAACCTCGAGCCGATCCAGGTCATCGGAACCGATGGTCGAATGGTCAACGTACCGCCCGCTTATGATGGGCTACTAGTCCATGAGGCCCGAAAGCGCGTGCTCGCCGCTCTCGAGGCCGAGGAATATCGCCGAGGCGAAGAGCCAATTGTCCACGCCGTCGGCCACTGCTACAAATGTGGCAATGAGATACAACCTCTGTTATACGACCAATGGTTTGTGAGCCTCAAACCTCTCGCCGAGCGTGCCGTTCAGGCGATAGAGCGAGGTGACATCAAGTTTATCCCCGCCAGCAAGGGAAAGCAGGCAATCGACTATCTGAAGAACATCCGCGATTGGAACATCTCGAGACAAATCCCATGGGGCATTCCAATTCCGGCATTTTATAACCCCCACAACCACAGTGAATGGATTTTTGATGACCGTGTCGACGAGAAGCAGGTCGTTGTCAATGGTACAACGTATTTAAGAGATGAAGATACCTTCGACACCTGGTTTTCGAGTGGCCAATGGCCCTACATTACGACTGACGCCATTGACAGCGGAGAATTGTCACGATTTTATCCAAATGACGTGATGGAAACCGGCTTCGACCTATTATATCAATGGGTCTGCCGTATGATTATGCTCGGTCTCTATCGTACCGACAAAGTCCCGTTCAAGACCGTCTACCTTCACGGCATGGTCAACGACGAGAAGAACCAGAAGATGAGCAAGAGCAAAGGTAACGTCATCAATCCAATGGATGCGATCACTGAATTTGGCTCAGATGCCTTGCGGCTTGGCATCATCGCTAATCGTACGGCCGCGCAAAGTCAGGCATTTAGTAAAGCGACCGTCATCGCTGGACGTAACTTCTGCAATAAGCTTTGGAATATCGCCCGCTATATCGAGGACCAAGTAGGGGAGTCGAGTCCGAAGCCGAACCCCGATCCGCATAGTCTCGCTGATCAGTGGATCGTTTCGCGCCTTAACAGCGCCATCGAGACAATGGACCGACAAGTTACCGACTACCGATTCGCCGAAGCCTACGAGACCCTCTATCACCTCGTGTGGGATGATGTCGCCGACTGGTATATCGAAGCCTCGAAATCAGAGCCGCACATCAGCATGATGGCGTGGGTACTCGATACCGTTCTTCGCCTCGCTCATCCGTTCGCACCATTTGTGACAGAGACAATCTGGCAGACGCTTGGCTGGACAAACGGTATCCTCGCAGGGGAGTCCTGGCCTGTATCGCATCCGTGCGATGAGATCGCTGCCGGTGAATTTGGCCGCCTCAAGGACCTCGTGAGCGAGATTCGTTATGTGACGAGCGAACTCCCGGGAAATGACAAATACGACCTGCTCTACCTCGATGATTCGCTCGTGGCTGACAATCAAGATCTAATCCGTCAACTCGCCCGGCTCAAATCAATCTCCCGCGCTGACACGCCGAGGGGCTTACGCCTTGCTGCTAGCGGTCGCGATGCCTGGCTCGATATCTCTACCGAACAACTCTACGAGCACCAGGCAAACCTCGAAAAACGCCTCGCGGATACACGCAAAGAAGCCGAGATTCTCTCGGGCCGCCTCAGTAATGAAGGCTACGTCGCAAAAGCTCCCGCTGAACTTGTCGAAGAATCTCGAAAAACCCTCGTCGAGAGGCAAGCGACCGTCGTCCGCCTCGAGCACGAACTCGAAGTAATTCGCTAATTTTTATTCGTGGTGATACGGTCGGCCGGCGACGATTTCTTGTGCACGGTAGAGCTGTTCTGTGAGTATCAATCGTACGAGTTGATGCGGAAATACAAGAGGTGAGAGTGACCATATT
>Ga0209540_10000101_pt1 | contig 112088 bp, 98 predicted proteins | sample BarGraIncu01121A_FD_184501 | JGI IMG/M metagenome (GOLD analysis project Ga0209540, IMG submission 184501) | Arctic peat soil microbial communities from Barrow, Alaska - Barrow Graham LP Incubations 011-21A (SPAdes) (version 2) | ecosystem: Environmental > Terrestrial > Soil > Wetlands > Peat... | reverse complement strand
TTGGCTTTTGATTTCCACCCTTCTAGCCATGCCATTTTTAAAGGTCAACAGACAGCAACTCGGTTTGTCGTTGAAAAAATGGTGGAAACGGGCTCCGCGGCCGGTTTTTGCTGCTGCTATCTTCTTTGCCCTGGCTTTTGTGTTGAACCATTCGGGAAAAGGCAGCGATTGGCAATTGCTGGCTTCCGGGCACAACATGATTGCCGTGGTTGCCGCTGCCGCAGCCTCGGTCTTCGGAAAATTCTACCCGGCTATCGCCCCGTTCTTCGGGTTGTTCGGCGGCTTTGTCAGCGGCTCCGAGGCATCAGCGATCGCCATGCTGACCAAGCTGCATCTGGCCACGGCCGAAAAAATCGGCGCCTATGGCATCCTCATCGCCGCGGCTTCGGGTATCGGCGGCGGGCTGGCCAGCGTCATTTCCCCGGCCAAACTACAGAATGCCGCAGCCAGCATCGACCGCATCGGCGAAGAGACCAAGGTCATTCCCGTTACTTTTGTCATCGCTTTTGCCATTACCCTGGTCTGCGCTGTTTTGACCCTTTTATGGAGTTATTGAAGTATTTACTTGCCGCTTTATTTCGTGGTTTTTACTTATCCCGCTTCTTGCCGCCCTTGTCCTTGCCTTCGTCAGGCTTGATGAACACCGGGTGGCCCTTGATCTGGCAGCGGCTCATGACTTCGATCACCGAGGCCGCTAAGGTCTGCGGCACATCGACCAGGCTGAAGCCGTCATGGATTTCAATGGCGCCGATCATACGCCCGGTCAGGTCGGTTTCGCCGGTGATGGCCCCGACGATGTCACCGGGGCGGATGCCCTGCTTTTTGCCCAGCTTGATCATCAGCCGGGTCATTTCGCCAGCAACGAAGTGGACCGCGGGTTCGCCAGGGGCAACTGCACCCGCAGCCTTGCCGTCTTTTTCCATGACCATTTTCAGCAGGGCTGCGGCCACATCGAGCGATGAATGGTCGTCTTCGCTCAGCTTTTCGACCATGGCGGCATATTTGTTTTGAGTTTCCGTTTCCATGATCTGGCGGATTTTTTCCAGCACGGCGTTGTTGCGGATTTCCTCAACATCATCGACCGAAGGTACGCGCTGGCGGCGGATGCGCGTCTTAGCGAATTTCTGGATCTCGGCCAGCTTGTTCATTTCCCGGCCGGCCACGAAAGTGAAAGCGCGGCCGCTTTTGCCGGCCCTGGCCGTGCGCCCGATGCGGTGCACGTAATATTCCTCGTCGCGCGGCACGTCGTAGTTAACCACCACTTCAATATCGTTGATGTCAAGGCCGCGGGCCGCCACGTCCGTGGCTACCAGAATTTCCAGGCGGCCGCCGCGGAACTGGTTCATAACCCGGTCGCGGAAAGTCTGTTTCATGTCGCCGTGCAGGCCGCTGGCCGCGTAACCGCGAGCCTGCAGCCGTTCGACCAGTTCGTCGACGCGGATCTTGGTGTTGCAGAAAACCAGGACCCGTTTCAGATCATGGATATCGATCAACCGGGCCAGGATCTCGGTTTTCTGGAATTCCTTGACTTCAAAATAGTTCTGCTCGACACCGGGAACGGTCAGGTCTTCGTGCACCAGCCTGATCAGTTCGGGCTGGTTTTGAAAAGCCTTGCTCAAAGACATGATAGCCTTGGGTATGGTGGCCGAAAAGAGCAGGGTTTGATGCTGCGCCTGGATGGCGCCCAGGATGAATTTCATTTCATCGACGAAGCCCATGTCCAGCATTTCGTCGGCTTCATCGAGCACCGCCGTGCGCACCTGGTCCAGGCGCAGGGTCCTGCGTTCCATGTGGTCGCGGATGCGGCCGGGAGTCCCCACCACTACATGGACTCCCCGCTGCAAAGCGGCAATCTGGCGTTCGATGGGTTGGCCGCCGTACACCGGCAGGATGCGGATGTCTTTTTTATGCTTGCTGAGCAGTTTCAGCTCTTCGGCTATCTGCACGGCCAGTTCCCGGGTCGGGCAGAGGATCAGGGCCTGTACTTTTTTCTGGGCAGACTCGATGCGCTCGATGATCGGGATGCCGAAAGCCGCGGTTTTCCCGGTCCCGGTCTGGGCCTGGCCGATGATATCGGCTCCGGCCAGGATCGGGCCGATGGCCAGGGACTGGATCGGCGTTGCTTCTTCAAAGCCCATCTCGGTGATGGCCTTGTTCATTTCGTGGGAAAAGTCAAAATCGGCAAAATTCTTTTTTAACATGATTGTTTTCCTTTATCATCTGTAGTGACAGGTCGCGTCCCACAAGGGGACAAGCCCTGTCACTACCTTATCCGGCTTTTCTTAATTTTTCGTCCTGTTTGCGGCTGTGGGCGTCCAGCTTTTTCTTGCGCAAGCGGATGTTCCTGGGCGTGATCTCCAGAAGCTCGTCGTCCTCGATGTAGTCCAGGGCCTGCTCCAGCGAAAACTGCCGCGGCGGCGTCAGGCGGATAGCGTCATCGGAGCCGGCGGCGCGCATGTTGGTCAATTTCTTGGTGCGGCAGACGTTGACCACCAGGTCGTTGTCCTTATTGTGTTCGCCGATAATCATGCCGGCGTAAACCTGGACCCCGGAGCCAATGAACAAACTGCCCCGTTCCTGCAGGCCGAACAGTCCGTAAGCCACGGAAACGCCCGGTTCATGGACGACCAGCACCCCCTTGGTCTTGCGGTTCATCTCGCCTTTAAACGGCTCGTAGCCTGAAAAGCTGTGGTTCAGGATGCCTGTGCCGTGGGTGGCGGTGAGGAAGTCGTTGTTGAAGCCGATCAGCCCCCGGGCCGGGATGCGGAATTCAAGGCGGGTGTAGCCGTCGGAGCCGGGGACCAGGTTGTGCAGCTCCCCCTTCCTCTGCCCCAGCATTTCGATGACTACCCCGGCGTAGGCCTCGGCCACGTCCACAACGGCCAGTTCGACGGGTTCACACTTCTGGCCGTTCATGTAGCGGTAGATAACCTCGGGTTTGGAGACCTGGAATTCATAGCCCTCGCGCCGCATGTTTTCCATTAGGATGGAGAGCTGCAGGGTGCCGCGGCCTTTGAGCAGAAATGCCTTCTTGGAATCGGTATTCTCGAGCCGGAGGCTGGCGTTGTTCAATATCTCCCGGCGCAGGCGGTCGTGCAGTTGGGTCGAGGTCACAAACCTGCCTTCTTGGCCTGCGAAAGGCGAATCGTTGACCGCGAAAGTCATGGCCAGGGTCGGCTCGTCGATATTCATGGCCGGGAGAAGCAGCGGCTGGTCGATGTCGGCCACGGTTTCGCCCAGATCGATATCCTCAAGGCCGGCCAGCGAAACGATGTCTCCGGCGACGGCTTCGGGCACACTGACCCGGCTGATACCGTCATAGGTGAAGATGCGGGTGATCTTGTACGGTTTGCGATCGCCGTTCCTTTTCATGAGCAGCACCTCTTCACCCTGGGTCACGGTGCCGTTGTGGATCCTGCCTGTGCCGATCTTGCCGAGATAGTTGTCATAGCTGATCGCCGAGGCCATGAACTGAAAAGGGTTGACGCGGTCGCCTTCTGGTTCCCTGACGTACTTGATGATTGTTTCAAAAAGCGGCTTCAGGCCGCGGTTTTTATCAGCCAATTCATAGCGGGCGATCCCCTCCTTGGCCGAGGCAAAGAGCACCGGGAAATCCAGCTGTTTATCGTCGGCGCCCAGCTCGACAAAAAGATCGAACACCGCGTTCAGCACCTCGTCCGGGCGGGCATTGGGCCGGTCGATTTTATTGATCACCACAATGGGATGCAAGCCCTGTTCCAGCGACTTTTTTAAAACGTACTTGGTCTGGGGCATGGGCCCTTCAAAGGCATCCACCAGCAGCAGCACCGAGTCGACCATTTTCATGATCCGCTGCACTTCGCCACCGAAATCGGCGTGGCCCGGCGTGTCGACAATGTTGATTTTATAACCTTGATATTGAAAAGCGGCGTTCTTGGAAAAGATAGTGATGCCCCGTTCCCGTTCCAGGTCATCCGAATCCATCACCCGCTCGGCGACATGCTGATTGTCGCGGAAAACCCCGGTCTGTTTTAAAATCGCGTCGATCAGCGTAGTCTTGCCGTGGTCGACATGGGCGATAATGGCAATATTTTTAAATTTTTTCATTTTTTAAGGATCGCCTGCGTTTTTCCCAGATGAAAAACATTCTTCCAGTTTCCGAAATATTTTTTTCAATCGGGACAGGCATTTCCGCGCTATGATTATTATACTATAATTTGCGGGGGTTGTAAAACGTGTGTCGAATCTCAATAAAATCGCCCGGCGAACCGCAATGCCCCTATCCTGGCAATCAATTTTTTGGCGGTCCCGGCTACCGGCTTAAAAAAAGCAAAAGCGCAATTTGCATTTTTTTATTAGCATGCCTATAATTAATATATACTGAAAATCCGAACCAACGGGAGTTAGAGCCCATGAACGCTGATCCGCAAAAAAAGTCCCGCGCCAGAAAGCGGCTGCTCACCCTGGGGGCTGTGATCCTGGCCTTGCTGGCTGTCAACCTGGCCATACCGCGAAAGAAAGTGCCGCCGTATGTCGGCGTCCGCACCTTGAAAGACCTGGCCGAACTGGCTACCATCGAATACAGCGTGACCAAAATTGTTTCTTACAAGGATGTAGCCTGGTACGGTGACCGCAAGATCCTGTTTGAAGCCGCGGCCACGGTTAAGGCCGGTATCGATTTGAATGAGCTGACCGACCAGGATATCAAATTGGACAACGACTCCACCGTTACCATCTCCCTACCGGCGCCAAAAATTTTACTCTTCAACATGAAACCGGAAAACATGAGGGAAATTTTCAACGAATCGGGCATCCTGCGCAGTGATTTTTCCAACCAGGAAAAGGACGGCCTGCTCAGCCAGGGGGAAAAGGACATCCGCGCCAAAGTCGCCGGCATGGACATCCTACAGCGGGCCGCGCGCAACGCCAGGATCCTCGTCGAGTCGTGGCTGAAAAAAATGGGTTTCGAAGCAGTGCGCGTGGTGTTCAAGGACCAAAGGGGGCGGCCATGAAAAGAATACTTGCCGTGCTCCAGATCATCCTGCTGTTGGCCATCCTGTTTATGCTGTACAGCCCGCTGGCCAAAATAGGGCTGCTGCCATCCTTGGGCAGTATTTTTCACACCCAGCAGCCGCGGATCGACGAAACCCCGGTCATTATCCAGCAGGTAAAAAACATCGCCCAGATGTTCACCCAGACTTTTTACGACGAGTACGTCTACGACACCGGCATCATCCGTACGCCGCTCCTCAGCGTCAACAAGCGGCTGATTTTCATTGCCAAGGGCGAAGTGATTTCCGGTTTTGACCTGTCGGAATTGAGTGAAAAATCGATCATCCGCCGCGATAAATCCATCGTGGTCAAGTTGCCGCCAGCCCGCATCCTGGATGTGGTCATCAACCCCAGCGGCTTCGATACCTTCATCGAGGAGGGGGAAATCACTTTCGAGGAGAGCAAGAAGTTCCACGAGGACGCCCGGCGCATCTTCGACCGCAATGCCAGAGATAAGGGCATCCTGAAAAACAGCACCGAGCAGGGCCGGCAAATGCTGGAAAAATTCTTCCGCCTGCTGGGCTTCGAAACGGTGGACATCATCATCCAGCAAGGATAAGTAATTTATTACTGGTCTTAGTTTTTTCGACCAACCAAGAAAAATCTCGCAACCAGTTAAGAAATGGCGCTAAATTGTAATTTTTTCAAGGTGTCGGATTTTATAGCGCTGGAGCCAGGACTAAATCAGTCTGGAATTGGCGTACAATGGCTTGCAGCTCGGCCAATTTTTCCGGGAAGCGTTCTTTTAGAAGGTTCAATTTTTCAAAAGCGCTTTCATACTCCTGTTTCAGCATGTCAGACAAACTTCGGGCTTTATGATATTCCTCAATAATCGAATTGATTTTTCTTTCCCAGGCCTTGCCGTATTCTTCGCCCAAGCGGCAGAGCCGCTGCCGGGCCTGCAAATATTCATGGCGCAGGCTGGTGAATTTCTTTTCGATCGTCTTTACGTATTCATCCTTCAGGGTGACCAGACTCTGGACAAAGGCCGCTTCATATTCATATTTCAAACTTTCCAACAATTCGGCCACGGGAATGATCTTATCCACGCGGTGGGCGTTGGCGCCGCAAAAGGCGAATCCCTGGTCAAGAAGACCCTGGCGGGCGTTGTCCAGCGCGGCCGAAATACAATAGTCGGCGTGCTTGATGTCGCATTGGTCCAGGCAGCGCCAGGCGCAGCGGTTGACGTTGCGTACTCCGGCGGCGGCGTTGTCTAAAAAATGGTTGCGTATGGCCCGCCCGGGCATGCCGACCGGGCTTTTGATGATGACGATGTCCTCGGGGGTGCATTTCAGGTACGCTTCCTTGAAACGGATATCAGCATCACATTCTTCCGTGGCCACGAAACGCGTCGCCATCTGCACGCCCTGGGCTCCAAGTTGCAAAAAGTGCAAAATATCTTCACCGCTGAAAATGCCTCCGGCGGCTATGACCGGTATTTTTTTATGAAAAGTAACCTGAAAGCGCTCCAGGGCGGCAATCACCTGCGGGACAAGGACCTCCAAAGCCTGATCCGCGTCCTGCAGTTTCTCGGCCTTGAACCCCAAATGGCCTCCGGCCAGAGGCCCTTCGACCACCACGGCATCGGGAATATCATTATAGGTTTTTTCCCAATATTTGAAAATAAGACCGGCGGCGCGTCCGGAAGAAACGATGGGCACAACCAGCACATTGGCGGCGCGGATCCTGGCCACCGGGATATTTTTGATCGGCAGGCCGGCGCCCATGAACAGGGCGTCCACTTTTTCTTCAATGGCCACATCCAGAAGTTGCTGGAAATCGTTGGCCGCGACCATAATATTGATGCCGATCAAGCCGGAAGTCTTGCTGCGGGCCCGCCTGATCTCGCTGCGCAGAGCCTTGATGTTGGCGGCCCTGCCGTCATCGTAGTAATCGGGTTCGATCATGCCGATGCCATTGGCGGCAATGACGCCCATGCCGCCTTGGTCAGCGACGGCCGACGCCAGATTGGCAAGGGATATTCCCACCCCCATGCCGCCCTGGATGATCGGCAATGGCACCGTGCGGTTGCCGATGGTCATTTTTGGCATTTTAAAAAATATCATTGCTCCTCCTGGCAAGCGCTGATTTGGAAAAATGAATTCCGCGTTTCTTTTCAAAGCCAACTGAAAACTATCATACCCCAGATTAATTCCGATTGCAACCACATCTGTCGTTCAGGACATGGAAGCTCAGATAATCAGGAACTGATGGTAAAAAGCCAAAAAAAGCAAGCCAAACCACTTATCTCGTGGATTTCGCAAAACACCATGAATTTGTGCAACAATACAAAACCAACAATAATCCTGAAATATTAAAAAAGATACGCATTTCTGGCTGCCAACTGCGACAATTGATTAAATAAGAATAGTAAATTGTATTTCTTTGTCAACCCAAATTGCAATTGACATGCCAAACGAAAAATATTAATATGGCATGAATATGAAATTCTGGAAATTATCACTGATCACCATCCTGTCAGCTTTATTTGTCTATTTATTTTTAAAGCGCATCGATTTCCAGGAAATAAAAAAAATATGGCTGGCGATTCCGCCGCAGTATCCGCTGTTTTTTCTCCTGCTCGCGCTCCCGCAATATTATGTCCGCGCTTACCGTTGGGGATTGCTGCTAAGCCCTTTCAAAAAGAATATCGCCATCAGCAGCCTGCTGAATTTTACCCTGATCGGGTTCATGATCTCCTATCTGCTGCCGGGCCGGCTGGGTGAAATTGCCCGGCCGGTCATGCTCGCCGAAAAGGAAAAAATAAAAAAAAGCCAGGCCATCGCCACCATCATCAATGAACGGTTATTCGACCTGCTGATTGTCTTGGTCATGCTTCTCGCTTACCTCAGTCTCGGACTGGGAACGCCGTCGCCAATACTGCTCAAGTTGAAAACTCTGGCTTTACTGCTTCTGCCGGTGGTTTTGCTTATATTTTGCGTCATAACCCTGGCCAATACTAAAAAATTCTTCCCCAGAACCGAGCAACTCATCCATTTCCTGGCCAAAGCATTGCCGGCCCGCTACCGTGGAAAAGTCACCGCTTTTGCCGTCCATTTTATCAAAGCCCTTAATCTGAACCTGGGCTGGTCGGGCATCCTGAAGGTAAGCTGCTTTTCCCTGCTGCACTGGACCATCATTCTTTTTTCGTATTGGCTGCTGATGCAGGGGTTTTCCGGCCTGGCCCTGGATTTGCCTGCCACGATTCCCTTCCTGGCGATTATTTTCGTGTCGGCGGCCATTCCCACCCCAGGCATGGCCGGAAGCCTGGATCTGGCTTCAAAATACGCTCTGACCGGCCTGTTTGGCGTCAACGAAAAAACTGCAGTGGCTTTCACTATTTTATTTCATTTTCTTCTGCTGCTGATGCCGATCACGCTCGGCTTGCTTGCCTTCTGGCACGAAGGTCTGACTTTTAAAAAAATCACCCATTTGAGTAAAAAAGATGAACTGTCCACAATGCGCTAAAATCGCCGACAAGGTGATCGAAACCCGTGAAAGCAGGGACGGCCTTTATATCAGGCGCCGCCGCGAATGCCTCAGCTGCGGCAAACGATTTACCACTTATGAAAAAATCGAAAATATCCCGCTGATGGTGGTTAAAAAAGACGGACGACGAGAACCGTTCAATCTCGACAAAATCAGAAAGGGCCTATATCGGGCCGTAGAAAAAAGGCCGGTGCAAACCAAGCAAATTGAACAGCTGGCCAGCCAGGTCGAAGAATTTTTCTCAGGATCGGACCGGGAAGTACGTTCCGACAAAATCGGAGAAATGATCATGGAAAAATTGAAAACAATGGACAAGGTGGCCTATGTCCGTTTTGCTTCGGTTTATTTGGAATTCAAAAGTCTGCAGGAGTTTCTGACCGAACTGCACAGCCTTTTAAAAAAGGAGGAATAAGTGGCAAAAAAGCATTATCCTTTTTTTGAAATCGAGATCAGTAAAAATTTCCCCTCGGGCATCAGCACCCACATTGACTGGAAGCCCAACACCAATATCGTTGAGACACAGGATTCCCTGATTATCGAGATGGAGCTTCCCGGTGTCGATAAAAATGATGTGAGCATCACCCTGCTCAACAACCAGGAACTGATCTTAAAGGGCGTCAAAAAACAGCCCCGGCTGGACCAAGACCTCGTGACTTATTACTTGTTTGAAAGGGAATTCGGGACATTTTACAAGAAAATTGTTATTGATTTCCCCCTGGACACCAGCAAAATCAAGTCCCATATGGAAAATGGTGTTCTTTACATCGAAATCTGTAAAAAAATCATGGCTGAAGTTTCAGTGGAAATCAAGTGACGAGGTGACCAATGGCTGAAGAACAAAAAGGCATTACCGCCAAACAGGAAAAAGAAGAAAGGCTGGAAAAAATAAAAATTCCGGAAACCCTGCCGGTCTTGGTTTTGCGGGACATTGTGGTCTTCCCTTACATGATTGTGCCGCTGTATGTCGGCCGGACCAAATCCAAGAAAGCCGTGGATTCCGCCTTGAATACCGACCGCCTGATCCTGCTGCTCACCCAAAAAGACATGAACATCGAAGAGCCGAACGAAGATCAACTATACCAATTCGGGACCGTGGCCTTGATCGTACGCATGCTCAAGCTGCCCGACGGCCGCATGCGGGTGCTGGTCCAGGGCATCTCCCGGGTCAAGGTGCGCAGCCTGATCGACGATGGCAAAACCATGCAAGCCGAAATCGTGCAAATGGAAGATGAAGAACCGGCCTTGCTAACCCTGGAAGACAAAGCCATGATTAAAAACGTGCGCCAGAAATTCGAACAGGCTGGCAAGCTGGGAAAGTCGATTTCCAACGAAATTTTAATCATTGCCGAAAACATCGAAGAACCGGGAAAACTGGCCGATATCATCGCCGCCAACCTGGAATTGAAAATCCAGGATTCGCAGCGCATCCTTGAAGAGGTGAACTCGCTTAAAAGACTGGGCAAGGTATACGAATTTTTAAATTATGAAATCGAAATGCTCAACATTCAAAACCAGATCAATGTCAAGGCTCAGGGCGAAATGGACAAGAATCAAAAAGAATATTTCCTGCGCCAGCAATTGAAGGCTATCAAAAAAGAACTGGGGGAAGAAGCCGAAAATGCCGATGAAATCAACAGCTACTTAAAAAAACTGGATGAAGCGAAGATGCCCGAAGTCGCCCGCAAGGAAACCGAAAAAAATATCGACCGCCTGAAAAAAATGCATCCGGAATCGGCCGAAAGTTCCGTGATCCGGACCTACCTGGATTGGATGTTCGAATTGCCCTGGGGAATTTCCAGCAAGGACAACATGAACCTGAAGCGGGCCAAAGGCATATTGAACCATGACCATTACGGCCTGGATAAAGTCAAGGAAAGGATCCTGGAATATCTGAGCGTCCGGAAATTGAGCGCTAAAACCCATGGACCGATTTTATGCTTCGTCGGCCCGCCCGGAGTCGGAAAAACTTCACTGGGTAAATCCATCGCCCGGGCCTTGAATAAAAAATTCGTGCGCATTTCTCTGGGCGGAGTCCATGATGAAGCTGAAATCCGCGGCCACCGCCGCACCTACGTCGGGGCACTACCTGGAAAAATCATCCAGGAATTGAAAAATGCCGCCTCTGACAATCCGGTATTCATGATGGACGAAGTGGACAAAATCGGCATGGATTTCCGCGGCGACCCTTCCTCGGCCCTTCTTGAAGTTTTGGATCCAGAGCAGAACAACACCTTCACTGACCACTACCTGGGCGTACCTTTTGATCTTTCCAAAGTCCTGTTCATCACCACGGCCAACCTGATTGAACCGATCCAGCCGGCTTTTCGCGATCGCATGGAAGTTATCGAAATTCATGGCTACACTGAAGAAGAAAAAATTGAAATCGCCCGCCGCCACCTGATTCCGCGCCAAATTGAAGCCAACGGGCTAAACTTCCACTGGATCGATTTCACCCCCGGAGCGTTGAAAAATATCATCGCCCTATATACCCGGGAAGCTGGCGTACGCAACCTGGAAAGGGAAATCGGCGGCATCTGCCGCAAAGTGGCTCACAAAATCGCCCTGGGTGAGAAGAAGCTCTATAAAATCACCAGCCGCAACCTGGAAAAATATGCCGGCATTCCCAAGTTGTTCCGCGACCAGCTATTGGAAGAAAATACGGTAGGCGTGGCCACCGGCATGGCCTGGACTCCTTATGGCGGTGATATTCTGTTCATTGAGGTCAAGCTGATCCCGGGTAAAGGAACGCTGATTCTGACCGGGTCTTTGGGTGAGGTGATGAAGGAATCGGCCAGCGCCGCTCTGAGCCTGATCAAAGCTTCAGCAAGCCAGCTACAGATCTCACCGGAAAAATTTGAAAAAAACGACATCCATATCCATATTCCCGAAGGCGGCATTCCCAAAGACGGGCCTTCGGCAGGCATTACCCTGGCCACCGCTCTGATTTCGGCTTTTACCGGCATCGCCGTAAACCGGGAAATTGCCATGACCGGGGAAATCACCCTGCGCGGCAAAATCTTGCCCGTGGGTGGCATCAAGGAAAAAGTGCTGTCCGCGCGCCGGGCTGGGATCAGGACCATCATCATGCCCGAGAAAAATAAAAAAGATTTGAGCGAACTCAAGAACGGGCATATCCAAGCCATGAACTTCATCTTTGTCTCCGATTTCAAGGATGCCGTCAATTCGGCTCTCATCAAAAAAATATTTTAATGGACGAGCAGGAATTTGTCGCTTACTTAAAAAAAAAGTTCCCTTTCAGCCATGGTTTGGGTATCGGTGATGATGCTTCGGTGGTCCGCGCCGGCAAGCATTTCCAGTTGATCAGCAGTGACATTCTGATCGAAGACGTTCATTTTCGACTCCGGGACATCTCGCAGCAGGAACTGGCCCTGAAATCGCTGGCGGTAAACATTTCCGATATCGCCGCCATGGGCGGCCGGGCCCAGTATTTTTACCTCGGCCTTGGTTTTCCCAGCCGTCTGCCCACGGCGGATCTACTCCTTTTTTTTAAAGGGCTGCGACAAGGCTGCCGGAAATGGAAAGTGGAACTGGCTGGCGGTGATTATTCGCGCTCGGAAAAAATGTTTATTGCCATTACAATCATCGGTCAAAGCCAAAGACCGGTCCTGCGCAGCGGAGCCCAACCAGGCGACTGGATCGCCGTCACCGGCCCGACCGGAGAATCGGCTCTGGGGCTGAAGCTGCTTTTGCGGGGCGAAACCGCCTCACCTTTTATCCGCAAGCATAAACGAACGGTCCCCCAATACCAAAAAGGCCCCCTCCTGGCCAGGTTCGTTAATGCCATGATTGACATTTCCGACGGCTTGCTGCTCGATCTTTCCCGCATGCTTAAAGCTTCGGGAACTGGAGCCGAGATCGATTATGAGAAAATCCCGGTTTCACGGCCCTTTAAACAATTGTGCCGGCAATGCCATTATTCTGAAAAAGAGCTTGTCCTGGCCGGCGGCGAAGATTACCAACTGCTGTTTGCCATATCTCCCCGCCAGGAAATTCGCTTGCGCAAAACTAAAATCGTTTACCACATCATAGGCAGAGTCACCGGCCGGCAGCGCCTGCTGGTCCGGGAAAAAGGGCAACGGCTCCAAATACAACGCTTGGGCTTTGATCATTTTTGCGAAAATTCAGCAGGAAAAACATGAAAATTATAAAAACCAGCCAGATACGTCCCAACCGGCAAGGAGCCATCGTCATCCCCCTGTTCCGTGGGCTTTCCCTGCCCGCTATCGGGACGGAATTCCCCGAACTGGTAAAATTGCTGCAACGAAAAAAGACTCGACCTGAAAAGGATGAAGCGCTATTCTGTCATTCATTGTCCACACAGCGCCTTTTCCTCATTATCGCCGCCGGCCGCAGTAATCGTCAAGCAGACGCCCGCAAGCTTGCTTGCCGGATAATGCTCCAGCTGCGGGAAAAACGCATCAGCAGGGCACTGCTGTATGTCAGCGCCGAAACTCCCGTTTCGCGCGGCTTTTTGCTTAACCTGATCGACTATTTGCACCTGAATAATTACCGCTTCGACCGCTATCTGAGAAAAAAAAGCAAATCAGTGCAGCGTCTCGATCTGGTTTGCCGTAAAAAAATACTTTTGCCAACCGCCGCTATCAGCGAAAGGGAAATGATCAATCGCAGCGTGGTGTTCTGCCGCGATCTGGTCAATGAAATCCCGGCCAAAATCACATCAGATACACTGGTCCAAACAGCCATTGCCCTGGCCAGAGAGCATCAACTGGCTCTGAATGTTTTCAGGAAACCGGAGCTGGCTGAGCATGGACTGAACGGTCTTTTGGCGGTCGGCGCTGCCGCCGGCTGTTCCCCGGCCCTGATTCAGCTGGATTATGTCCCGGAAAAATTCTCGCACACCGTGAGTCTGGTCGGTAAAGGCATTACTTTCGACTCAGGTGGTTTGAACATTAAACCAGGAACCAGCATGGCAGAGATGAAATGCGACATGGCCGGAGCGGCCGTTGTTTTGGCCATCATGAAATGCGTGGCCATGCTGCGCCTGCCGGTAAAAGTGACCGCCCTGGCAGCCATAGCCGAAAACATGCCTGGTGGCCAGGCCTATAAACCCGGCGACATCATCACCTACGCCAATAAAAAAACGGTTGAAATCGTCAACACCGATGCTGAGGGGAGATTAATTCTGGCCGACGCCTTGATTATGGCCAGCCGGCAAAAACCGGATGTCATCATCGAATTCTCCACCCTGACCGGAGCCATCATTACCGCCTTGGGAGACAGCATAGCCGGATTGATGTGCCGCAACAAAAAATTGAGAACCGAGTTGCTCCAGGCAGCCGAAGCTTGCGGCGAATTGCTGTGGGAATTGCCCCTTTTCAGCGAGTATCGCAAGGACATCACCTCCAAGATCGCCGATTTGAAAAACGCCAATTACCATGGCGCTTCGTCCATAAAAGCCGGTCTGTTCCTGAACGAATTTACCGGCAATATCCCCTTCGCCCACCTCGACATCGCCGGCACCGCTTTCTTGAGCAAACCAGGTTTCTGGCTGGCCGCCGAAGGGGCAACGGGCTTCGGGGTGCGCTTGCTGGTGGAATACCTGAAAACCGTTGCTGAAAAAGATTTTGGCAACTTCTCTTTGAAATAAAAACGAGAACAAAGGAGACTATATGTTGACCATCGATCTTGCGGGTAAGAACGCCCTAGTTACCGGGGCCAGCCAGGGCATCGGCCAGGCCATCGCCAGGCAATTGGCCCAGGCTGGAGCCAAGGTGGCGGTCCATCATTTCAGCCACGCCATCGACATCCGGGATTTCCCCGGCCAGGTGCAGCCATTCCGGGCCGACCTGGCATCCCCGGCCCAAGCCCGGCAATTGTTCCGCTCTGTCCTGGAATCATTCGGCCACCTGGACATTCTGGTCAACAACGCCGGCTTGTCCATCGATTCTCCGCTCGATCTGGATGACGAACGCTGGCTGACCGACTGGCAATATATCCTGAACGTCAACCTGACAGCCTGCGGCGTCCTCTGCCGCGAAGCGGTGCGCCACTTTCAAAGCCGGGGCGGCGGCCGGATCATCAACATCGCCTCGCGGGCCGCTTTCCGCGGCGACATTGCCGCCTACCTGGCCTACGCTTCGTCCAAAGGCGGAGTGGTAGCCCTGACCCGCTCCCTGGCCCGGGCTTTCGGCAAGGACAATATCAAGGCGTTTGTCATCGCTCCCGGCTTCACCCGCACCAAAATGGCCCAGCAGTTCATCGACATCCACGGCGAAGAACTGGTGCTCAAGGACATCGCGCTGAACAGGCTGACCGAACCAGAAGATATCGCCCCGACTGTTGCCTTCTTGGCCAGCGGCCTGGCCGACCATGCCACCGGCTGCACCATTGACATCAACGCGGCTAGTTACGTACATTAAGCGCATCCGGTGACAGACAGCACCGATCATCCGCCTATCCTGGCGGATTTGATCGGTCTTAGCTGCCACCGGCTGCACAATTGATATCAACGCCGCCAGCTACGTGCATTAGGCATTTTAATGACAACCTGGCAAACCAATACAAATCCCCCCGGCTTCGCCATCCCCCTTATCTTAAAGGGGGTTAATGCGTAGCGCTCCGTTGGAACGCCCTGTCTTTACCGCAATCGATCAAGGGCGACCCGCCGGGTCGCCCCTACCCTTCATTCGATTCGTTCTTTCCCTCCCCCCTTACTTGCTCTCACTATGATTTCAATCAATTTGACAAAGATTGAAATCATATAGTGAGACAACCCTCCGGGTGAAGGGGGGACAAGGGGGGATATCACCACTTCACTGGCCATATTACGTAATTAAATTGACAAAACTCGGTTTTGATATTATATAATTTGTACAAATGGAAAAATTCGTTGAAGTGAATGTCATCGGCTTGATTATGGATCAAATATCCAAATCCCCGGTCATGGTGCTGAAACCGCTGAATGATAAAAAAATCATTCCCATCTGGATAGGCATGTCCGAAGCCAACGCCATCGCCCTGGAATTGGAGAGTATCCCCTCGCCCCGGCCCATGACCCACGACTTGATAAAATGCATCATGGGCGATCTGGAAGCGGTACTTACCAAGGTCATCATTACAGATATCATCGAAAACACTTATTATGCTGAACTTTATATCGAAAAAGACGGCCAGATAAAAATCATCGACTGCCGGCCTTCCGACGCCGTGGCCATGGCCCTGAAAAATAGGGCAAAGATTTATGTTTCCAGGCAAGTATTAAATACATCGGTTTTTGCCGATGTTTTTTCCAATTTCCTCAGTGGTGAGGGAAAAATCGACGACTGGTTCAATTCTCTGACGCCAAACGATTTTGGCGAAATAGAACAATAAACATTAGTTGTTTTTGGCTTGGTTCCAGAGAGCGTCCAAATCTGCCAGGGAAGTATCGCGAATATCCTGGCCTCTTTTTTTCAGTTCCGCTTCAATAAAGCGAAAACGGCTGGTAAATTTTTTATTGGTTCTGGCCAGGGCGAATTCAGGGTTGATTTTCAACAACCGGGCCACGTTGGCTACAGCGAAAAGCAGGTCACCGATTTCGTTTTCAATCTCGTGCAACCGGCCGGCCCGGATTTCCGTTCGCAATTCTTCCATTTCCTCGTCGATTTTGGCAAACGCTTTTTCCGCGTCATTCCAGTCAAATCCTACTCCGGAAGCCTGCGAAGCGATGCGATTGGCCAGCAACAGGGAAGGCATGGTTGGCGGATAGTCGGAAATGACACTTTGCTTGTTCTTTTCGGCTATTTTTATCTTCTCCCAATTAGCCTTGACCTCATCAGCTCCGTTAACCTTTACTTGACCAAAGATGTGGGGATGGCGGCGAACCAGTTTTTCGCTAATGGTCGTGATTACGTCACGGATAGAGAATTTATCTTTCTCTTCGGCCAGACGGGCCAAAAAAACAATCTGCAGCAGCAAATCGCCCAATTCTTCCTTGATTTCTTCATCCTGGCCATCGTCAATGGCTTCAATCAATTCATGGGCTTCTTCCAGGATATATTCCTTCAAGGTTTGTGGGGTTTGCGCGAGATCCCAGGGACAGCCGCGACGAGGGTGGCGAAGTTTTTTCATGATCCTGACCAGTTTGGCAAACTCTTTCATCTTGTTTTCCCCGAAGGCAGTTATATTTAAATGACATCATAACGGGAATCGGTCCCGATAGCAAGGATCGGTTTGAAGAAATATTCCGCTTATGATATTATAATTTAGAAAGATAATTATGGGCAAAGAAAAAAAATATCCGGAAAAACGCGACATCAATGCCATCGTCATTCTTTTGGCCACTCAAGGCATGATCAATTTGGGGGAAATTGCCGATCCTCTGCATGGACAAAAGGCCCTCAATATCGAGGGAGCCAGATTCTTCATCGACTTACTGGCTGAGCTGAAACACAAAACCCAGGGCAACCTGAGAAACGAAGAAACCGCTTTTATCAGCGACACCCTGGAAAATCTGCAAAAAATAATTTGCAAAAAAACAAACACCGCCAATGGCTAAAAAATCAATTCTGCTCCTGATCGGCTTGGTGCTGCTGACTTTTTTCACCCCGTTGCGGCCCATCCATAAAAAAAGCATACTGCTAAAAACACAGTTCTTTCAACAAACCTTGCGCATATCGCCGCCGGTGCATTAAAGTAAATGAAATTCCGGACCCGCCTGGAAAAAACCAGCGGAGCGAGTGCGGTTGCCATCGGCAATTTTGATGGTTTTCATGCCGGGCATAAAAAAATCGTAGAAACCTTAATCAAAACCGCCCGCCATGAAGGATTGCTGTCGGTGATTCTCACTTTCCACCCCCATCCCCGTCTTTATTTTCAGCATCCCATCCATTTGATCAGCACCGACAAACAACGCCAGGAAATCCTGCGTCGCCAGCCGCTGGATTACCTTTTCTTCATTGATTTTGCCAGCGTGGCCGACTGCCCGGCCGCTACTTTCGTCCACAATATCCTGCTCGACACCTTGCAAATGAAAGTGCTGATCATCGGCCAGGATTTCCGTTGCGGCCGCAACCGCGAAGGCGATCTGACTTTTTTACAAAAACAGGCGGCAACAGCGCTATTTAAAATCATTCAAGCCCGGACCGTGGGCAGCGGCGGTTGCCGTGTCGCCAGTTCGGTAATTCGCAAAAAACTGGCTGCCGGAGCCATAGAAGAAGCCAACCGCATTTTGGGCCATCCCTATGCTATCGACGGCATTGTTGAAAAAGGGGCCGGACGTGGCAAAAAGCTCGGTTTTCCAACCATCAATATCTCAACCGCCAACCAAATACTACCCATGGGCGTGTTCCATACCCAAACATCAATAGGAAAGCAGCGATTTGAATCAGTGACCAACATTGGTTCATCTCCAACTTTTGCCGCCAACGCGGCCGCGCCAGTTAAAATCGAAACCCATATTCCCGGTTTCCAGCGGACAATTTATGGAAAAAAAGTAACCATCTTTTTCATCAATAAAATCAGGGAGGAAATTAAATTCGACTCAAGCCAATCCCTGATGGATCAAATCCGCCAGGATATTGCCAACCTGAACATTTGACAAAGGATGGCTTTTTTGATAAAGTTTAGGCAAGACACGCATTGCCACATTCAGGAGTAACCACCATGGATCACGAAAAAGTTAGCCCGCAGCAACCAGTCAATGAAAAGCCAGAAATTGAAAAAGGGGCCAATCAACCCGAAACGGATAAAATCAAAGATGACAACCTGCTTTTGCGGCGTTTCCAAATATCCATGCCCAAGGAAGATATCGCCAAAGAAATTGATACCCTGGCTGTCCAATACAGCCAGAAAGTGAAAATGTCCGGCTTCCGCCAGGGAAAAGTTCCCGTGGATATAGTTAAAAAAGTGTACAAGCAGGCTCTGGAAGAGGAAGTCCTTCAACAGGCCGTCAGCAAACTGGCGTTCGCCCGGATTGAAAAGGACAAAATAGCCATCGCCAGCGAACCGTATGTTGAAAAAATGGACCACCCGGAAGGGCAGGATTTTGTGGCCGATATCGCCGTCGAGGTGCTTCCTGATATCCAGCTCCCAGAACTGGAGACGCTTGAGGTTAAAATTCCCGGCACTACATTGAAAGGCGAGCCTTTCGATGAAGCTAAACAGATCGAGCTCATTCTGGAAGCCAATAAGAGATCGTTGCCGGTCAAGGACCGGCCCATCCAGGATGACGATTTGGTCCTGTTGCTGGTGCAATCCGCAGATATGGCCAGCAAAAGGAAATGGCCGCGCCAGGAATCATATTTCATGATGAAAAAAGAAAACAAAGCGGAAATCAGCGGATTGTACGATGAGTTGCTGGGAAAAAAGATCGCAGAAAAATTTACCATCCAGAGATCGTATCCAGCCGATGCGGCCAAAAAAGCCTGGAATGGGAAAAAAATTGAACACCAGGTGGATATCAAGTCCATATTTGAATTGAAAAAACCGGAATTGGACGAAAATTTTTTAAAATCCCTGGGACTGAAAAGCGCGGAGGATTTCAAAATTAAACTGAAAGAGGAATATGAGCACCGGCAAGAGCATCAAAAAGACGAACAAATTATGGACAAAATATACGAACGGCTATTGGAATCAAGCTCATTCCCCATTCCCCGTTCTATGGTCGAACAGGAAGCAGCCCGCCAGCTGACCCAGAACAAAAGGCCATTGAATTTTAAGAATGATGAAGAAAAAAATAAGCTTAAGGAACTGCTGTTCTCCCAAGCGGAGAAAGCGGTCCGCTTATCGTTGATTTTGGAACAGGTGCACAAGCAATATCACATCGATGTGTCCAACGAAGATATTGAAAAAGAATACGCCCATCTGGCCAAGCACAATTCACTGCCGGAAAAGGAAATAAAAAAGTATTACGAGGAGCAGAAAAAACTGGATGAATTAAAAGACCATCTACTCAATGTCAAGCTCAATGAATTCATCAAGGAAAAAATTAAAATCAAAGAGGTTTAACATGCCACTAATTCCAATGGTTATTGAGCAAACCGGTAATGTCGAAAGGGCATATGATATCTATTCCCGGTTGTTAAAAGACGGGGTCATTTTCCTTGGCTCGACAATCGACGAAAACGTGGCCAACGTCATTATAGCCCAGTTGCTGTTTTTGGAAGCCGATGACCCGGAAAAAGACGTATCGATTTACATCAATTCTCCCGGCGGAGTAATCAGTTCAGGAATGGCCATTTATGATACCATGCGTTTCATCAAAAACGACGTGGTGACCATCTGCATTGGCCATGCGGCTTCCATGGCCGCTATCCTCCTGGCAGCCGGGACCAAAGGCAAACGCTTCGCCCTGCCCAACTCCAAAGTCATCATTCATCAGCCCTTGGGAGGATTCCAAGGCCAAGCCACCGACATTTTTATCCAGGCCGAAGAGATCCGCAAAGTAAAGGAAAAAACCATAGAAATTCTCGCTGCCCATACCGGTCAGAAAACCGAAAAAATTGCTATGGACATCGAAAGGGATTACATCATGTCCGCGGATGAAGCCATGAAATATGGTATCATTGACTCAGTGATTGCCGATCGGAAAAAGGAGAAAAAAAAGGTTTGAAATGAAGGAAGAAAAAGAAGCCCGCTGCAGCTTTTGCGGCCTCCCCCAATCCCGGGCCATGAAATTAATCGCCGGTCCCGGTGTATATATCTGCGATGAATGCACTAAGACCGCCTACAACCTGATTTTCAGCGGCAGCGAAGCACAGAAATCACCAATCAGCGGCAAAAAATTCAAACTTCTGACCCCGGCCGAGATCAAGGATAAACTCGATGAGTACATCATCTCCCAGGATGGAGCCAAAAAGAAACTGGCCGTGGCCGTTTATAACCATTATAAAAGGATCAACCACAACCAGAATTTATCCAAAGTGGATATCCGCAAGAGCAATGTCCTGCTGATTGGGCCGACCGGTACCGGCAAGACCCTTCTGGCTGAAACTCTGGCCAAAACCCTTGATGTCCCTTTTGCCATGGCCGACGCCACCACTCTCACCGAAGCCGGGTACGTTGGTGAAGACGTCGAAAATATCCTTTTGAAACTGTATCAGGCGGCCGGCGAAAACAAAGAACTGACTGAAAAAGGCATCGTTTATATCGACGAACTTGATAAAATAGCGCGCAAAAGCGAGAATCCATCCATCACCCGCGACGTCTCCGGAGAAGGCGTTCAGCAGGCGCTGCTCAAAATCGTCGAAGGCACAGTGGCCAATGTCCCGCCCTTGGGAGGACGCAAGCATCCCTATCAGGAATTTTTGAAAATCGACACCAAGAATATATTATTCATAGCCGGCGGCGCTTTCGTCGGCCTGGAAAAAATCATCCAGCGCCGGCTGAAAAAAAATTTGATTGGTTTCAACGCCGCCAAGGACAAGAGCCACCATTTCCGGGCCGATATCTTCGAACACGTGCAAACCGAAGACCTGATCAAGTATGGCCTGATTCCCGAACTGGTCGGACGCTTCTCCGTAGTCGGCATCCTCAATGAACTTGACAAAGAACAATTGTATCGGATTCTGCTTGAACCCAAGGACGCCATCACCAAGCAATTTAAAGCCCTGTTAAAAATGGACGGGGTCGATCTGGAATTCTCCCAGGAAGCCCTGGAGAAAATCACCGAGCAGGCTATAACCCGTGGAGTCGGAGCCAGGGGATTGCGAGCCATTTTTGAAGAGATCATGCTCGATCTGATGTTTGAAATTCCTTCCAAGAAAGAGTCGATCAGCAAAGTGCTTATCGACGGCAATTTTCTCAAAGATAAGAAATGGATCGCCTGAACGCCAAGGAATTGATTCTGCCCCTGATCCCTTTGCGGGAACTGGTAGCCTTTCCCAACGTTATCGTTCCAATCCTGGTAGGCCGTGACAAATCCGTCAATGCCCTAAAGGCGTCACAGATCCAGTACGGCGGATACATTTTTTTGGCCGCCCAGAAAAACCAGGTCACTGAATCGCCTGTTATCGAAGAAATATACGAAATCGGCACCATCGCCAAAATTGAAAAATCGGCTGAACAGAACAACGGCAGTTTTCGCCTTGTAGTTCAGGGCTTGAAAAGAGGCCAAATACTGCGCTATGCCGGAAGCGATGATTTTTACCTTGTGCAACTGAGCGTCTTAGAAGATATCAGCGAAACCGGCAAGGACCTGCTGGAACTTTCACGAAACCTGATCGCTCTGTTCGAAGAATACATCAATTTAAAAAGGGTCAGGCTGCCGGGAATCATGACCCGCCTCAAGCCCAGCCAGCTTGCTGACGCCTCGGACATTATTATTTCCATCATCAATATCCCTTTAAAAATCAAGCAAACGCTGCTGGAAGAGATGAACCCTTACACTCGCAGCGTCCGTGTCTTCAACATCTTAAAGAAAGAAGTTTTGCTGCTCAAGAGCCAGCGGGACCTTGAACCCAATCTGAAACGCGAAGAGGGACAGGAAAGCGATTACGACGAATACAAAAAGAAAATCGCAGCGGCCCGGCTTCCCGAATACGTCAAAACCAGGGCCGACGAGGAATTGGAACGCCTGGCGGCCATGCCCCCGTATTCAGCTGAAAGTACGGTTTCCCGATACTATCTGGACTGGATATTGGCCATTCCCTGGAACAAGTTCAAAAAGGAGAACAAAGATATCAAGCGCGCCGCCCAAATCCTGGACGAAGACCATTATGGCTTGCGCAAGGTCAAGGAGAGGATTTTGGATTACCTGGCCGTCCGACTGCTGGTGAAGAAATCCGAGGGGGAAATCATCTGCTTTGTCGGGCCCCCAGGAGTGGGGAAAAGTTCTCTTTCCAAATCCATTGCCCGGGCCCTGGACCGTAAATTCGTCCGCACTTCATTGGGTGGTGTCAAGGATGAAGCGGAAATCCGCGGCCACCGCCGCACCTATATCGGTTCCTATCCAGGTCAAATAATCAAGGGCTTGAAAAAAGCCGGAAGCATGAACCCGGTATTTCTGCTCGACGAAATCGACAAACTGAATTCCGATTTCCGCGGCGACCCGGCCTCGGCGCTGCTGGAAGCACTCGATCCCGAGCAAAACAGCGAATTCGTCGACCATTACCTGGACCTGGAACTGGACCTATCCCAGGTTTTTTTCATCACCACCGCCAACTTTTCCGATGCCATTCCCCCGGCCCTGCTGGACCGTATGGAAGTCATCGAACTGCCCGGGTACACCGAGAGAGAAAAGCTGCAAATCGCTAAAATTTTTTTGCTGAAAAAGCAGGCCGAAAAAAATGGCTTCTCGGCAAATGAAATCCAAATCAGCGACGAAATCCTGTTGAAGGTAATCAACGAATATACCCGCGAAGCCGGTGTGCGCAACCTGGAACGCGAAATCGCAGTCATCATGAGAAAAACCGCCCGCACAATCATCGAGCAAGGGAAAACAAGCAAGGACAAGCAAACAAAAATCATCGACCAGATTATGCTGCAAAAATACCTGGGTATCCCCAAGTACAGCAATCAGAAAATATTTCTCCGCAACGAAATAGGCGTGGCCATCGGCCTGGCCTGGACCGCAGCCGGCGGTGATATTTTAATGGTCGAAGCCCGCATGCTGAAAGGTAAAGGCGAATTAATCCTCACCGGCCGCCTGGGTGAAGTGATGAAGGAATCTTCTTCGGCCGCTTTCAGCTACACCAAGTTGAAACTTTTTGAACTTGAAATGGATACCGAAGGACTTAAAAATTACGATATTCACCTGCATATCCCCGAAGGCGCGGTACCCAAGGAAGGCCCATCTGCCGGCGTCACCCTGGCCGTTTCGCTAATCTCGCTGTTAACCGGTATTCCGGTCAAGTCCGATTACGCCATGACCGGTGAAATCACTCTGCGCGGCAAGATCCTGCCGGTCGGCGGCATCAAGGAAAAAATCATCGCCGCCCACCGTTACGGCATAAAAAACATTCTGATCCCTTCGGAAAATGAAAAGGATTTCCTGGAAGATATTCCCGAAGAATTGAAAAATGATATTCGGATTTACCCCGTTGATACCATGGATGAACTTCTGGATATTGTTCTGGAAAACCCGATTAAAATAAAAAACATCAAGAGCAAGGTCATCAGGCCATTGCAAGAGGCGAATTTACAGTAATTGATTGTTTTCAAAATGGACTTTAAAAAAACAAGACTTGCCGGGACTTTCTTTAACCAAAGCCAGTTGCCCGTCGACGCGCGGCCGAAAATTCTATTTTTTGGCCGCTCCAATGTGGGCAAATCATCTCTGATCAACAAAATATTAGAACAAAAACTGGCCAAAACCAGCTCCACGCCGGGAAAAACCTTGAGCATCAATTATTACCTGATTGACGAAAAATTATCCACTAGGGACGCCCCCTTGGGGGGGCTGCTATTCGTCGACATGCCCGGTTATGGATTTGCCAAAGTCGCAAAAACGGAAAGCGTCAGGGTAAGGAAGCTGATCGCCGATTTTTTAAACCAGGTGGAAAACGTCCGCCTGGCCGCCCTGCTCATCGACTCACGGCGGGGTTTCCTGCCTCAAGACCTGGATACCCTGGAACAAATCATACAAAAAAAATTTCCCATCTTGACAATCCTGACCAAGAGTGATAAAATTTCATATTCTGAACAAAAAAATCTTATAACGCGACTTCAAAAAAATTTCGGATTGCATGCCATTTCCTTCTCAATCAAATCAATAACAGGGAAGAATGAAATTTTGAAATATATAAATGAAGCCATAAAGGAGTGAATATGTATTCTTTGAAAGACCTGCAAGGCATGAAGCCGCTGGAATTAAAAAAAGCAGCCAAGGAATTTGAAGTCAGTGAAAGCGACATTAATGATAAGAATTCCCTGTTTTTCAAGATTCTGGACGCCCAGGCCCGCGCCAACGGCAAACTATTCGCCGAAGGGGTTATCGAGGTGCACAGCGAAGGCTATGGGTTCCTGCGTTTTCAGGAATATTCTTACCTGACCAGCCCGGAAGACATTTACGTTTCGCCCTCACAGGTGAACAAATTCGATATGCGCACCGGAGACACGATTTCCGGATCAGTGCGTCCGCCCAAAACCGGTGAGAAATACTTCGCCCTGCTGACGGTGGAGGCCGTGAATTTGGAAGATCCGGAAATGGTGACCGAGAAACGCCACAACGTCAGGTTCGAAAAATTGACTCCCCTCTATCCCAACGAAAAAATCAACCTGGAAACCGGTCCCGAGAACATATCCGGAAGGGTGATGAACCTACTCACCCCTATCGGCAAGGGGCAGCGCGGCCTGATCGTGGCCGCCCCGCGCACCGGCAAGACCATGATCCTGCAGAGCATCGCCAAGTCCATCGAAGTCAACCACCCGGAAATCAATTTGATCGTCCTGCTGATCGATGAAAGGCCCGAGGAAGTCACCGACATGAGCCGCAACGTCAAGGGCGAAGTCATCGCCTCCACTTTTGACGAAATCCCGCTGCGCCACACCAAAGTGGCCGACATCGTGCTGGAAAAAGCCAAGCGCATGGTGGAAATGGGCAAAGACGTGGTCATTCTCCTTGATTCCATCACCCGCCTGGCCCGGGCCCACAATGCCATCACTCCATCTTCGGGCAAGGTGCTTTCGGGCGGCATCGATGCCAACGCCCTGAACAAGCCGAAAAAATTCTTCGGAGCCGCCAGGAATATCGAAGGCGGCGGCAGCTTGACCATCCTGGCCACAGCCATAGTCGACTCCGGCAGCCGCATGGACGAGGTTATTTTCGAAGAATTCAAGGGGACCGGCAACATGGAAATCAACCTCGACCGCCGGCTGGTCGACAAGCGCGTTTTCCCGGCCATCGACCTGTTCCGCTCCAGCACCCGCAAGGAAGAACTGCTGATCGAACGCGAAGAATTGAGCAAGATCTGGGTTCTGCGTAAAGTGCTTTCCCAAATGTCGGAAGTTGAAGCCATGGAACTACTGGTGGAAAAATTAACCAAGACCAAATCCAACGCCGAATTTATAAAAATGATGTCCCTGGGAATGTAATCTCGGAATCAGACCTCGATTTTCAAAATTTCTCCGATCCCCTTTTTGATTTCGGCCAGCACCGCGTCCCAGGAAAAAAACCGGCGCACATATTCCAGGCCTTTGGCCCCCATCATTTTCCTCAACGCGGAATGACGGAAAATATGGCGAAAGCCCTTTAAAAAATCAACTTCATTTTCATATGCCATTCCGGCGCCGGACAATTCAACGTGCTCCAGCAGGGCCAAACAGCGGCGGTTGACCAGCACCGGCGTTTCTACCGAAAAAGACTCCAGGGTGGTGATGGAAAGGCTTTCCAGCGCTGAAGGCTGCAGGGAGAGCACGGCCCCCTTGAAGGCGGCTAATTTTTCTGCCTCGCTGACATAGCCCAGGTATTTCAAACCCTGGATATCGGGAATATCCATCAGCTTCTTGCCAATCAGGACCAGATCTACATAGGCTTCATCCTTCAAGGCCTGGTAATATTCAAAAACCGCTTCCAGCCCTTTGCCTTTTTCAATGCGGCCGGCATAGAGCAGGTAGGGAGCGATCAGCAGGTAACGGCGGCGGAATGGCTTGTCATCGATATCGGAACGGATATCCAGTCCGGTGCGCACCAGGCGCATCTCTCCCGGCGGTGAAAATAACCGCCTTGTCAGTTCCATTTCAGCCTGGGTCAGAAAAAATAAGGCCTGCGGGCGACTGAACACTTGTTGCATCGCTGCCAGGTAAATCGGCGCCTCGTCGTGGGCGGTGGGGAACAGGATCACCGGTTTACTGACTGCTTTGATCCCTTCTACGGTCGGATAATACAGATAGGTGAAAAAGAAAAAAAGGTCGATATCCTTTTGAGCCGTGGCTAGCGCCTGGATCAAAGCTGGGCAAAAAGGCCCTTGGGCTTCCAACCATTTTTGTTCGTCGCGATCGGCAGCGGCAGTGGCGAAAAACTGGCTGGAAAAGCGGTTAAAATCGTCAATGTTTCGCTCCCGCAGCACCTGAAAGCGCCGGATCAACACCCCTCGCAAAATCGATTCACCGGCAGCAAACTCATTGCGCCAGGTGAGATAATCCCGGGCGCAGGTGGTAAAGACAATAATCCGAAAACCTTCTTTCACAAGTTTTTCGGCCAAGTTGCGGGCCAGGGTTTCCGATCCGCCGATAACATCTTTACCGTAACGCTGAACCACAAAGCCAATGGTAATCATTGCTTCATACCTGCTGGAGCATGGCCAAAAGAAGCTCCGGATCGGCCTGGAGACGGTAACGGTCAATCCGTTCCGCGGCCATGGTTTGCAGCCGCCGGCGCAAAAGTTCTCCCTCCAGCACCTGCTCCACCAGCCCCGCCACTCGGGCGGAATCTTTAGCGCGGAATAATATTCCAGCTCCGTCCATAGTCTCGGCCACGGCCCCGGCGTCGAAAGCCACGACCGGCACCTGGAAATAACAACTTTCCAGCAATGGCAAACAAAAACCCTCGTGCTCGCTCATGGACAAGAAAACATCGGCCAGTCTATATACAGCCAGGAATTCATCCAGGGGCAGGTGCCCGGTAAAAAAAACATCCTCGGACGTTAAGTAGAAGCGCGCGGCCAAATCCTGCACCGCCAAATAATACTTGGGCAGGGAGTTGGTATTACCGAGCACAATAAGGCGTACAGCCGGTGAAATGTATTTCTTGTAGAAAAAAACCACCTTGATCAAATCTTCAATTTTCTTATTCGGAGAAACGCGGCCGGTAAACAGGATATTTTTTCTCTCGTTTTTCAGCAAATCCGCATAGGCCTGGCTGTATTTATAATTGTAATCTTCCAGATTAACCAGCAGGGGAAAAACCCGTACATTGGCAAAACTTAACTCGCGCAGCTCGTCGGCGTTATATGACGAATCTCCAATGGACAAGTCGAAACATTGATCCAGTTTTTTCAATTGTTCGCGGCCAGCGGTGGTTATATGCACCAATGAATCTGAATAACCGACGAAAAAACGGCTGGGCGTGATGTTGTGGTAGATCAGCACCTTTTTACCCTTCAGCTCCAGGAAAAAATCGGTTAGCGGCGAAGGAATGGCAAAATGGAGGATTTTAAGGGCAGCGGGATCGAGCCGGTAGTCACTGAACATGACCGCTTGATCTTTGACGCTTGCGTCGCTGTTCATGGCGATTACCCGGCTCCCGACCCCACGGGAAAGCAAAAAGCGATGCAGGGCCAGAGCCGAATTGCCGACCGCGTCGCCGTAATGCAGGGAAGGCAGAAACTGTTCGACTGTCATCCTTTCTTTTTAGCAGAAAACATTAGCTAGGTCAATTTTTTATTACGCAAAAAAAAATCAAATAGTTCTCAACGACGATATGAAGCCATAGGCATATCGCTTTTGAATTTTTAGAGCCTTATAATAAATTTTCTGCGCTTTTAGCAAAGAAAATTTGTTATCTAAGGCTCTTATCCAGCTCTGCTGGGTTAGGGAAAAGAGAGGGAAAGTCTAACCCGGACCGGCTTAACGCCGGTCCGGATATAGAAAAAGCTGAAACGCAACACTGCAAAAGCAAGCGAACGATGTTTCGGGCACTACTCCCGGACCGAAAAAGAACAGACTAATATGCTTCGGTTGCTTACAAATAATTCGGATCCGTGTTTAGAACGATTTAAACCCGCCCATGGTCGACATGCTGCCGAAAGCCACGGCACCGACGATCATGCTGATGACAAAGTAAACCACTACGGCGGCGATGATGGTCACCACGAAATAGACGACCAGCTTGTCCTTGGGAACTTCTTTAATCTTCTGCATGCCCATGTACATCAAAAACAATGAATAAATGCTGGCCAGGCCGACCAAAATGCCCAGGGAAGGAATTATATTCAAAATTCCCGCCACCCAGGTTGCCGTATAGGAAAAAACCACGATCTTGACTGCCGCGACCAGGTTCTTGGTGCAGCCGAAAGTGGGCGCCAGGGCGTCCATGATGAAGGCGATCAAAAACACGCCGCCCAGTGAAAGAATGTATTGCAAAATCGCCCAAACCAGCGCCGTGCCGATGGGAACCCGGAAAGTTCCGAAGCCATAGGAAATGCCGATCACGCTGTAGCCGATGAAACCCGCTATAGCCGGAATAGCAGCCAGAATCATGGCATACTTGGTGAACATGTCCATAATGGTCAACTGTTCACCCTTGATCACGTCCCATTCCTTGGCCGGCGTCAATAAAATGTTTTTCGCTCTTTCAACCAGATTCATGTTTTCCTCCTGCAAAGCTTTTGCGTAATAAATACCCGAAAACCGACAAAAAGTCAATTAAAAAACCATTTTTACCAACGCCAGCAAACGGGCGAAGATGTTCTCGTGCCAGAATATTGTCCAGCCGCCGTTCAGGAAGAAAAGCATCGTGCGCGCAACCTGGAAAACTACGACAACGGCAAACAAAATAAAAATAGTACGCCTGTTTTTCAGGGGGTTGAAAATGATGCCCTTATGGTTAGCCAGCTCCAGGAGCAGCAGGATGAAAAGCGCCAGGGCCAGGGCAAGGATCAGGGGCGAGAAAGGATGGAACTTCAAGGCTTCGGCCAAGTGGCCGCGCTCCAGCTGGGCCAGGGCCCGGGTCAGACCGCAGGAAGGACAGGGAATGCCGGTCACGGCCCGCAGCGGGCATAAAACCAGGGCCTGCGGCGACATGATCCAGTCGAAAGCCAGAAGCGGCAGCAACAGGCTCCCGGCCAGCAGGGCCAGAGCGAGAAGCCGCGGCCAATAAAAACTGTTCCGGCTCTCAGTTATAAAGCTTGTTAATTTCACCTTGAATGATCATGGCCGATACCATGGGGGCGAAAAAGCCCAGGACGATCAGCAGCACCGATTGGTCCTGCAGGATGGGATTGTTAACCTTGCGGCCGATCACTTCCAGGTTCTGGCCGACCAAATAATAGAAATAAAGATTGACCGGGAAACAGCAGCCGGAAAATATGGCGATCAGCGGGCTGATCACCTCTTTTTCAACCACGGCGTTGATGACCTCGGCCATCTTGATGTTCCAATATATCAGGTACAGGCCGCAGGTGACAAAACCCAAAAGTAGAACGATCAATGGTTCATTCTTAAAATAAGGAATGCGCCGGGCTTCCGGACTTATTTCGGTCATCGTGTCCTCCATTTATTTTTAGATACTATAAATGATAATAAAACAAAATGCAATCGGGCATCTGCTGGGATTCAATTGCATCCCAAAAACTTGACAGCAAAGGGCTAAACACTTACAATACCAATAAAAGGAGATTACCATGTTTGGAAGTCTTGGCATTTGGGAAATTTTGCTGATTGTGGCCGTTATCGCGTTGCTTTTCGGCGGCAAAAAATTACCGGAACTGGGCAAAGGCCTGGGACGGGGTATCAAGAATTTCAAGAACGCCGTTAAGGGAGAGGATAAGGACGAAGAAGAACACAAGGATGAGAAGGATAATTGAAGAACTGATCGAACAGCGCAAAAGCCGGCAAGATGAGCTGAAAACAAGCCTGGACGAACTTGCCGGAGCCATCGAAACACTGAGCTTGGTCAAGAGAAAACGTCCGGAAATCCGCGCGAAATTCTTGCAACTCCATACCGATCTGACCGCTTTCATCACCGCCCAGGACAAGGAGTGGGACGCCTACGCCAATAACCATTCAACCGCAGTCTTCAAGTCGCTGCAATGGAAAATAGAAAAACTCGAGGCCGAATATTCCAACCTCAAAACACTGCTCAGTCATTTCGTACAGTTGGAAAACAGGCTAGATCGCTTGCTGGACTCTATCAACGATAAAACTGCCCCGGAAACCGTCGGGCAGCTGCGCGCTGTCAAGGACCAATTATCTCCCATGCAATACGCCGATTTCGAGCAACGCTTTCGCGGCAGCCGCGAACAAATTGAAAAGCGGCTGCAAAAATATCTGCCGCTTTTTTCCGGCCGCAAGGAGATACTCGATATCGGCTGCGGCCGCGGCGAATTCCTGGAATTGCTTGCCGCCAACGGCCAGCACGGGCTGGGCATCGACCTGTCCGATTCCATGCTGGAAATAGCCAGGGGAAAAGACCTGGAATGCTATAAAGGTGACGCCCTGGTTTTTCTGAAAAACCGCCCCGACGCGTCGCTGGATGGAATTTTTTCCTCCCAGGTTATCGAGCATTTCCAGCCCGAATACCTGCGCCGGATCATCAGCGAATCTTTCCGGACCTTGCGCCCCGGTTCGCCTTTGCTGCTGGAAACCATCAACCCGCTTTCGCTTTTCGCTTTGAGCCGGATTTATTTCCTCGATCCTACCCATCAACAGCCTCTGCACCCTGAATACATGCGCTACCTGTTGGGAAGTTCCGGTTTTTCGGCCGTGGAAATCATCTTTACTGCGGAACCGGAAAACGAAAAATTGCGCGCCATCGCTTCCGAAAACCCTCTGGCCCTGCCTTTCAACGACAACGTCGATCGGTTGAACCAGCTTCTTTTTTCAGCCTGCGAATACGCCGTCAAGGGCGTGAAGTAATGAATTTTTCAGAGCGTGGACAACGCTACCGCGTATCGGCCTGGAACCTGCTTAAATGAAAAATATCCGCAATTTCTCCATCATCGCCCATATCGATCACGGCAAGACGACCCTTTCCGACCGCCTGCTGGAAATCACCCATTCTATCGCCAAGCGCGACATGCAGGAACAGGTGTTGGACTCCATGGACCTGGAGCGCGAACGCGGCATCACCATCAAATCGCATTTTGTGCGCCTTGAGTACCGGGACGCTGAAGGGCAGGAATATCTGCTCAACCTGATCGACACACCGGGACATATCGATTTCACCTACGAGGTGTCGCGCTCCCTGGCCGCCTGCGAAGGGGCCCTGCTGGTCATCGATTCGACCCAGGGCGTGGAAGCCCAGACCGTGGCCAACACCTATCTGGCCATGGAAAACGATCTGACCATAATCCCGATCATGAATAAAATCGATCTGCCGAACAACGAACTGGATAAATCTTTGGAGCAGATGGAAAACATCCTGGGCATCCCCCGCCAGGAAGCCCTGATGGTCTCGGCCAAAACCGGGCAAGGGATCGATGAGATAATTCCGGCTATTATCAAGCGCATCCCGGCGCCGTCCGGCGATCCGCAAAAACCATTGCAAGCCTTGATTTTTGATTCCTGGTTTGATTCCTACCGCGGCGTGATCATCCTGATCAAGATCATCGACGGGGTCATGAAAAAGGGCGACAAAATCAAATTCCTCTCCAACAATGCCGAATACGAAATTAACGAAGTGGGCGTCAATACCCCGAAACCCAAACCCTTGGACAGTCTGGAAGCCGGCGAAGTCGGCTACATCATCGCCAGCATCAAGAACATTTCCGAAGTCAAAATCGGCGACACCGTCACCCTGTCCAGGGAGACCGGGGTAACGGCCCTGCCGGGATTCAAGGAACCATTGCCCATGGTGTTTGCCGGTTTTTACCCTTCCGAGGGCACCAGCCATGAAGAGTTGCGCGATGCCATCGAAAAATTGACCCTGAACGATTCTTCCCTGACCTATGAACCCGAATCGTCACCGGCTTTGGGTATCGGTTTCCGCTGCGGCTTTTTGGGCTTGCTGCACAAGGAAATCATTCAGGAGCGATTGGAACGGGAATATTTCCTGTCCATCATCACCAGCGCCCCGTCCGTTCGCTACCGTATCACCTCGAACAAGAATGAAGTCTATGAAATCGAATCGCCGGCCCAGCTGCCCAACCCGCAGTACTATAATAAAATCGAAGAACCTTACATCGAGGCCATCGTCATCACTCCCGACGAATTCCTGGGAAATATTTTGAAATTGCTGCAAACCCGCCGCGGTGTCCATAAAAAAATGGAATACATCGGTCCGCAACGCGTCTATTTGACCTACGACCTGCCGCTGGCTGAAGTGTTGTATGATTTTTTCAATAAGTTAAAATCGCTCTCGCAAGGGTACGCGTCCTTAGACTATGTATTGAAAGACTACCGCGAATCGCCGCTGGTCAAACTCGATATCCTGATCAACCAGCAGATCGTCGACGCTCTGGCGGTCATCGTCCACAAGGACAAGGCCTACAACATCGGCAATCTGCTGACCAGCAAGATGAAAGCGGTCATCCCCCGCCAGCTCTTTGAAGTCGTTATCCAGGCAGCCATCAACAAGCGGGTCATCGCCAAGACCGTTGTCAAAGCCCTGCGCAAAAATGTTTTGGCCAAGTGCTACGGCGGCGACATCAGCCGCAAGATGAAACTGCTGGAGAAACAGAAAAAAGGCAAGAAACGCATGAAACGCATCGGCAAAATCGACATCCCCCAGGAAGCTTTCCTGGCTGCGCTGGAACTCGAAGACTAAGTTTTAAAAAGCCGTTTCCCGGTTATAATCCCAGGTTTATGAATATACTCTGGCGCGCTTAACTTTCGCCGCCCTTGATGAAATGGGCGCCGCGTGAAACGTGATTGCGTAAAGCGGCTTCGACGATGAGCAGTGCGGCCTGTACGCTGTCGCGCAGGGTGATGATGCGATTGCCGATTTCACTCTGCTGGTAGAATTTCTCGATGCGGTGTTTCAGGTATTCGAGGTCGGCCTTGGCCCGCTCCATGCGCTTGACAGTGCGGATAATGCCGTTGTAGTTCCACATGATAGTCTTGATGGTCACCAAATCCTGCCATACCAGGGCCGGGTCGAGTTTTTCCTGGGGATAGGGATATTTCCAGGCCGGGACCTCGGCGATGACGTAAGGGGCCTTGTCGTCGGCGATCACGGCTTGAATGTCCTCAGCCGCCTTGACGCCCCAGACCAGGGCTTCCAGCAGGGAAACCGATGCCAGGCGGTTGGCCCCGTGCACGCCCGTGGCCGAAACCTCGCCGATGGCGTAGAGGTTGCGGATGCTGCTGCGCCCGCGCAGGTCGCATAGTACGCCGCCGCAGCTGTAATGGGCAGCCGGCACGACCGGGATCGGCTTTTCCTCGATGTTGATGCCGTATTTCAGGCAGGTCTCGAAAATGGTCGGGAATCTTTCACGGATATTGATCTTGGCGAATGATGCCAGGTCCAAAAGGACGTAATCGTTGCCGTTCCTGATCATTTCCTCGTAAATGGCCCGCGAGACCTCATCGCGCGGGGCCAGATCCTTGAGCGGCGAGTACTTTTCCATGAAATATTCGCCCTTGAGGTTCATTAGCCTGGCCCCTTCACCGCGCACCGCCTCGGAGATCAGGAAACTGTCGGCTTCGCGGTAGTAGAGCGACGTGGGATGGAACTGGATGTACTCCAGGTTGGCCAAACGCGCCCCGGCGCGGTAGGCCATGGCGATACCGTTGCCGATGGCTTCCTCGGGATTGGTGGAATGCAGGAACAGGCTGCTCAAGCCACCGCTAGCCAGTACCACTTTCTTGGCGAATACCCGGGATATTTTCTTGCTTTTCTGGTCAAGCACGTAGGCGCCGATGATCTTGGGTTCCTCGTAGATGCGCACCGGGTTCAGCGAATGGTGGGGATAGCTGAGCAGGTCGACGGCTGTGTGCTGGAAAAGCATTTTCAGCTGCGGCAGCTTCTGCAGGTATTCATAAAATTTATCCTGGATAACGCGCCCGGTCATGTCCCTGACATTGAGCACCCGCCGTGTCGAATGCCCTCCTTCTTTGGCCAGGTCGTACTGGTCGCCTTTTTTTGAAAAAGGCACCTGCAGCTTGTCGATCAATATTTCTTGCACTAGGCGCTGCGAATCCCCGACCGCCTGGTCGACCGCGGGCCGGTAATTTAATTCGTCCCCGGCCTTGATAATGTCACCAACAAAAAGATCTGCTTTCTCTCCTTTGGGAAGAGCGGCGATGCCGCCCTGGGCGCAGTAGGTGTTGGTGCGGGTGTAATCCTTGCCTTTGGAGACCAGGAGCACTTCGATCCCCTGCTCGGCGAGCTGCAGGGCGGCCGTGGCACCGGCGATGCCGCCGCCGATTACCAGCACATCAGTTTCCAAATAATCTTTCATTTATGACCTCACGATCTTCAAACTCAGATCAAGGGACTGAAACGAATGGGTCAATGCCCCGACCGAAATGAAATCGACTCCGCTAGCCGCTTTTTCGGCAATGTTTTCCAGGGTGACGTTGCCCGAAATTTCCAGCTTGGCCCGGCCGCGGTTCAGGGTCACGGCCTGGCAAACCTGGTCCAGGGGGAAATTATCCAGCATGATCATTTCCACCCCCAGGGCCAGGGCCGCTTTGCATTCGGGAATATTTTTCACTTCAACTTCTATTTTTTTGCCGGGAAAAGCATAGCGCACCGCGGCCACGGCAGCCGCAATGCCGCCGGCCATTTCAATGTGATTGTCCTTGACCATGGCCATGTCTTCCAGGTTCAGCCGGTGGTTGCTGCCGCCGCCGTCACGCACTGCTTTTTTTTCCAGGTAGCGCATGCCAGGCGTGGTCTTGCGCGTATCGAGCAACACCGTCCGGTAGGGCCGAAGTTTTTCCATAAAGCGCCGGGTCAGGGTGGCGACGCCGCTCAAACGCTGCAGAAAATTCAAAGCCGCGCGTTCACCTTTTAAAATCGAACTTTCCATTCCCGCTACTTCCAGCACCAGGTCGCCAGGCAGCACGGAACTGTCGTCCGCCTTGGTAACCATGATTTGCAGGGCTGAATCCACGGCCTGCATGGTTTTTCTAAAAACCCCGGTCCCGGAAATCACCCCGGCCGCTTTGGCCCGCACTTCGGCCCGGGCCGGCCCATCAAATGCCAGGAGGGAGGTAGTGGTCACATCCTCTTTAACTCGGTCCTCGGCCAACGCCAGGAGAATGATTTTTTTCAAGCACGCGCGTTCAAGATCCATGCCTTGATTATAGGTTAAGCGAATAAAATAGTAAAGTTGGAGCAAATCAAGGCTATAGGTGATGGGTTATAGGTCATGGGTGATAGGTAAGAAAGAAACAGCTAATTTTTTTCTACCTATTACCCATAACCCATTACCTATGACCTATTGCTCATCGCCCTTAAAACCGCCAGAGATAAGAGGCCTTGAAAAAGAAGCTTTTCCTGGTCTGCAGGTAATCGTCAGCCGGGAAATAATCCCGCTCATCCTGCTGCCACTTGAGCTTTTCATAGGCCGAGCCGTAGCCGACATAGATCACGGTGCCGGGGATGTAGGTAAAGGAGGCCAGCAGGTCGACGTTCAGCTTCTTGTAATAGGCGTTGTATTCCGCGATACCACGCAGGAACAGGTACTTGTTAAACTGGAAGGTCAGGCGGTTGCGCACGATCGTGTAGTCGTATATTTTCTGGGCGTCCGCTTTGCGGAAAAAATCGGTGAAGCTCACGGAAAAGTAATTGTTCAATTTCTCGACCGGCTGGAACATCAGGCCGAAACTGGCAATGGTACCCTTGCCCTGGAAGGGATCGTCGAGATCGTAGTAGATCAGGTCGCCGCGGCGTACCGACGCTTCAAGATAGAGCTGGTTGAGGATCTGCATGTAACCCTGGATGCGCCAGGCGTTGATGGTAAAGCGCTGGTCGGCGAAGACCTCGTTGCCAACGATGGCGTCGAAGCGGATCTGGCTCTGGCGCGGCATGGAGAAGCGAACGACGAAGACGTTCCCCGTTTCGTACAGGCCACTGAAGCGGTCGCGCGCCAGGTAGCCCCAGTAGAAGGGCTCGATCTTCTGGAAAAAATTCGAACACGGATAGAAGGATCGGATGATGAGCCACGGCAGGGTGGTCAATCCGACGCGGCTCACGTAGCCGACGTCGGTGCGGAAATCCTTGCTGATATCGTTGAAGCCCGTTTCGATGTACCACTTGCGCGTATTGTAGTTGTAGCGCACACCCACCGCCGAACCGCCAAGCGAGTCGGTGCCGCTTCCGACGCGGCTGAGCGAGCCGAAGGCGTGGAATTCCAATATGCTGGAAGGGGTCAGGCGGAAGCGGCCGTCGGCTCCCAGTATGCGATTGTAGCTGCCGGCGAACTCGCGACCAGTGTAGAAACCGCCCAGGAAGCTATCCTTGTTCAGCGAGCGTTTGTAACGGAAAATGGTGAAGGCGGCATTGCGGCCAGCCAGTTTCGTATCACCTTCTTCGGAGGCCAACTGGCCCGGGAACTCGTCAAGGGCAAAGATGAAAGAGATCATGTCCCGGCGGCCGACCTTGCCGGTCAGCTTGAAACCAAATAACGGATCGACGATGGCGCGCGTGTGAACAATTGCGTACAGTGGATCCTGCTCCATGGGCGCGGCCATGCTGAAATTCTCCTTACCCTCCAGGAAAAACGGCCGCTTTTCCGAGTAATAGAGCGAGGAGCGCAGATTGACATCGATCTGGCCGGCATCGGCCTCCACCTGGCTGAAATCAGGGTTGTAGGCGGCGTCGAGCGTGAGGTCCGAGGTGATGCCCAGCTTTCCGGTGAGGCTGAAGTCGAACTGGCGGTTGTCCCGCTGCCAGACACCATCACGTTGCAGGTTGCTCTGGCTGAAGGTCACCGCAGGCAGGATCTCGTAATTGCGCTCATATTTGACGTCGGTCAGGATCACTTTCCGCATCTGAGCCAGCATGGAGCCGCGGTCGGGCCGGAATTCCGGGAAGAAGGCTTGCTCGGACTTGCGCACGATCACCCGTATACCCATGATACCCATGGTGAGTTCTTTTTTGAAAGGGTAGCGGATGCTCTTGAAGGGGATAGCCATTTCGGCTGTGTAGCCGTCATTGCTGATTTTGGCAGCGCTGTACCAGACCATGTCGTAATCTGTGTTGCCATTGCCGTTCTGGTCGAGCATGCCGTCCATCTGGATGCCGCTTGGGTTTACCACAAAAATGTAGCCGTTCTGCTGGTCGTCGAAAGTATCGACGGCCACACCGATCCAATCATCGCTGTCGATGTTGTCGCGCCGGGCCATGGAGGTCTTGATCTTGCCCGGTTCAATGTCCAGGCCACGGAAAGCAAAATAGATGTTTTCCCGGTCATAGGCCATGTAGATCTCGGTTTTTTCCGAAACCGGCTTGCCATAATCGGGCTTGGACGTCTTGAAATCGCTCCAGGGCTTGGCCGCCTGCCAGACGGCATCATCGAGCACACCGTCGATTTTTGGCGCTACGGCAGCTTTGGTAAGCTCAAAAGCGTCCGCTGTCGCTAGAAGCCCAAAGAAAAACAAAAGCAGCAATATCCCCAACCACACAGGCTGTCTATTTCTTCGTACCACAATTCACCTCCATTATAGCTTCACAATTTCCTCAATATTAATTAAACGAAAATACGCCTGCCAAAGTTGCATTAAAAATAGGGGCTTTAAAACAATTTCTACTTCAACTACAATCGGTAAAGCAAATTTCTTTGGCTGCCATTTAGAGGAAGGAGAAATAAATTAAAATGATCAAAGCAAGGATTGAAATTATGCAAGCCGATATCACAAAACTGAAAGCCGATGCCATTGTCAATGCCGCCAATAGTTCACTACTGGGCGGCGGGGGCGTTGACGGAGCCATCCACCGCGCGGCCGGCCACGATCTTTTAAAAGAATGCCGCACCTTGGGCGGCTGCAAAACCGGCCAGGCGAAAATCACCAAAGGTTATCAGTTGCCGGCCCGCTTTGTGATCCATACGGTTGGCCCGGTTTGGAACGGCGGCCAGAGCCAGGAAAGGGACTTGCTGGCCTCATGCTATCGCGCATCCCTGCAAATTGCAGTTGAAAACAATCTGTCGACCATTGCTTTTCCGGCAATCAGCTGCGGCGTTTACCGGTTTCCCATCCCGGAAGCCTGTCGCATTGCCATGCACGAGGTTTATGATTTTTTAGCCAAAAACGAATGCATCCAAAAAGTAATTTTTGCCTGCTTCGATCCGCTTGTCGAAAAAGAATTAAAGACCAATTGGCTGGCTTTGAATAATCTATTATTAATGAGAAAATAAGTATCAGATATTGAAATGACAATTTTTTTATGGAAGATTCAAGGTTTATTACTAGGGAATGTCAATCATTGACCTGTCAATTCAATAACTGATCGTCATTTTGCAGCATCTTTATTGACAAATTATTAATTTCGCTCTATTTTGTTTTATAAATGAAGATTATTGAACCCAAAAAAATAAAAGATGTTTGTGTTCCAAAAGAGTTAGATCGTCAAATAAAAAAAATGGAACCTGAAATACTCAAATCAATAAAAAAAAATGATCCAAACTCAGTAGTGGAATCTGGTATTATCATACTTGGAGATTTCAATAAAAAACAAAAAATAAATCTATTTTTACTAAGTTGGATAAGTCATATAAATGAAGTGATTTATAATTTAAATCTTACAATTTCAGATTTGAAAAAACTACCGACTAATTATTTATTTATTACTGGTTCTCCATATAAAAGATATCAACTTTTAGTTCGAATTTTCTTTTATGAATTTTATCGTTTCAAAGATATTTTTCATCAATCAATGAAACTGTTTCGAAAGTTAGGTTTTTTTAAAAATGATATTGAAAAAAGTATTACAGATAATTTTTTAAAGCTATTTAAAAACTGTATTGATACGAGAAATAGTCTTGTTCATAATGAAGTAATATGGAAAGGTGAAAAACACTTTAAATTATTTATGGTAGGCCTCAATTATGACTTTGGTTATGAAGTTAAAGATATTAAAAGTGGAGAAGTTACGAAGTATTCTGAAGTACTTTGTGGTGTTTGTGATCATATGGCTTCAGTTTTTATAAAAGAAGGAAATACAATGTCAAAAGTTTTACAAGAAACTACAAAACTTTACGTCAAATGGGCACAAGAAATTCATAATAGCTGATTGGGAAAGCATCGGGGTCGCGTCTCAACAATGAACTTTGAGTTTTAAAAACCTCTGGGGTCGCGTCTCAGCAATGAACTTTGAGTTTTGAGGGCTTTCAGGCCACAGAACGCCAAGGCCTGCAAGGTGCTCCGCTTTTTGTCCTCCTCAAGCCTTGCTCTTGAACAATATCTCTAATTTTTTGAAGTACTCTATAGCCAAAACCGTGAATACGTGGCATTTTTCGCCTATTTTTCACGATTATATTGACAAAAACGTGAAAAAGAATACAATGTCAATATATGGCAAAAATACTTAATGTTTTTAACAAAATAAGTTCTTTCCGCGCAAGATACTATAAGGCGTCTCTGGGCAAGGATGCGCTTATTAAACTTATCGCTGAAAATGAAGTTGCTGAACAGGTATATAACTCAAATGCCATAGAAAACAGCACGCTTACTCTTGAAGAAACGGAAAAAATACTTCTGCAAATCGATTTGGACAGATATATATCCGAACGAGAAATTTTTGAAACTAAAAATCTTGCGCGAGTTGTATTGTATATTAACAAAAGAGCCAAGGAACAAGAACTTACCCTTGAGGTAATTTTATTTCTTCATAAAATGCTGCTTGCCAATATCCGCGATGATGTTGCCGGAAGGTTCAGGAAAGATAATGAGTATGTTCGTGTTGCGAATCATATCGCCCCCAATCCGAAAGAAATCACGGGGAGACTTGAAAAGATGTTGGTGGAATACAATGCTGCAAGCCATGAAAATATTATAAAACGCATCGCCAGGCTGCACCTTGCTTTTGAATATACTCATCCGTTTGTTGATGGCAATGGTCGTATGGGCAGAGTGATAAATAATTACCTGCTTATACGAGAAGGATTTGTTCCGATAAATATAAAATTTATTGATCAAAAAATGTATTACGAGGCGTTCATGGAATTTGATAAAAAGGGCGCGACGAAAATAATGGAGGAAATAGTCGGAAGGGCGCTTACCAACAGCTATCACAAACGATTGGCGTATTTGGAAGGTAAGAAAATAATTACTCTGGCCGATTACGCCAAAAATAATAAACTTTCACATTCAAACCTTATCAATAAAGCCGGCCGACAAACCATAGAAGCTTTTTTAGAAAAAGGCGTTTGGAAAATTGCTGAAGATTTTAAAAGGGAAAGGGCATGAGGCCCAGACCTTGAATTGACGGGCTTTTATAGTAGAGCAAAGATTTCGGGATGGACTGAAAATATAAAGCAGATTGAAACCTCCCGGAATCGCGTCTCAAAAATGAACTTTGGGGAAACGTGGTTGGTTTAAGATTTTAAAATTCTTACGGAAAAATTTGTACGCCAAGATAAAACTATCCCAGTAAAAACCGCGAAGTCCCCTGCGTAGCAAGGGGGGATAAGAACCTTAGATAGCAAATTCAAAATTTGTTTTAAAAAGTTAACAAATTTTAGAATTTGCTATAAGGTTCTAAACAGCGTTCATTTTTGACCGACCGTTTGAACGCTTCGGAATCAACTTGATTTCAAGACGACAGTTAACCGCACGGGCATATTTCTTGAGAGTGGCCAGGGAGGGGGCATGTTTGCCCGCGGATTCAAGGCGGGAAATAGCGCTTTTAGTCGTTTCCATTAATTCGGCAACCCCTTCCTGAGTTAAGCCGGATTTAAAACGCGCGGCGATCATCTCCCTGATCACGGCATACTCTTCTTCCAGATCTTCGTAGGCTGCTTTGAAGCCTTTGCGTTTTTTGGCCTTGGCAAGAAACGCTTTATGATCATGCAGGACGGGTTTGCATTTCAGTTCAGTCATGCTTTACCTCCTCCATTCTTTTCCGGGCTATCTTTAATTCCTGCTCTGGAGTGTTTTTTGTCTTCTTGACGATGGAAATCTCCAAGGTCACATCGCAACAATAAACTCTGTGTTTAATGGCCTTCAGGACACAGGATGCCAAGGCCCGGGAGCTTTCCAGGTGCCGCGGAACTTTCGCTGCCCGGCAAGGGCGGCTGTGAGAGGTTCGAGGAAAATCCTGACGCCAGCAACAACATCCGCAAAGGCCCCCGGCGCGTCGGCAAGCTTGGCCTTGCTGATGAATCCCCGCCATTGAACATTTTTATCCCTGTCCTTTACGAACGATGGATCGAAGACCGCAGGATCGACAGGGAGCGGCATATTTCGGTTCGCAAATGTTTTCTCAACCGCCCTGGCCAGCGTTGAGCCCTGGAAATCAAACGACCGGGATAGCATCCAGATGTCATAAAAATCCTTCATTCGGCTGTTCAGAATGCCGCGCTTCACCATGGCCTGGAATTTCTCAGCAATAGTGCTTTCCATGCTATAGCCTTTCAACACCGGCGGAGGGAAATCAAGAAGCACGGGATATATGATCCTGTTGGGACCCGGAACGATCACATCCCCGAATCCGATATCTACCTGCAATGAGACCCGCGCATTGCCGAGGCTGCCCTGGACACGAACACGCACGCCCTGGTACCCGGCATCTTCCATTATCCTGGCAGCCGTTACTGTTTCCGCATTGAAAGACATGCCGTCCGCCGCAACATCCATTCTGCAGGCGTCTTTCATTGCCGCTGCGAGCACAGCGGGATCGTTTTCGATCTTCCCTGAAAGATCGATATCCATGGTGGGGCGCGACATCGCTTTACTCCAAGCCGATAGCATCAATGCCCCCTTGAGGATAAACCTGCCTGCCTGGGGACTTTGGGAAAGCCGGTACAGGAAGCGCTCAATGGCGAAGTGCTGCAGAAGTTCATTGAAGGGGCGGGAAGATTCCCTGGCCTTGGCGAGAAGGCGCTGATGCACCGATGCCGGAATGTTCCTGATTTCTCCAGCCATTACAGGATTGCCTCAAGATAGGGACGGATGATCTTATCAACCCGGCAGATCACTGCATAACGCATGAGTTGGTCCACCTTGAGGGGCTTACGCTCGCGGTAATAACGGACAGCCTCCACCACTGTATCGAGCCCGATTTTGCTACGGAACTTGAAGCAGTCGGCAATTGTTTTTTCCGGGCTGTAGATCCTCACCTGTACACCGTCAATTTCATGGTTCTCAACCCCCTCCGTGAAAGCTCTGCCGGTAAAGCGGTAGGTTTTGAGCGGCGGGTGGTCCAGCCGGGGCTCCTCCGCACCGCGCGACAGCGCGATATGCACCTCATGGGGAATTTGGGTGGTGAGTTCATGAAATGACAGTGCCGAGATCAGGCAGATCACTCCGCCGGGAGCGCGAGTGGCAACAATAACCAGGTCCGGGTTACCCAGCGGCGAGCTGCCGGCTAGACGATAAACCCCGCGGCTAACCTTTTCCAGCGTTCCGCAATCACGCATGGCGTAGAGTATGCCCGGATGGATTCCCGCGCGAATGGCCTGTGCCGTACGACAAATTCCCCCATGCGTCCTGAATATGGCAATCGCCTTGTCGAACCGTGAACCATGTTCTTTCATCTTCCGGAACCTCCCGATAGTATTACCTACACATACTCATTGCTGTCAGTATTATTACTTATTTCAATCGCGATGTCAAGAGACGCAAGCTATTGGGAAATCTCCAGTGTCGCGTCGCAACAAAAATCTTTCAAAACAGCCGCTTCTGGGGCGGGGGTGGTTTTTTGCGGAAATAGCGGAAGGCTTTTTCGGTGGCACAACGGCCGCGCGAGGTGATCTGCAGGAATCCCTCCTGGATCAGGTATGGTTCGTAAATATCCTCCAGGGTGTTTTTTTCTTCCTGGATTGAAGTGGAAAGGGTGGAAATGCCGACCGGACCGCCGTGGAAATTGTCGATGATGGTCAGCAGTATTTTGCGGTCCACTTCATCAAAACCGGCTTCGTCGACTTCCAGGGCCTGAAAGGCGCTGGCGGCCACCTCCAGGTCAATGCCGGTTTTGCCCTGGCTCTGGGCAAAATCACGCAGCCGGCGCAGCAGCCGGTTGGCGATGCGCGGGGTGCCGCGCGACCTGCGGGCCACGGCCGCGGTCGCTGCGGCGTCGATGCTGATGCCGAGAATAGCGGCGCTGCGACGGATGATTTCTGACAAATCGTTGTGGTTATAAAAATCGAGGTGAAAGGTGATGCCAAAACGGTTGCGCAGCGGATTGGAAAGGAGGCCGGCCCTGGTAGTGGCTCCAACCAGGGTGAAGGGATTGATATGCAATGAAACGGTTTTGGCTCCGGGCCCCTGGCCGATCAAAACATCGATTTGAAAATCTTCCATAGCCTTGTAAAGAATTTCCTCCAAGGCCGTGCGCAGGCGGTGAATCTCGTCGATGAACAGCACTTCGTGCATTTCCATATCGCTCAGGATGGCGATGATATCCCCTTTCTTTTCCAGGACCGGGCCCGAAGTGCATTTGATGCCCGCTCCCATTTCGGCGGCCGCGATATGGGCCAGGGTGGTTTTGCCCAGGCCGGGCGGACCGTGCAGCAGCACATGATCGAGCGCTTCGCCGCGCTGGCGCGCCCCCTTGATATAGGTTTTCAAATTGGCTATTTTCTGTTCCTGGCCGACGAATTCCCGAAGCAGGGCCGGACGCAGGTTCTGTTCAAGCCCGATCTCGTCGCTTTTTTCAACCGGGTTGGTGATGTTTTCCGGGTTCATGGCTTCATCTTTTTCATGATGATTTTGAAGAGTTCTTCAAAACCGGCCGTGGACGAATTTTCTTTCAAGGCCCGGTTGACGATTTCCCTGGCTCCCTTGAGCGGGTAGCCGAGATTGGCCAGTCCGGAAATCAGGTCAGAGCGCAGCTGGGCGCTGGCGTCGGGAATTTCATTTTGGAGTTCGAGCTTGCCGGTCAATTCCAAGATGAGTCGCTGGGCCGTTTTCTTGCCGATACCAGGGATGGAACTGATCCCGGCCACATCGGCGCCGGCTATGGCGGCGATCCATTCGTCAGCGGCCATGGCAGAAATGCAGGACATAGCGATTTTGGGACCGATGCCGGAAACTGAAATCAACTTTTCAAAAAGCGCTTTTTCCCTGGGCTGCGGGAAACCATAGAGCACTACATCCTCATCCTTGATTTTTAAAATCGTGTGCAAGATGACATCCTGGTTTTCTAGCAACTGCGGATAAGCGGAAACCGGAACAACCAACTGCAGGATGATCCCCGCTCCGGTATCAACAGCGACCCGCCCGGGCACGGAGGCGAATATTTTGCCACGCACAATCGCGATCATCGGCGGTTCACCCCATGGCAATAGGCCACGGCCAGGGCGTCACTTTCATCCAAGCCGAGTTTTTTGTCCCGGATGCCCAACACCAAGGCCGCCATTTTAGCCAGTTGCGTTTTTTCAGCATTGCCGTAGCCGGTCAAGGCCAGCTTGACTTCCCGCGGCGAATACAGGCGCAGGGGGACACTCCGCTGCAGCAAGGAGGCCAGAGCCACACCACGCACCATGGAAAGCAGGGACATGGAACGGATATTTTTGCCTAAAAAACCTTCTTCCATGGCCGCTTCGTCTATGGGAAACTGGGCGGTCACCTGATTGAGCCTTGCCCACAGCGTCTGCATACGACTGACAAAATCTTTTTCCTTCAATTTGATCTCTTCGGAATGGATATAAGCGAAATGGTTTTGATCTTTTTTCACCAGTCCAATGCCGAAACTGAGCGAACCGGGATCCATACCCAGAATAAGCATTAGCCTTTGTTGAATTGGTCTATTACCTCATCGGCGATGTCAAAGTTGGCCCAGACATTCTGGATATCCTCCAGTTCTTCCAGCTTGTCGTACAGCTTGAGCATCTGCTCGGCCTGCCTGCCTTCCAGTTTGATATAGGTGGAGGGAATCTTGGAAATTTCGGCCGATTCGATAGCGATGTTTTTAGCTTTCAGGGCCTGATGAACCTTGTCAAAGTCCTCGGTCGAGGTACTGATTTCATAGTTATCCCCTTCCTTTTTCATATCCTCAGCACCATTTTCCAGGACGATTTCCAGCAGTTCATCTTCACCAATGGCCGACGCCGAAACGATGATCATGCCTTTGCGGGTAAACATCCAGGACACGCAACCCTGCTCGCCCAGATTGCCGTTGTACTTGCCGAACACGTAGCGGACTTCGGAAACAGTGCGGTTCTTGTTGTCGGTCATGGCTTCGACCAAAAGGGCCACACCGCCCGGACCATAGCCCTCGTAGGAAAGTTCTTCGTAATTGACCCCCTCCAATTCGCCGGTGCCGCGCTGGACGGCCTTTTTGATATTGTCACTGGGCATGTTGGCCGCCCGCGCCCCGTCAATGGCATGGCGCAAACGGGAGTTGGATTCGGGATCGCCGCCGCCGGCGCGGGCGGCAATGGTCAATTCCCTGATAAAGCGGGTGAATACCTTACCTCTTTTGGCATCGGTAGCGGCTTTCTTATGTTTAATCGAACTCCACTTGGAATGTCCTGACATGGTTATCTCCTTATTTTTATTTTTTTCAATTCTTGAGCCAGGTGAGTATTTTTGAACTTCCGCCGGGCTTGCAGCAGCATTTCCTCCAACAGCCGGTCCGAATACTCGGGATCAAAATGAAATAAAAACAGTTTTTTTACTCTGCACTGCTCGGCGTTGCGCACCGCCATGGAAACCGTGCTGTGGCCATATCCTTTTTTGGAGTTTCCGGCATTGACATAATCCGCGTCCAGGTACTGGGAATCGTGAATCAGGATATCGGCTCCGTTAATGAAACGGCTGATGGCAGCGTCAAAGCCATCAGGACTTTCAACATCGGTGGAATACACCACCCGCAACCCGCCAAGGGCAAGCTGGTAGATGATTACTCCCAGCCGGGGATGTGAATCGTGCTTAATGTGGGAAACCACAATATCGGAATCCAAACTGACGAAATTTTTCGCAGGGTCCAGATCCAGCGGTTGGAAACTAAGGTTGGCCTTGATACCTTTCAGGGTGATCGGCGAATAGGGCGGTAAAAAAAGCGCCTCGATAGCTTGCCGGAAACCGTTGCCAGCACTTTCCGGGCAATGGATGATGATTTCCACCTGCGGATTGTAGAACGGTTTGAAAAAAGGCAGACCCTGGATATGATCGATATGCAGATGGGTCAGGAAGAGGTGAACCTTTCCACCTCTTTCAAGACGCTGACTCAGGTAACGCCCGGCCTGGATGATACCGGTTCCAGCGTCAAAAAGTACCGTCTGGCCGGCGATTTCAAAAAGAAGTGAGGAAGTGTTGCCGCCATAGCGTTGCGTGTTTTTACCGGGAACTGGATAACTGCCGCGCACGCCGAAAAAAGTCAGGAACATTTCATTTTTCATAATTTATAATTTTTTAAAACCTTGTACACGCAAAAATCACCGCACATGGAACAGGCATCGGTCTGCGAGCCGCGCCTTTCCCGGACTTGCTTGAATTTTTGGGGATCGATGCACAGTTTTTCCTGTTCAGCCCAGTCCAGCCTGCAGCGCGCTGTGGCCATGCGCCGGTCCCAGTCCAAAGCGCCGTCAAGCCCCTTGGCGATATCAGCAACATGGGCGGCGATGCGCGAAGCCATGATGCCTTCCCGTACATCCTGAGCGTCGGGCAGCCCCAGATGCTCGGCCGGTGTGACATAGCATAAAAAGTCGGCGCCGGCGGCTCCGGCCACGGCGCTGCCGATGGCGGCGGTCACATGATCGTAACCGGGAGCCACATCGGTAACCACCGGTCCCAATACATAAAAAGGCGCCCCGGCGCAAACCTCTTTCTGCAGCCGGATATTCATTTCAATCTGCTGGATGGGTAAATGGCCCGGGCCCTCAACCATGACCTGGACGCCGGCTTGGCGGGCGCTTTGGACCAGTTCCCCCAAGGTCAGCAATTCTTCCAGCTGGGCCCAGTCGCTGCCGTCGGCCAGCGATCCCGGCCGCAAGCCGTCTCCCAGGGAAAGGGTGACATCAAACTCGCGGGCAATGGCCAGCAGCTGGTCAAAATGTTCAAAAAATGGATTCTCTTTGCCGTTATGCAGCATCCAGCCGGTCAGCATTGAACCGCCGCGGGAAACGATGCCGGCCGTGCGCGGTTTTTTTTTCAGTTTTTCAATAGCTTTCAGGGTCAGACCGGCATGAATGGTCATGAAATCGATGCCGTCTTCGGCCTGACGGCGGATATATTGGAGCATCTGCGGTGCTTCCAGGGAGACAAATGTCTTGCCCTGGCGCGGGGCCTCGACCATCATTTCGTAAACCGGCACATTGCCGAAGGGAATGGTCGACTGCGCCAGCAGGGCCCGGCGGATGACGGTAATATCGCCGCCGGTGCTCAGGTCCATGACCGTGTCACAACCGCAGTCCAGAACTATCTGCAGTTTTCGCACTTCATCATCTAGATTGGTAAAATCACCGGAGGTGCCGATATTGGCGTTGATCTTGGTTTTCAAGCCCCGGCCGATGCCGATGGGCCGCAGGTTCTTGTGGTTGCGGTTGGCGGGAATCACCACCAGCCCGTCGGCAACAGCGCCGCGCAGTTTTTCACTGCTCAGTGTTTCCCGGGCGGCGACCGCCTCCATCTCCGCAGTTATGATTCCATTTCTGGCATTTTCGAGTTGCGTCATCATTCCTCGTTGTCAATATTATCTTATTTTCATTTGCAAATCAAGAGAAAACGGCCGGCGACGCCGCGGCATTTGTGCTATAATTTAGGAAAGAAACTCCATGGGAAAATCCATTCTGAAATTAGAAGCATCGGCCGGGTCAGGAAAAACCTACCGCCTGGCCCTGGAATACCTCAGCCGCCTGTTGGTCCTATTCAATGAATCCGCAGACAAAAAAGAAAATTTCAAATTCCAACAAAGGGCCCTGGGTTCAATCCTGGCCATCACCTTCACGGTCAAAGCGGCCCAGGAAATGAAGGGCCGCATTATGGAAAAACTGAAACATTTCGCCCTCAGCGTCACGGGCCGGCAAATGAGCGCTGAAGACCGGAAATTTCTGGATGAATTGTCCATTGAGACCCGGCTTGACGAAAACAAAATCATCGGCATTTCAGGCCGCCTGATAGAGACCATCCTGGCCAGTTACGACGACTTCAACGTCAAGACCATCGACTCGCTGATGAGCGCCATGGTCAAGGTCATCGCCCCCGACCTCGACTTGCCCGCCGATTACGAGATCGCTGTCGACGCCCGGAACGAATTGGAAACTCGCGCCAGGACTCTTCTCGCCGACCTGGCCGACAGTCAATGGGAACGCCTGGAGCTGTTCTTAAAAGAGTTCAGGCGCTTCAGCACCTATTGTGGTTGGAAACCGGATATGATAATCACAGAAAAACTCACCGCCCTGTTCCGCTTGAAACTAAGACAGGAAGCGGCGAACGCTGTCGTGTCATCGGCCGGTCTGCGAACGCGAGTCGGGAAAAACTGGGGGATTTTTCTGGACCGATTGCAGCCTTTGTTTCAAATCATGAACGAGGAGCCCCGCAGCGGAAGCAAAAACAAATATGTAAGCGGAACATACATGAGAGACACGCTGTTTAACGGAATAAAAGAAGCCCTGGAAAGTGGGAACGATTTTTCCGGCCTGGAAACGCTCATCAAAAGTTTCTTCTATAGTAAAACAGATCCTGCAGTGCTATTGTTGAAAAGCACTCCTGATGATTACAGGCAGCGCTTCATTTCCACCTACCGGCCAATGCGGGATGCCCTGCAAACCTTCGTCCTGGATTTTAGCGCATTTAAAACCATCCCCTACCGCGAATTTCTGGGAGACTTCGCCAAGGTATGGAGTGAAGGCAAAGACACCCTGTTCGTGGAGGAATTCAGCCGGACCCTGGCCGAGCGCTTCAACGAATGGCAGGCAGACGCTTTCCCTTATCTCTACCTGAAAATGTCGGACCGCTTCATCCATTTCCTGTTCGACGAGTTTCAGGACACCTCAACCCTGCAGTTCAAGGCCCTGGCCCCGCTCATCGACGAGGTGCTGTCAGGCCGGGAAAAGGCCTCACTTTTTATCGTCGGCGACCGCAAGCAGGCCATTTACCGCTGGCGCGGTGGCAACAGCGAACTCATGGAGGAAAGTGCCCTGAAGGCGGAAATTCCGGCCATCGCCAACTTGGCACCGGAAGGATTCTCGGAAACCCTGGGCAAGAATTGGCGCAGCCGCAAAGAGATCGTCAATTTCAACAACTCTTTCTGGGATGCGAATGCGATATCCCAGATCGCAGCAGAACCTGAGCTTCAGAACGCCATTGCCGCCAACTTTCTTAATTCCCGACAAGCTTGCCCGAAGGACCGGGAAACTGCGGGCGGCTACGTGGAAATGTCCCTGCTTGACGAGAAGGACGAAAGCGCCAGCAATGAGGGGAATGACGTTGAGGCCGAGGAAGAAAGCGGCGGTGCTTTGAGCGGCTTGCAGTTGCTGGAAATCCGGAAGATCATTGAAAGGCTCAATGCGCACGGCTATGAATACTCGGACATTGCCGTCCTGGTGCGCAAGAATGACCAGATCCGCGCCATCATCCGCCATTTGAGTAAAAACGGGATCAGCAGCATCTCCGACCAGTCGCTGCTGTTAAGCGCCAACCCCCGGGTCAACGAGATCATCGCTTTTCTCAAGTTCCTGGACTATCCCCCAGACGACCTGAATTTCCACGCCTTCGTCAGCGGCGATATATTCCGGGCCGCAGCCGAGGAAAAATTCTCCATGCAAATGGAGGGATTTTCGGACTATGTTTTCATCGGCTGCCATGGACCTTTTTACAAACTGTTCCAGGAACAATACCCTGACTGCTGGGCCAAGTTGATCGCACAATTTTTCAAAGCCGTCGGTTTTTTGCCGCCCTACGACCTCTTTTCCGACATCTGCCAGGTGTTCCGTGTTTATGAAAATTTCCCCGGCGACACGCCATTCTTCATGGCCCTGGGCGACGCCCTGCACCAGTCGGAACGGCAAGAGGGAAACTCCATCGCCGGCTTTCTCGGCGCATGGAAAAAAATGCTCGAAAATGAAGAGACGCCGACCGTTGCCATCCCGAAAAACTCCCCCGGCGTCCGGGTCTTGACCATGCACCAGTCTAAGGGGCTGGAATTTGCGGCCGTCATAGTCCCAATCAATGACAGCAGGGGGAAAAATCCCGACCCACTCCATTGGGACCAGGGGCGGCTGTTCTATATCAATTCCGGCTTTGCCCAGGTGCAGCCTGATCTAAAGGACATTTATCAAAGAGAAAACATCAAATCCAGCATCGACCTGCTCAACCTTCTCTATGTGGCCTTCACCCGGGCCAGGGAGGCATTATTCGTTTCGGTCTCGGTGAAAAAAACGCCTGCCGGACCGATCGCTGAAAAAAACGGTCTCACAAAAAAGATTATAATCGCGAGCGATATCGTCAGCCGTCATCCCCTGTTGAGATGGTTTACCGGGGACCGGCCCAGGATTATACCATTCGGTGAACTTGAGAAAAAAGCCGGGAAGCAAACCCCCGAAACACCTCCCGCGACCTGCCCTGCTATCTCTTCCAAAAAAGTACTGACCCGTTCCTGGCAGACCGACTACCTGGTTTTTGACGCAACCCACATCGGGGATCAGTTCGACCGTTGGGGGGCCGAACGGGGTGACCGAGTTCACGACCTCCTCTCACGCCTCGGTGATCCCGGTAGCCGCGAACAGCTGGCCGCCCAAATAAGGAAACTGGCGGAAAATGAACAGTGGCCCGAAAGCGACATCGCGACGGTCAGTTCGTATCTATGTCGCGACGAAGTGTTCCGCATCATTTGCCGCGGCCAGGAAATTCACTGTGAAAAAGAAGTAGTCGACAATTCAGGAGCAATAGCGGACTTCCTGCGCATGGACCGCCTGCAGGTCGGACCCGCAGAGGTCCTGGTCATCGATTTCAAGACCGGGAAGGAAAAAGGCGCCAACCATACAGCCCAGATGGAGAAATACCTGGCCGCTGTAACGCCCTTATTCCCCGCCAAAAAATGCCGCGGCTTCCTGCTCTATATCGACCGGGACGAAGTCGAGGAGGTCCAATGCTTAAGCTGATCGGTCTTGGCGAGGACCTGGTCGCCCGGACCTGCCAGGAAGTCATGGCCAAAGGGGGAAATGATTTTTCTCAGCTGGCGGTGGTCTTTCCCAGCAAGCGCTTCGGGTTCTTTCTGCGCCAGGAACTGTCCCGCTCAGTGCCGGGAAACTTTTTTCCCCCGGCCATGTATCCGGTCGAAACATTTTTCAAGTCGCTTTTTCTGCTCAATTTCCCTGGCTTCAAGATTCTGGACGATCTGGAAGCGGCTCACGCGGTCTACGAAAGCACGCGCGCCGTGTTCCCAGCCGGGATATATGGAGGCAAAAGGATCGCCGATTTCCCCGCTTTCCTCCCCTGGGCGCGGAAGATCCTGGATGCATTAGAAGAGATCCTGTCCGAAGACGGCCAGCTGGAGAACATCGACTGGGAAACATACGGCGAATTCACCGGACTCGGAGATTATCACAAGTCCTATAAGGAATTCATTCAAAATATTCCCGCCTTGCTGAACAACTTTTGCCGGCATTTGCGCGCCAAGCGGCAGGCCACCATGGGGATGGTCTATCGCGAAGTGTCCACCCTGGCCGCCAAAGACAACCTGAAAACACCTGCCGCCCAACAATGGGTATTCAGCGGCTTCAACGCCTTGAACGCCTGCGAGAAGAAAGTTTTTCGCTTTTTTTTCAAAGAACACCGGTCGCGGCTCATCCTGCGCACCGACCCGAAGGCGCTGGCCAACCCCACCTCACCTTTTTACCTGCAGACCAACACTATTCGCGGCCTGGGCCTGGAATTGCCTCCCCTCTACGGCATCTCCGGGGAGTGGAACGACCTGGCCGGAAAAATATCCCTCCACCCCTGCGACGGCGTGGAAAGCGAGGTCTACCAGGCCTTCCGGATACTGCGAGAGATATGCCGCGGCCGGGATGGCGAAGGTTTGAAAAAAGTTGCTGTCCTCCTCCCCTCGCCTCCCACCCTTATCCCTTTTGTACAGGGGGTGGTCTCCCGTTTCGACCAGGAAAAAGCCCCCCTGCCCTTCAACATCACCCTGGGCTATCCCCTGGAACGGACGCCCATGATGCAGCTGATCGACTCTTTGCTGGTCGTCTTGGAAAACAGCCCTGACGGTAATATCCAGGCCGGCGATTATCTCCATCTGATCCGCCATCCCTACGTGAAAATCTCCGGGGAAAACAGCGATCTCGAACCGTTGAAAAGGGGCATCCACCTGCTGGAAGACATCATCTGCGGCCAGAACCTGACCCGATTCACCATCCTCGACCTGACCGGGAAGCTCGCCGCTGAAATCAAAAGATTCGAGTACGAAATGGATCCCAAGTTGGCCGCGGATGTAAATGCCCAGGTCGCTAACCTGCACCGGCGGTTTATTCCGGAAAAGATCGATGATTTCAGCGGCCTGCTGGCGTTCCTGCATCAAGCATTGGCAAACGTCGGCAGCGACCGCAACCGAAGTTCGGATTTGTTCCTGAATGAATATGTCGCCACTGCCCTGAAAGCGTTGGAAGAACTGGAAGATTTTGCTGCAGCCCGCCGGAAAACCTTCACTGACGCCCGGATCCCCGACTTGGCTGCCTTGGTGCGCCTGCATTTCCACCATAAGACAATCCGTTTCGAAGGCTCGCCGCTTGCAGGCGTGCAGGTGATGGGCCCGCTCGAATTCCGCGGCCTCTCCTTCGACGAGGTCGTCGTCCTCGATGCCGTGGAAGGGGTCCTTCCTGGAACGGCGAAATACGATCCCCTGCTTCCGGCGGATATTCGTAATATTTTCCGGATCCGCGACCACGACGACTGGGAAAAGATATATGCCTTCAACTTCTTTTCACTGCTGGGAGCCGCCCGGCACATCCACATCCTCTACCCGCGGAAAGACGAGGGAAACAAAGACTGCGAACGCAGCCGCTTTATCGAAAGGATCGTCTACGAAGTCGAAAAGAGGACCAGCCAAGCGCCGGAAGCATTGACCGCGCCCGTTCCCTTCGCGTTGACGGACCGGGCAACCAGAAAAGTAAAAAAAAACCAGGCCTGCCTCACTAAACTTGAATCACTGACCTTGTCCCCTTCGTCCCTGGAAACTTACGTTAACTGCCCATTGCAGTTTTACTTCAGCAAGATCATCGGCTTGAAGGAACGGGAAGAGATCGCCGCCGAAACCGAAGGCGGCACAATCGGCACCATCGCCCATGAGACGCTGCGGAATCTTTACCAAAAATATCATGCCGCTGGTTCGCTGGCCAAGTCCAGCCAAAAAGCCATGGATGATGATCTGGAAAAATTTCTATTCGCGACCTACCGCGAATTCAATTTCGATCCGGAACAGGGGCTGGAAAAGATCCGTGCCTGGACCCTGCTGGAACAGCTGCGGAAGTTCATCAGGGAAGACGGGCAACGAATGGCCGATCACCATGTCCAGGTGAAGATGCTGGAAAAAGAGCTGACCGGGACAATCCATGTTCCCTGGCGACCGCAGCCGGTCGCAATCAAAGGCCGGATCGACCGCTGCGAATCTGAAGGAGATATTCTGCGCGTCATCGACTACAAGACCGGGAATTTCCACCTGTCTCCGGACCATATGCTGAAGATCTCTTTTTCGGCCAAAAGCCTGATCTCCCGCAGCGAAGGCGAATACCTGCAAGCCTTGAACGATTTTAGCAAAAAATACCAGGGGATGCAGTTGCTGATCTATCTGCTGCTCATGGCCCAAAAAGAAAACAAGACCTGGACAGAACTTGACGGCGCATATGTTTTATTAAGGGAGCGAAAGAATTTCTATCGGTTCTTGTTTGACAAAAGTAAAAAAAAGGGAGAAATGGATCCCGAAGAAAAATCAACCGTTATGGATGGGTTCCGTGCCGACCTAGGAGAGATACTGAGGGATCTGTATTCCAGCGAATATTTCCTGGCCAATCCCGGCAATGATCACTTCTGTTCCTTCTGCCAGTTCCGCATTCCGTGTGGAAATCTGTAAAAAAGGGGATTCTTCTGGCGCTAGAATTCGCCAGCCTGGAACACCGCCAGCGCGGCAGCGTTTGAAAAAAATAAAAAAAAAGGGAACGACCCCTGAAGGATCGTCCCCTTAATTTTTAGTTTACTGTTTAGTCTGTGACTAGAACAGCGGGCAAGCAGAGCTTACCAGCGGTTGCCGCCGCCGCCGAAACGGTCGCCGCGTTCGCGATTGCCGCCTTCGGTTTTGGGCTTGGCCTCGTTCACTTTCATGGCCCGGCCTTTCAGTTCTTTTCCATTCAGGGCTTTGATACCGGCTTCGGCTTCTGCCTTTTCAGGCATTTCGACAAAACCAAAACCTCTCGGTTTATTGGTAAACTTGTCTTTGATGATGGTCGCTGATGCCACCTGGCCAAATTCTTCAAAAGCCTTGCGTAAATCCTCTTCCGTGATTTCCCACGGCAAGTTTCCGACGTAAATATTCATAAAATCCTCCGATTTGAGTTTTATAATTTGTGAATATTCAGCTTAAAATTTCATCCGGTTTTCCAAACCCATTAAAAATGGTAAACTCTACTTCAGCGATGACGTGGGGTTTTATCCATCTCTTGCGGGGATTTTCGGCAAACCAACAAAATTTCTAAAACTTTATACATTCACCAACTCAATCAGGCGTATTATAAAACAAAAAAACCAAAAATGCAATATAAAAAAAAATATTTATTTTTTTCAGGTGAACTCAAGAAACCCGATAGATTTTATGAAGCTGCGCCCCCAACCGTATATTGTCAATGCCCCGGCGCTGGCTTGATCTAAAAAAATCAAAAGCGCGGTGATATTTCCGCGGCTGACCATATTCGGGCTGCAAGATTATCGGAGCTGAGGTTTTTTGGCGAATGGCCGTCAGCACATCCAAAGTCAATGCGGCTGTGACCAGTAATTTTATTTCGGCAACACGCGCCCATAACTGTGGATGGACCTGGTATGCGGCCGCATCCTTGGGCGAAACGGTCCACCAGTCGAATGGCAGATCCTGGAAATGCAGGCCATTGGTTTCCACGGCCACAAAATATTTTTTTTCCCTGAACAGGCCGACCAATTCCCCAAGATCCTGCTGTAAAGGTTCACCGCCGGTAATGATCAGGCGCGACTGCGGTGCGGAGTTTTTCAATTCGACAACAGCAGTTTCAATTTCCGCCACGCTCATCTGTCGGCCTGCCGACCAGGCGTCGCGCGTGTCGCAATAGGAACATTGCAGTGAACAGCCGCTGAGGCGGATAAATATGGCTGGCGTCCCCGAGAGCAGCCCTTCCCCCTGCAGTGACCAGAAAATATTATTGATCTTCAGCATAAACAGCCCCGGCATCTTCCGATTCCCAGACGGTTACCCGCCGGACCGGATACACAGTTTTAATTTGCTCGAAAAAATGGCGGGCCAGGTTTTCGGCCGAAGGTGAAAAATCGTAAATATCGTTCAAGACTTGATGGTCAGGAACGATTTGCCGCAGATAATCCTTAAGGATAGTAAAATCAATGGAAACACCGGAACGGTCCAGCTCGCTGGCGCCAATTTGTACCTGCAATTCGAAGGTATGCCCGTGCATTTTCTCGCACTTGCCGCTGTAGTGGCGGAGGAAATGGGCCGCGGAAAATTTTTGTTTAACGATCAGTTCCCAACTCATGTTTTTCCCTCCCTTTTCAGACGTGCCAGCAATGGATCTTCGAGTCCCAGTTGCCCGAAGGCCCGGGCCCTGGTATCGCAGGACGGGCAGCGCCCGCAGGGAACTTCCCGGCCGCGGTAGCAAGAGAGCGAATATGAATAGTCGGCCCCCAGGCTTAAACCAAGCTCGATAATCTCTTTTTTACTCAAATTGATCAAAGGCGTGTGTATCTTGAATTTAGCCCCGCCCTTACTGGCCGAAGTGCCCTGGTTGATGGCCGCCGCCATTTTTTTGCTGAAGGAAACGGTGGTATCGGGATAATCGGGGCTATCGATGGAATTGAAACCAGTAATCAGATGGCGGCAGGAATGCGATTCGGCGTACGCGGCTGCCAGGGCCAGAAAAATCCCGTTGCGGAAAGGGACATAGGTTGAGGGCACGCCAGGTTTTTCCCGGGCCAGGGCCAGGGAATCCGGAATAGCCAAATCATTGTCGAGCAGGGCCGAGTGCAGCAGGTTTTTCAAGGACATGACCAAAACATAATACGGCACACCCAATTCGGTGGCGATGCTCCGGGCCATAAGCACTTCAATACGGTGTTTCTGGGCATAATCGATAATCAGGGCCCGCACTCCGGTAAACTCCCGGCGCGCCCAATGCAGGGCCGTGGTCGAATCGATGCCCCCGGAAAATAAAATTACGGCTTCTTCACTCATGGCTTCATTTTACCGCAATTCCGGGTTCTTGCCAAACGGAAATGTCATTAAAAGAATCTGTTGGAATTCAGATCAAACTTTTGACAGGCCGCTGCCGCCCTGCTCGAGCCTGCCCTGGAGCGGCAGGAATTTCAGGGCGAACACCAGGGTCCCGGCCAGCGACAGCGTCCCGCCGGCGGCGATGGTCCACTGCACGCCGATGGCGCTGGCCAGCGAGCCGGCTAGGAAGCTGCCGATGGGCGTGGCGCCCATGAAGGCCATGGTGTAGATGCTCATCACCCGCGCCCGTTTGTCGTCGCTGATCAGGTGCTGGATGTAGGTGTTGGCCGCGGCCATCTGCAGCATCATCCCCAGGCCGACAAACAGCAGCAGCGCCATGGCCAGCCAGAACCGTTCCGCCAGGGAAAGCGCCAACAGGCCCAGGCCGAAGAGGGCGGAACCGCCGGCCATGATCTTTTCGAGTCCTTTCGTGCTCCGGCGCGCGGCCAGCGCCAGGGCGCCGAGCAGCGCCCCGCAGCCGACCGCTCCCAGCAGGTAGCCCAGCGTGTTCGGCCCGCCGCTCAGCACCCGGTGGACGAAGACCGGCATCAACGTCACGTAAGACATCCCGACCAGGCTCACCCAGGCAACGAGGACGATGACCAGGCGGATGGGGCGTGTACTAAATGTGTAAACGAAGCCTTCGCGAAGTTCAGGCCAGAAGCCCGCGCCCCCCTTTTTCCTTTCCCTGGGGGCGAAGCGCATGGCCAGCAGCGCGAAGATCACCGCCAGGTAGCTGAAGCCGTTGATCAGGAAACAGATCCCCTCCCCGACCAGGGCGACCAGGATGCCGGCCACGGGCGGCCCGACCAGGCGGGCGCCGTTGAACATGGCCGAGTTCAGGGCGATGGCGTTGCCCAGGTCCTCCTTTCTCTCGACCACCTGCACGACCATGGAGTGGCGGGCCGGGGCATCGAGGGAATTGGCCACGCCCAGGAAAAAAGCCAGGGGCAGCAGATGCCAGGGAGCGATGGCCTTGCTGAACATCAGGAAGGCCAGGATGAACGCCTGGATCATGGCCAGGGACTGGGCCACCAGCATGATGTGCATGCGGTTCCAGCGGTCGGCCAGCACGCCGGCCAGGGGCGACATGAAAAAAACGGGCACCTGGGCGAAAAAAGCCACCAGCCCGAGGTAAAAGGCCGAGCCGGTCAGGCGGTAGACCAGCCAGCCCATGGCCACCTGCTGCATCCAGGAGCCGGTCAGCGAAATGCCCTGGCCGCCAAAATAGAGGCGGTAGTTGCGGTGGCGCAGGGCGCGCAGGGATGATTTCAAGCCGGAAAAAGGCTTGAGTCGGGTTCTGTTTTTCCTCATGGTTTACCCTCCGCGCAGGTGCTCAAAGGGTATCTTCAATATGAAAAAAAAAACCGTCAGCAGATCCATTTTGCGTCCGTTTATCCTTCATCATAACGATTTAAGCATGAAGACAAAGTTTAACAGAGGCCTGGCAGGCTGTCAATAAAAAAACCAAAAGGTAGTGATCCTGCCGGCTAATTGGGCAACACTTCCAGTAAAAATTGCTTGGAAAGCGAACGGTAGGAACCCCGGATCATGATCCGGCCAGCACGGCGGATCAGGTAGAGGTCGTAGCTGAAATTTTTAAAAATAAAATCGTAATTCATTTGGGTCTGCCAATACCAACTTTTAATAATGGCTACCGAACAATCCACAAAACCGCTGGTAAAATGGCCGGTTTTAGTATCATAAGACAGGGAAACCCATCCCTGAACTCGGTTTTCCTTTTCTTTCAATTTTAAAACCGCCGACCAATCCTGCGAGGTTGTGCCTTGAATAAACCATTTCTCGGTTTTACGACGGGTTTGGTAATTGAAAAAAAAATTGAAATCGGCAAAATCTGTCAGGCTTTGACCGCACTTGAATATATAACCCAGAGAAGTGAAATTGTTCAGCGGATCTTTATCGAGCAACTGCTCGGCGGCCAATGAAAAAGACATCTCCGGGCCACGGCCCAACTGGATTGTTTCACTTTGCAGGGCAAGCCCCATGTTGGCTTTGCTAAAATTTTCACGCCGCCCCCCCAGGTTCAGCTGGTTGATCAAAAAGTCGGAAAAAAAATTGACCTGCAGCAGCCCTTGGTAAAGATGGAAAGGACTCATATTCAACCTGAACTGGGGAGTGCCCTGGCTCTGATTCATGAGCAGATCCTTGTGAAAGGAATAATCGGCAGCCAGGTTGAACAGCTTGTTGGAGTATGAAAGGGAAAATGCCGAACTGTTCAGGCGGTTGTACTGGTCTTGATTGTAAAGGAGACGTGAACTTGAATGCTGGACGGATAAAATAAAGTTCTTGACCGCCCGGTTCTGCAGGGAAATCTCGGCCAGATACTGTTTTTCCTTTTCATAAGAAAGGTTTAAAGAAATATTGCCCAGCACTTTGGCGCTTAACCCGGAACGCAGGCGCAGCCACATTTCTTCCCGCTTGGCCGCGGTGCGGCTATATTCGGCTATCCAATCGCTGCTGAAAGAAGGCGTCCATTGAGTTTTTAAATCCATGGAGACATTGGACAAATTGTCGGTGAGGTAATTAATATTCAGATTCAAACTGCTTTTCTTGCTGAGACTCAAAGAATTAAACGAATGAAAATTGATTTTCCCCCGCGAACCAAATACTTCATCGCTAAAAAAATCATACATTAAACCAAGCGTCGAGGAGGTTTTAATTGAACCATTTTTGGTAGCTTTTTCCAGGAGCAAATGACTGTTGATGACCGTACCTTGCGATGAGAAAAGCAAGATATTGTCAATCCCGAACCCTTGATCAACCTGTTCATTGATGCCCTTGTCCATTTTTAATTTTTTAAAGATCAGCGACTGGATACCTTCGACAAACACTATGCATTGGTAACCGTAAAGTCGGTAACTGTCGGTGATGACGATACGTCTGTTTAAAAAATAAAGTAGTGATTTTTTGAGGGTTTCATAATCCCGGAAAACCATTTTTTTGGCAAAAGCACACTTAACCTCGACACCATTTTTTTGCGCCGGCAATATCTGGGAAACAATGCTACCCTTGAAGGTGGTGAGCCTCAAGCTCAGATCATCGAGATCGATTTCCAAAATATCAGCCGTATAATTTTTTTCGCCCACCCGCAGCTGGCAATTCCGACTGGCCAGGGCCAAGCGGTTGGCCATGTCGATTTCCACGGTCGCGGCCGTGATGGTAAATTCCTTGGCCTTGATCAGGATATTTCCCTGGCCGTACACGTAATTGAAATCATAACTGTAGAGCAGGTAATCGCCTTTGATATCCAGCAATTCCTTGGCCTGAGCGCAGAATCCCCAGCTCATGACCGCTAGCAAAAATAAAAGGAATCTGTTCATTGAAACCTTAACTTGTAAATTTTCCCGGCCTGGTCACCGCACCAGAAAATACCCTCCGCGAACGCCAGGCCAGCGGCGGAACTGGATGGCGGCTGATAGACATTCACTGTGGCGCCGGCTTTATTAAGGCGGAAAAGTTTGTTTTGCGTGGCATCTATGGTCCACAAATTGCTGCCGTCAAAAACCAAGCCGTTTATGGTAAAACCCGGCTGGCTAATAGATTCTTCGATTGTCCCGCTGTCGGTGTTGACCACCAGAATTGTATTAGACAACCTGTCGGCGATATAAAGGCGCTCCGCCGCGTAAGCCAAACAACCTAAGTTCCCGCGCAACAGGTTGAGCGCCTTGATCTGTGTCCCGGTGACAATATTGACCTGGACCACCTGGTTTGAATTTTTAATACTCAGCCAGAGATCCTTGCCGTCATAAGCGATGCCGCTGACCGGTTGCGGAAAATCCAATTCGCGGATCAAAGCCCCGGAGTTGTAATTCACAGCCAGGACGCGCGACAGCGAATCAACCACCCACAGGGCGTCACCGCTGAACGTGATGTCCACCGGGGAGATCCCTGCGAGCTGCAGGGTGGACAGGATTTCATAAGCCCGGGTTTCGGCATCCGGATCAAAGGGGTTGTCAAAAAGCCGGTCATTGCACCCGGCCAGTAAAATTAAACTAAAAATGAAAGCGCATACCCGCGCCGATTGTTTTATTTTCATGGTTGTAATATGGATTTAAGCTGATTGAGGCTTTTTTGCCGTATTTTTTCTTGGCAAAAATAAAAATATCGATCATGTTCAGCACCCAGACCCCGGCCGCAGCCAGGATGGCGGTATTGCGCCGGCGGTCATATTTTTCCGTCTGACTGCGAAATTCTATCACGGCCAAAGGATCGGTGGCCTGGTGGTATTCTTTATAGGCGTCATTGCCTTTGCCCCTAAAAATTAAAACCTGGGCCAGGCAGACTATCTCGGCCGAACCGAACAGCGCGGCTTTGACATATTGCTTCTCTCCCAGCTGTCCGAGTCCGGGAAACAACAGCGATCTTTCCAGGGCTTTGCGCAGCGGACTCTTCTCCAGCCACGGAGTATTCACCGGCGTTGCTCCCTGGGCCGGCAACATTATCCGCCAGGCCAGCAGCAAGGCCAGCAGCCAAACCCCCCTTTTCCTACGCAATTTTGCCTCCGCAGAGGTTTTCATTCACCACGCGTTCGATCAGCACCGAAAGCTTTCTCTTTTTGTAACCACGCACCGGCGGGATGCGCACCGAAAGGAAATTACGCGTAATCACCATGGAGTAATTGGGATTCTCCTCGATCAGGATGCCGGGCAGAATTTTCCCGCGGAAGCGCTCGCGGTATTCCAACTTCAACCCGTTTCCCAATTCCTTCAATTCAAGCGCCCGGGCCCGCACGATTTCGGGCGGCAGCGGCTCAAGCAAGCCGGCCTTGGTTCCGGGCCGGGGTGAGAATGGGAAAATGTGCAGATAATTCAACGATGAGGATTGGATGAAATCCACGGTTTCCTGGAATTCTCTTGCGCTTTCGCCGGGAAAGCCGACGATAAAATCAGCGCCCAAATTGGCGTCCGGGAAAAACTTGCGAAAATGGGCCAGGATCTTCAGGTAATCGGCGCTTTTGCCGCCGCGGTTCATGCGTCGGATAACGGCATCACTGCCGCTTTGCAAGGAAAAATGAAAACTGTCGGCGATTTTGGAAAAAGTCCGCAGTTCCTTGACGAAATGATACTTGATGAAGCGCGGATCCAGCGAACTCAGGCGGATCACTTCCACGCCGCTTAAGCGCTGGATTTCTTCAATCAATCCCAGCAGTGTTTCGCGGGGAAACAAGTCATAACCGTATGCCGAGAGGTGGATGCCGGTCAGGACCACCTCCTGGTAACCCAGGGACGCGTAGTGCTTGACCTTGTCCACGGCTTCTTTTTTTAACAGACTCTGCGCTTTGCCGCGCAGAAACGGCACCAGGCAAAAGGAACAGCGGAAGTTGCAGCCGTCCTGGACTTTTAAAAAAATCCGCGATTTAAATGAGGAATGATAGATCAGCTGACTGACGACCGGGAAAAGTTCGCTGACGGCCTGAACCAGATGTTTTTTTTCGAGGTTATCAAAAAAAAAATAATTTTTATATTTCTGGCTTAGGAGGGCCTTGTCCTGCGTGACTGTGCATCCGACAATAAACCACTTGGCGTTTGTGTTGCGATAGGTTTTGCCGATAAAGCGCAGCACATCCTTTTCCGCTTTGGCGGTGACGCTGCAGGTGTTTAAAATGCCGAAATCGGCCTCAGCCGGGGCCGAAGTCAATTCATAGCCGCGTTTTTCCAATTCGATGATCCACTCTTGAACTTCAGCCTGGTTGCTGCGGCAGCCGAAATAATCGACGACAAACTTCATCCTTTGGCCAGTTTGTCCTTTAATTTCCGGCTTTTTTCAAACACTTTTTCGCGCTGTTCGGCGCGATAAGTTTGCAGTTTTTCCGCCAGCTGAATATCATGCAGCGCCAGCAGCGAAACAGCAAAAAGAGCGGCGTTGGTCGCCCCGGCCGCGCCGATGCCGAAAGTGGCCACCGGGATACCGGCGGGCATCTGGACCATGGAAAGCAGGGAATCGAGCCCGGAAAGCGGAGAACTCATGGGAACGCCAAGGACCGGAAGCAAGGTGTGGGCGGCCACGACTCCAGGCAGGTGGGCGGCGCCCCCGGCCGCGGCGATGATCACTTCGATCCCCTGGACTTCAAAATCCCGAACCAGCTCCAGAGTACGTTCCGGGGTGCGGTGGGCAGAGCTGATTTCAATTTCCAGAGGTAACCCGAACTGGCGCAGCAGGGCAATGCCATTTTCAATAAAAGGATAATCGGAGTCGCTGCCCAGGATAAAGGCTATTTTGGCCTTCATTTGCGGTTCCAACCGATATCACGGCGAAAAAACATGTCTTCGAAAGCGATAAACGAAATACCATTATAGATTTTGTCCATGGTCTCCTTTAAGGTCGGAGCAGCAGCGCAAATATTAAGAACCCGGCCGCCGGAAGTGACCAGGTCATCCTTGGTCTGGGCCGTACCGGCATGGAAAACCTCCAAGCCCATGACTTTGGCCCTTTCCAGGCCCTGGATTTTTTGCCCTTTGACGTATTTATTAGGATAACCCTTAACAGCGAGCACTACGCAACCGGACACATTCTCATCCCAATCAGCGTTGACATCAAAAAGGTTTTCGTCAGCCGATCCTTCCAAAATATCGACCAGATCACTTTTCAGGCGCATCAGCACTACCTGGGTTTCCGGATCACCGAAACGGGCATTGAATTCGAGAACCTTCGGTCCTTCTTGGGTGATCATCAACCCGGCGTAAAGAACACCTTTATATTTCTTGTTTTCAAATTTCAGACCCGAAACAGTCGGCTCGATGATGCTCTTCATGATCGTGTTAAAAAGATCCTGGCTTATCAGCGGCGCCGGAGAAATGGCTCCCATGCCGCCAGTATTGGGACCTTTATTATTTTCCAAAGCTTTCTTGTAATCCATTGACGTAGCCAGCGGGAGGATCCGCTTGCCGTCGCAAACCACCATGAACGACATTTCCTGGCCGTCGAGAAACTCTTCAATCACCACCCTCTCCCCCGCTTTACCGAATTTCCCATCAATCATGATTTCCTTGATGCCGTCTTCAGCCTCTTCTATTTTCTGACAAATGTACACACCCTTACCGGCGGCTAGCCCGTCAGCCTTGATTACCAGGGGGAACTTGGCTGTCCGAAAATACTCCAGGGCATCGACAGCCGAATTGATGATTTTGAAAGCCGGAGTGGGGATATTGTTCTTGCGCATGAATTCCTTGGCAAAGGATTTGGAGGTTTCGATCATGGCCGCTTTCTGGGTGGGACCGAATATTTTCAGGTTGCGACTGTTGAATTCATCGACAATGCCTAATGCCAGAGGCTGTTCCGGACCGATCACGGTCAAATCGATTTTCGCTTCCTGGGCAAAATCGGCCAATTCAATAATGTTGGACGGTTTAATATCGACACTTTCAGCCAGGTTATTCATGCCGGGATTACCAGGAGCGGCAAAAATTTTGCTTACCCGCTTGGATTGTGAGATTTTCCAGACCAGGGCGTGTTCCCGGCCACCCGACCCGACGATCAATATTTTCATCTTGACTCCTTATTATTTCTCAAACAAATTATAGAAAAAAAAACCGGTTTGTTCAAGTACACAGCCGGGGGAATCATGGTGAACTATTCAGTGGCGAAATAAACGGGGTTTTCAGCCAGGAAGACATCGTTGAAGATATCTTTAACCACATCGCCCTTCAGGCCTTTGTAAAGCGGAAAGCCAGCGTAATACAACAGAGTGGGAAACACATCGGACAGGGAGATGGAGTCCTGGAACAGACCTTTTTTTAATGCCGATTTTTCATACAATAAAAAAGTACCCAGCTTATTCATTGACTTGTAAACAAAAATATCACGGCGGCCGACGTAATTGACCAGGATACGCCGCCACACCGGCATGGGCTCGATTTCATAAAAACTCAACACCATTAGCAGTTCGTTGTCGCCCATGGAACCGATGATCTTGCCAAGCACCGCATCATAATATTCATAGTATTTATCAAGTATCCAGCCATATTTTTCACGGTTGCCGGGATCAATGAGATTGCCGAAATTTTCCGGACGCGCGTAATGGTAAAAATAAGAAGTCACATTCTCCAGACCAGGAAGAAGGACCAGCGAATAACGATAATTGCTGTTTTTCAATTCGGGAATCTGATTGCGGATAAAATCATCGTAATAAAACGTTTTTTTCAAAATGGTCAGTTTCGGGTCCTTTTTGGCCAGGGAAGTGGAAAAAAACTGCACGAAATTGTTATTTTTTTTCAAGTTATTTTCGGCATACATAGGCCAAACAGACGGATTGATCATGGTGAAAGCTTTGAAACCGTTCACTTGGTAAAAATCTTTCAGGCGATTCAAATGGCCACCGGACACTTTTTTATAAAAATTTGTCACTTTCAGCTTGGCCGAATTTCTAAAAAAAATGTATCTGGGGAAAATATCGAATTCAAGGAGCGCGTCATGGAACTGAAATTTGAAATCAGAATGCATGGCAAAATCGGCCGGAGATTCACCGGTCAGCAGGGTATTGAAAAAGGATAATTCCGGGTTGGGGCTGAAGGTTTTTAAACGTCCCATGACTCCATTTTCCTTGATCCAGTTGAAATTCAGCAACTTTTGCTCCTGGGAGACGCTGAGCAAATAATTCATAGACAAACCTTCCATGATCACCAGATTGATCTGGCGGGGGGGATTGATGACCGGCGCTGTATATTTAAAAGTGGATGTGAGGGTTGAATTTTTTTGCATAAACATGGTATACCCGGCCCAAACATCAAAACACATAAGCAGCATAAACAACACCTGGAACCATTTTTTGCGCGGTGTTTTCAATAAAATAAAAATGATGCCCAGAATGAGAATTAGAAAATTCAGAAACAGGATTTTGATGAAGTTGTTCTTGGCCGCGCCGTCAAAAAAATCATAATAATAATCGTAATTGACATAAATAAGCACCGAAACGACCAATATGGTGAAGGAAATAAAATAAACCGGGGTCGGAGGGTTGATAAAGCCGATGGGGTATTTGCGTTCGGAAAAAAATTGCACGACGAAAAAACTTAAGGATATAAAAACAAGCCATAACGGACCATAATAGGTAAGCAAGTTCAAAAAAACCGGCAGCAGCATGCCTTTTTCGATTACAACCCGGGGATTTAAAAAAGCTATTAAAAGCAGAATAAAAAAAGTGAAAATGCAAGCCGTTAAAGCGAAGTTAATGACCAGTTTCAGCGAGCGCAGCAATTTATTTTTCGTAGCCTTGAGAAGTGATGATCAGCATCAGCGTGGTTTGGCCGATTTTAAACTCCGTCTGGTCGGTGATTTCGGTGATCGAAACCTTGTCATCGCTGATAAAAGTGCCGTTAGTACTGCCCAGATCGCGGAGGAATACTTTTTCATTGCGCACTTCAATGGCCAGGTGTTTGCGGGAAACTTCCTTGTCCGGAATGATTAAATCAACTTTACCCCGCCCGATCAGGACATAAGGTTTATTCAAATGAAATATGAAGCCGGCCCGGGCTCCCTTGATCACAGCCAGGGAGATTTTTCGATCGTCAGGCAATTTTAAATTTTCATTTATCCAAAGGGAATCTTCCACTTTCTGCTGCAGGATCTTGGCAGTATCTTTCTTGCCGGAGGAATCCCCCTTGGCCTCCATGATTTCAAAAACCGTCTGGCAACGGGAACATTTCAGTTTATTTTTGCCCTTGACTCTCTCTTCGGAGATCTCATATTTGGCCTTGCACTGAGGACATTCGATAATCATGATTTTATTATATCATCAAAAAAAATCATTAGTCAACCGGCAGGAATATTTTATCGCCGATTTTCAATTTCAGTTTTTTAGCCATGCCGCCTTTGAGTTCCAGAACATACTGGGCCGGGAACTTCGTGGTGTATGAGGGGCAGGGATCGCCGCAACAAGGGTGCACAGACACAAACATATCAACAATCTGCTGTTCACGGTTTAAAAAAATGATGTCCAGGGAAATAAGGGTGTTTTTCATCCAGAAACTGCGAGTATCCTCCTCGGTAAAGATGAATAACATGCCGTAATCGTCTTTGATTTTATGGCGGAACATCAGTCCTTTGCTTTGCTTTTCAGGCGTATCAGCAATTTCCGCTAGAAATGGTTTGTCCTGAATGTAAATCGTGATGAAACGATTTTCTCCGACCAGCAAGATGACAAAAGAAATCAGTAAAAAAAATATTTTTTTCATACCAGGGGCACAAAAATTACGCCGATCAAGTCAGTGACTTCAATTTTCCCGGCCCGCTTTTCATAACGAACCAGCCGTTGGTCAGTGCCGCCCACGGGCGCGATAACGATTCCCCCCTCGCTAAGCTGAGCGAACAAAGCTTCGGGAAATTGATCAGGCGCCGCGGTCAGAATCATGCGGTCGAAAGGGGAGAACTCAGGCCAGCCTTCCTGACCGCGCCCGATTTTAAATAAAACATTTTTATAATTAAAACCAGCAGATAAAAGCTCACGCGCAGCGCGGCTCAACTCGGGAATCACTTCCATAGTGTAAACCTGGGCGGCAATTTCGGCCAGTACAGCGGTCTGGTAACCCGATCCGGTCCCGATTTCCAGCACCTTTTCGCCGCCACGAAGTTCGAGGGCCTCGGTCATATAAGCAACGATGTATGGCTGGGAGATGGTCTGCCCGAAACCGATGGGCAAAGGGCCGTTGACATAGCTGTTCATTTTCTCAGCCCCCGGCACAAACCGTTGGCGGGGAATTTTAGACATGGCCTGGAGCACCGCTGCGGAGCGGATGCCGCGGGCACGGAGTTGCCCTTCCACCATGTCGTGGCGCTGAATTTCGTAATTATCGGTCATGTTCATCAGTAGGATTTGGCAAAAACCACCGTATGGGGGGCCTTTTCCCCGCATACGGCGCAGACGGGCAAGTCCGCCTCGGGAACATCCAGAATCACGCGGATAGTGGCCGCCGTTTCCTGCTTGACCCGGGCTTCACAGTCGCTATTCCCGCACCAGCCGGTTTTGATCAGTCCGCGCCGGCTTTCCATGATATTTTTCAATTCGGCGATCGTGGCTACCGTATGAGTGTTTTCAGCGCGGAAAGCTTTGGCCCGGCTGAATAATTCATTTTGTATTTCTTCCAGCATCCGGCTAAGCTCGACGGCCAGACCGCTCCAGGCGATGAAACTTTTTTTGCGGTTCAAGCGGTTGACCAGCACCACCTGCTGTTTTTCAATGTCGCGGGGACCGATCTCCATGCGTACTGGCACACCGCGCATCTCCCAATCGGCGTATTTCCAGCCCGGCGTGTACGAGTCGCGGTCGTCGAGATAAACCCGCATGCCCTTGTTTTTCAGATCCGTGAAAATAGTGCGCGCCTGGGGCAGAACCGTTTCCTGCCAGTTGCCGGCAGAAATCGGCACGATCACGACCTGAATCGGGGCGACGCGCGGGGGCAGGATCAGCCCCGAATCATCACCATGGGCCATGATCACAGCCCCGATCAGGCGGGTGGTCACCCCCCAGGAGGTCTGCCAGGCATATTCAAGCTTCTGCTCGCGGCTTTCGAAACGGATGTTGAAGGCCTTGGCGAAGTTCTGGCCCAGGTTGTGCGAAGTCCCGCCCTGCAGAGCCTTGCCGTCGGGCATCAGCATCTCGATAGCGTAGGTGTGCAGCGCTCCGGCGAATTTCTCACTGTCGCTTTTGCGCCCGGTGAGTACCGGGATGGCCAGGTAGTCCTCGGCCAGTCGGCGGTAGATCTCCAGGATGCGCAGCGTCTCTTCTTCCGCCTCTTCGGCCGTAGCGTGGACCGTGTGCCCCTCCTGCCACAGAAACTCGGTGGTGCGCAAAAAGAGGCGGGTCACCTTTTCCCAGCGCACTACGTTGGCCCACTGGTTGATCAGCAGGGGCAGGTCGCGCCAGGATTTGATCCACTTGGAATACATTGAGCAGATAATGGCTTCTGACGTGGGCCGGACCGCCAGTCTTTCCTCGAGCACTTCACCCCCGCCCACGGTCACCCAGGCGACTTCCGGGGCGAAACCTTCGACGTGTTCCGCTTCCTTTTTCAGCAAGGATTCGGGGATGAACAATGGGAAATAGGCGTTGCGGTGGCCGCTCTCTTTGAGCATGCGGTCCAACTGGTCGCGCAGCAGTTCCCAGATCTCATAGCCGTAGGGCCGGATGACCATCATGCCCTTCATCGGCGAATAATCGGCCAACTCGGCTTTCTTGATGACATCCAAGTACCAGGCGGAAAAATCCACCGATTTCTTGGTGATATCCTTGACAAAATCGTTTTCAGCGGCCATGGCGTCTCCTTTTCACCTTAATATTATAGATTAAACCAAGCCTCGTGGCAATATATATGAAAACCTCAGCAAAACTTAGGGTTTGGAGCGCAGAGATTTATTTAACAGGGCAATCATGTTTTTCTGGGTGAGCATGAGCAAGTCGTTTTTTCTTTCCATAAAAGGTTGAAGATCATCCATAACTGTTTTCCAATCCAATACTGATATTTTTTCTGCTGTTACCTGCGCCCAATTTGACAAATGAACGGCAGGTCCCGGCCATTTTGACTGTTTGAGCGCCTGCTGCAAAAACTCGATATTGGGATCCGGCCATGCTGGATCGGACAAATACCAGAACAAGTCAAAAAGGTCCCGCCCTTTGGTATAGGGACGCGACAAAATGGCATGGAGTTTCCCGGCCAGCAAGGATGGCCGGTCATGATGAAAAAGGTTCAGCAAAACATGACGGCGAATAATGGTGTTGGTGGTTTGACCTCCGGCGGGCGGATTGGCATCAATTTCAAGCTTGACCGCAAGAACTTCATTTTGCCGGGTGGATAAGTCCAGCTCATATAACAAACCCGGGAATCGCAGCCAGGCGCTTTTGACTGCCGCTTTTCCAGTGATCTTGATTTCAACCTGATAGTTTTCAGCTGCAAAAGCCCGCTTGACATAATCAACCGTGTTTGCCGGATCGAAAGTCCCGGCAGGTTGCAGCAGACAAAAATCCAGATCCTCGGAATAGCGCGGCAGATTATATAAAAACCTCAATGCCGTTCCGCCATGAAAAATCCAGGAGCCGAATGCTCTGCTCTCCTGAAGAAACTGCAGAATACGTGCTTGCAGATACTCCCTGGTCATATTCCGGGCCTGGAGCTCATTGGCCGCCGCGGCATTGATCTGTTTGATATGGTCTTTCATTTTCCTTGCAGGTCCTCCAAATGCGATAAAATGAGAGGCACTGCGTGTCGCAGCTTTGGGCTACCGCTGCTGTCGGCGAATTCCCATAAAATATCCTCTTTCAAGATACTGGTATTTTGCAGTCTCAATTCCTGGAAATATTTCGGCAAAGCGGTCTTTGCAGTCAAATAAACCAGATCCAGCAATGCTTTTTCCGGCCTGGCGATAAAAGCCTCTTGCCCCTTGACCATCTCCATGGTTTGAAATCCAAAAAAGAGCGCCTTTTTAACATGTTTGAAAATGTAATCGCCCAAAGGATTGGAAACGGTTTCCGGACGTCCGGTGGTGATGCTGGTAACCTGGGCCACGTATTCCGGGATCAGGTGATAATAAGCTAAGGCGGACTGGAGGCTGACATAAGATCCTCTCTTCATTTGATTGGCCAAGGCAAAAGGATGGGGATGCGCCTGTCCGCGTTCATCTGAAAACGCATACAAGCCGCGACGGATCTGGATCAGCGAACCTGCGTTAACCCACCGTGAAAGTTGCTTACCCAGATCTACCATGCTGACCGGACCGCTCTTGAGAAGGCTCGAATGGAAAAATGGTTCCTTACCGACCATTTTTAGCAATTGACTCCATTTCATGGCAACAATATACCACGAATGGTATATTGTTGCAACAATCGCTCACTCTTTCTGCTCAATCAACTATCTCGTATGCATCCTGCTATATCACCTAAATCCACGACGAGCCGAGAGCTTATTTGCTTTTTTTCAAGACCAGCCAGAGATCCGGGGTGAAATAGGCCTTGAGCAGTTCGCGCAGGCGGGGATACAGCTCCGGCGCCATGGGTGTTTTTTCGATACCGCACGTTTCAGAAAATCGGATATGGCCGTTTTTTTCCAGGCGTAGACTGCGGGCAAAATAGCCTGTTTCATTTTTCAACTGCACATCCGGGATTCCATACTCCAGGCCCAGGCCGGCGGCCGGCTGCAGATCCAAATTCAGGGCTACTTTAAACGGCGCATCCAGCACCAGGGACGACTCGCGTTTCACCTGCTGAACCATGGTTTCGCTCAGGCCGGGCAGGCGGCAGGCGTCTACCGTGAAGAAGCCGGCGCCGGCTTCTTTCAGCCATTTGCCGCTGAAAGTCGCTTCGGCGCGGATCTCCCGCCGCGAGAGCAGCAGCAACTTCGTGACCTCCGCTTTCTCGATCGGGAAAATTTTCTTCAGCAGCCCCTCTAAGAATTTGTTGCTATTCTCCACCGCGTCGTCATAGCGGTTGAATATTCCGCGCGCCGTCACCAAGAGTGTGCCGGAAATCCCGGCCGGATCCAGAACGACCGATCCGGAAATTTCGATGCCATTTTGTTCCCAGTTCGCGGTCGGTAATTTTTCCAACTCTTTGCGCGTCAGGTTAAAAGCGGCAAGGCCCTGGCAGCGGTAGGGAAAAAATTCATTCTGTTCATGGCAGGGATCGAGATATGAAATTTGTTCTTCATCGACAATCTTGAGCCAATATTCGTCCACCTGCAGCAAGGTTGGCACATCCGGGGCAAAATCGGCGCCGGCGGCTACCGCCAATAGCTCGGCTGCAACCCCAGCTTTCTGCAGCATGGCCCGCAGCAGCAAAGCCTTTTCCAGGGCAGTGCCGTAGTTGCTTAAGGCCACGCGTTCGAGGGGGCGGGGCTGCCAGCCGGCGGTTCTCGACCCCAACGTGCAGTTCTGGAATTCAACGGCCACGATCTTCTGCAGGGCGGCCAACAGATCCGGGCTGGCGGGAATTTGCGCTTGCAATTTTTCGATCTGATTTGTCAGAACCGCCGGCAATGCGGAAACATCGGCCGCGACGGCCAGGGCCTGTTCCCAGCCGGAAGCAGCGGAAAAAACGATAAACGGCGCCGCCTGGTTGTCTGCCAACGCTTCATGGGCATCGGGTCGTAGATTGGCCAGCGTAAAGACACATTGCTTTTCCGCGCCGGCCCTGGAAATCTCCGGTTCAGCTTTTGATCCAAATACACGGTAGCGCAAAACCTGGTCCGCCGGGACGATGATTTTCAGTTTATAGGAGTCGATGGGAAAAGCTTTGGCCAATCCTTCGCGGCCGGAAAAAACCGGGGAAAAACCGGCTTGGGTATGGATGCGGTAATGCAAGTCCACCACCGCTCCCCTCTCCAGCCCGGTATGGGTGACCACCATTTCCCGCAAAGAGGAAAAATCGGCGAAGCCATGGACGGCAAAAGGCAGAACCTCGTTGAAGGCGTTGGCCGGCGAGGCCACTTTGCGGCCGTCGGCCATGGTGGTCTCGGAGCGCATGATCTCCAGCTTCTGGAAATCGGGATTGTAGACAATGAACGTTTCACCCAAGGCGCGGTTGACGGCGTAGTAAGTATACAGTCTGACCTGATGACTATAATCCATATCCCAGGATCCATCGCTTTGCAGATGATAAGTGATTTCAATGCTAAGAAAGCGGGCGTCGGTTGCGGGCAAAGAAATTAATAACGCGGCGGCGGAAATTAGGATAATACAAAATATAAAAAAACGTTTCATCGGGCACCTCCCCGGGAAAACAACAACGGCGTTTCCATGATCTTCTTGAATTCCAAGACGCTGCGCCGCACGCTGTCCCAGTCCTCGGGCTGGTTGATCCTTTTTTTCAAGATCAGCTTGGCCTGCAGGCTCAGGCCGCTTCCTCGGGTGCTGAACTTACCTTCAAAATCGGCGCCGCTGCCGTTGACCTTCTGAAAGGAAGGCAACTGGAGCGGCTGCCCAAGATCCTGAATTTTCATATTTTCACTGATCTCCACCTGCTGGGAACTGCGCAGGCGGAAGGGGTATTTCCTCTCCGTCAACCCTGTGTCCAGCCGCAGAAACGCCAGGATGCTTTGGAAGGGCAGAAAAGCCGCTAAAGGCCTGACCAAGACAGTTTGAGCGCCTTTTTTCAGATAGCCGGGAATCTCGACCTGGAAGGCAATGCGCATGGGCTTGGATATGTCGTTGGGATCAGGGAATTCGAGATTGGTGATGCGGACATCGGGGTGCAGGCGGAAAAATTCCTTCTGCAATTCGGCCGGCCATTGGCCGATCGGGTAGCGGGTGAAAATGCGGCGCAGGCCCGAGTCGGACTGACCTTCGGCCGTCACTTCCATACGGCCGCGCAGGCTGCCGTCAGCGTGGATGACCGAATCAAGGCGGTAACGAATGAAATGCTTTTCTGGCGGGCTCAGCGGCGTGGATAATAGGTCCGCGCCTTCGGGCACGCCCATCAGGTATTCCTGCTGCTGTTCGGCCGAAGACCAGAGTTCGCGCACCCCCGGGACCCAGGTAGGATCGAGGAGGTGGTAGCGGTCACCGACTTTGACCAGGGTGACGCTGTGGTTGAACTGGTCGGCGGGAATGCGGTCGATGCGCGAACCGGCCATGGTCATGGCCGGAAAAGAGGCAAAACCGGCGGCGCGCAACATGGTGATCAGCATGCCGGCCTTGTCCTTGCAGACTCCGCAGCGGTCACGGAAGGTCATGGTCCCCTTGTGCAGGGTATATCCTTCGCCCGGGCCCATGGAGATGCCCGAATAGCGTATCTCTTCAGCTACCCAGTGGGTCAGGCGCGAGATCTTTTCCCAGTCCGACTTGGCGCCGCGGACGATCTCATCGACCTTGGCCTTGATCTCCTGGTCATATTTGAAAGAACCGTAATCCTCATTCACCCGGTAAAACCACAGTGATTTGGCCTGCCAATCCGGGGAGGTTGACAGCAGCAACTTGGGCGCGACATCGGAAAGGTCGACCATGTCGGCCTCGCCCTTGAAGGGCAGAATATCTTTTACCTCCCAGAAATACAAGGCCTGGTCGCCTTGCAGATGGACGAAATGCCGGGCCTGGCCGTTGTACATCTCGAATTGTAATTTCTTTGTCAGCGGCACGGCAACCTGATAATTTTTTAAAAGCACCGGCACGGTCGAATAAAAAGGCACGATATCGTAAAAATGCCCTCTCATGGGCGGAACGTAGCGGTCGTCCGCTTTAGCACCCAGCAGGGCATAAGTGAACCCCTTCTGATAGGTCTTGACCCAAATGCCGTCTCCGGGCTCCAGGCGGCCGACCGGGATGATAATCTCTCGCGCTCCCCAGTAAATGGCCCGGGCTGGAGCGGGATAATCCCTGACCGCGGTTAGGGGAACAATTTCAACCTGGCCGGCCGAACGGATGATTTTCATTTCCTTGATTTTGACATAAGCTGAAAGGGGATCGTAATTGAAGGTCAGCGACTGCAGGGACTTGCCCCCATCGGGGGTCAGGACCTTGTAAAACACTTCCTTGTCAACATGACTGAGCCCCGATTCCTCCATCCGTACCGCGGTGCGGTCGAACGCGACCAGATACGGAGCGTTGGGGAAATCCTTGGCGTCTCCGGCGCTGGCCAGCACTTTCTGCAAGTCATCCTGGGACAAACCCGGAAGCGAAACCAGCATAAGCAACAAAACAAGAAAAATAATTTTTTTCATGGACAACCTCCGTTTTTACTTCTGGTCAGCAACCATGGCCTCTCCTTTTTTGAGAGGCATGACAAAAATGGCGTCATCAATGGCCGGATTGATTTCAATAGTTGTCAAGCTCAGCTGCACCTGGGTCTTGCCGTTGGTCTTGTTTTCGATATGAAAAGGCATCATTAAACCGTTGACCGGCTTATAATCAGCGAAAATGATTTCGTTCATGGTCCCGCCTGCATCCGATTTCAGCACCATGGTACTTTTCAGGTCTATGCCGCTGGCGGCGTCAACATAAAAATAAATATCCCGGCCGTCGCTCTTGGTCAGCTTCAGCTTAAACACCAGCGTCCCTTCCATGTCTTCTTTGCCCATGAGTTCCAGCTTGTAACCCTTTTCTTTGAAGACGACCAACGGGTTTTCAAAATCGGCCTGTTCCACCAATTGCTCCCTTTGTTCCTGGGTCATCTCCTGGGCGTCCGGCGCTATGAAAGGCATGATCCACCAGGCTTTCTGGCCGTCATAGGCTTGGATGATCACTTTCTCCTGAAAAGTACTCTCGATCCGCATTTTATTGGGGTTTTTCTGCCACATGACCATGGGCATTTCCATCCCCCGGGCCGGGATGACGATCTTGCCGCTCATCTTCATGGCCGTCATGGCCTTCAGCTTGTCCAGCCCGCCACGGGCCTGGTAATTCTTGGTCAAAATTTCATCCAAGGTTTGGGCGCACAGCAGGCCAGCCGCCAAAAAAACCGCCAGCATCACAAAAATCTTTTTTTTCATCGGCCGTCTCCTGATAATTAAAAAACCATTTTAGCACACCATTATTTTTTACCAAAGCCCAAGCAAGCGAATGTTGGGACGCTCATGCAAAAAAATGCTTGACTAAGTTTTCCCCTTCCATTAGAATTCAAACTTGCAAGTCCGGAATTGGATAAAAGGGAGGAGCATGGCCAATAAAAAACAAGAATTGCTGAAGGCGGCCCGAAAGGCGCGTTCCAAAGCCTACGCCCCCTATTCTAACTTCCACGTGGGCGCGGCCATCCTCGGCGCCAACGGAAAAATTTACAGCGGCTGCAACGTGGAAAACGCCTCGTTTGGCCTGACCAGCTGCGCCGAACGCAACGCCATTTTCGCCATGGTCGCTGCCGGCGAAACGAAGATCAAGGAGATACTGGTCATCGGCGAAAGCGAGGAATATCTCCCCCCATGCGGCGCCTGCCGACAGGTCATCGCCGAATTCGCTCCGCCGCCGACGGTTGTCCACATGTGCACCCGCAAAGGCGAATGCCGCGACACCACCGTGGCCGAACTGGTGCCGTTCATTTTCCACTTGAAAAAATGAAACCCGCATTCGACATGAATATAATAAAGTTAATATATATCAAGCAGGGAAAAAATGATTGACCTGGACAAGGAAACGCTGGCTAAAATGATCGACCACACCGAACTGAGCGCCCATTCCGGCGAAAAAAAGATCGCCAACCTGTGCAACGAAGCGCGCAGCTTCGGGTTCTACACAGTTTGCATCAACGGCGCCTACACGCGCTACGCCAAAGAAAAGCTCGCAGGGAGCGGCGTCCTGGTTTGCACCGTGGTCGGATTTCCGCTCGGGGCCGGCACCAGTTCCGCCAAAGCTTATGAAGCCAGGGAAGCAGTGCAGAACGGCGCCGCCGAGATCGACATGGTGATCAACGTTGGCGCCCTGCGCGACAAGAGACTCGAGCTGGTCCGCGACGACATCCACGCCGTAGTAGAAGCCAGCCAACCAGCGCTGGTCAAGGTGATTTTGGAAACCTGCTTCCTGACCGACGAGGAGATCATCAGCGGCTGCAAGCTGGCGGTCGAAGCCGGGGCTAAATTCGTAAAAACCTCGACCGGTTTCGGGGCGTTCGGCGCCTTCCCGGCCCATGTGCGACTGATGCGCCAAACCGTGGGTCCGGATATCGGGGTCAAAGCGGCGGGTGGGATCCGGAATTTCAAGGACGCCTGGCGGTTGATCCAGGCCGGCGCCTCGCGCCTGGGGGTGAGCGCCAGTGTGGGTATCGTCGAAGGGCTGTCGCTTTTCAAATTCGCTCCGGCCGCCTGGCTGGAAGAAGAAATCCCCTGCCACTTCTGCCCTGCGCGCTTCGCCAACCTTGACAAGCAGCCCAAGGCCGTTTACGCCTATTACAAGAAGAAATGTCTGACCTGCCCGCACCTGGAAAAATTCAACAAATTCTACGAATGAAGGAGAAAAGATGAACGGCTGGATGGGAAAAATAGTCGAGATCGATCTGAGCAGCATGAAGCAGGAAACCGTCCCCATCAGCGCCGAAATACGGCGCCAGTACCTCGGCGGCCGCGGGTTGGGAGTCAAGCTGTACACCGAATTGTGCCACGCCCAAACCGATCCCTTCGCTGCGGACAATGCCCTGATCTTTATGACCGGACCGCTGACCGGCACGGTGATGACCTCGGGCCGCTACCAGGTCGTCTCGCGCTCACCCCTGACCGGGACTATCTGCGATTCGAGTTCGGGCGGCAGTTTCGGGGCGGTCTTGAAGAGCGCCGGGCTGGACGGGCTGGTTATCCAGGGCCGGGCCGACCATCCTGTCTACCTTTACGTCCACGACGGCGAGATCGAAGTCCGCGATGCTTCCGCTCTGTGGGGGCTGAACACCCAGCAAACCCAAAAAGCTATCCAGGCGGAGACCACTGCCAAAACATCGGTGGCCTGCATCGGCCCGGCCGGTGAAAACCGGGTCATTTTCGCCGCCATCATGAACGATAAGGACCGCGCCGCCGGCCGCGGCGGCATGGGGGCGGTAATGGGCAGCAAGAACCTGAAGGCGATCGCTGCCTCCGGCAGCCAGCCGGTGGCCATCAGCGATCCGGAAGGGTATAAGGCCCTGAATGCCCGCATCGACCGCATTGTCGACAAAAACCCGGTAACCGGAAAATCGCTACAGGTCCTGGGCACCTCGGTACTGGTCAATATCATCAACGCCCACGGCATGTTCCCGACCGAAAATTTCCGCCGTGGCGTTTTCAACGATGCCGAAGGCACCAGCGGCGAAAAGATCGCCGAAACGCTGTTGCAGCACCAGAGCGCCTGTTTCAAATGCCCAATCGGCTGCGGCCGTACCACCAAGACCAAAAACAAGCAGGGCGAAGGTCCGGAATACGAAACGGTCTGGGCCTTCGGCGCCCACTTAGGCGTCAGCGACCTGACCGCCATCACCGAGGCCAACTATGCCTGCAACGAGCTGGGCCTCGACACTATCACCATGGGCAGCACCATCGGCTGCGCCATGGAGCTTTGCGAAACGGGCGCCTGGAAGGAAAATATGCACTGGGGCGACGCCGGCAAACTGCTGGGCTGGGTGGAAGACACAGCCTACCAACGGGGGATCGGTGTTGAACTCGCGCTGGGTTCGAAGCGGCTGGCCGCCAAATACGGCCGCCCGGAACTGGCCATGCAGGTCAAGGGCATGGAGATCCCGGCTTATGACCCGCGCGGCGCCCAGGGCATGGCCTTGAGCTACGCCACCTCCAACCGCGGCGGCTGCCACATGCGCGCCTACATGATATCCCCCGAAATCCTCGGTCACCCGGTTTTCCTGGACCGCTTTTCCACTGCCGGCAAGGCCGAGATCGTGGCCCTGTTCCAGGATATTTCCGCCCTAGTGGATTCGACCGTGCTCTGCCGCTTCCTGCAGTTCGCCATGGGCATCTCCACCTTCACCGATATGCTGCGCGTAGTCACCGGCCTGGACTTCAACGACGACGAGTTGATGAAGATCGGCCGCCGCGTCTATACGCTGGAAAGGATCTTCAACAACCGGGCCGGCTTCGGCCGCCGCGACGACACCCTGCCGCCGCGCGTTTTACGGGAAGAATTCCAGACCGGTTCTTCGCGCCACCGCGTGGTGCGCCTTGAAGAAATGCTCGACCGCTATTATGCCGTGCGCGGCTGGGACAAGGACGGCGTGCCGCTGCCGCAAACCCTGGCGGAACTCGGGTTGTAAATTGGCCGGGAAGATCGCGATCAAGTTTTACGGGCTGATGCGCCGGCAGGTGCAGACGCGGGCCGTTGAAATCGAAACCGATGAAATGTCGGTATTGGAACTGCTGTTCCTGGCGGAGCAGAAAACCGGGCAAAATTTCCTGGCCGAACTGCTCGACCCTGAAAAAAAACTGCTGACCGGGACCATGATCCTGGTCAACGGCGAGAACATCCGCCTGATGCAGAACCTGGAGACACGCGCCCGCGGCGGCGATACCATCGACCTTTTCGCGCCAGCCGGCGGCGGCTGATGCAGAGAAAGGACAGATAGCGAGGCAACATGGCAAGCGGAATGTATGAAATCATATCAAAAAAACGGGACGGCCTGGAGCTGGACCGGGAGGAGATCGTTTTCGTGATCTCCGGCTACGTCAGGGGCGACATCCCCGATTACCAGATCGCGGCCTGGCTGATGGCCATCTATATCCGCGGCCTTAGCGAGCGGGAGTTGGCCGACTTGACCGAGATCATGCTCGACTCCGGCGACCGCATCCCCCTGGACACCGTGCCCGGTAAAAAGATTGACAAGCACAGCACCGGCGGCGTCGGCGACAAGATCAGCTTCATCGTGGCCCCACTGGTCGCCGCCTGCGGCGTAAGTGTGCCCATGCTCTCCGGCCGCGGCCTCGGCCATACCGGCGGCACCCTGGATAAGCTGGAAGCCATCCCGGGCATGAACGTCTTCCTTAAGCCCACGCAGTTCCGGGAGGTCCTGGCCTCGACCGACATGGTCATCTGCGGCCAGACCGAGAACATCGTGCCGGCCGATAAGAAGCTCTACGCCCTGCGCGACGCCACGGCCACGGTCAGCTGCATCCCGCTCATCGCCTCATCGATCATGAGCAAGAAGTTGGCCCTTGGCTCGGACGGCATCGTGCTGGACGTGAAAACCGGCAGCGGCGCCTTCATGAAAGACGAGCAGGACTCCATCCGCCTGTGCCGAACCATGGTCGCCATCGGCGAAAAGACCGGCCGCCCCACCCTGGGCATCATTTCCAGCATGAACCAGCCGCTTGGCCGGGCCGTGGGCAACAGCCTGGAGATCATCGAATCCATCGAAGCCCTGAAAGGCAAAGGCCCTGAAGACATCATGCAGGTTACCTATGCGCTGGGCTATTGCATGCTGCAGGCGGCGGGCAGCAAATTGAGTTATACGCAAGCGCTGGAACGATTTGCGGAAGCCATCGCCTCGGGCCGGGCCCTGGAAGTGTTCAGGCGTTTCATTGCCGCCCAGGGCGGCGACGCCAAAGTTTGCGACGATTATTCCATCCTACCTGCCAGCCCGCAGCAAGTGGAATTCATCGCTCCGGCTACCGGATATGTTTCGCGCATCGATTCGTACGCTGTGGGCATGGCCGCCATCGATACCGGCGCCGGCCGCCGCCGCAAAGAAGATTCTATCGCCTACGGCAGCGGTTTCGTCTTCCATGCCAATGTCGGCGACAAGATCGAAAAAGGTCAACCACTTGTGACCATCCACAGTGACCGCCCCGAACAAACGCCGGCGGTCCTGGAGCGCCTGGGCAAGGCGATACAGATCGGACCGCGTCCCGTGGCCAGGCCGAAAATGGTTTTGCACCTTGTGGACAAGGACGGCGTCCGCCCCTGGCCGTACTGAGAGCGCTTTGGCAAGAAAATACAAAAGCGTTTTTTTTGATGCCGACGATACCCTCTTCGACTACCCCAGAGCTGAACGCGCTGCCCTGCTGGCCTGCCTCTGCGAATTCCGCATTAGCAGCGAACCGGAAATATTTCTTAACGCCTACCGCCGCCATAACTACGACTTGTGGCAGGCCTTCGAACGCGGCGAAACAAACCAGGCTGCTTTGCGCGTCGAGCGCTTCCGCCGTCTGTTTGCCGAACTCGGATTTTCGTATCCAGCGCCGGAAGCGGTAAGTCCTTTTTACCTGGAAGTTCTATCCGGCCAGTCGCAGCTGTTCCCCGGGGCGCTGGCCACGGTGCGGGCGTTAGCCAAAAAATTCCCTCTGGCCATGATCACCAACGGCATCGCCTCGGTTCAGAACCGGCGTTTTGCCGCCTCATCCATTACACCCTATTTTCAGGCCGTGGTCATTTCTGAGGAAGTGGGCATTGCCAAGCCCGATCCGCGTATTTTCGCGCCGGCCCTGCAAAAGATCGGCGTCGAGGCCGCCGACGTCCTCTATGTCGGCGACAGCGTTACCTCCGACATGGCCGCCGCCCACAACGCCGGCATGGACTTCTGCTGGCTCAACCCCAACGGGATTCCCGTCCCAGCCGGCCACGCGCCGGCTTTCATCATCGCTTCCATAAAAGAACTTTTGGATTGCCGCGGCCTCTGACCTTTCCATAAAAATCAAATTGCTCGCGAAAAAAACTCTGCTGGCAAAGATCCGCAATAATTTGACAATTCACCGCGAATTGATGAATAATGCTCAACAAAGGAGGAACGATGAAAAAAACTTTGTTTTTCTTTGTTTTGATAGCCATATGGGCAATAACGTTGAGCGGCCAGGAAGTAGTGATCCAGGATACCGCGCCCTTCACCTACGCCTACCTGGAATGCCAGGGTTCCTACCAACAGATCCCGGCCAAGATCGCGATTTTCATGCAGGAGTTCTTCAAGCAGAACCTGATGCCGGCCGGAAATTTTTTCGGATTGTATTTGAATTCACCCGGCCAGGTCAAGGAAGAGGAGCTGCAATGGCGACTGGGCTTTCCCATTGCCGGCGAAACCGAGGTAACCGCGCCGCTGCAGAAAGGTGAATTCAATTTCACCAAGATCGCCGTCTACCTTTATGTCGGCCTCTATGAAAAAGTCGGCGACGCCTACGACAAGATGTTTAAGTTTATCGACCAGAACGGCTTCAAGGCGGCCGGGCCAATCATGGAAAAGTACCTGGACATGAACCCCGAAGCGGTCAAGCCCGAAGAACGCAGAACCGAGATCAACATACCCGTCGAAAAGAAATAACGCGAGGTTACCCTAGCAGGATCCCGGCCAGGGTAGCTGTCATCAGCGTGGCCAGCGAACCGCCCAGGACCGCTTTCAGCCCTAGAGAGGCAATGTCTTTTTTGCGGTGCGGGGCCATGGGGGCAATGCCGCCGATCTGGATGGCGATCGAGGAGAAATTGGCAAAGCCGCACAGTGCATAAGTGGCCATAGTGATGCCTTTCGGGCTCAAAACCCCTTGCTTGATCATGCCGACTAGGTCGATATAGGCGACGAATTCGTTCAAAACCACCTTGGTACCCAGCAGGCTGCCGAAGTGGAAGGCGTCGCGCACCGGCACGCCGATGCCCATGGCCAGGTAGCGCAGCACTACGCCGAAAATGAGCTGCAGGGAGAGGGGCAGGCCAAAATGCGCTATAAGATAAGCGTTGACATGCAATATGTCGCCCAGGCCGACGAAGAGATAGTTGATCAGAGCGATGCCGGCGATGAAAGCCAGCAGCATGGCGCCGACGTTCAGGGCCAGCTGCATACCGTCGCCGGCGCCGGTAGCTGCCGCTTCAATGAAGTTGGAGGCGTTCTTTTCCACCTTGAGGCGCACCGTGCCCTTGGTCTCAGGAGTCCCGGTTTCCGGGTAAAGGATCTTGGCGATGACCAGCGAAGCTGGCGCGGCCATGACGCTGGCCGCCAAAAGCTGTACAGCAAAGCGCAGCTGCGCTTCAGCCAAAGGTATTTTCTGCACCTCGGCCAGGGCCTGGCCGAGCATCTGAATGTAGGCGGCCATCACGCCGCCGGCGATGGTGGCCATGCCGCCGATCATAATGGTCAGGATCTCCGAGTTGGTCATGGTGCCGATATAGGGCTTGATCAGCAGGGGCGCTTCGGTTTGGCCGACGAAGATATTGGCCGTGTTGGAGAGCGATTCGGCGCCGGAGGTGCCCATGACCTTGGCCATGAACCAGGCCATGCCCCTGACCACCATTTGCAGGATACCGAGGTAATACAGCACTGACGTGAGCGTGGCCACGAAGATAATCGTCGGCAGCACCTGGAAGGCGAAAAAAACGCCCAAGCTGTCAGGGCCCGAGTTGACAGCCAGCCGGCCGAAAACGAATTTGGAACCTTCGGTGGTGAAATTCAGCAGGCTGACCACGGCCCCGCCTAGCCAGGAAATGGCCGCCTTGGGCCAGCCCAGCGGCGCGAACCAGGAGCGCAACTTGTCGCTGTAAAGGATGAAAACAGCGAACACAACCTGGATGAGAATGCCGCTGAACACCAGCCGCCAGCTGATGCGCCGGCGGTTGTTGGAAAACAGAATGGCTATGCCTAGGATCAGGACCAGGCCCAACACTCCCCGGAGCAGTGAAATCATGTTCATCGGTCACCTGCTTTTACGGATCGATTTTAAAAAACAATCATAGCTATGGGATAAATAAAAGTCAAGAAAACTGCTTTTCTATTTTCTCGTAATATTCGATGATCTGGTGAACGTATTCCCTTTTTTTGAGGTATGTACCCGGGAAAAAACTGCGCTTGAAACCGTAAATGACGAAATTCTTCAGCTCGTGGGGGGTGATGCTGAAGGCCTGAACCGCCTTGAGAATCTCGGCGCTCACTGTGGTCTGGGAAACAGTACGGTTGTCGGTGCAGAAGGTGGCCGATAGTTTGGCCTTGCGCATGAGCTTGAAAGAGTGTTCGGCAAGGTCGCGGATGGCGGGGTTGGTCTGCAGGTTCGAAGTCAGGCAGACCTCGATGGTGATGCGCCGGTCAGCGATGAACTGTACCAAGTTGGCGATATATGCTTTCTTGTCCTTGATCTCCGGACTCTTGATCATGTCGGCGTCAAAAAGATAAACGGCATGGCCGATGCGGTCGGCGTGCAGGTCGGTGATGGCCTGGAAAATGCTCTCCGGGCCGTACGCTTCGCCGGCATGCACGGTTTTTTTTAAAAAATTCTTGTGGGCCAGGGCGTAGGCCTGGGCATGGTCTTCGGCCGGATAACCGGCTTCGGCACCGGCCAGGTCGAAGCCGACGATGGGCAGTTTGAATTTCGTTTTGGCTTCCACCGCCGCCCGCACCAGCTCCTGCGAGGCCAGGGAAAATATCCACTTGCGCTCGGAATGGGCGTGGACGTTGAGCAGGTTGTCAAAATACTCGGAAAACCCGTGGTCGAACATGCGCATGGCGCAGGCGATGATGCCGTATTCAAAGGGTGGTTCCTCGCCGCTTTTAACTTCGGCGCGTGCATTGAATTCATCCTTGGCCCTGGCCAGGCCGCGGTTCAGGGCGGCCATGACTTCGATGCTCGACATACGCGAATTCTGGTGCAGCTGCGGGGCGAAACGAACCTCGATGTAGCGCACTCCTTCGTTCTGGTTGTCCTGGGCCAGTTCGTAGCCCACCCGCTCCAAGGCTGATTGTGTCTGCAGTACTGCCGTGGTATAAGCAAATCCTTTAAGGTAATCAGTCAAGCTGTCATACTTGTCCTTGAAAACCAGGCGGCGCAATTCCGCTTCACTATAGGCCGGCAGCTTGACCCCGTTCTCCCGGGCCAGTTCGATCAGGGTCGACAGGCGCAGCGAACCGTCCATGTGCAAGTGCAGGTCGGTTTTCGGGATCTTCTCTATAAATTCTTTGCTGATTTTCATTTTGGTTTGCTCCCTTGCACGAACTGAACAATTTCCGGTTTATTGCGGGCGATCTCCTCCGGGCTGAGGCCGTTCAATTCATGGGGAAAGACCAGCCATTTGTCGGTCTCATGGACGTAGTATTCGGGCCGGCGTTCGGTGCGGTTGTTGGCGGGTTTAAAAAAGACCGCGGCCACGCGGATATCGTGGGGCGTGTTGCGCCGCGAAAGCCTGTTCAGGGAGTCGATGATGGCCTTGATGCTCAAGCCGGTATCGTAGACGTCGTCCACGATCAGCAGGCAGTGCGAGGCGTCGGCGTTCTTGACGATATAGTTCAGGCCGTGGACCCGGATCCGCTTGCCGCGATGTTCAATGCCCTCATATGACGACGTGCGGATGGCAATGTGGTCGCTGGCCACGCCGTTGTGTTCGAGCAGTTCCTGCACGGCGATGCCCACCGGGGTGCCGCCCCGCCAGATGCCGACGATGAAATCAGGCTTGAACCCGCTTTCCAGGACCTTGCGGCCCAGCCGGAAAGAATCTTCCAGTAATTCCTGGGCCTTGATGAATTGTTTTTCAGCCATGGGCTCTATCCTCGCGAAGCTTATTTGTCATCGTTTTTTCCGCCCCGCAGGCGCTGGCGGATCATGGTTACGACCATGGCGGTCGAAACCGGGTTGTGACCCTCGGGAATGATGATGTCGGCGTATTTGCGGCTCGGTTCGACAAAGGCGATGTGCATGGGCCGCACTGTTCCCAGGTACTGGCCGATCACCGATTCCATGCTGCGCTGGCGTTCCTGGATGTCGCGCTTCAGCCGGCGGATGAAGCGCAAATCGCTGTCAGTGTCCACGAAGATCTTGACATCCATCAGGTCGCGCAGGGCCTGTTCGCAAAAGATCAAAATGCCTTCGATGATGATCACCTTGGCCGGTTTCTTGACGATGCCCTTTTTCAAGCGCGAATGGGTGGAAAAATCGTAGACCGGCATTTCGATGGCCCGGCCGGCGATCAACTCCCGCAGGTGCTGTACCATCAGGTCGGTTTCCAGGGCGTCGGGATGGTCGAAATTGATTTTGGCGCGCTCGACCAATGGCAGATGACTGGCATCCTTGTAGTAAGCGTCATGCTGGATCATCACCATCTGCGGATGGTTGATGCGCTCCATGATGGCGTTGGCGATGGTGGTTTTTCCCGATGCCGTGCCGCCGGCAACCCCGATGATCAACGGCTTTCTCTTCATGGGGACATATTAGCATAAGCCCAGCGGCGAGTCAAAAAAAGATTTTTCAATTTTAGCAGAAATGATAATTTAAAAAAAAAAATATTTTTAGGGATTATTTTTTTATTTTTTGCTATAATAGCATTCTAATAATTTTTTGAAAATAATCATAAAAAGGAGGATTATTTACATGAAAAGAATGTTGTTCACAGTCATGCTGTGTCTCTTCATTCTGCCCGGGCTGATCACGGCTCAGGGAATGACAAGCGCAGCCTTCAACGGTTTGGTCACGGACAGTGATGGCAACCCCATAGTCGGAGCCACCGTCACCGCCCTGCACACGCCGACCGGCACCCTTTACACCGCCCTCAGCCGCCAGGATGGTCTCTACAACATCCCCGCGGTCAGAGTCGGCGGGCCGTACACGGTTACGGTCAGCATGGACCCCTTTAAAACCCAGGAATTGAAGGACATAACCCTGAAGCTGGGCGAGGACCGCAATTTAAAATTCAAATTGACGTTGGAAACCATTCAGGAATCCATCACGGTCATCGCTTCCAACCCGGTCATTTCCGAATCGCGTACCGGCGCCGCCCAGAACGTTTCCACCAGCATTATCGAGAGCATGCCGTCGATCGGCCGTTCGTTCGATGACTACGCCCGCCTGGCCCCCCAGGTCGACGCCCGTGGCGGCGGCGCTTTCTCGGCCGCCGGCAAAAGCAACAAATACAACAATATCCAGATCGACGGCGCCGTCAACAACGACCTGTTCGGTCTTTCGGGCAGCGGCACGCCCGGCCTTGCCTCACCGATCTCACTCGACGCCGTGCAGGAATTCCAGCTGGTCATTGCCCCCTACGACGTCCGCCAGGGCGGCTTCACCGGCAGCAGCCTGAACGCCATCACCCGCAGCGGCACCAACATGTTCTCCGGTTCGGCTTACTATTTCGGCCGCAACCAGGATTTTGTCGGCAAAGGGCCCGACCAGACCAAATACGGGAAGTTCAGCGAAAAGCAATACGGCTTCCGCATCGGCGGCCCGATTGTCAAGGATAAACTGTTCTTCTTTCTCAACGGCGAGATGGGCGCCCGTACCAGCCCGACCAACTACTTCATCGACGACAGCGGCGTCTCCAACGACTTCGGCGGCGCCAACATCAGCGTGGCCGACGCCAATCGCTTCGTCAGCATCCTGAAAACCAAGTACGGCTATGACCCAGGCGGCTTCGGCCCCGGCTACAGGGACGTGGCTTCGGATAACTCCAAGATTTTTGTGCGCCTAGATTACAACATCAGCGACAAGCACCGCCTGACCCTGCGCAACAACTATGTTTCCGGCACTCAGGTCAACAACCCGTCCGCAGCGAATAGCTCTGTTTTCCCCTTCGCTGATGTGTATTACCAGTTGACCAACAAAACCAACTCCACCGTCGCCCAGCTCAACAGCACCCTGGGCAACAACCTGTTCAACGAACTGACCCTGAACTACACCACCATCCGCGATGCCCGTGCCACCGGCGACACCCTGTTTCCCCAGGTGAACGTGCTCGTGGCCGGCGGCTACCGCCTCACAGCCGGCACCGAGCAGTATTCGGGCGCCAACGGCCTGAACCAGGACATCATCGAACTCACCGACAACCTGACCTGGTACAAGGACAAGCACACCTTCACCATCGGCACCCACAACGAATTCTTCAATTTCGCCAACCTCTACATCCGCAACTACTACGGCTATTGGCTATTCAACAGCTTGAACGACTTCGAGAATGGCAAGGCCGCCCGCTACTACCACGACTTCATCACCACCGACCCCAAGGCAAAATGGTGGGCTAAATTCGGCGTCATGCAGCTGGGCGGCTACGTCGGCGACAACTGGGCCGTGCTGCCCAACCTAAAATTGACCCTGGGCCTGCGCCTCGACGTGCCGATCATCAACGACATCCCGACCGCCAACCCCAAGGTCGAACAGATCTATGGCATCAAAACCGACCAGGTGGCTTCCGGCAACCTGCTGTTCTCGCCGCGCGTGGGCTTCAACTGGGACGTCAACCAGGACAAGAAGACCCAGGTTCGCGGCGGCATCGGCATCTTCTCGGGCCGCACCCCCTATGTCTGGATCTCCAACCAGTTCTCCAACTCCGGCATAGACTTCACCCGCTTTGACCTGACCAATCCCACTTTCAAGTTCGTCGCCGACCCGCTGAACCAACCCGAGTCCGGCCCGGGCCTGGTATCCGGCATCAGCGAAGTCGACATCATCAACAAGGACTTTACCTATCCCCAGGTGCTGCGCACCAATCTGGCCATCGACAAGGAACTGCCCCTGGGCATCATCGGCACCCTGGAGTTCATCTATTCCAAGAACCTCAACGATATCCTCTACCAGAACCTGAACCTGAGACAGACCGGGGTCATCGGCGTCGGCGGCCGTATCATGTATGCCCGCGACTATGACAAATACACAACGGGCACAAAGTCGTTCAACGACGTCATTTACCTGACCAACTCTACCCAAGGCTACCAGTACAGCATCTCCCTCCAGCTCCAGAAGAACTTCAACAAGAACTCCTGGGCCAACTTCACCTATTCCTATGGCCAGGCCAAGGACGTCAACTCCGGCACCTCTTCGCAAGCCGCCTCCAACTTCGGCTACAACCCCGTCCGCTACGACGTCAACAACCCCGAGCTGACTTGGTCCAACTACGATGTCCGCCACCGCATCGGCGCCGCCGTCTCCTACACCGTCTACCCCTTCAAGAATGCCCCCACCAGCCTCGGACTTTTCTATGGCGGCCGTTCGGGCCGTCCTTATGCTTCAACCTACAACTACAGCGACGCCAACGGCGACTCCGGCACCGGCAACGACCTGGTCTACGTGCCCAATACCCTTGGCGATGTCATCCTGACCGATTCTTCGGGCAAAGCCCTGGCCGACCAGGCCGGAGCCTGGGCCGTACTGGATGCCTTCATTTCCAGGGACGCCGGCTTGAACGCCGCCCGCGGCACTATAGTCCCACGCAACGCCAGCCGCGAACCCTGGTACCACGGCCTTGACGCCCGCATCGCCCAGGACATCCCCATCCCCGGCTTGAAGGATCACCGCCTGCAGCTCACCCTGGACATCATGAACGTGCTCAACCTCTTTAACAAGGACTGGGGCAAGCTGGTATACGTCAGCAACCAGAACGACGTGCCCTGGACCTACAAGGGCGTTGACACCGCCACCGGCAAGGAAAAGATCCAGTTCACCGACCGGGCCAACATCTTTGTCATCAGCCAGCTCGCTTCACGCTGGCAGGCGCAGCTCGGCCTGCGTTATTCGTTTAATTAGCGAAGCTCCGGGTCCTTTAACCAGGACCTGAGTACATAAAAAAACCCCTGGCCCCGCGGCCGGGGGTTTTTTTTTGCTCTAAAAAATGGCTGGAAATAATATTCCGGTGAAAAAGAAAGGCAGGTAAAAATTCAGGCCAGGCGCGGAATGACCAGGTTCAGCAGGCGAATGAAATCGTTCTTCACCCGCTCGGCCGTCTCGGTCACCTCCTTGTGGCTGAGCGGCTGGGCGGAGATGCCGGCCGCCAGGTTGGTGACGCAGGAAATGCCTGCCACGCGCAAGCCCATGTGCCTTGCGCAGATAGCTTCGGGGACCGTTGACATGCCCACGGCGTCGGCCCCCAACGCTGCCAGCATGCGGATCTCGGCCGGGGTTTCATACGAAGGTCCGCTTAAGGCCAGGTAGACTCCATTTTTGGCCGCCAGGCCGATCTCTTTCTGGGCTACGGCGATAACTTCCTGAAATTTTTGGTCATAGATGCTACTCATATCCGGGAAACGCGGCCCCAGGCGCTCGTCATTGGCGCCGCGCAAAGGGTTAATGCCCATCAGGTTGATGTGGTCGCGAATGACCATCAGGTCCCCGGGCTGCAATTCCCGGTTGATGCCGCCGGCGGCGTTGGTCAATAAAAGACTTTTGACTCCCAACTTGCCCAGCACCCGTACCGGGAAAACCACGTCGCTGATATCGTGGCCTTCATAATAATGATAGCGGCCCTGCAGAACAGCTACAGGGATAGAGCCGATCTTGCCCAGCACCAGGCGGCCGGCGTGGCCGGTCACACTCACTTTCTTGAAATGGGGGATGTCGGCGTATTCGAACATTGATTTTTCCGTGACCTGGGCGGCGAATTCCCCGAGCCCCGAGCCCAAAACCACCCCGACCAGCGGAACAGATGGACAATTCTCTTTTATAAAATTGACCGCAGCCATGATACGCTCATAATGATCCATGAAGCCTCCTTATATCCTTGTGGAAAAAATTTCAGCCATAAAACTTTGCCCGGGAAATTTATGCTCAAATCCGAATATATCCAGAATGGAAACGCCGACATCGGCGAAGTTACCGCGCACGCCCAAAGGCCTTGCCGGCAGGCCCAAGCCGTAAACCAGGAGCGGAACATATTCCCGAGTGTGGTCAGTGCCCGGATAGGTAGGGTCGCAGCCGTGGTCGGCGGTAATGATCAAGAGGTCGGCAGGACCAAGTAGCGGCACAAAAGAACCAAGTTCACGGTCGAAAATTTCCAAAGCCGCCCCGTAGCCGGCGGCGTCATTACGGTGGCCGTAAAGCATGTCGAAATCGACCAGGTTGGCAAAGATCAACCCCCGGCGCGTGGCCGACAACTCCTCCGCCAGCAGGCTCATGCCCTCGGAATTGCTATGGCTGGGCCGCGAGCGGCCGATGCCCTGCCCGGCAAAGATATTTTCGATCTTGCCGATGGCAGTCACTTCCAGTCCGTTTTTCCTCATGATGTCCAGGACCGTTTGCCGGGGCGGGAGCATGGGGAAATCGCGGCGGTTGGTGGTGCGGCTGAAATTTCTGGCGCTGCCGATGAACGGCCGGGCAATGACCCGGCCGATCCGCCAAACATCACATATCTTCCGGGATTGGCGGCAAATTTCATATAATTTTTCCAGGGGAATGATCTCTTCATGAGCGGCGATCTGCAGCACGCTGTCGGCCGAAGTGTAGACGATAGGAAAACCGCTGCGCATATGTTCGCTTCCAAGTTCGGCAATGATCTCGGTCCCCGAGGCGGCTTTATTGCCCAATATACCCTTGACTCCGGTCCGCTGCTTGAAATCGTCGAGCAGTTCGGGCGGAAACCCTTGCGGAAAAAGCGCAAACGCCTGGTCCAGGATGATGCCCATCATTTCCCAGTGGCCGGCGATGGTGTCCTTGCCATGCGCCATTTCGGCCATGCGCCCCCAGGAGGCTAACGGATCGGGCTGAGCAGCCACTCCCTTGATGGAGATGATATTTCCCAATCCCAGTTTTTGCAAATTGGGGAGTGACAACCCGCCGCACAACTCGGCTACATGGCCCAGGGTGTTGGCTCCTTCATCGCCGTAGGCGGCGGCGTCAGGCAAGCTGCCTGTACCCACAGAGTCCAAGACGATCAGGATTACCCGTTCGATATTTTTTTTAGCCATCCTTTAAAAATTAACACAGCGCCCGGAGTTTGTCAAAAATTACGAAGGCTGGTTCTTCACCTGGATGATCTCCGCCGCTATACTGACCGCGATCTCCTCCGGCGTATGGCTATTGATGGGCAGGCCGACCGGGGCATGGACCTTTTTCAAGCTGGCGGCGCCGACTCCCTTCTTTTTCAGGCGCGCGAATATTTGGGCGATCTTGGCCGGGCTGCCCATCAGCCCAAGATAACGCAGTTTTTTCCCGGCCAGCTGCTCAAGAACCCGCTCGTCACCCTGATGGCCGAAAGTCATGATCACCACATAGCTTTCTTTGCCTTCGCTTATGTGCTTGCCGATGCTTTTGTAACTGACCACCTGTTTTTCCTGGACGTAGGTGTTGGCGGCCATGGTTGCCACTCGGGCCCGGTCATCCAGGACCACGATATGGAAATTAAGATCGGCCATAACCCGCGACAGGGCCAGGCCTACGTGACCGCCACCGATGATGGTCACGGTCGGACGCTGGCCCGCTTCCTCCTGGTACAACCAATCTTCAGCTGATTTTGACGTAAAGGCAATGGCGGCAGTCGGCTTTTCCCGCGGCTGGAACTCCATTCCTCCCGGGGAAAATTTCAGCCGGCCGGGGCGGTTCCGTTTCAGGGCGAAAATGAGTGAGCCAACGGCGTCGCTGTCGCTGCCGGCCAGCGGCAGCATGGCCAGTCGCTGCCAACCCGAGCAGATCATGCCCGAACGTTTTCCGACTCCGCCCCACGAGGGGACGGACGTGGCCGTCCTGCCTTCATGGTGCAGGAGTTTTAGCAGCTGCGGCCGCCCCGGGCCGCGGGCAAGAAGTTTGCCGGCCGTGTCGGCCAATTCCTTTTCCATGATCCCGCCGCCGATGGTACCATGGATGCGGCCGTCAATAGTCACCGCCATTTTAAATCCTGGTTTGCCCGGCGACGATCCGCCGCTTTCCACCACCAACAGCAGCATGACCGGTTCATCATCCTGCAGGCACGCGCGGACAAATTCCCAGAATTGAATTTTATTCATTTTTTCCCCTGGCACGCAGCAAGGCGTCTATTTTTTTTTTATCGTTCTTGTTATCCAGATCGGTAAAAATTTCCGAGTCATCGACCTCAACGGTCTCGAAGCCGCGGCGAGCGATGAACCGCCCCAAACTGGATTGGAGCGGTTCAATCAACAGTTCGGGGATCAGGCGGCTGGCCAACAGCACCGGGTGGCCGCGACGACCCCTATGCGCCGGCACGGCTATTTCAGCGCCGCAGGCCAGCAGTTTCCGATAGACCTCGGCCTTGACCATGGGCATGTCGCCGGGGAGGAGGAAAAAACGGGGGGCGCGCACCAGGCGAATGCCGGTTTGAATCGATGTCAGCATGCCGTCGGCAAAATTTTCGTTGACCGTTACCTCGATCCCGGGCCGGCCTTGCACCAGCCGGCGGATCTTTTCCGGGGCAAATCCGGCCACTACGATGATCCGTTCGCAAACCACGGCCATGGCTTCCAGGCTCCAAACCAGTAAAGGTTTTCCGGCCAATTCCAATTCCATTTTGAAAGTGCCAGCCCGGCTGGAACGACCGGCGGCCAGCAGCACCCCTTCAACGCCTGAGCCCATCGTTGCCCCGTCCCCAATCCCGGGCCAGGTAATTTCCCCGGCCAGGATCGGCTTGGATCTTGCCATTTTCAAAAACCGCCAGGCCTCTGCTGAAAACTAGGCTCGGCGCGCCTTGAAGCTGCAGCCCCTGGTAAACCGTATGGTCGCAGCGCTGCCATTGCCGGACTGCCGAGATCGTGCTCTTGCTTTGCGGATCCCAGACCACCAGGTCGGCATCGCTGCCGGCGCGGATGGCGCCCTTACGCGGATACAGGCCAAATATTTTCGCCGGCCGGGTGGAAACCAAATCGACGAATCGGGTCAGGGGAATTTTTCCACTCTTGACCCCGAAATTGTAGAGCAGGGACATGCGATATTCGATGCCGCCGCAGCCATTGGGGATCCTGGTGAAATCAGTGACAGCGAATTTATTTTTCTCTGCCAGGGTGAACGGGCAATGGTCGGTGGCCAGCGTTTGGATAATTCCCTGCGCCAACGCCTCCCACAGGGCCGTTTGGTGTTCCCTGGCGCGTAGCGGCGGGCTCATGACAAAAGCGGCCACATCGTCAGTTTCACCTTGGTAGCGACTTTCGTCCAGCAGCAGATACTGCGGGCAGGTTTCGCCGATCACGGTCTGCCCGGCCTGCCGGGCGGCGGCCATGGCTTCCACTCCCTGGCGGCTGGACACGTGGACAATATAAAGGGGCACACCGGCCAGGCGGGCCATGAGCAGGGCCCGGCTCGCGGTTTCTCCCTCCACTTCGGGGGGACGGGAAAGGGGATGGTATTCAGCTGCTGTTTTTCCTTGGGCCAGCAATTTTTTCTGCAGGTAAGAGACCATGTCCCCGGATTCTGCATGGACCATGACCAGGAGGTTGAGCTGGCGGGCCAAATCCAGGACAGCCAGGAATTCGTCGTCATCCAGGCCAATGGTCTCCTTGTAAGCCAGGTACGTTTTAACCGAAACAATCCCTTCCTGGCGGCGGCACGCGGCCAACTCAGCAGCCAGGCCGCCGTCCATAGCGGTCACGCTCATATGCAGTCCGTAATCGCACAGGGACTTGCGCGCCACCGCTTTCCTCGCGGCCAGGGCGGCAAGCAGCGACTCGCCATGCCCGGGAGTGACGAAATCCAAAATGGTGGTAGTGCCTCCGGCCAGGGCGGCCCGGCTGCCCGAGGCGAAATCGTCACCGGAAATTCCCGCTGGGGTCTCCAGTTCCAGGTGGACGTGGGGATCGACGCCGCCGGGAAAAATTTCATATCCTTCGGCATCAATGACCCGGTCTACCCCAGCCGCTTTGGCTATTTTTTTATCGACCGCGGCGATCTTTTCATTCTCGATCAGGATGTCACCCTGGAAACTCCGGCCGTCGGAAACGATCTGCCCGGCACGGATCAATATCCTGGACATGTCAGGAAAGTTTTTTCAGCAGGCCGGTCTGCTCGTTGAATTGGCGGATCATTTCGTCCCAGCGCGCCACCTGGCCGAAGATTTGCGGCCAAATATGCCGGTCCTGCCAGAGCTGGGTCAGGTCAGCGATCTCCTTGCCCTGCTGCTCGACCCAGGTGAAATATTTCAGGTTGTGGATGGCCTTGCGGTCGTTATATGTCAACTCCTTGAAAAAATCCTCGCCTTGCCCCCACAAACAGCGTTCCAGGTCGCAGGCCGCCTGCAACGGAGTGTAAGCGCCCCGTTCGGCCGTGAGTTCTTCCAGGCGCGACGCGTACAAGGAGGACGAATCGGTGGCCGGAGCGACAATGACGTCATCGCCGGTCATTTCGAAATGCTTGGCGGCCTTTATCGCGGCCAGGACGTTGGCGATACCGGAAATTCCCAAAAGCCGCAGTTGCTCGATCTGCGGCCCCTCCATGCCCAGGGCAGCCAGGTGCTCCCGGCCAGCAGGCTCGTTAAAAAGGCGGAAGAGACGCATGCAATCTTCATCGTCGATAGCCGCCACGGCATCGGTGTTGCGTACGTTGTGCACCCAGGGCACATGTTTGTCACCAATGCCCTCGATGCGGTGGGCGCCAAAACCATTACGCAGCAGGGTCGGACACTGCTGCGCCTCGGCTGCCACAACCTTGAGGAACGGGAAGCGGCCGCGCAAATAATCACCAGCGGCGATGGTGCCGGCCGAACCGGTGGAGGAGACGTAAGCTGCCAGGGTCGAGCCGGAGTTCGCGATTTTTCCGAAAACCTCTTCGACGGCGGCGCCGGTTGAGAAGTAGTGCCAGCAGGAGTTGCCGAATTCGTCGAACTGGTTGAAAATGACGCAGTCTGGCCGGGTTTTGCGGATTTCCCAGCACTTATCGTATATCTCCTTGACGTTGGATTCGCTGCCCGGGGTGGCGATAACCTCGGCCCCGATCTCCTTAAGCCAGTCGAAACGCTCGCGGCTCATCCCCTCGGGCAGGATGGCCACGGCCGTGCAGCCCATGAGATAGGAATCGAAGGCCCCGCCCCGGCAGTAGTTGCCAGTGGACGGCCAGACGGCCTTGTGAAAAGTCGGATCGAACTGGCCGCTGACCAGGCGCGGCACCAGACAGCCGTAGGCGGCCCCGACCTTGTGGGCGCCGGTGGGAAACCACTTGCCGATGAGCAGCACAATGCGCGCCTTGACCCCGGTCAGGGCCTGCGGCAGTTCCAGAAAATTGACGCCGCCAAAGAGGCCGCCTTTCTCCTTTGGTTCGTTTTTCCAGGTGATGCGAAAAAGGTTGAGCGGGTGCAAATCCCAGAGGCCGATATGACGCAATTTATCACGGATGGCGGCGGGGATCAATTCCGGATTACGCTGCTCGGCGAAGGTGGGCAGGATGATGCCCTTGGCGCGGAAATGGGCGACGGCTTTGTTTAAAACGGTCTGGTCGAGAACCCGGTCAATAATGGGGATCATAGTGTACTCCTGTTTTCATATCCGCAATTTTCCCGCTTATGGGCGGCTATGTCAAGAGCATTTCAGTGATAGTGTTAATGTTCGTAAAGAACAGATCAAGTATAAAGTATAAAGGAAAAAGTAAAAAGTGAAGAGCAGAGAAAAAAGTGAGCAAATATATTTTTTTTGATTTTATCTTACTTTTACCTTTTTACTTTTACCTTTTACCTTTTACCTTTTTACTTTGTCTTTTTCTTCTCTTGTTACTTGCCACTCGTCACTCGTCACTGATAATGGTATAATAAATTATGCGCAAAATCAGCTTAACTTTGAGCGACGGAGGCGTGATCGTGACCCCCCCCGGCCGCAGCCTGCAGGAGATATCCCGAGACCACGGCAGCAGCGCCCAAGGGTTGGTCCTGGCCGCCAAACTCGACGCCCAACTCTGCCCGCTGGACACTGTCCCGATTCGTGACGCCCGGCTGGAATGGGTGACCTACGCCAACAAACCTGGTTTAGAAATTTACCAGCGCAGCGCCTCCTTCATCCTGAACATGGCCGTGGCCGAAATGTCCCACAACACCCGCCTGGTCATCGGCCACTCCATTTCCAACGGTTTCTATTACGATTTCTACTGCGGGATCCCCATTACCCAGGAGCTGCTCAACGGCATCACCGCGAAAATGCGGGAGATCATCAACAGCGACCTGCCGTTCAGGCGGCAGCTGCTGCCCCGCGCCGAGGCCATCCGTTATTTCGCCGGCCGTGCCATGAGCGACAGCCAGCGTTTGGTCGAAAATTCGAGCATCGACCAGGTCCAGATCTATGAGAACGGCCGCTTCGCCAACATCGAAATTTATCCGCTGGCCTATTCCACCGGCGCCGTTTCCCGCTTTGAACTGAAAACTTACAGCCCTGGTTTTGTCATCCTCTTCCCGGAGCAGGAGGACTTCTCGGTCACCATCCACATCGGCAAAACACGCAAGCTCTTCCAGATCTATCAGGAAAGCAAGAACTGGGGGAAGATCCTCGGCGTCAGTGACGTGGGCCGTTTGGACCAGATCATCACCAAGGGCGGCATTTCGGAGATCATCAAGGTAGCCGAAGGCCTGCACGAAAAAAAAATCGCCCGCATCGCCGATACCATTACCGCTAAAAAAGAAGACATGCGCCTGGTGCTGATCGCCGGCCCGTCGGCTTCCGGGAAAACCACATTTTCCAAGCGCCTGGCCACCCAGCTGCAAGTCAACGGCATCCGGCCGCTGGCGCTCTCCATGGACAACTATTTCATCAACCGCGAATCCTGTCCCCGCGACGAACGCGGCGAACTCGATTTCGAAGCTCTGGACGCCCTGGACCTGGACCTGTTCAACCACCACCTGGCCGACCTGCTCGAAGGCCGCGAAGTGGCAGTCCCCAGGTTCCATTTCGAAACGGGAAGCCGTAAAAGCGAACGCCACAACCTGTGGCTGGAAGATGACCAGATCCTGGTGGTGGAAGGCATCCACGCCCTGAACCCGAAGATCAGCGCCTCGGTGCCGGAGCGCAACAAGTTCCGTATCTACGTGTCGGCCCTGACCCAGCTCACCATCAACGACCACAGCCGCATCTCCACCACCGACACCCGCATCCTGCGCCGCCTGATCCGCGACAGCAGCTTCCGCAACTACAATGCCGACCAGACCCTGATGCGCTTCCCGTCAGTCATCCGCGGCGAACAGCGCAACACCTTCCCTTTCCAGGAGAACGCCGATGTGATGTTCAATTCGGCCCTGGTTTACGAGTTGGCGGTGCTCAAAAACCTGGCTGTGCCGCTGCTCGAGAAAATCCCCGCAGGGGACGAAACCTATACCGAAGCCCGACGCTTGCTGATGTTTTTGATGCTCTTCCAGCCGGTCGCCGCCGACGAAGTCCCCCCCACCTCGATCCTGCGTGAATTCATCGGGGGCTCGAGCTTCCGTTATTAGCCGTTCAGGCCATTTTCCGCCAGAGTTTTCGGGCGCCGGCAAGAATGTTGGCTTTGAAACTTGAGCCGCCGTTCTCTCCGCTTTCTACTTTGATATGGCTGCGGCTGAATTTCAGCGGACGCTAATCGACATGGACAGCATCGCGTAAATAAATGCTTATTTTTTTTTCTCCTGCCTCTTCATGGGCAATTGGAAGCGGCGCACGCCGTCGAATTGATACAGGGCATTGGCTACGGCAGCGGCCGTCGGCACCAGGCCGATCTCGCCCACACCCTTGGCGCCGTAGGGACCGTGCTCGTCGGCGACCTCCACGCCGGTCACCCGGATCGAGGGCACATCGGGCGCTTTAAACAGGCCGAGGTTGGCCAGACGGGAGCTGATGGGCAGACCGGCGCGCAACGGCAGGTCTTCGCTCAAGGCGTAGCCCAGCCCCATGACCACCGCCCCCTGGATCTGGCCTTCGAAGAGGGTGGGATTGACAATCTTGCCAGCGTCGTGGGCGGCATGAACCGAGGCGATCCCGCCCTTTTCGTCGAGCACCACCAACTGGCTGGCGTAGCCGTAGGAATAATGGGTAACGGTCTTGTCTCCTGACTGCGGCGGCGTCGTCCAGTCGCAGCGCCAGCGCCCTTCGTACACCTTGCCGGTGAGTTCCGCCAGCGGCCTTTCACGCAGGTCGCGCTTCAGGGCGGCACAAGCGTCGATCAACGCGTTGCCCACAAGCGAGGTGGCCCGCGAGGCCGTAGTCATGCCGCTGCGCGCCCCGGATGCGGTGTCGACGCGGACCTCCATAATTTTCGGGTCCAGACCGGTTTCCTGGCAGACCACCTGCCGGGCCACGGTGTGCACCCCCTGCCCCATCTCGGTCCAGCCGTGCTGGATGACAAGTTTTGAGGCGGAAACGATCTCGATCTTCACCACCGAATCGTCGACCATGCCGTTGCCGATGCCGGTGTTCTTGATGCCGCAGGCCAATCCGGCATTCTTGGCCCGGTAAAATTCATCTTTCAAGGCCAGCAAAGTGGCGCGCACGCCGACGCCGGCGCGCAGGACCTGGCCGGTAGCGGTCATACGTCCTTCGCTCAAAGCGTTGTCGTAGCGGAACTGCCAGCGGTCGAAACCCCCTTTTTCGCAGAGCATGTCGATGCAGCTTTCCATGGCGAATGTCACCTGGTTGACACCGAAGCCGCGCATGGCGCCGCAAGGCAGGTTGTTGGTATATATCGTCTTGGCCTCGATGTCTGCGGCCGGCACATGGTAGGCGCCACTGGCGTGGCCGGCGGCCCGTTCCAGGACCTTGGTTCCCACCGAGGCGTAGGCGCCGGTGTCGCCGACAATGCGCGCCCGCAGCGCCGTCAGCTTTCCTTCCGCGTCGCAGCCCAGGGCGTATTCCATCACCAGTGGGTGGCGCTTGGGATGCATGCGGATCGACTCGGGCCGGCTCAAACGCACCAGCACCGGCTTCTGCAACAGGAAGGCGAACAGGGCGGCATGGCCCTGCACGGTCATGTCCTCCTTGCCGCCGAAACCGCCGCCGTTGGCCACCTGGATGACCCGCACTTTTCCCAAGGGCAGCCCCAGCAAAGAGGCCACCTGGCGCCGGTCCTCATACACGCCCTGCCCCTGAGAATAAAGGCGCACACCTCCGTCTTCAGGCAGGGCGACCGCCGCCTCGGTCTCTAAAAAAGCATGTTCGATTATCTGGGTGCGGAAAACCCCGGAAGCGACATGTGCTGAATCGGCAAGGAGCTTGTCGACATCACCACCGCGCTGGATCCAGCAGGTCTCCAGCAGGTTGCCCTTTTCATGGACGCGGATGGGACTGTTTTCCGCCTGAAAAACATCAGTCAACGGTTCCAATACTTCATATTCCACATGGATGGTACGGGCAGCGGTGCGGGCAGCGGCTTCGCTCTCCGCGACTACGCCGGCCAAAACATCGGCGCCGCTGCGGCTGGTTTCGCCCGCAGCGATCATCAGCGGCCAGTCGGCGACGATCAGCCCGGTCAGGCGCTCGCCCGGTATATCGGCGGCGGTGAATATTCTCAAGACCCCGGGGATTTTTTCGGCTTTCCTGGTATCGATGTTCAGTATTTTGGCCCGGGCATGGTCACAGAATTTCAAGGCGCCAAAAACCATGCCGGGAATGCGCAGGTCGGCGACAAAGGGCCGGCGGCCGATCGCAGTCTCCCAGGCCTCGTATTTATCCTGGCGGCCGCCAATGCCCTGGTTCGGATCGGCCGCGGCAGGCTTCTCCCCGGTCAATATATGGGCGGCATGCTCGATGGCTTCCACAATTTTGACGTAGCCCGTACAGCGGCACAGGTTCAGCTTCAAAGCTTCCAGTATTTCCTGGCGGTTGGGATGGGGATTGTCCTGCAGCAGGATCTTGGCGCGCATCAAAAAACCGGGAGAGCAGAAACCGCACTGCACGGCCCCTTTTTCCACGAAAGCGTTTCCCAGGATGCGGCGCAATTCGTCAGGCAATCCCTCCAGGGTGGTGACCTGCCCGCCGGCGACTTTTTTCATCCGTGTAATGCAGGCCAGGACCGGCCGGCCGTTCCACTCCACCAGGCAGGCACCGCAGGCACCCTGCCCGGAGCAGCCGTCCTTGGCCGAAAAGATCCCGGCCTCCCCGCGCAGGTAGTCCAACAGGGAGAGTTTTTCGTCGCCGGAATATACGACCTTGCGGCCGTTCAATTCAAATTCGATCATGGTTTATCTTAACAAATCAAGGCCAGCGTTACAATGTCCCAAATAGAATTCGTGATGCGTGATTTTATTAAAAATACTACGTTATGCGTTATGCGAAAAAGGAAGGATCTTTAAAACATTTCGAACTATTGCAGTTTTACATCACGCATTATGCATTGCGAATGGGTCAAATGATCGCTTCGCCGACAGCCCGGCGCAGATTCAGCATGGAACTGACGCATTTGAACAACGCTTCTAGTTTTTGGAATTGCGACATGGAGGACGCCTCGAGGGCGTCGATCAAATCGAGATTGGTGACAGTACCCGCCTCGTAACGCACCCTGGCGAATTCCAGCGCTTTTTTGCTTTCTTCGATATGGATTTCGACCAAATGCAAAGCGCTTTCGCTGGTCCTGGCGTCGGCGATTGCCTGCAGCACGTCAGCGCGGATCAGTTCCTCGGTCTCCTTGGCGCGGTCGGCGAGGACCTTGCCGTTGGCGTTCACTTCGGCCAGCAGTTGGCGCGTGAGCTGCCCGTCGAAGATCGGGATATTGGCCGCCAGCACCAGCGCAAAATTGAGAATTGGCTTGTTGAGATCGGGGATATACCCATTTTTAACCCCAGCCAGAGCATTGACGTTGATGACCGGCTTATCGCGCCGATTGGTCAAATCGTACTGGATTGCATTCGTTTTTACGAGGTTTTTGACGGATTGAACTTCCAGTCGCTGCCGCAATGCCATTTGGACCAATTCATCCGAGTTTTGTGAAACCGCTTTATATGCCAATTCGCCGGCCAGCTGGAGTGGAGCTTGATCCTCGCGTCCCAGCAGGTGCCGCAGCGTGATTATCTGCTTGGCGAGCATATTCTCCAATTCCAGTTTCTGGTTTTGCGCCGTCACGACCCGGACCTGGGTCGAGAGAACTTCGAGCTCGGTCGCCGTGCCACTGGCGAGCCTGCGCCTGGCTACATCCAAATGCTCATCAAGCATCTTGACGTGTTCGTCCTGAATCCGGCAATTCTCCTGCAAAAAAAGAATGGCATAAAACAATTGCGCGGCTTGGAATTCCAGATCGCACTGCAACAGTTCGCGGCGATCGACGGCACTGTCGACCTGCGTACGCGCCAGGTCGATCATCCTGACGGTGCGGTGAAAATCGTATAACACATAGCGAGCGCCGATATGAGCGTCATAATTATCCGCTGGAAAGAGTTGAAAGCTGCCCAAAGTGGGGATATCAAACTCGGAGGTCGGCCCGATGCGGGCATAGGACACTTCGGCATGCACGGTCGGCGACAAGTAACTCCGGCTCTGCTCGACTTTGGCCTCGATCACGGCAATGGCATCGATCGCTTCGCGCAGAGTGGAATTGTTCTGCACCACCAGGCGGACTATCTCGCTCACGGTCAGCGGCTCCGCTTCGTTGTTTTGGGCCGCTCCCAAATAGCCGAAACCGGAGCCCATCAGCAGCCATACTATCGCATGTTTTATTTTCATTGTTTATTCACCTTGGGGCGGATTAAAATTGTCTGGTCATTCGTTTTTTTTGTCCGCAGGAACAGGATGACGCCGACACAGATGATGGTGATACAGGCGGCGATAAAAAAATCATCGCCGATCGAGGTGGCAAACGCCTGCTGGGCGATATGCGTTCCCAAGATTGAGCGCGCCCGCGCAGCGGCAACCGCCGTCGTGCCCGCGCCGGCATGCTGGGCGAAATACTGCAGCCTGATGATAGTATTTTTGAAGACCGGCGAATAGGCATCGACGGCACTGCCATAGATCGCCGAGTGAAACAGGACACGCTGGGTCAGGATCGTACCGAAAACAGCCACGCCGACACTGCCGCCGATCTGGCGAATGACATTGAACAATCCCGATGCCTGAGCCATTTTCTGACGCGGGATTTCCTTCAGCGCCATGGTACTGAGCGGGGTGAACAAAAGTCCCATGCCCACTCCGCGGATATAGAGAGACAGCAGGATCCGGGCTTGCTCTGAAAAAAGCGATAAAAAATGATTTTGCTGAAAGCTCAACGCCATCAGGACGACGCCGACAATGGCCGGGACCTTGGGATTGAAGCGATCGGAAATGATCCCGGCGATGGGCGCAAAAAAACCCTGCAATATGCCGACGGGCAAAAACAGCAGCCCGGCCTGGAAAGCGGTGTAACCGAGCGTATTCTGTAGGAATAACGGCAAAAGAAACGTGCTGCCGAACATGCCCAGGCCAAAAATGAACAGCACGATGTTGGCCAGCGTGAAATTGTAATTTTTAAACAGGCTGAGGTCGATCAGCGGATGCTGGACGGTGAATTCGACGATCAAAAAAACCACAAGCCCGACCAAGGCCAGCGCCAGGCAGGTCAGGATATAATTGGATGACCAGCCACCGGTATTCCAGGACGCATTGGCATTGGTCAGCGCCAAAAGCAAAGAGATCAAGAACACGCCCAGGGCCAGGAAACCGGTAAAATCGAATGAACGCGTCTGCTCCGTTTTGTATTCCCGCTGGATCAGGATCGTCGCCAAAACAGCAATAATCCCCACCGGCACATTGACGTCGAAAATGGTATGCCAGGCGAAATTGTCGACCAGGTAGCCGCCGATCATCGGCCCCAGCGACACCGAGGCCGCCGCGGCGATCGACCAGAAGCCAAGGGCCATGCCGCGCTGCTTGACCGGGAATTCGCGCGTGACGATCGCCATGCCGACCGGCATCATCATGCCGGCCCCGCACCCCTGGACCACGCGGAAAAGGATCAGGGCGTTTTCATTCCAGGCCAGCGAACAGAGGAAAGAACCGAGCGTGAACAGGGATAGAGCGGTGAGATATGTCCGCTTGTAGCCGAAATGGTCCGCGATCCAACCCGATGTCGGCAGCATGATGGCGAAGATCAGCATATAGGCGGTGATTACCCATTCCACCCGGTCGATGGTGATGCCAAAGACACCCATGATTTTGGTCAGCGCAACATTCACGATGGTGGCGTCCAGGACGGCCATGAACGTGCCGATCATGACATTGGCCAGCACCCACCAGCGATAAGAAGCGTGCTCGTGGTGCAGCGAAGGGATCTGACCAACCGCCCGATGGCGCAAGGATCTAGCGAAGCGGATGACCATGATCGATTACTGTACTTTGATCTTGATTTCAGCCGACATGCCCGGACGCAGCGGATACCGGGTTTGCTCTTGCGGAGTTTTTTTTTCGTCCAGCAGTATTTTCAACGGCACGCGCTGAGTGATCTTGGTAAAATTTCCGGCGGCATTGTTGGGCGGGATCAGGGAAAATTCCGACGCGGCATAATTGCCGATCAAAACGAGATTCCCCCAGAACGCGACGCCCGGGTAGGTATCCACGTTGACTTCCACGCGATCCTGAAGCTTCAACCTGGCCAGTTTCGTCTCCTCCAGATTGGCGGTGATCCATATTTTTTTAAGATCATATATTGATAAAATCGGCTGTCCGGGTTGTTCCACGTCGCCTTCCAGCAACCAGCGCTTGGCGACAATACCGTCAAAAGGGGCAGTCAGCACCATGTTTTGCATTTGCGTTTCGACTATTCCCAGCTGGGCCTTGGCCACACCGACCCTGGCGACGGCGATCGTCAACTCGGCCCGAGCCGCTTCCAACGTCTTCTGCGCATGGCTGTATTGTTCCTTGGTGATGATGGCTTTCTTGAATTGGACATCGGCGCGCTGAAAATCATCCTGAGATCCGGCCAAATTCACCCTGGCCAGCGGCAGGCTCTCTTGGGCGAAGATCAGATTGGCTTTGGCTTGTTCCAACTGGGCGCGCACATCACTGTCATCCAACTGCACCAGGATATCGCCTTTCTTGACCTCGCTCCCCTCGTCAACCGCAAGCTTGTCGATGCGCCCCAATACTTTGGCGCTGATCGACACGCGGTCGGCGGTGACGAAGGCGTCATCGGTGGAGACAAAGCCGCGCAATTCGTTGTACCAGTACCACGCGCCGGCAAGGACGGCCACGACAAACAACAGGAACGGAATCCAAACCCTTTTCTTGCGATACAGGGGAACCTCGTCGATCTCGTCTTCATCGAGGTCGGGTTCCGTTTTTTTAAGTTCGGCATCCATTCCTGCTACCTCCGTGATGGATTGATCGCCTCATCATTGGATCCAAACGAATTCCTATGAAAGGAGATATTTTACTATAAGTCCGCCGGCTTTACAATGAAACCGGTCGGATTTTTCCCGGCCCGATAAAATACTTTGCATCAAGTCCAGCCTGGCGGCAAGGTACCATACTCCCGGCTGAGAAACTCATTCCACCCAGATGATGTACTTCTCCAGATCGAAGTCCCTGGCAGCCTCGGGATATTTGGCCGGATAGCCGATGGCGCAGCCATCCAGTGCGAAGCCGCCCTTGGCCAAACCAAGCAATTTTAGAAATCGATCGTTTTTGGCCATGTTGCCGGTCGCGGATATCAATTGGAAACCAAGGCCCAGGTCGGTTGCCGTCAGCCACATATTTTGCATGGCGTGCGCCAGGGATTGTTTTTCTATCGGCGGAAATCCTTTCTTTTCCGCAACAACAATATAATACGCAGCGTCGTTCAATGCCGGTATTCCGTTGCGGCATATGCCATTCAACCTGTCGGCAAACAGCTTGAATTTTTTCTTCAAAAAAGGAAATAGAATCAATAGAACATTCATCTTCATTGAATTCTTTTTTATTTGCGCAAGCAACAATTCTCTGGCCTCTTTCATTTTCCCTGAATTCCGGGCAAAGACAAAGATCTTCCTTATTTCCTGCAGCGGCATACCGGTCGCGCCGCCATAGGGAGCGTAGATGGCAGAGGCCGTGATCTTGTTTACATCTCCCCTGCCGGGAGTTTCACGGTCGAAACTTCGAATCGATCTCCTTGACTTGATAACTTGTTCAAATGTTTTGGGATTCCTTTTGTCTTCGCTCATCATGAACCTCCTGTAAATCGGGGCCCGGTCATCCCTGAAACTCTTTTCACCTCGCCTCGTCGACCATGCGTATGATCTTTTCTTCGACCTCCTGGGCCACCTGCGTCAGCCCCGCGTCCTTGGACAGCGCCGCCAGCATCTGCACGGGCTTGATTTCATTTTATCAAATCGCAGGCAGCAATAAAAGACCAGGCCCCTGCGTTCCGGCTGCACCGCCGCCTTGGAGCCGCAAACCGGGAAAACGATGTTATTTTGGAACAAAAAGCGCTCCTGGTTCGTATATTAGATAAGCGCGTGAAAAACGGAAATGGAAACATTTCCCGCCCCGCGCGCCGTAGAAACGAAAGTCCAAGCATCTTAGACAAGGAGAACAGGCACATGGCCAACGGAAAAAAAGTGAAGTCACGCAAAAAAATCATCTGGATCATTGTCGGCGGCATTATTTTATTGATCATACTGAAAATGGCCCTCTGCGGGAAAAAAGACCCCGGCATCACGGTGCAGACCGAGAAAGCCGCCCGGCGCGACATCACCCAGCTCGTGTCGGCGACCGGCATCATCAACCCCGTCTACCTGGTGACCATCACCCCGGAAGTGACCGGGGAGATCGTCGAGCTGCCGGTCAAGGAAGGCGACCGCGTAAGGAAAAACCAGCTGCTGATCCGCATCAAGCCCGACTCCTATGTCGCCCAGCGCGACCGGTCCAAGGCCAACCTGGAATCAGCCCAGGCCACCCTGGGGATGAAAAAGATCGAGAAGGATTTCATCGAGAGCAACTACAAGCGGACCGAACAGCTCTACCGCGAGGGCATTTCCAACAAACAGGAGCTGGACAAGATGCAATCGGACCTGGCTTCCAGCATCGCCCAGCTGGCTGCCCAGAAAGCTTTTGTCCAGCAGGCGCAAGCGACCTTGAAAGAGTCCGGCGAAAGCCTGAACAAGACCGCCATCTACTCGCCCATGGACGGCACGATCAGCAAACTCAACGTCGAGCTGGGCGAACGCGTTCTGGGCAGCGGTTTCAGCCAGGGCACCGACCTGATGACCGTGGCCGACCTGGGCAAGATGGAGGCCATCGTCGACGTGGACGAAAATGACGTCGTGCTGGTAAAGATCGGCGACACGGCCAAGATTGAGCTCGACGCTTTCAAGAACAAAGTCTACAACGGCGTGGTCACCCAGATCGCCAACTCCGCCAAGACGACCGCGGCCGGCACCCAGGAAGAAGTGGTCAATTTCCCAATCAAGATCGCCCTCAACGAGTTCAACGCCCAGGTGCGGCCGGGCATGTCCTGCAACGCCGACATCGAGGTCGAGACCAAGAACAACGTGCTGACCATCCCCATCCAAAGCGTGACCGCGCGTTCCGCGGAAGCGGCCCCGGCCGAGAAGCCGGCCGCCGGCGGTGAAATGGCCTTCGGCAAGATCAGCAAGAAGAAGCAGTCCAAGCCCAAGGAGGTCGTCTTCGTGCTGGACAAGAAAACCGTGGCCATGAAAGAAGTGAAGATCGGCATCAGCGACAACGAATTCATCGAGGTCATTTCGGGCTTGAAGGCGGGCGACGAAGTGGTCAGCGGCCCCTACCGCGCCATCTCCAGCGAACTCCAGGACAAGAGCAAGGTGGTGCTCGAAGCCAAGCCCCAAGACGGGAAGAACAAGAAACAGAACTGACGGCGCAGGCCAACAAACCATGAACATCATCAATTTGGAAAATATTTCCAAGGTATACCAGGTCGGGTCCGAAGAGGTCCACGCCTTGAATGAGGTATCGCTGAAGATCGAACGCAACGAATACGTGGCCATCATGGGACCGTCGGGCTCCGGGAAATCGACGCTGATGAACATCCTGGGCTGCCTCGACACGCCCACGAGCGGCAGATACGACCTGAAGGGGCTCGACGTCAGCGACATGAGCGACAACGAACTGGCCGAGGTCCGCAACCGCGAGATCGGCTTCGTTTTCCAGACCTTCAACCTCCTGCCCCGCGCCACCGCCTTTCACAACGTCGAGCTGCCCCTGATCTACGCCGGCATTCCCTCCGCCCGCCGCCGCGAACTGGCCGAGGAGGCCCTGACCAGCGTCGGCCTGAAAGAGCGCATGCTGCACAAGCCAAACGAACTTTCCGGCGGCCAGCGGCAGCGCGTGGCCGTGGCCCGGGCGCTGGTGATCGGTCCCTCGATCATCCTGGCAGATGAACCGACCGGCAACCTGGATTCGAAAACCGGCGAGGACATCATGGCCCTGTTTTACGAGATCTATAAAAAAGGCAACACCATCATCCTGGTCACCCACGAGGAATACATCGCCAACCACGCCAAGCGCATTCTCCGCCTGCTGGACGGCCAGATCGAGAGCGACAAGCAGGTGGCGAACCACACGGTTCCCGGCCGGGAGCAATAGCCGTGCGCCGTTACCTGTTCGAATGGAAGGAGGGGCTGCTGATCGCCCTGACGGCCATTCGCGCCAACAAGGCCCGTTCGATCCTGACCATGCTGGGCATCGTCATCGGCATCTGCTCGGTGGCGCTGATGGCCACGGCGATCAACGGCATCGACAAGGCCTTCGTCACCGGCATCAGCTCGCTCGGCGCCGATAACCTCTACATCGACAAGTACGCCTGGTTCAGCGACGAGGACTTCTTCCTGATGCGCAACCGCAAGAACGTGACCATGGACCACTTCGAGCGCTTCCAGAAGCTGGCCAAACTGCCGCTGGCCGTGGCACCGACCATCCTGACCGTGCACAAAGTGCTCTACGGCGAAAACTACATCGAAGGGACCCTGATGACCGGGACGACCGACGGCTACGTGCGCACCACCAACTTCAATTTCGCGCGCGGCCGATTTTTCTCGGCTATGGAGAGCAGCGGCGCCCGCAACGTGGCCGTGCTGGGCAGCGAAGTCGCCGCCCACCTTTTTGAGAAGCTGGATCCCCTGGGAAATGAAGTCAAGATCGACAGCATCCCTTTCCGCATCGTCGGCGTGCTGGACAAGCAGGGCAGCAACCTGCTGGGCAACTTCAACCCCGACAACCAGGTCTACATGCCCATCGGGGCGGTCTTCAAGTACTTCCGCCGCAACCGCGACAGCGTGACCATCGTCGTGCGCGCACGCAGGACGGACATGATCGCGGATACCAAGGAAGAAGCCATCGGTATGATGCGGCGCGCGCGCGGCCTGCGCTACGACGAGAAGGACGATTTCTCCGTCAACACGCAAGAGGGGCTGACCGAGAATTACAACAAAGTCGTGGGCGTGATCAAGCTGGTCGGCCTGTTCATCACCGGGCTCTCGCTGCTGGTGGGCGCCATCGGCATCATGAACATCATGTTCGTTTCGGTGAAGGAGCGCACCAAGGAGATCGGCATCCGCAAGGCCATCGGCGCCAAAAAGCGGACGATCATGGGCCAGTTCCTCACCGAGGCCGCGCTGATCTGCTTGATGGGCGGGCTGGTCGGACTGCTGCTGGCTGTCTTCCTGAGCATGCTCATCAACAAGTTCCTGCCCACCAGCGTACAGATGAACACCATCGTGCTGGCCATCTCCATCTCGCTCTTGACCGGTATCGTCTCCGGACTGGCCCCGGCCTGGACGGCGGCCAAGATGAACCCGGTCGAAGCCCTGAGGTATGAATAATGAAATTCTGGGAAGTCCTGAAAGTCGCCTTCGCATCGCTGCGCGGCAACAAGCTGCGCTCCTCCCTGACCATGCTGGGCATCGTCATCGGCATATTCTCCATCATTTCCATCAGCACCGTCATCACCATGCTGCAGAACTCCATCAGCGAAGGGCTGTCGCAGCTGGGCAAGAACACCTTCCAGATCCAGAAATTCCCGGCCATGCAGCAGGGGCGCCTGAGCGACAAGATCCGCAACCGCAAGAACCTGACCGTCGAGGACTACTACCGGCTGCGCGAGATGCTGCAGGATGCCAAGCTGGTCGGCGCCGAACAGTGGCAGTTCGGCAAGCTCTTCAAGTCACAATGGGATGAGACCAACGCCAATATCCAGATCGCCGGAGCCACCCCCGAAGCCCTGTTGACCAACGATTGGGTGGTCGCCGAGGGCCGGGCCATCAGCCAGGACGACATGGACCACAACCGGCGCATCTGCGTCCTGGGCACCGACGTGGCCAAGAAGCTCTTCCCGCGCATCGACCCGCTCGGCCAGGAGGTCAAGGTCGACGGCCTGCGCCTGACCGTCATCGGCGTTTTTACCTCCAGGGGCGCGATGTTCGGGCAGTCGCGGGACGGCTTCGTGGCCACGCCGCTCTCCACCTTCCAGGCCAAGTACGGCAAGACCAGCCGCAGCATTAGCATCACGGTCATGGCCCAGAGCGTCGTTACCTACAACCGCACCATCGACGCGGCCATCGGCTACATGCGCACCATCCGCAAGGTGGCGCCGGGAGAGGAGAACGACTTCGACATCTTTTCCAACGAGTCGCTGATCGCCCAGGTGGGCCAGATCACCCAGTACGTACGCCTGGGCGCCATCGTGATCGCTTTCATCGCGCTGCTGGCCGCCGGCGTCGGCATCATGAACATCATGCTGGTCTCGGTCACCGAGCGCACGCGCGAAATAGGCATCCGCAAGGCCATCGGGGCCAAGAAGCGCAATATCCTCTTCCAGTTCATCATCGAGGCCATTACCCTGTGCCAGTTCGGCGGCGTCATCGGCATCGTGCTGGGCCTCGGCGCCGGCAACCTGGCCGGCAAATTCCTGAATGCCGCCCCGGCCCTGCCGCTTGACTGGGTGCTGGCCGGCATCGGCCTCTGCGTGCTGGTCGGCGTCGGCTTCGGCACCTACCCGGCCTGGAAGGCCGCCAACCTCGACCCGATCGAAGCGCTGCGCCACGAATAGCGGCCGGCGCGCATTCCTTGATTCGTGATTTGAAGGAAAAAGTATTAAGTACAAAATACAAAGTATAAAGTTTAAAGTAAGAAAAAAAGCATTTTAGCGAACAATCTGTTGTTGCAAATTTGCAGTTTCTTAACTCTTACTTTTCCCTTTTTCCTTTATACTTTATACTTAATTTTTATTTATCAACTACCAGCTTGCCATCCTTGATGCCGCCGCTTTGGTCGATGGCATAGCCTGCCGTTTTAAATAGCGCGATGGCTTGTTCCTTGGTTAAATCTCCCTTGTCGGCAAAGGAAATGATTTTGAATTCAGGACCCGTTTTAGCATTGGCAATTACGAAATCATATTGGTTTTTGCCGTTGCGCAGGAAAATCACTTCATCACATATATCTTCGTCACCTTTGCCATTGATGGTTTGGCCGCTCAAAGCCAGGCAGATCATGCTCCCATCACCAAGCCGTTTGAACTCGGTATAGCTGCGGGATATCTTCCTGCCTGCCCGTTCAGTAAATTCTTCGGATATGTAATACTCTTTATCAAGCGCCAAGGAGCCGTTCTCCACCATGCGGTCGCCGGCTATTGCGGCCGGGCCAAAGCCGTCCTTTTCGAGTTTATGATCGGAACCGAAGGTGATCTTCGCTCCCGCTTTTTCCACAAAACCATCATAGCCGGCAAACATCAGCTTACCCTCGATGCGGCCGTCTTTGTTGTCGCTATTCAGCAGGTCAAATTGCACGGTGGCGATAAAAGTTGTAGGCGGAGTCACCAGGCCCATGATCGGCATGCCGTCGTAGCTGTTGATCACCGCTTCATTTTGCTTATACAAGTCACTCCAGGCGTCAGCCATATCGCCGATCTTTTGCAAGCCTGATTTTGCCGGTGCCGGTGCGGATGGACTATCCGCAGGCTGAGAGGCAGAAGCAGAATCCTCAGCGGGTGCTTGCGGGGCTTTACCGCCGCTGCACGCCGTGAACAATAGCGAAACGCATAAAAACACAGAAAATATCATTATACTTTTTTTCATTTTAAAACTCCTTCTAAACATTTTATTAATTTGTATCCGAAACTTCAATATAAGTCAATAATGAGCCGGGGACGGTGTCCTAAAATTCAACGCGGTGCTGTTGACATTTAATAAATCCCGACTTAAAATGCATTCATAAGCAAAGCTGGTTCTACTGGAAGCTGCCGGGCAAATAGCCATCATGATTTCCGTCTGAATGACAGGCGTGAAACCATTCACTATACAGTAAGGTAAACAAATTATGTCCAAGACCAACGAAGGTAGTACCAGGCGACTGCTGGAACTGTGCGGCTGGTATTTTTTATTCTATGTGATTTATACTGTGGCCACAAAGTATTTAACCGGTCCGGCCGCGAGTGGTTTGCCCGATGTTGACCAGCTGGAATACCTGATCTTCAGCACCATTGGCGGCAGCCTGATCTGTCTGTTGGTGATACTGTTTTTCCACTGGGGAAAGATGGAATCGGCCCATTACATCCACTGGGGAAAATTCAGTTTCCCGGGCGAATTCCTGTACATTGTTCCTTCGGGAATCTGTACGGCGATTGTGATCCCCACGACGACGCTGATGTACACCCTGCTGCGTTCGGTTATGGTGGCGATGCTGATCATGCGGGGCTCGATCATCGTCATCAGCCGCCTGGTCGACGCCATCCAAATCAAGGCCGGCATCTTCCATAAAAAAGTATATAAAGAAGAGGATATGGCGGTCGTGTTTGCCATTATGGCCGTGTGCGTCCAGCTGTTCTTCGTCAAGAGCAAGGGAGGCAGCGACCTTTTCCATAACACCGCCGCCATGTTGGTGCTGGGAGTCTACCTGCTGGGTTATTCATTCCGGATATACATCATGAACTACTACAAGAACACCCGCGGCAGCTGCGCCAAACAGAACAACAAGGCCTTTTTCGCGGTTGAGCAGGTTTCAGCTTCCATCACCCTTTTACTGGTCCTGCTGGTGATCATGTCGCTGCCTGCGGTTCGAAACAGCCTGCTGCATTATCTGCAGCAGTCTTACTTGGCTCCCACCCGGTATTGGCCGGGCGAAATACTGGCCGGAACAGCTTACGGCATCGTGGCCTTCTTCTCGGTGTTCATCTTCATGTTCAAGGGGCGCACCGCGACTTTCGCCGGTCTGGCCAACCGGCTCACCTCACTGGTGGCCGGAACCGCGGCCACCCTGCTGTTCGCCATTTTTTTCAAGGGAAATTTCCCCATGATACAAGATTGGCTCAGCCTGGTTTTTATCTTCATCGCGGTAGGTTTTATGACCAGAGCCGAAACGAAACGGGCAGCAGAACTGAAAAAGGAAAACGAAGATTGCCAGACCGCCGGTTAAATTTTTGCCGCCCGGAGAATAGAATGGGGACAGTGCTCTGCTTTCGAGAACAGATCCTGAAAACTTAATTTATTTAAAGATGCCGAAATGCCCCAGAAGCCACCATAAAAAAATAAAGATCACGATCGTTGAAAGGCATCCGAAACCCATCTTCTTTGCGCCCCAACCAGCCGCGATTCCGCGTAAAATCTTGCTCATTTTTCCTCCATGTTGTTGGAACCACCCTTTGAACGGGCAGTGCCCGTGTAATGC